>Ga0134125_10001366_pt1 | contig 30084 bp, 43 predicted proteins | sample KB31751_FD_96464 | JGI IMG/M metagenome (GOLD analysis project Ga0134125, IMG submission 96464) | Terrestrial soil microbial communities with excess Nitrogen fertilizer from Kellogg Biological Station, Michigan, USA - KB3-175-1 | ecosystem: Environmental > Terrestrial > Soil > Unclassified ... | reverse complement strand
CTCGGTTAAAGTCCAGTAATTCAAAGGGGCGAACAAGTCGTGGATAAAGCCCGGATCTTCCAAATCGCCACCTGGTGCCTGGGCGCCGTAGTGACCGCTTTAGCAGTCATCGTGTGGGGCCAGAGTTTCAACTGGCACCTATCGTTCGACGCCTACCTCCTCTTCCCAGTGCTTGGACTGGTGGCTTACAGTCTCATGTGGACGCACTATGTTGCCGGCACGGCCCGGCAACTGATCCATCTGCCGCCGCAAGTCTTACGCGCGTACTATCGCTACACAGGCTACGCCGTCTTGATACTGATCTGCCTGCATCCTGGACTGCTGATTTATCAGCGTTTCCGTGATGGCTTCGGTCTACCACCCCACAGCTATGAGAGCTATGTGGCGCCCGGTCTCGGCTGGGTAACACTGCTGGGCACTGCCAGCTTGCTGGTGTTCCTGGCGTTCGAATTCCACCGAATCTACGGTAAGCGGTCGTGGTGGCACTTCGTCACCGAGGCCGGCGATGTGGCCATGTTGGCCATCTTTTACCACGGCTTACGCCTCGGCCTCCAGCTACAGAACGGCTGGTACCGATCTGTGTGGTGGTTCTACGGCATCACGCTCGTGGCCGTACTGATTCGCAGCTATGCCCGCAAGTACTTCCTGAAACCGCCCAAAGCTAAAGCTTCTTGAGCCAGCGATCGATCTTGATTAAACCGGAGTTGCTCGTGGAGACCAACTCGAATGCCAAACCGTTCTTACCTTTCATTTCGTTTCCTTCTGCTGTTTTTTGTTTTTTTAGGTTCGGCTTGTATCATACTGCCCGGCGTATCGGCGCCGCAAGATGCAATCTTAATAATTCGTTGTGCTTTTTGCCGAACGCCTGACAATCCAGAAGGCGAGGATGGCAACCAAGCATAGGACGATCGGCACGCTGATAGCCACGGCACTCACCTGGTGCTTGGCCGGTGCTGTCTGTGTGGCCGGCTGTACAGATGTCTGCGTGGAAGTATTTGCCAGACTGACGGTGGTTAGCGATTGATTGTGCAGACCAACTCCCTGCCGGCTGGTCAGTAAGCTGTCGGCCGTGCCCGGCTGCACGTTGCTGGATTGGGTCGTCGAACCGACGGGCTGCTTAGGGGCCGTTTGCGGATTCTGCGTGACATTCTGCTGGCCGTTCGCCGGTGCGATGCTGAGTCCTGCCATGGCCCCATTGTAACCTACATCAGACCGAGGTGGTACGACTTTGAAATGTAAGCGAGCTTATTAGCGCGCGGCGCGGCGGCCTGAACTCAGGGTGCGCTTCGCCTCATAGGCCAGAGCCAGCAGCAGCGGTCCGGTTATCAGCGAATACAGGCCAAGTACCCAGACGAATGCCACACCGCTCTTGACCGGCTGGAAAAGCATGATGACGCCGGCGATACCTGCGACGAGACCCGTCAGCACCAAGACCGCACGATGGCCATTCTCATGATTCCCGAAGAGGCCGGCGAACAGGTCCACCAGAGCCGCTACGATCAGCGTCAGACCGATTAGCAGGACCAGCGTCGTAAATGCGACGTGCGGATGCCGGAACAGATAAACACCGACGCCGATTTCCGCCATGCCAAGTAGTATTAAGAGCACGCGGGCCCAGAATGAGCCACCGGCGTTCCCTACGTTGACAAGTCCGACCACCTCATTAATCAGACCGTTCACGATGACGTATGCCGCGAAAATGTACAGCAACGTCAATATCGTCAATCCCGGCCAGAACACGGCCACGATGCCGAAGAGAATGGAAACCATTCCTCTTAATGCTAGTGCGCCCCACATTTCTCTCAGGTTATATACGTCCATGACGCCCTCCTTGTTATACAAGCCTGTTATATACCGTTATTTGAAATTTGTAAATGTGCGAAATGTCACAAAAGCAAAAACCCCGCGGGGAAGACGGGGTTTTTGCGGTTATGAAGTTACGCTGTCTGTTAGGCCTTGACTTCGTCGCCATGCACCAGCAACGAGTACAGGATGAGCACATCAATGATGATGGCGAGAATTGACCAGATCGGATAGGCCGGCAGGAACGCCAGGTTGGCGACCAGCGCCAGAGCTACCATCAATGCACCCACCAGACGGCCCCACATGCGACCGCTGAAAACCGCACCGGCGGCAGCAATAAGAACCGCTCCCAGTACGATGTCGATCCAGCCCCAAGCTGTGAAGTTGAAGGCTGCCAGTCCGTTATTTGTTACTAAAAAGACCGTGTTGTGGACGAGCGCCAAGATACCCAAAAAGATATCGAACACACCCCTCACGAGCATGAGCATACCGGCAAAGTATACCCAGCCAACCCACCCAGTTGGTTGACTTGCCATAAGATCCTCCTTTGTTGTTCCCCGCTTCTATTATTTACTCGTCGGCCTAAATGTCAATAAAATTGCCTACTATAACGATGTTATAATCGCCGTATGGGACAGGAGAATGTTGGCCGGTACGCCTACCGTTTACTCGTTCTGACTACCCTGTTCGTCCTCGGCCTCGGCACTGTCGTCTATCATTTCGTCGAGCACTTTAAATGGGTCGATGCTTATTATTTCAGCGTCATAACGCTGGCGACCGTCGGCTACGGCGACCTCGTACCGCACACGACCTTCGGCAAGTTGTTCACGACCTTCTACATCTTCATCGGCGTGGGAATCGTGACCACTTTCATCAGCGTCACGTTGCGACGCCGGGCGGAAATCCGGACCCGTAAGCGAGAGCATGGCAAAGCGCGCTAAGTTGCCAACGCTGGGGGCTGCCGTAGCGATCGGCGTCATTAACGCGATCGTCTTCAAGCTTTTCGAGCTAGCGGTCAACCATGGCACCGATTATGTATGGAATGGCCTGTTCGATAGCGACAAGTACCGGTGGGTGGTCGTACCGCTCGCCGTGGTGCTCAGCATCGGATTGTCGGCGCTGTTCCGCGTGGCACATAGAAAGCGTATCGGCCCGCCTAAGCTCGACTCCTTGAGCTCGGAAGACATGGGCAAATCGATATCGCTGGGGGGTCTCGGCATGACCGCCACCATTGGCATAGGCAGCCTTATCGCCGGCGCTTCACTGGGGCCAGAGGCTTCGCTGGTCATGCTCTCGACAGGCCTAGGCACCTGGATCGCTGCGAAGACGGGTCTGCAGAAGGTAGTGCAATTGCTTATACTAGCGAGCGTCGGCGCATTGTTGGTGGCTTTCTGCGGTTCGGTCATCCCGATACTCATCCCTCTCCTGCTGTTGCAGCAGAAACGACGACTGACGCCATGGACAGCTTCGATCGTAACGCTTGCTGGCTTCGCCGCATTCGCCATGCTATGGCTCATGGATCCCGGCACTGCCGGTTACGGCACCATCCCGGCCCGACCGCATGCCTCGCTCTCCGATGTAGCGCTGGCGGTCGGTGTCGGTATCTGTGCCGCCGGATTGGGCTGGAGTCTGAAGCATATCATCTTGCAGCTAGCCGTCCTCACCAAACACCTAGACACGTTGCCGTGGCCTATCTCAAGCGCGGCATTCGGTCTGCCAATCGGCCTCCTCTATCTGCTGGCAGGTGAATCTATCCAGTTCAGCGGCAACCAGGGTTCGGCCATGTTGTTACATCATGCACCGGCTTACGGTCTATGGGCGCTGATCGGTCTGCTGACCGCTAAACTGGTGGCGACCGCCTGGTCGCTGGCTTCCGGATATCAGGGAGGCCTGGTATTCCCATCGATCTATCTCGGCGTGGCCATGGCGCTCATCGCTGCCAATCTGTCCGGCACGACCAGCCCGGGTGTACTCATCGGCGGTATCGCTGGCGTATTCGGAGCGATGACCGGGCCGCCCGTAGCTTTGATCTTTATCATATCGATTCTGCCCATCAAATTGGCCGGTACGGCCGTCGCCGGGATAATCGGTTCGGTCATCGGTAATAAGTGCATTGCCAAGCTTTCGACAAAGAGTCCGGCTGATTGACATATGCAAGTTGTATGGTATATTAAAGAATCGGAATTGTACGGCCTGGAGACCTCTTAGCAGCTATGCCTCACGAAACCTCACATACCGTTGACGACGCACCGACGTCTGCGGAACCGACTCCGGCTCCTCCCATCGATCACTATCCTGGTCCAAGCTGGCGCCAGGTCGGCAAAAATGCACTGGCCATCACCGGCATGTCGCTGGTAGCCTTACTGGCACCTGCTGTAGCTAGCGCCGCCGAACATCATGGTGACACTCCGATCGCCCATGGCGCCGATCCATCGCTTCTGGACGACTCCGACCCAGGCACAGGAGATACCTCGCCGGTAGAAACACCGCCCATCGCGACGGTCACCGATCCGGTAGTTCCTCCCGATACCGGTGAACCCGAGGTCGGAATCGCCACATATAACTCGACGTCTGACGATCCGCACCTGTACCGTGACATGCAGGCTGTTGGCATGACCGTGGTCCGCGAGACTATCAGCCGCGAACAAAGTCAGCATGATGTCGCTATGGTACGTCACGATATCAAGACCGCCACCGCGCATGATGAGCAGATCGTAGTGAACCTCGGTCAGGGTCCCGAAACCACATTGAAAGGCTTCCCCCACTGGGCCGCGCTGACCGCCGCTTCGCTGCCCCATGTGGACCGGTTCGTAATCCTTAACGAGCCGAATGATCAGGAACATTTCTTCGATCACTCCATGGAAGACTATGTGGACACCTTATATAAGACCAATGTCGCCATACATGCACTCCGGCCCGACGCCATTGTCAGCGGTTTCGGCCTGGCATCGGGTTATGCGCCGTTCGAATATTTTGAAGGGGCCGACGAATATGCGGAAGACAAGTACGGCGGACTGCAAAATATAATGAACCGTCTTTCTGTACACCTCTACCGCCGGCCACTAGCGAACCAGAAGCTTATCCTGGAATACAGCGAGATCTGGCCGGGCGGCATAGACGTCGACGAGTTTGGCAGCATCGTCAGAAACAGTGGCCAGCCCGAGCAGTTGCCAGGTTACGTGAGCCGTTTCCAGCAGGCCCAGGACAACCTGGCCTTCATGACGTGGGCACAACTCATGCCCCAGATCGGTGACATATTGAACTATCGCATGCAGAACTCGACCGACCCGACCGATCTCAAGACCGGCCTGATCACCGTGCACGGCGCACGCTTGCCCGCCTACCACGCAGTGAACGACTTCACGACGGGGGGCCTTGATCCTGAAGCCGGTGCCAGCAGCCTACTCTCCCTGCCTGTCTCCGAAGAACGACTGATGGCGTTGCATCTGCGAGTGCCGACAGGGCTTAACCGTACGGGCCAGGTTCTGCTTGGCCGGATGGTCAGCCTGCAGGATAACTTCCCCGGTCGGCCGGTCACCGAAGCACAGAGCCATAGTAAGTAAATTTACAGACCGCTCCCAGCTCCCCGTCATAAGCTGTAGGATTCACAAATTTTGAACGGAAGGAGCGCCTATGGCGAATGCTCTCAGTACATCACTTGAATTAAGCGGCGAGGCGACGAAAGCCGCGGCTCACGGAGCCGGCAGACTTGCCCGCGAAGTCAGTGGCGGTGTCGTCCAGCGCATGTGGCCTGGCGTTTACATATCACCGGCTGTGCGGCGGCAGCAAGATTATCTCAGAAGGTTCGAAGGCAGGCTGGCGGTGAGCGGCGATCTCATGGACACCGACGGTGGGCCGAAAGACGACGGCGAACTGGAAGCCCGGGCCGCCTCGACCGTTCAGACCTTGGTCGATGTCGGCGTGGTTGACCCCGACACGGCGATCGAATTACGGCCGGTGTTGCCTGAAGATGCCGTCGAGGATCCGGCTGTGAACAGCCGGCGGGATCGTGTCCTCGAGCTTCTCGGCAACACGCTGGCAGCAGATTACGACGTGACGTCCGTGCCCTTCTCAGAACCAATCACACCCTCAGCACATCGGGACTCACCCATAGACGTGACTGCCACCTGGGGCGCCATTACCTCTGAACTCAGAAATCTGTCGAATCAGCTGCATGACGGCATACATCGCAGTCCGGCCATGCTCGCCCTTACTGGCACGCCTTATTCACAAGCCATCCATGAAGCTTGGGCCGGCGAGTCCCGGCACGTCGACCACTATGGGGTGGTCGTCCTGCAACGCGTAGGTACGTTACCGGAAGATAACCTGTTGGTTCCAGCTGCAGCTGCCTAAGCGTCCTGTCCGAGAATGGTCGGGACATGCTCGAGGACCCGGCCATAATGGGCGGCCAGTCCTCGCTGAGCGTATGAAGTGATCGTACCATCGACCATCTTATACATACCGCCAAGCAGCAGCTCGCCTTCCACGGTCAGCAATCCAGTTTCTCCGGTATCCTCGACGCCGTAGCGTAACTCTCCACCGTACTTGTCGCTTACAACCACATCCCGTCTGGTTCTCGCGTCAGGATCGTAATCCTCAACCCGCATGGCTACGTCGTCTGGCAACATGTCGGCGATAGCGCCCAAATGCGTTCTGATCCTCTCCGTATCAGGGATATAGACGATGAGCGTACCCGGTCGGACCAGCCCTTCGTCGCCCAGACCTTCATAACTTATGGTGACGAAGGGATTGACCGCCTCGCCAAGGTCGCCGGTTAAGGGCGTGTTCAGAGCCTGCCACGTATCTTCCGCGGAGTGAGTACCTGTAAATCTCTGCTGTTCAAGCTTGCCCATATTCCTTGCCATCATACCCGCTCATAGCCTGATTGCAAGCATGAACAGGAAGTAAATCTCTACACAACGCCAGCTATGGCAATGCCTGCGAAGTCGTTACAGGAAAGACGCAGCCTGGTATGGGCATCGACCGTTTCGACGCTATCAGCCCTGTGCAGAATGCTGGTGAAGCTTGGGTTGGGGTGGTTCGTATGCGGGCCGCCGACTACGACAAATGCATCTGCAGGCTCGATCACTCTGGTTTCACCAATGTGTTGTCTCGGAGCCCGCAGTCCCTGAGTTCTTCCGTATTGAGGCAGGGTTCTGCCCACGTTAAGGCTTAGCGCACGCACGGCAAGCTCAGGAGTATCCGCTAGGTCAGTGACCGTGGCCAGAAAACCGTCACCGTCAAAATCCAGGAGTTCTTCTACAAGCTCATGGACCTGCGGATCAAGAGCATCGTAGATAATGCCCATCTCCTGCCGTGTCATCGTTTCCGCGAAACCGTCTGGAAAATACTTATAACTTGGCATATTACGCAATATTACTCTTGAAATAGAAAATTGCAAGCATGAGCGAGAAGCACCTCTTCATAAGAGGGACGTTCGCTGTGATATAGTTTTCATAATAATGAAAGCTTTGCTCCTTCACTGCAGGAACTATCACATGAAGGTGGGCTTACTCGCCAATAGGCCTCTTGATGTGCAGCCGGAACCAGTGACCGAACCTGAACAATCGCAAACGGACTGCGTGGTAGTGCTGATAACGGCCGAAAAGGGTGACACGCAAGACGCTACCAAGTCATTGCGGGAAGATGTGGCAAAGATGGCTCAGGACGTCGGCAGAAAATCAATCGTAATCCTGCCTTTCGCCCACCTGTCGAATAACCTGCTGGATTCTGCGTCGGCGATAAAGCTGCTCGAAGGTCTTAAACAGGATCTGGCTACTGATTTCGAGGTCAAGCGCAGCCACTTCGGGTCGCATAAGGAGTTCCTGTTAGACGTGCTTGGTCACCCGGGAAACGTCCGCTATAGAGAATATCAGGCGACGCTATAACGGGTCGGCTGGACCATCACCAAGATATGGCTGCGGTTCTTGTTGGTCGTGAGCAGCTCCGTCCTGAATCCTACGTCGGACAGCATCTTAGTCAGCGAAGCTTCTGAAAACTTATAGGAATGATGGACGAGCACCTGCTCGCCTTTGTCCAGGTTCACTTTTTGCTGAGCTAGCGTAACCTGCTTGCTATCGCTCAGTTTTATTCGGCCCTCCACCCTGTTCTTCGCAGTGCTCCAGATATATTTGAAATCATCATTATCATTATAGATGTCGAGTGAGCGCGCCGGCGAAGTCACTGTATCGATGATCACCGGGATATTGTAGGTATCTATTATTTTCTGGGGGTTATAATCATTGGCCAATCCATTGCCTATCAGCAGATAATCATCCACGGTCATGGATTCCAGGAAGTTGGTTAATACGGCGCTGACATTAACGTAATTGCCGAGTGTGTTGCCAAGATTTATGAGTAGGTTTGGGTAATTGGTCTGTTGCCTTATATTAAGCAGTTCGTCGGTCAGACTGTCTTTCTCAAAGTCAGTAAGCAGACGAGTGATCGGCAGATCGGGAAATTCCTTCAACAGGTTATCCGAAGCAAGCTTGATCATCTCCTTACTGATGTCTACCGCCACATAATTGACTCGCAGACCCTTTTCGCGCAACTTGCTGATAATGCGAGCCGCTGGCACCCCGTTGCCGCAGCCGAGGTCGATCAGGTTCAGACCTTCGGGATTATCAAAAGCGGCTATAAAACTATCCATATGAGCCAGCAGGAGGCGCATCTCTTCATCGGTGACGCCTTCTTGTTCCGCCCATTGCTTGTAGATCTCATCCCACTTCTCAGCACCCTCGTTGAGGTATACGAATTTCACGGGTATCTCGCCTCTGGCCGAGACGGAGGCCAGAAGTTCGTACTGTTGCTTCTCTGTAAAAATCATCTCGAGGAAATTATATCACTTACATGAAAAAGAGACGCTTCTCAGAGTGGAGCCAACATCTTGACTTTATATACTATCTTGCATAACATAGTAGTGTATGAATGAAACTACTGATAAAGATGCCGCTGGTCAATCTGAATCGCAAATGCGGAAAGGCGTATTAACCTATGCCGTGTTACTGCTACTCAAAGATGGCAGAGTGTACTCCTCTGAGATTATCCGTGCGTTACGCAAAGCCGAGCTGATTGTCGTTGAAGGCACGCTCTATCCCCTGCTTAACCGGTTAGCGAAAGACCGGGTCTTAGCATATGAATGGCAGGAGAGTGAACAAGGACCGCCGCGTAAATATTACTGGCTCACTGATGATGGCAAGGGACTGCTTGCCGAACTGGAAGCCGCTTACCGAAAGTTACACCGTTCAATCCAAGCTTTGGAGAAAGGAGCCAAAAAATGAACGAAGTTACCCACATTCATCTTAGCCGTCAGCAATTCACCATTTCGGTCGACGCACACCACGAGCTAAAAACGTACCTGGCAGACATACAGAAGAAGGTTGGCGACAAAGAAATTGTCAATGAAATCGAATCCCGTATGTCGGAACTTCTGATCGAGCGTGGCGTGACGGACGAAAAAGTCGCGTTGCCTGAAGATATCGACTATTTAAAAGAGCAGCTCGGCACACCGGAAGATTTCAGCGAGGAAGAACCTGTCGAAGAATCAAAAAAGGCCCAGGAAGCCGGCAGTAAACGGCTGTTCCGGGATCCTGACAATGCTTTGGTTGCCGGCGTGGCAGCGGGGGTTGCCAACTACTTCGGACTTGACGTCGTGTTGGTCCGGCTGGCGATCGTCGTGCTCACAATCTTTAGTTTCGGTACTGGCATCGTACTCTACATTTTGTCGTGGCTGCTCATACCACCAGCTACCACCGCCAGTGAAAAATTACAGATGCGTGGTAAACCCGTAACACTTGAAGCCATTAAAGATTCCGTCAGCAAGACGGAGGTAACGAATACAGCGCGGCAGATCAATAGCTCCCTGCTTGCCGTTATCGACACAATATTTCGCATCTGTGTCAAATTGATCGGTATCGGTACCGTACTATTTGGCTTGGCACTACTGACCGCGACGGCAGTCACCCGTATATATATGTCCCTGCATAATGGCCGGCTGTTCCAGGAAAATTTATTCCCTGTCGGATCCCGCGAAGACCTATTGGTCTGGATCGGAATGGGCTTGGCGATACTGATATCTATTTTCTTGATTCTTGCGGGAATCGCTATCTTCAGAAGAAAGTGGCCCCTCAACGGCTGGATAACGGGCGCCTTGGCAGCGATATTCTTAGCAGGATCGGTGGTAACCATAGCGCTTGCGGCCGACGCCGCGCCACATGTGAATGAACGCTATCAGGCTTTGATGCATACAACCGGTGTCAAAAACGTCAAGCCGTTCGACAAAGTAGCAACCAAAGGTAATATCGACATCTCTTATATCTCCTCGCCCACCTACGCCGCTAATGTCCACTACGCCGACCACCCCGACCTGTCGAAACTCAAGATCTATGTCACCAACAACACCTTGTATATTGACTCTACCCAGCTTGATAAAGTCAACCACTGCACCATGCTCTGTTTGTACCCCCGCTACAACATGACCGTGGAGATTTACGCGCCAAACGTTCAAAACTTTGATAAACCATTGCGAACCGACATCTTCTACCCCAAAGTACCGGCTCCGCCAAGCATGCAGTAAAAGAAAAAGACCCCTTATGAGAGGTCAAAATACTTATGGTTGCGGGGGCAGGACTCGAACCTGCGACCTCGTGGTTATGAGCCACGCGAGCTGCCGCTGCTCCACCCCGCGTCATTGTTCTCTCGGCAAGAGCTTAAAAAGTATAGCAAACAGGGGTAAAAGTGTCAACGAGGGGAGTTAGTTGGATGAATCCTGGCGATGCAGGAAGAAATCGACCCATGATTGGAAATTGCGCTGGTAGGCTGGCTGCTTCACTTTAGAGCCAGCCGTGTTATTAGAAGGCAGGTTCACGGTGTAAGCCATGGCCACGTTCTGGGGCACGATGAGCTCCTTCTCACCTGGTGCCGCCAAGCCGAAGTTCTGGCGGGCCGACAGCTCCAGATATTGATTACTGTTCAGATACTGGTTCTTGAGTGCCAGGTTGTCGTTCTCCAGTTTCTGTACCGAGTTCTGTTGGTTGAGGGTTGAGATCTGTTTCTGCAGGCCGTAATTGGTCTGGATGGTCTTGATACCGCTCCAGCTGATCAAGAGCACCAGCACCACGAACAGCACTTGGCCCAGGAAGCGCACGTCGGTCAAGCGTTCGGCGTAGCCAGTCAGTTTTTCTATCGGCAGGTTTTTGATGTTCATATCCTTAAGTCATATTATATAATGCCATGCCAAATCTGTTATACTCACATCTGTTATGGGGGTGTAGCTCAGTGGTTAGAGCAGTCGGCTCATAACCGATTGGTCCCTGGTTCAAGTCCAGGCACCCCCACCACGAACAAATCGCTTATGCTACACTGCTGCTATGAACCTGCGCCGTGACCAGCGAGGCTATTCTTATGTACTGTTCCTTTGGATCTTAGCGGCCGGCGTCATTATAGCTTCGGGCCTGACGTTCTTTCGCATATATAAGAACAGCAGTCTGGCCGGCCACGGCACCAGCCATTGTAGCGTCCAATCCGGCGTCCAGCTTTGTATCGCCGGCGTGCCGGACAAGATCCTGCCGACAGACACGCGTGAACTCTCGCTCACCCTTACTAACCAGAACCAGAAGTCATATCTTTGGAGCGGCTCCAGCTCCTGCGGGGCCGAACCTTATTTAAGCGTGAACGGTCGAGCCGACATACGGACTTGTACGACCGACGTCACGCGCTTCCAGCTCAAGCCTCATGAAGCATGGAAAGCGACCTTCGAGCTGAACGGGGCCGGCTTGAATCCTGGAGATAACTCGTTGCAAGTCCGGTGGGCCGGCCTGAGTTCGGACAAATTGACGGTCCAGCGGGCCGTCAAGTAAGCTTGACAAACCGCTTCCAAGCTATCCAGGCCGAACATCTAAATAATTATCAGTCAATATATTTGACAACAGAGATAATGGGTGTATAATCATAAGCAGGTAATAAAATATAAACGTTAAAGGTTACCTCGATGAGCGCCGACCAGGCACAATCCGAACTTCCACGCCCCGGTGAACAACCGGAGCCTGAGCCTATCCTTGGCGTGGCCGAGCCGGTGGAACTGCTGGACGAATTGCCCATTCTTGAAAATGTAACCGATGGCGTCCAGGTCGACGGCCTACTTGACCGATTGGGAGTTGAGGTCGAGGATACCCCGGAGCGCTCAAGGCCGGATTGGCAGGAACTGCAAGCCCAGGGCAATGAGGCATATGCTGCGGCCAGGGCTCGTGAGGATACCCACGGTCTGGATGCCACGACGGTCGATCTCTACCGCCGGACAACCGACAGTTATCTACAAGCTACGTGGTGGGCACCGAAAGAAACCGACCTGGTAGGTGAAACACCGATCATAGATGTCCGGATGGCGCGGGCCTTCGCCCGGCAGGCCAAAGCTACGCCGCATGGCAAATACGTCAGCCCAGACATCATGGATGAACGGGCACACCTGCAATGGCTTGCCTTGCGGGCCCAGCAACGTGCCATCCGGGGCGTGTTGGACGGACGCATCGCCGAGCTGCCAGCAGACGAATTATCAGCCGTGGAGCCCATGGTCGTTGAAGCTGAGGTAGGAGCAGCCGAAGAAGCCGGTACCAAGAAGGACTTCACCGGCGGCATAGGGAAAGTCGATGCACAAACGCCTGGGCGCCTGGAAGCCCAGGGTGAGGCTGCCATCGAGGAATTCGCCCATGTGCATGCCACAGCGTCTGATCAGGGTCTGGAATACATAGCGAAATTATCCGACAAGCTGGAAACCGGCATCCATAATCTGCCGCTAGCAGCCTGATCTCAGGCGGTCTTCGCTAGTTCCGGCCGCTCTGCTTCAGCCATGATACTCAGGAGTTCGTCCGCACTGTCAGCCGCCATGAGTCGTTCGCGCAGTTCTTTGGCCCCGTCAAAGTGATTTATGTAGATCTTGCAGAATTTATTGAGGGTATGGATCGGGCGTTCGCGGTTTTGCCAGGTAGCGGCGAATAGTTGTACATGTTTTTTATAAAGAGCGATTCGCCGTTTGGCTGTGAGGTCCGGCCAGGGGCTTTCAGTGGCGAAAACGAAGGGATCATGGAAAATGCCGCGACCGATCATGATGCCGTCTAACCCGTGTTCGGCTGCCAATTCCTCACCTTGACGGCGGTTCATGACGTCACCGTTGCCGATTATCAAGGTAGCAGGAGCCAGTTCATCGCGTAACTTACGGGCCTGGCCGATCATATCCCAGTCCGCTGGCACCTTACTCATCTGCGCCTTGGTGCGACCATGTATAGTCAATGCTCGTAAATCCTGCCCTAGTAGGAACTCGATCCAGATGAGATCCACCTGGTTGAAACCGAGTCGGGTCTTGACACTGAGTGGCAGCCGGCCAGCCAGACCTTCCTGGGTAGCTTTGATGATGGCGGCAGCCAACGGCCGGTCATTAATCAGGGCGCTGCAGGCACCGTCCTTGACGACGGCCTTTACCGGACAGCCCATATTCAGGTCGAGACCGGCGAAGTTTACACCTTCTGGTAGACCGAATTCGTGCGCCAGGCTGCCATCGGCGATCTGGCGGGCCGTCTCGCGGAAATTATCCGGTTCCTTGCCCCAGACCTGGGCGATGAGCGGCCGCTCTGAGGATGTAAACCGTAATTTCTTCAGCAGCCTGGCGCGGCCGGGACTCTGCAATCCGTCGACGTTCACGAACTCGGTGAAATACAAGTCCGGCGCAGCCGTGGTCCCGACGATCCGGCGAAAGGCCGAATCAGTGACATCGTCCATGGGCGCCAATACGAAGAATGGCTTGGGAAGATCATCAAACACATCCATTGCTATAATTATACGCCGTTCTACCGCTGTTCACCGGAAGGTTTGCGCACGGGGGGACGCGGGTCCGGAGCGACACGGGCACGCACGTCACGGATCACTTCGGCGCTCCTGATCTCCTCTTCCGGGTCATTGATGAGGCGTCCAGTTAACACCAGCCCCAAGGTCGAAGCCAACCCTTCCAAGGCTTCCTGCCTGCTTCGCCAGAGGGTATGGTCTTCAGCTACCCGGCCCATAGCGACGCCCTCCTCCCTGTCCGGAGAAGGCCTTTCATCGGACCGGTCCAAGTGCCTTGTCATAAGCAGGCTATTATACCATTTTTTATACCCCAACAGCAAAGAAGTGGCGCTGCAATTAATGGCGTGTGTTAGCTATTCCCAGCGGAAGACGCGGAAGGCGATTGTGTAGATTACCAGGAACCAGATCGCCATCAGACCGATCTGCGGACCGAGATCTATGAGGTGCTTACCTTCGGTGGTCAGGAGTCTGAGGCCGTCGATGACCGGCGTCAATGGTAGATAGTTTGTCACGCTCTGCAACCATTCCGGCATCAGATAGCGCGGGAAGAAGGTGCCTGATAGGAACAGCATCGGGAAGACCACGATGTTGCTGAGCGGAGCGGCTTGGCGCTCATTCTTCGCCCAGCCACCGATGGCCAGACCCAATCCAAGGATCAGGAAAATACTGAAGACCGTGAAGATGAGTATTTCTAGATAGTTGCCATCGATCTTGAGATGGAAGACTTTGATGGCCACAGCGAACTGAATGATGATGGACACGATGCCAGTAATGGCCTGGCTGAACATGGTCGCCAGGAAATATTGCCAGGTGCGGAGCGGCGTGGTGTGCAGACGACGCAGGATACCTTGCTTCTTAAGTTCCGGGAAGACGTTGACCGGACCGAAGATGCCCAAGCCGATGATGGAGAAGCCGAGCAATCCAGAGAACGTGTAGTCGAAGGCTGACAGGCTCTTCTCGTTCAAGGTGCGTCCGTCGACCGTGAATGGCGGCTGCGTGCCGGTCAGCTTGTTATTGATCTGATTAAAGATGCCCTGCAATACCGATGTCATGGTCTCGCCGGTGCCGGAGCTGCTTTGGTTGTACAGTAACTGCAGTTTGCCCGTCGGGTAGTGCTGGCCCTGCTGCACCGCACCGAAACTGGCGGGCAGGATGATGATACCGTCGATCTGGCTCTTGCTCATCTTTTTCTTGGCCTGGTCCATGGTGGTAATATCCTTCTGTACCTGGAACGAGGACTTTTTGGATTCCAGTTGGTGGACAAACTGGTTGGCGAACGGTGTCTTGGATTGATCGAGCAATGCCACTTTGAAGGAGACATTGTTGTTGCCGCTACTGAAGCTGCCGAAGACGAACAGGAAGATAAGCGGGAAAAGGATGCTGAAGAACTGGGCCAGGCGGTCGCGGAAGAATCGGCGTGTGCTCAGCTTAGTGAAGACGACGACAGTGTACATCTGGCGGCGGAAATTCATGATTCTCCCCTTAGCCCCTTACCGGTCAGGTCAATGAATACGTCTTCCAGGTTGGCCTGTTCAACCACTTGCTCCTTCTTAAAGCCACGGCTCAGCAATTGCTTGACCAGCTTCTTAGGCGTGTCGAGCGCGATGATCTTGCCGCTGTCCATGATGGCCACCCGGTCACAGAGTTGCTCGGCCTCTTCCATATAGTGCGTGGTCAGGATGACGGTGACGCCGCGGTCGCGGACCTCTTCGATAAGTTCCCAGAGGTTGCGGCGGGCCTGAGGATCGAGACCGGTGGTCGGTTCGTCGAGGAAGAAGACCTTGGGATTATGCACGAGAGCGGCTGCGATGCTGAGGCGCTGACGTTGGCCACCGGAGAGCTGTTCGGCGAAGCTATTGGCTTTCTCGCCCAGTTGGACGTCATCCAGGAACTCTTTGGCATCGACCTTTTCACCGTAGGCAGCGGCAAACATCTCGATGATTTCAGATAATTTCTGCTTGTCCTGGAAGGCCGGAGTCTGCGGCTGGATGCCGATGATTTGCTTGATGTCGTTGGGCCGGGTAGCTACGTCAATGCCGTCGACGGTCGCCTTGCCGCCGTCAATCTCGCGCAAAGTCTCGATCATCTCCAGCGTAGTGGTCTTGCCGGCGCCGTTAGGACCGAGGATACCAAAGATCTCGCCCTTCTCCACTTCAAAGGAAATACCGTCGACGGCGGGCTTACCGTCATAAACTTTACGCAGGTCCTTTACCTTGAGGATGGGCGTTTTAGGCATTGTTTCCACTATAGCAATTCACGTTATCTATGGCTAAGTAAATTTCTCTACAAAATACCCGGTCCGTCTAAGACAAACCGGGTACTCGTGGGCGGTCCCCGTGGGCCGCGCGAACCTGTTTAGCGGGAGCGCTTGACGGTCAGGAAACCGTTGCGCGGGTTTTCGTTTACTTCCATGCCTGAAGGCAGGTCGGTGCCTTCGGGACGCTCATCCTTGCTGAAGTAGTAGATAGTCTGTTTCTTTCCACCGCGCAGCGTAACTTCCTTTGAGTTCAGGTAATAAGTAACGCCCTTAGAGTTGGTGTGCTTGTATGCCATGTAGAAAGTCTCCCTCTCTTAACATTAGTAACGTATCCCTAAGATACTCTGGTGGCTTTTTATTTGTCAACCCCTTTAACAGATAGGCATGAGCGCCGTACGCCGACTGACCACTGTTAGGGGGCAGGCAGTATTTTCACACCTTGCGCTGGTCAAGCCGCTTGTATTACACTATGGCGGTAAGCATAAAAGTAATAAACAGGTGGAGTTCGTTTTAATGGATCTTTCTAATCGCAACACCCAACCCCAGCCGGTCGCACCGGCCCCCCACACCGCCGCAGCGCCTGGCGGCCCTAGCGCCGGTAGAAAAGAGAGCCGTCGTCGCGGTGATAAATCCAAGTGGAGCCGTGTGGTCTACGTGGCAATCGTCGCAGCCATCGCCCTCATCATCGGCGCCGTAGCCATCATAGCCGGAAGTAGTAATAAGCCTGAGAGCGAATATGTCAATACCGGCAAGCTGCAGGCCGTCTTCCTGAACACCGGTCAGGTCTACTTCGGGCACGTTAAGTCGTTGAACGACAAATACTTCCGCGTCACCGACATCTACTACCTACAAGCCAGCAACAATGGTTCGAGCAGCAGTTCGACCAGCGCGAACAGCAATGTCACGCTCGTAAAGCTGGGTTGTGAACTGCACGAACCATACGATCAGATGATCATTAACAGCGACCAGGTCACTTTCTGGGAGAACTTGCAGGACAACGGCCAGGTAGCCAAGGCCGTCGCCACCTTCGAGAAGCAGAACCCACAGGGTCAGAAGTGTGCCGATCAGAGCAGCAGCGCCAGCACCAACTCCAGCAGCAGCACTCAGAACGCTAACACCAACTCCTCAAGCAACTCCAGCACTACTGGCAGCGGCACGACCGGAACCACACCAAGTACCGGTACCGGTTCCACCAACCCCTAGTCAGTAGACCGTAGTCCTTCCTACCGGCTACGGAGGCGCAGCAGACGCCTGGCTATAAATGTGATAACGGCTAACGCTAGGCTGACGATGGCCAGCAGCATGCTCCAGCCCGCCAAGTCCGGCGACCACCGAGGACTGACGAAAGAATACTGATACAGTTCTTTCGGAACCGCAGGTGCTGACTGAGCTGATTGGCCGCCATGACTCTGTACGTACTGTTCGATACACGGCACGCGGTTGCGCCCCGAGAAGTCAGTATGGTTTAGCCCCTCGCAGTAATTCTGGGCTTCGTTGTACAGGGCGGAGTTGGATTGTTCTAGTAATTGCTGGTTCTGCGCCTGTTGCAGACGCTCGTACGTGTGTTGCAACTGGATAGGCGGATAGACTGGGTTACGGCCTGCGCTTAGATTGGTGTTCATGTGTGTGGTGACGTAAGCCTGCAATGTCGCCAGCGGTTTACCCACGTCGGTGCCCTTCTGGTCGGCAGTGAACACGGCGTCACGCAGCTTTATCATGTGCTCATTGTTGTCACGGAGAGCCAAGATGCACACGGCACCGCTCAAAATTGCCAGCACCAAGAAGTACCAGGGTTTGATCCAGCGGACCTTGGTCCAGAAGTGGTGGAGGCGGCGCTTGTCCATGCTTACGGTTATTATATCCCAGTCGGGCGGCTGGACGGCGCTTCTTAAGGACGGTACCCTAGAAGTATGCATATCTATTTCTCCGGCATCGGCGGTGCCGGCATCGGTCCACTGGCCCAGGTAGCACGCCAGGCCGGTTACGTTGTTTCCGGTTCTGACCAACAGCCGTCGCAATACATTGATTATCTAGTGAAGCACGGTATCCCCGATATTCACACTGGCCAGACGTATGAAGCGATCGCTGCAGCTCATGACCGCCAGCCCATCGACTGGTTCGTCCACAGTTCCGCCCTGCCCGACGATCACCCGGAGCTACGTTTCTGCCGCGAGCAGGACATCAAAGTCAGCAAACGCGACGAATTATTGAATCTAATCCTCCAAGAGAAGGATTTGCGTCTAATCGCCATTGCCGGCACCCATGGCAAGACGACCACCACGGCGTTGACAGTCTGGCTGTTCAAACAGCTGGGCCGTCACGTCAGTTATCTGCTGCCGGCTAAAACGAATTTTGCCGACATGGGCACTTATGATCCCAAAAGCACCTATTTCATTTATGAAGCCGACGAATTCGACCGCAATTTCCTGGCATTTGAACCAGAAATCAGCCTAATAACCGGCGTCAGCTGGGATCATCATGAGATTTTCCCTACCCGCGAGGATTATCAGGAAGCCTTCCGCGAATTCATTACCCAGACCAAACAAACATTCATCTGGGAGGAGGATGCCTCATATCTAGGCCTGGAAGCCAGCGACGGCATGACGGTGTTGGACACCGACAATCCACGATTGGAAGACATCACACTGGTGGGCCACTACAACCGATTGGATGCCTGGTTGGCCATTCAAAGCGTGCACCACGCGACCAGTGAACCGCTGCTGAAGCTGATCGGCCTCGTGAACCGTTTCCCAGGACTTTCGCGGCGCATGGAACAGATCTTTCCTAACCTTTACAGCGATTATGCTCACACGCCGGAGAAGATCCGCGGGGCCATGAGCGTCGCCAGCGAGATGGCCGGCGCCAACGGCCAGAAACTCATAGTGGTATACGAACCGCTGACCAATCGCCGCCAGCATTACATCATTGATGAGTACAAGGACGTTTTCAGCGGTGCCGATAAGCTGTACTGGATTCCTTCTTATCTGGCACGCGAGGACCCGGATCAACGCGTCATCCCGCCAGCCGAACTGATCTCGCATCTGGATGATCCGTCGATCGCAGTGCCGATGGAACGTGGCGCCGAACTCAAACGCGTGATTCAGCGACACCTGGACGCCGGCGACATGGTGGTGGCGATGGCCGGCGGCGGAGGCGACAGCCTGGATGACTGGGTCCGGGCAGAATTCAAATCGTGAATTCTTGTCGGGGATTCTGTGGGAAATTCTTCGTGTCGAAAACTACCATCGAGTCTGGTTTCAAACGATAAAATTCCTGCATGTTACTCGGCGGTAATAGATGCTCCGGCCTATCGAGCTTGATGATGTAGGCTTGCCTGACCTCTTCAGGTATGTCTTTTACTAGTTCGGCTCGGCCGGTCGCGGTGACGGCAATGACATAATTTTCGTCAGGGTTGTTTTCATGGACCATTATGGTCGCACTGGCCGATGGATTTTTAGCAAGTTGCTGGGAATGCTTGCGATCGGTTCTGCTTGACCACCACAAATTCAAATCTTTGTCGGCATAAAAATGAACTGTGCACACCCAAGGCTTGTTATCTTCAGCCGTAGCCAGCTGCATGATTTTAATCTTCTGCGCGTATTCTTGGGCTAGCTGCTTCGGGTCCATTTCGCCTCCTAGCGGTTGTCGCCGGCGCCGCCGAGCACGCCGCGTTTCTGGCGGCTCTGTAGCTTGTTGAGATTCTGCTGAGCGACGTCGTCGAACGAGACGCCCAAGTGATGTGCGAATACTGCCAGGTACCACAGCACGTCACCGATTTCCTTGGCCAGTTCGGCTTTGTCGGTGTCGGAGACCTCGCCTTTCTTGTCGCGGATTATCTTCTTGATCTTCTCAGCGACCTCGCCGGCTTCACCATTGATACCGAGCACCCAGTGTAGCAAATCCTTGAATTCGTCATCGCTCGAAATAACGGTCCTGAGGGCTTGCTTCTGATATTCGTCTAAAGTCATGGTTTCATTGTAGCATCGTCGATTGGCACGGCACCTGCACGTAACACCTCGACCGCATCGTCGACGATACGGATGACGGTCGAGGGCTTCTGGGCGGACAGGTCTCCGCCATCCACATAAAAATCGACTTCGTTACCGAAATAATCCTTGGCAGCCTGCATCGTAGTGGCTACGGGTTCGCCGGTCGGATTGGCGCTACTGGTTGCCAAAGGACCAGTCTTTTCCAGCAGCTCACGGAATGCGACTGGCTCAGGAATGCGAACCGCCAAGCTCAATTTGCCACGGTGCAGATATTTCAACACAGGATCGCTGGCCGGAATGACGACGCTGACGGCGCCTGGCCAGTATTGCTCTACCGCTTTCAGATAGCGACGCTTAAGGCCAAGGGCTTCGAGCTGATCGATACTGGCGGCAATCAGTGTGCCAGGCTTGTGCTCGCGGTTCTTGAGTCGGTATAACCGGTCAACGGCCGCTTCGTCGGCGGCACGGGCAACCACGCCATAGACCGTGTCGGTCGGAATGATACCGACCGAGCCGGAGCGTTGCAATCGTTCGCTGACTTCATCGAACATAGTGCAGCTAGTGTACCGGTTCAGGAACGCGTTTTCAAAAAGGCGTAGGTTGCGAGAATGGCCAGGCCGAGCACGATAACAACCGTGGCCACGATGGCCGTGGTGACGCCGGGCTTTCCGGATTGCTTGGGAGTCGTGGGCTGTTGAGGCTTGGCGGGCACAGCTGCTTTCTGCGGCGCGGGTGAATCGGGTGCGGGGGTCTCATCATCTGGAGGTACTGCTTGCACGGCCGGCGACGGATCGCTTTGGGCAGATGCCATGGGCTGGTCGGTCGGCGGCGGTACCACGTCCATGACCGGCGGTTTCTGCTCTTCCATAATAGTTAGCATACCATAAGCGATTACAGGCGATAGGTACGGCCTTGCTTTCGGATTAAGCCTTCCTGTGTCAGATCGTCAATCACCGCCGCTAGCCGGCTATCCGCTATAAGTTTTTCGAGTGCAACCAGAGTCTGTGGCCGCTCGCCGAGCAGGCGCAGGACTTGGCCGCGGATCTGGCGCCGCGATCCCTCGAACGTCGATTGTCTGTTGTAACTCTTGCTGAATCGGTTCAGATTGCCAACTGATTTTTTGAGATGGGCGCCGTAGTCCATGAGCGCCCAGTACCACTCGCGGGTATGTTCGCGTTCGAGCGTCTTAGCCACCAATTCGGAGATGGCCTTGTCGGGCACATCGGTCTGATCATGGAAAAAATGGTGGATATAAACGGTGCGGATGTTGGTCTCCAGGAACACGGTAGGCTTTTCATAAGCATATGCCATGATCGCGCCGGCCGTATTGGGGCCAATACCCGGTAATTTCACGAGCTCTTCAAGCGTGGCCGGGAACGTACCTCCGTGCTCAGCAGTGATCTGCCGTGCCGCCTGCCACAGGAACTGGGCCCTGCGGTTATAACCCAGACCGCTCCATGCCCGCAGCACGTCGCCCGACGGTGTAGCCGCTAGACTTTGGACATCCGGGAATTTTTCCAGGAATTCTTCGTACTTCGGGATTACGCGTCTGACCTGTGTCTGCTGCAACATCAGCTCGCTGACCGTCACAGCATAGGGATCGAAACGCTGGCGCCATGGCAGGTCATGCCGGCCGTGCGCTCGGTAGTATTCCCAGACAGTCTCCCGAAACAATTGCTTGGCGGCATCGTCAATCATGTGCATTCATTGTATGATAGAACACCGATGGTCCAGTACGCACTCCGTTTCGTGAAGCGCTTCGCCGTTCTTCTGCCCGGCATCATTATTGCCTACTTCTCGGTACGTAACATATTTCCCTATTTCGACCGGCGCCTGCCGCTGGCACTGGCCATATTCTTCACTTACGTACTGGCAGCATACGTATTGATACCGGGGGTCATCCGGCTGTGGCGAATTTTCCGGCCGGCCGATCATCTGCCACTTTATTGTGTGACCCCGGACGGTTTCGCCTCCGATCCATTGAACGTCGGCATTGTCGGCACGCGGCGCCAGCTGATCGCCAGCATGCAGAAAGCCGGTTGGCATCTGGCCGACCCTCATAGCTTACGCAACGTCGCGCGCGAAATATTAAGCACGGTCTATGGTTGGCAGTACCCGACCGCACCGGTCAGCAGCCTGTACCTATTCGGGCGCAAGCAGGATGTGGCTTTTGAAATCCCGCTCGAGGGTGTGACCGGCGGCCGCCATCATGTGCGTTTCTGGGCGACGGAACAAGGCAATGATCTGCTGTGGGTTGGTGCAGCTTCGCGCGATATAGGGATCAACTATATCCGTCACAATCTACAATTGACGCATATGATCGATGCCGACACCGACCAGGAACGTGACCTGATTATTAGACATCTGCGGACCCACAAGCTTGTCCGCAAAGTCGAGACCATCACGCTTGGCGAGCCCTATCGATTGATAAACCGCGTCATCGGCGGAGCGCTGCATACCGATGGCAAGATGGCAGTCGCCACTCTCAAGCAGTCAGCGGCTACTTCAAGCCAGACACGTTCCCGCCGGTGACTAGCAGGACGAAGAAGGCGATGGCAGCGACCGCCATCAGGAAGACCAACGTCCATACGAACGCCGAGAATACATGGTGGACAGGGTGCGTGGGGTTGTCCGCCTCCGCCTGACGGCTGCGGCTGTCGGCAGTGGCATCGGCTACGGCCAGCACGACGTCGCTTTCATAACGCGTGATGTCCTCGACAGCCTCGTCGGTGCGACTATCATCGAGGTTTGTGCTCAGATCAGTTGGGTCCGTTTCCGGGGCGGCTTCTTCAGCGGGCACTGGTGATTCAGGCTTTTCCGGTGGACTTGCAGGTGCGGCGGCTTCTGACTTCGACCCGGACTTGCTGGCCGCTGTCCGTCGCTTCCCGGTTTGTTTTAGTGCAGGCGCAGCGTCGTCCTTGATGGCAATCTGCTTGCGCAATTTGGCTGACAGTTGTGGCGCCGTCTTGACGTCTACATTAGCGGATACAGTCGTCGCGTCCGATGCGGCAGCAGGCACGGCCGGAGCGGTGTCAGGTCGCTTGGGATCCATCATATCCTCGACGCGCTCTTCCAACGCGCGCTCTTCGGGCGATTTCTCGGGCTCTGATTTCTTTCTAAGACGCATGTGCTTACTCTGGTTAAAGTCTAGCAAAAAAATGCGGAGTTGTGTTTAAATATGGGCGATACGGCGTCACATCCAAGTAAGCTATGCGCTACCGATTCGGCGAACAACATGGCGATGACAATCAAGCCGGCAAGAAACGGGTCTTCATTAACGTAAACGGAGATTTCGTCATGTCCAAAGAAGAAGACGCGAAATACTACCAGGACCACATGAAACACTGGCGGGCCTGGGGTTCGTGGTTCAGCTGGGGCTCACCGGTCGGATTGGGATTGTTCTTCATCTCAGTCGCCTTCAGCCTCTGGCTGCTCGCCAAAGCCTTCAACTGGGGCTAGGCAAACCTACGATAAACGGCGTGGACTAGACCACGCCGTTTTGGTTTTCCGACAGTAACTCGGGCAACATCCGACCTGCTAGAAATATGCCAAGACCGTGCCCTATGACCGCTAAACGCTTATTGTCGACACCGGGAATAAGCATCGTCTGGTGAGGTACTACGAAGTCAAATAATTGATGGAAAATAAGAAGCCGCTTCTTCTGCTCGTCGGTAAGGTTCGGTACTGTTTCCTCTTCACAAAATTTCACGGAGTCGTAAAAGCTCTGACTTGCTCTGGAGGTTCCGAGGTGAGCCATATTATCCAATGTTCGCCAATCGGTTGCTGCGAGATCACCTTCGGCCAGCCGGCCGCACATGTTCACCGCGAAGACATCTTCCGACTCAAGAGCACCAAACACGTTCACGGCCATGCTGCCGCCGGCGCTTGACCCAACGATTGCAAGCCTTCCCTCATCTCGCAGAATTGTTTCCGCTTGTCCGACGGTTTCCTGTAGCCGGCTTTCGAAACCTCCGTTCGCCAACCAGTCAAGATGAGCGTGCTCCATGCGATGACCATGGCGTTCCAAGTTGCTTGCCATGATGTGCTCGCGGCGATTCCACGCTCCGTCACCGAGGCCGTTTATGTAGAGCACCGGGGTGTTCGTCATTGCTGTCTATCTGAAATATTACGGCGCCAGGCGGTTGATGTCGCGTGGGAAGAGTGTGGCTTCCTTGACGTTGCCGAGACCGATGGTCTTCTCGACCAGGCGGTCGACGCCATAGCCGCAGCCGCCATGCGGCGGCAGGCCGTACTTCATGGCCTGTAGGAAATATTTGTAGCCGGGGTGATTCACATCCATGCCGGCCTGTTTCATCTGCTTCACTAGTTGATCATGATGGTTCTCACGCATCGGCACCGTAGCGATTTCCAGGCCGCGGAACAGCAGGTCGCCCCACAACACCGTCTTCGGATCGTCGGGATTGACGCGGTGATAGAACTTCATAGCCTCGATCGGGAAGTCGGTGGCATAGACGAGCTCTGAGCCAAACTTCTTCTTGGCGTAATCACAAATCCAGCGCTCCTCGTCTGGCGTCAGGTCCTTCTCCGCTGTGGTGTCGTTGCCGGTAGCTTTTGTGTAAAGCTCATGGATCTCGGCAACAGGGATCTTCGGTACCTTATCGGCCACTACCAGCTCGGGCGCGTTCAATGATTTCAGATCGTGGGCGTGTTCCTTATAAACTTTCTTGAGCACACTGATGGTCATGTCACCGACCAGGTCGAGTACCTCCCCGTGATCACGGATGAAGCCCATCTCGATATCGAGCATCATGACCTCGCTCATGTGGCGAGTGGTAGCACTGGGCTCGGCGCGGAAGGCCGGCGCGATCTCAAAGACACGCTCGAAGGCGCCGACGAGCATCTGCTTATAAAGCTGCGGGCTCTGGGCCAGGGTGGCTTCCTGACCGAAATAATCAAGTTTGAAGACCTCCGCCCCGCCCTCCGTAGCGCCGGCCAGCAACTTGGGCGTCTGGATCTCGACGAAATCATGTTCGGTTAGGTATTCGCGGATGTTGCGCAGCAGCGAAGCGCGAATCTTAAAAACCTTCTGCTCCTGCAGGTTACGCAGGCCGAGGCCACGGTATTCGAACAAGGTGTCGAGGTTGTCCGGTTTGTGGCTCAAGGGCTTGTCGATCTCGATCGGTGGCTCGTCGGTCACGGGCACGAGTACTTCAAGCTTGGCATCGTGGAGCTCGGCTCCGCCCGGGGCCCGCGGCTCATCCACGACTTTGCCGTCCACCGTGAGAACGGTGCCGATCTGCAAGCCACGCAGCTTCTCGACCTCGTCCTTATCTTGAATGACGACTTGGATAAGACCGCGGCGGTCGCGCACGTTTATGAACGTCAATCCGCCGAGCAGACGCTTTTTATGCAGCCATCCTTCGATGTGGACAGTCTTGCCAATATGGTCTTTCAGGTCGCTGCTCAGGATTCTCATGGAGCCCTATTCTACCACTTCTTTCTCTGTTTTCACAGCCGCGTGGCGGGCAGCGACCGCGGCCGGATCGGCATACTGATTGAAGTCGTCGCCCGGCAGATGGCCGAGCAGCTGGCGCAGGATATGCTCGACGGTTACGATCCCGACGTATTCCTCAGAGCTGTTGACGACCACGAACACAGGATGGTTGGTCTCGAAGAAGGCGTGCAAGGCCTCGCCGAGCGTATCGTTCTCATGCACATAATAGACGGTCGGCTCCATGATGTCCTTCACCCTGCCTTTGCTATCCAGACCCAGTTGGCTGAAGCCCAATGAACCAACGAACTGACCTTTGGCACTTTCACGGACCAGTACCTGCGGCTGGCCGCTTTCGTGAATCTCATTGATCAGAATGGGGCCGACCGTGTCACTTGCCAGCACGGTCTTGATCTTTTTGCGGGGTGTCATGACGTCGGCAACGCTATGCTGGTCGAAAGTCAGGGCCCGGCCGGCGATGTCCAGCTCTTCTTTGGTGAAACGATTATCATCCTGTTTCGCCTGTTGCTTCAGCAGGCGGATAAGGTCGTCACGTTCAAATAGCTTGGTGTGGGCCGGTGCCGTGTAACGGTGCTCAACCGCATCAGTCCCACGGTCCAAAAACGGATGTAGGTAATTGAGCAGCCAGGCGATGAGCGGCGTGAACATAACCGTCAGCCAGGTGCCGAACTTCGATGTGCGGCTGGCAGGTAGCAGCGAGAAAGCTATCCAGAGCAGCGGCCCAACGATCAGCAGACTAATCCAGACGTTGAGCCCACGGGCTAGTAGCACCAGCCCACCGGCGGCGGTCAGGCCAATATACAGCCAGAGTAGACCGCGCAGGCTGTTGCCATAAGCAACCGCCCGGTACAAGGTGCCGGCGGCCGCATCATGATGCTCAGCCCGCCGCTTAAGCTCGCGCACCGGCAGGCGGAAGTAGGTCTTGCGCAGCACGATGCCAATGAAAGCGAGGAGCAGCAGGATGACGGCGTAAATGATGTCGTTCATGCCCCTTTAGCTTATACCGTGGCAGGTTGGTTGCACAACAAGACCGTGCTGTATACTAACAATACGTAAACGGAGTCAATCTCGTATGTCCAAAGGATTCCTGGGAATCATTGCGCTGGTGATAGTGGTGTTCGTCGCTATCTTTGCACTCAGCGGCCACAAGACAGCTAACGCGCCTTCCGGTAATAAAAGCTCAAACGGCAGCGCGCTCACACAGCACATCGAGGGCCAAGGCAAATCCGGTGTCACGGTCGTGGAATACGGTGATTATGAGTGTCCGTACTGCGGTGCGGCCTACCCAGTGATGAAACAGGTCGTGACCGACATGAACGAGCAGATCAAGTTCCAGTTCCGCAACTATCCGCTCACCCAGATCCACCAGAACGCCTTCGCCGGTGCCCGGGCGGCCGAAGCAGCCTCCCTCCAGGGTAAGTTCTGGCAGATGCACGACACCCTATACGACAACCAGGATCCGAACGGAAAGACCGGCTGGGTGGCCAGCAGCGATCCGCTTGATCAGTATTTTGTCGGTTTCGCCCGTCAGATCGGACTGAACGTCAATCAGTTCAAGACCGACTTCAACAGCACCAAGGTCAATGATGCCATCAACGCCGACCAGGCCGAGGGCAACAAGCTGAAGATCCAGGGCACACCTACCTTCTATATCAATGGCAAGCAGACCGACTTGCCCTACTCCAGCGGCGCAGCGGCCGTCGAGAAGGTCATCCAGACCGCCATCAACAACAAGACCCAAGCTAACTGATTCAGTAGTACAGGAACTCGCGCCACTCCGGCCGGTCGACATGGACCGGAATCCGCGTCGCGGGGCTGTTGACACACTTTACAGGTACAGACACTCCCTCACCTCTTCACGCCACAGGCCTCTCACGCCTTATGGCTCTTTCTTTTATGGATTGTTTTTGTCTCTCATATGGCCTTGCCGGCCCGCTATGAAGTGATGATAAGTTTAACAAAAGCGGTTTGGCGCTGTCAATGCCTAAGGAATCGAGACATACAGCCAGTGGCGGTCGCTGTAGCGTTCGACGCTGGGCAGCAGGCCGGGTGCCTTGGAACCGCTTCCACGTTTCCTGAGCGCTTCCCGTACGACACCCGACGACACGGCCGGGGCATAGCTATCGAACATCACCACCGCTTGAGGCTGGGGCTGCCAGGCCTCAATGACTGCTCGCAGGTCCTCACGTTTATCACGGGAACGGATGCCGATGACCAGCTCGGAACTTTCAAGCAGACGCTCGGCATCCGGCCAGCCTGCCAGCTCCGGCACGATGTCCGAACCGAACAGGAAGACCAGCTGTGCAGATGGGAATTGCTGACGCAGTCGGGGCAGCGTATGGCTGACGCTGAAGCTTACGTCGACCAATTCCAGTACGTCGAGCTGCGGATGCGGCTCCAGCGCCTGGCGCAACATGCCGACGCGATGTGCAAAATGTTCGACCTGCTGCTTCTTGCGCGGCCGTCGCTCTGGCAAGAAGTAAATCTCGTCGAGCTCTGCCGCCTGGAGCGCTTGGAGCGCGAAGGCGACGTGCCCGCTATGCACTGGATCAAACGTGCCGGCATAGATGCCGATGCGGTGTGCCTGTTTCACCGCTTAGCTCCAACGAATGACGGTGCAGTACATGCATCCACAGGTAAATTCATTGTGGACTTCCCCCCTGTCCTCGGCTTCGGTCTTGCCCGTCTTGGCCCACTGTTTCAGCAGGGCCCACTTCACCAGCCAGGCGCTACCGCTGCTGCTCTTATACGATAATATCTCGCTGTCATCTCCGGATTTCGAACTTTCATATCTGCCGGGACTTTTGCTGACAGTTTTCGGAGCGGCCAGACTGACAGTGCGTCGGCCGGCTTCGACGGCCGCCTGCCGCCGCCAAGGCGGCAGTTCTACGGCATCACCCTCTTCTATAGGAGGTGCGGGCCTCAGGGTAGTCGCCGTTTCGATAGCTTCGGTTGGTTCAGTGACAACGCTGGTTTCAGGCAGCGGGTCGAGTACGGCATAAAGATCCGGCTGCATGACAGGCGAATCGGCCGATTCGCCGCCGCCTTGCAGAAGTTCCAACTCCGGACGGACTTGCCGTTCAGGCTCCGACAATGGCGAAAAGGTTTCAGCTAGTGCCGCGTCGTGTCTCAAGACTACTCCTTGCTTAAGGGTTGGTGAGGTGGCTGTCTATACATTTTACCACTCATACTATACTTTGTATAGTGTTCCTTATGTTCCTTGCCCGTTCTGGCGCTGTCTGAGGGCCGACAACCTGGGCATAAAACTCTGGGAAGCACCTTCCAAGCCTAGGACTTTGAGGGCGCCGACCAGCACTTGCAGCTGGTCTAGGGCGGCATCTGTCAGTTCGCCACCGGTGTTCTCGACCTGCTGGAAGGCGTGTTCAACCTTCTCAACCAGCCATCTCTCTTCGCCCGGTGCAATCTGGTTGGAGGTAATCTTGGCCGGTTGTTTGGCATCGGATTTCACGACTTCGAGGGACCGTGCCGAGTGATCACGCTTGCGCAGATGGCCGCGTTTGATCAGGCTGTTGACGTGCAAGGCGACGGTCGCCACCGAGGTATAGTGCAGACCATTCATGATTTCACGGTAGCTGGGACTGTAGCCATGCTCGCCGATGAACGCCTCGATGAAACTCAGCAGCTCTTTCTGCTTCTTGGTGGGACGGACAGCTTCCTCGGACGCCTGGTTATCGTTCATGCCCTTATTATGCCTAGTGTTCCCGGGTGGATTCAAGGTTCTCCATGCCAGCGACCATGGCGGTCGCACCCAATCCCTCAACTATGAAACCGGCTACGGCAATGTCGACACCGGTTTCCACCCCGGTCAGAGCCTTGAGAGCGAGACCGCCCGCCAGCGCTGCGCCGCCCACGAGCGCTCCACGCAGCCCTGCCCTGTACACCTCATACGGTTCGTTGCCTTCCACGCAGTCGGAGGGGTCCAAGCCGATGGCACGGTCAAGGAATTTCATCGTCTGCATAGTAACATGCGCCATCGCGTCTGGCTCTATCCCTCAGGAAAGACCCAGTACTTATACCAAAGATAGCTCCATACAGTGAAGAAACCGGCCGAAATGAAGAAACCAATGTAGGGCGTGATGCCGATAGCGTTCAGAGCGCCGATGATGAGGTAGTCAAGCACGAAGCCGATGCTCTCGATGAAGAGATAGCGGCCGACATGCTGCATCTCGCTAAGCTTGAGGCGATCGCTGTTGAACGCCCAGTAGCGCTGCGCCAGGTAGTTGAGGCTCCAACCTACGGCGTCGGCCGCAATCTTGGCAGGTAGCCAGCTCCACCTGAGACCTGAATAGCACAGCGCGAACACAGCGTAGCCGCTCCAGAAATACAGGCTGCCACCGGCCAGGTATTTAAGAAACCGCGGCAGCGGTCGGATCTTAGCCATCGGTCTTCACGGCTCTACCGGCCGGTGTGTGTTTACCTTTCGATGCGGTGCGACCCGTCTCGGCAGTCGGCGCGATTTCCTTCACGGCCTGTTCACTGGCCTCGGCCGCCTCTGCCTTGCGATCCGGCGCCATGGCCACGCCAGCCAGACCCCACCATACGTAGGCCAGGGTGTCATCAGTCCAGGCATGTGACAACAGGTTCACGAACGTCAGCCCGATCAGCGCGGCGAACAGACTTAGCGCCAGCGGATCGGCTCGGCGCAACCACAGCAGATAGCCGACACCGGCGTTGATCAGCACGAATAGACCGAGTCCCAGCCAGCCGGT
>Ga0134125_10001362_pt1 | contig 30127 bp, 31 predicted proteins | sample KB31751_FD_96464 | JGI IMG/M metagenome (GOLD analysis project Ga0134125, IMG submission 96464) | Terrestrial soil microbial communities with excess Nitrogen fertilizer from Kellogg Biological Station, Michigan, USA - KB3-175-1 | ecosystem: Environmental > Terrestrial > Soil > Unclassified ... | reverse complement strand
CTTTATGAGCTCCTTTACATTAACACCATTTTGTTCTAGGACTTTTACTCCTACTACATTAGGTTCTTTAACCATGACTTGAGTCAAAGTCTGTTTCAGATATAAGCAAATCGATATTATCATCATCAAGGCTTATATCATTAGTATACTAATGATTAGTAATCTAGGCATGATTAGATATGACTTTGAGAATAGCATGGGGTTTGTAGTAAACACCACTGCCAAGGCATTTCAGAAATCATTTGACATTGAGCTTCGAAAAAATGCAGGTGTTTCTCTGAGTCAATGGCGTGTAGTTGGGGCACTTGTGATTCAGCCTGGTCTTACACAAAAAGAAATTGCTGACAAGGTAGGAATTGAAGGTGCGACACTTGTTCCAATACTTGACAAGATGGAAAAAGAAGGATTACTAAAAAGAAAACTTGATTCTAGCGATAGACGAGTAAACCGAATTTATCTTACACAAAAAGCTGATTCTTTGTGGGAATCTATGGTAGAGTGTGCCCTTAAGATAAGAAAGTCTTCTACCAAAAATATTTCTGAAAATGATCTCCAAACAACTCTTGAAACGCTTCGCAAAATATCTCAGAACTTGACATCATTTTCTGAGCTTGACAAGGCTGTTGTCTCTATAAAAAAAATAAACAGGGTGGTCTGAGATGAAAGTTTCAAATTCCAGTGAAAAAGGACTATCGGAAAAAATCTCTCCTGCTGCATGGAAGACACTTGCGATTCTTAGCTTGATTGCTACCATGGTCATGTATGCTGAGACCATGCTGGTTCCTGCAATTCCTGATCTGATAAAAGACTTTCACATATCATATGGCATGTCGTCGTGGATTCTAACTGCATATTTGATTGCCGGTGCAATCATGACTCCGATTTCTGGCAAGCTCTCAGACATCTATGGACGAAAAAAAATGCTTCTTATAATAATGGGAATATATGCAGTTGGCGTTTCACTTGGTGGGTTTGTAACAGACATTTACCAAATGCTTGCAATTCGTATAATCCAGGGCATTGGCATGTCTATGTTTCCTATTGCCTTTGGCATAATCCGTGAGACGTTTCCTAGGAGCAAGCTTGCAATAGGGCAGGGAATAATATCATCCATGTTTGCAACAGGTGCTGTAATTGGTCTTGTTGCAGGTGGACACTTGATACAAAACTATGGCTGGAATGCGACATTTTTTTCAATAATTCCTGTTGTGCTCATATTGCTGGTCATAATTGCACGCTTTGTACACGTTAACGAACCACACCTAAAAGAACAGATCAGGGGAGATCCAAAAAACAAGATAGACATTCAGGGCGCAATCACGTTAACAGTTTCCATAGCTGCATTTTTGATGGCACTGACAATGATGGAAACTGGAGATGGCATTAATTCATTTTCTGTAATGGGTCTTGTGGTAATTGGAATTGTATATCTCATACTCTTTGCAATTATAGAAAAAAGATCAAGCTCTCCGCTTGTCAGTATGAAAGTTCTTGCAAATAAAATAATTCTGCCATCTAATATCTTGATAATGATTGTTGGGTTATCCATGTTTATGGTATTTCAAACGATACCTGTACTTGTTCGAAGTCCATCACCATTAGGATTTGGTGAAGATCCTCTGATGACTAGTAATGTCCAACTTCCATTTGCTCTAGTCTTGCTAATCTTTGGGCCAACATCTGGTTTTATCATCTCAAAACTTGGTTCTACAAAACCAATAATCGCTGGAACCATAATCAGTACAATCGGGTTTGCAGATCTCTTCCTGAACCATTCTACAGAACTTCTAGTCTCTGTCAATCTTGCGATACTGTCAACTGGACTGTCGTTGACAAGTGTGGGCGCAATGAATGTAATCATGCTGTCTACCCCCAAACAGGATATTGGTGTATCACTTGGGATGAGCACATTGATTAGAATAGTTGGTGCCTCTCTTGGTCCTGCAATAGCTGGTATGTACATGCAGACTCACAAGACAACACTTGCCGGAGTTGCAGGATCTTTTCCTAATGCTGATTCGTATAACCTGATATTTCTTACTGCCACACTTGTATCATGTGCCTCAATAGTACTTGCAATTGTCTTAAAACAACGACTGACCAAATCTCCTATTGTAAACTAGCACAATACTAGTAGTGAAATACTGTATCTCCGATGGTCTTCTTCCAGTCTGCTCGTATCCCTGTCTTGCCCTTGAGTTTTTCTACATAGTTAAAAGCAGACAGTCCTGCAGTTGCACCGCCAGAACAAGCTGCTATGATCTGCTTGTATGGTATACTTGATGCATCACCTGCTGCAAATATTGCAGGATGTGAAGTCTTGCCGTCTGCAGTGGTTTCAATCTCGCTTTTGCTATTTATTTTTACCAGCTGTTTTATGAAATCAAGATTAATCTTGGAGCCCATCTCTATGAAGAGTCCATCCACGTTTACAACTTTTTCTTGTCCTGAATTGTCTACTAGTGTAATGGACTGGAGATTGTTTGTACCGGAGAGAGCCTTGATGGAAGACTGGGGAACAAGCTCAATGTTTTCTTTTTTTTCAATTGCTGCGATCATTTCCTTGTCTCCTCCTAATGCCCCTCCCTTGTAGATTAGATAAATTTTAGATGCCATCCTTGAAAGTAAGATGCCAGATTCTAAAAGATATGCACCAACACCAACCACTGCAGTTGTTCTTCCCTGGTAAAATGGTGCATCACACTTTGTACAATAGTGAACTCCCTTGTTTACAAAATTGGGTTCGTTTTCTACTCCTAGATTGTTTGGAACTTTGCCTGGTGCAACAACTAGGGCTTTGGTCTTGTACTCTGAACGTATTGTCTTGACACTCAATCCAGATTCTATCTCTTCGACTTTTTCTACTGTATCGTAGGCCATTTCTCCGCCAAACATTAGAAACTGGTTTTCAAGTGTCTTTGCAAGAATTGGTCCACTTGACATTATTGTTCCAGGATAATTCTCAAGTTTTGGGATTAGGTTTAGTTGCCCACCAAGGTCTTTTGAAATCAACAGACATGATACTCGTTGTCTTGCTACAAATATTCCTGCAGAAAGTCCTGCAGGTCCCCCTCCAATTATGATTACCTCGTACTCTTGGGCCATTCTAGTTTACGGCAATAAGTGATGTGATGTTGTTTATTCCGTCAATTTTGTGTAAATCTACATCGATCGCTATCTTGATGTCTTGCATATTGTTTGACTCTAGAATTACCAAAACATCGTATATTCCATAAATTGTCTTTACTGCTTTAACTATTGGGATTTTTTTTGCAGTATCAATTATGTTTTGTTGTTGCTTGTAATCGACATTTAATAATACAAATGCTTCATTCACAGGCTTGTATGATTTTCATATGATAAAAAGATTGTCTAATGATATGATCACGTTGTAATATTTTTTGTATTAACCATGTTTTTTAAAGATTCGAGTTCTTTTTTGGTATTCTCGTGTTCTTCTTTTGTTCTTGCTAATGCAACTTTTATTATCTCTAGCTCCTTTTTAGCATCTTCATACTTTGCATTTATTGAAGCAGCAACTGCACCTGCTGCCTCTACAATTTTCTTGACCTCATTACTTCTCCCAACTGTTGCAAGTTCTGTTTCAATAAACTCCAACTCTTTTTTGGATAAGGAAATTTCTCTTTTCTTTATCTCTTGTTGTGCCTTTAATGATTCAATCTCTCGCTCTTCATTCTCTCTTGAAGATGATATCTTTTCTAATTCATCTCTTGCCAGGTTTATGCTGGACTTTAGAGATTCAAGCTCTGTTATTGTGGATCCTTTTTCATAGTTTATTCTTGATAGTTCTTCTTTTACGTCATTTATCTGTCGTCTTGTCTGCTCTACCTCTGTCTTGGAATATTGTGACTTGACAAGATCTAGTTCTTCTTTTGCAGATTTTATTTGATTTGAAATCAAACCTCGTTCTGTTTTGATTGATTTGATCTCCTCTCTTGCAGACTCGACCTCCTCACGTGCAATCTTTACCTCTAATACAACCGCATCAAGATCTGCTTTTGCCTTTTCAAGTTCATGAGCGTATGATTCTAGTATCATTGTGGTATCCTGGATCTCTTTTTTCAGGTCTACTGTCTCATGAGTATCTTCTTCTCTTGAAGGTGAGATTTGCTCATCTTGTTTTGTATCGTCCATGTGTTCTCGCTTTGAGCGTCCAAAAAGACCCATGAAGATAACTTTGGCATTAGGTAAGAAAAGTATTCCTTTTGGGTTTTGACTAGAACTATCTTCGTTTTTTTAGAAATGCAATGTAAAAGCCCATTCCGCCCAAGACAAACCCTAGTATGATAAGAGCCATACCTCCTACCAAGTCTTTTGTATAGTATTGTGGGACAAAAAAGAAGATCAATATTCCAATTGCAATCAATATAACTCCGCTGCCCTTTGGTCTGTTGTGTTCACTGTGCGCCATGCCTTACAGGTGCTCTGAAATGGAAGATGCTATCTTCTTTCTTCCTATGTCTATTATCAAGGGTCCAATCTTTGGGCCTCTGTCTGATGCCAGTATGATTTGGTATAGCATCTTGAACAGGTCCTTTGGCTGCATTCCCTTGTCTTTTGCAATCTGGTAAATTGTATTTTGTAAATCTGTGGGCTCTTGGTCTGATGACAAGATATTTACCAGTTGTCCAAGCACTTGTTTTGAAACATCATCTAGTTGGATCTCAACTTTTGTTGTGTTATCATAATCATCTGCATAATTTCCTGCAAGTGTGATTAATTCTTCTATCTCCGGACTTGATTCTTTTATTGTACCGTACTCTAACAGTTTTTTTGTGACAAGAGGTATTCTGTTTTCACGAAATATTCTACACAATTGTACTAGTAATCTATAGTTGACATATGGACTCTGGGTCTTTTGGGGGTTTAGTAAATTGACATATTCGTACAGTCCCTTTGATCTTACTACCTTAGTCTCATTGTCAAGTTTTGTCTTTCCAAAATAGATATTCTCAAGTTCATTGTATTCGTCCATCAATGCTGGAATGTCGTCAATTCCTACCTCGCGTGCACCAGTGATTCTCTTGTAGAGCAAAAGAAGGATTGTCTTTGGGGTGCCATACCTGAGCCAAGCCTGTGACGTCAGTACATTTCCAAGTGATTTTGATATCTTTTTTCCTCCCTTGTCAAGAAACATTTCATATTTTACATGGGTGGGTGCTGGAAAACCCAAGATCTCTTCTGAGACCCAGTCGTTTACCTTGACTGAATCCATGATATCTTTACCATATGCTTCAAACCTGATATCAAATGCACTCCATCTTGCTGCAAATTCTACTTTCCATGGCAACTTGCCTAGGTCCTTTGTGATATCCGCAACACCTTCATGGCCACACCCTTTCATTGGTTTTGAGCCAATTGTTGTATCAATACATCTGTACTTGATCTTTTTTTCATCTGCAAGGTATTCATATGCACTTGCAGTATACAGTCTTCCACAATTTGTACAGACTGGAAAATATGGCAAAGCCTCCTGATATTTTTCCTGGCCCACCATGTCTGCAATTTTTTCACCGATTTTTTTGCTGTTTGTTAAAATTGTATGAATCTGATCTTTTAGCAATCCATTTTTGTAAGTGTCAACACCACGCTGGAACTTGTACTTGATTCCAAGCTTGTCAAGACCATCTAGCAGAATGCTACTCATGTGCAACCCGTACGAGTCGTGGCACCCAAATGGGTCTGGAATAAAAGATACTGGTTTTCCAATGTGTTCCTTTAATGATTCTGGGAGGCCCTCTGGAATCTTGCGTAGGCCATCAAGATCATCCGAATATGCAATCAATTCAGACTTGTATCCAAAGTTTTCAAGGGCAAGTTTTACTCCATATGCCCTTACTGCGTCCCCAAGACTTCCTATGTGAGGTATGCCTGATGCACCAAGACCGCTCTCTACTCTGATTAGATCTGTCTTTCTTCCAAGTGATTTTTCTCTTTGTAGCAACTCGTCTGCAAGTTTGTCAATCCATGTACCTCTGCCGATTATCTGCTGTTCTTCTTCCATTATCTAAAATCCTTTGACATGTATGGGCCAAGCTGGGTGTACCCGAGTTTTCTATAATATTCTCTTGTACCGACTGCACTTATCACAAGCAACCTCTTTGAATCAAACTCTTCCATTGAAATCTTTTCTGCTTCACTCATCAAGTTTTTTCCCAACCCTGAATGCTGTATTGTATCGTTCTCTCTTTCTCCAATCTTCAATGATCTTCCATACACATGGAGTTCCCTTACTATGCATGTATTTGATGTAACTTCACTTCTATGTGCCATGGTGCTTGGTTTTCTTAATCTTAAAAATCCAAATATCTTGTCATGGGAATCATCATATGACAAAAAGACTTCATTTCCACCTGATGAATCATAATTTTCTCTGTGCATTTTTATGTCATCCATGTTTATTGTACCCTCTGAGAGTCCTGCCTCTCTACATCTGATGCACTTGCAGGAGATGTTTTGTTTTTTTAGATTCTGCTGTACTATTTGTCGAAGATTTCCAAGTTTTGGACCTGCAATTATCTGGTCTGATGAAATCTCTCTTTGTACCCTCATTATTCTTGCCCATCTTGGAATGATCTTTTTTATCTCTGTAAGCACTCTAACCATCTCATCGTCTGAATATGGAGTAAATTTTCCTTCCTTGTATGTTGCATAAAGTGGAGTGTCTTCTAGCACCAAAGTCGGGTAGATCTTTAACATGTCTGGTCTTAACTGTGGGTCTGCAAACAACTTTTTGAAATCATCAATGTCTTCTTCGGGGGTCATCGATGGAAGACCTGGCATCATGTGTGCCACTATCTTGTATCCTGCATCCTTTGATGTCTCAAATGATTCTATGACTTCCTTATACGTATGTCCCCTGTTTACAATCTCATACACCTTTTCATGTAGGCTCTGTACTCCTATTTCCACTCGTGTCACACCATATTCTAGCATCCAGTCCACATGTTCTTTTTTGCAATAATCTGGCTTGGTTTCTATCGTAAATCCGACATTTCTGAAATTTGCCTTTTCATTATTTTTCTTGGCAGACTCTAAATCTTTAGAGTCAAATCCATTTAGCGCGTCATAGCATGATTTTATAAAATCAGTCTGGTAACTGCGCGGCATGAAAAGAAATGTTCCACCTACTATGACAAGCTCTAGTTTTGTACTGTCATGACCATATGCAATTAGGTGTTCAAGCTTGTCAAGGATCTGTTTTTTTGGGTCATAGCTGTTTGCAATTGCGTTCTGTGTTGACGGCTCTCGTCCTGTGTAACTGTTTGGAGAGTTGTACTCTATTCCCCCAGGACAATAACTACATCTTCCATGCGGACATGCATAAGGCTTTGGCATAAGTGCAATTACTGCAACACCTGATGCTGTCTTGACAGGCTTTCTTACAAGCGCCTTTTGTAGTTTGATATACTCTTGGCCTGTAACAAATGCAAGGATCTCATAATTTCTTGGAATTCTCTCCAATGAATATTTTATACAAATTCGCTTGACCTCTTTTTTTACATCCTTGTCGGTAGGACTGGAAATTGAAAGAAGGTTGTTGCAAATCTCTTTGCACGCATCATCAAATGTTACTCCAGCTCTTTGCACGACTTGTTAGAATTAATTTGGGTATTAAATCCTAATCTAGGATTGACTAGGCTATTCTCATCTTGTTGATGTAGACGCCTTTTTTATCTGTGATTTTGCCAATCTGCCTGCTTGCAAATCCATGTTTTTCAAATATTTTACCAATGTGCTCTGACTCGTCTTTTGGCGCAATCAGACAAAATCCGATTCCCATGTTAAATGTCTTGTACATCTCTTCTCTTTCCACGCCTTGGTCCTCAATTTTCTGAAATATTTGTGGCGTACTGGGAAGGTCATCCAGGATAAATCCCGTCTTTTTTAGCCTCAAAAGTTTGGTAAAGGCGCCACCTGTTATGTGCGCAAGTCCATGAATATTGCATTCCTTGATTGCCTGCAGAACTGGCTTGACATAGATTTCAGTTGGTGCTAAAAGTGCATTACCTAAAACTCCAATGCCCTTTATTTTGTCATGTATGGAATACTTTGAAAGAAGGGCCTTGCGTGCAAGTGAATACCCATTAGAGTGCAAACCACTACTGTTTATTCCAATGATTACATCTCCCGTTTTAATTTTATTTCCTAAAACCATGTCGCCTTTATTGAGAATTCCTACTACCATTCCTGCAAGATCAAAAGAAAAATTTTTTCCTGCTATTAAATCTGGAAGTATTGCAGTCTCACCTCCAACTATTGGGACTTGAGCTTCTTTTGCACCCTTTGCCAGTCCGCGAACTATCTGGTTGAATATTTTTTGGTCATTTCTGTTTGCTGCAATATAATCTACAAAAGATACTGGAACTGCACCAATGCAAATGATATCATTTACATTCATTGCAACACAGTCTATTCCTACAGTGTCATATTTTTTCATCATCTGTGCAATAATCACCTTTGTTCCAACTCCATCTGTGTGAGTTGCAAGCAATGTGCCTCCAGGCATCTCTACAATTCCTGCATAATGACCAAATCCAGACATTGTCTTTACTTTCTTTTGCACCTTGTGAGTTGATGCAATTATGTCTCCAATGCTTTGCTGACTCTGTTTTATTTTTTTAATGTCGACTCCGGCATCCTTGTAGGTGATTGTCAATGGTTTTGCTCTATCTGATTGGAATAAAAGAATTATGAAATCAGTTACTTTTTTGCATGAACAAATCAAGCATGGTTCTTCCCTTGTCTGTTATGGAGTAGACCATGTTTGGTCCCCTAGGATCTTTTCTGATAAAACTGTATGACACGCACAGGTGCAAATAGTTCAGAAAAGACCGCTTCATACGTATGTTTGATTTTACATACAGGTCTGAAAATGTCATTGGGCTGCATCTGAGTTGATAGAGCAATTTTAGAATGGATATGGTGCTAAAGTCTCTTGCCCTTGTCTTTACTGCATCAAGCACCTGCTCATCTCGCTTTATGATAAAGTCTGAGAAGTGATCTGCTACCTCAACTGATATGTATGTCATTCTTGATTTCATGTTACGGTACTTATACCGTACTATACCTTATTAATTCTAGCTGGGTGAATTTTTTGAGCTTGATGCTAGCTTTTTTGAACAAATTCAATTTGTTTTTATTCTGGGCACATCCAGTTTCTGCATGCATAGCGCATTTGTTTTGATAAACGCAGAACTTGGAAAAGAACTACACATTGTAAACGAGATAAAAAAAATTCAACATGTAAAAGAAGTGTATCCAGTGTATGGTGTCTATGACGTGTTAATGATACTAGAGTCTGATTCTATGGAATCTTTGAGGGAGGCAATAACGACACAGGTAAGAAAATTAGATGGGATAAAATCAACTCTTACCATGATCATAGTCAAAGACTAGATTGTCATTGTCACAATTAACAACACAAGATTTGGGAGAATGGTAAATTGGCGGCCAACATACTACTTTTACTTGGTTGGCTTGCAGAGCTTGTCTTTGCAAGTTGGTTGTTGTCTGATGGAGCAGAACACCTTGCAGAAAGATGGGGAGGAAGATTTGTCGGAAGAACACTGCTTAGCATTGCAACAACATTGCCTGAGATAGGAATCGTTGTTGCAGCTGCAAAGGATGGCTCATACGGCACTGCCATTGGTTCTGCACTTGGAAGCAACTTGTTCATGATGACACTTGGACTTGCGGTAATGCTGATAATTGCAACAACTCGACTCTCAAAGGCTCCGCAAAAATTTGTTGATGTAAAAGAGTTTGGGCTTGATAAAGTTTTTCTTGTAATAACAGCAGTTGCAGGAGCAGTTCTGTTTATTGACGGCTATGATCTTCTTGATGGCATAATATTTACTGGATTGTTTTCAGTGTATCTTGCATTTGCCTTCCGTGAGATGAAAAGGGAGAAGAAACAGATTCCTCTTGAAAAAGATTTGCATGAAAACGAACTCCATGCAAAGCCCAAAAAGCATTTCGCGCGAGCAATGATACTCTTTATTGCAGGCACAGTTGGGATATTTGTAGGGGCAGAACCTTTTGTACATGCTCTTGAAGGTGTCTCAGTAGACCTTGGTGTCTCTGTTGTGATACTTGCGGTAATAGTCAGTCCAATTGCAGGTGAGATGCCTGAAAAAATATCAATGATATTACTTGCAAGAAAGGGTGCACATGGAGCATCTATTGCGGTTGCAAACGTGCTTGGTTCCAAGATTTTAAACAATACTTTGCTTCTCTCTGTTGCAATCTTTGCTGCTATGAGTTACCAAGGGTTACATGCAAAGATTTCAAACACACCCCTATTAGAAAACCAGATGATACTTGTTACGGTGATTACAATTGTTGCTCTGATTCCAATGTTCAAAAACAAGCTTGGGTTAAAGTCTGGAGTGATGTTGCTTGTGTTGTATGCTGTAGGAATTGGCATGCAGTTTATTCTGCCTGAACTCTAGAGTGGAGAGACTCTAATCTTTCCCACCTTGACAGTGGGTGTTATGGATGGAATAGAACCCCACTGGAGAATATTTTTTGAATCATTTCCTATTGATGATATGTTTTTCAATAATGTCTTGAGGTTGTGAACTATTCTAATAGACCCTCCGGGGTATGTCTGTCCATTTTCAATTATCTTGATCCCACTTCTTGCAGTACAGGAAAAATCCCCCTGCTCTGGATTTACTGGATAAGTATACCACAGCCTTCCAACTAGAATCCCTTTTTTTGTATCTTTTATGATCTCTTCTTTTGTAAAATCTCCATCAATCACCTTGATGTTGTGTGGAAGTGGGTTGGGCAAGGGCTGGGCTTGTCTTCCCATGGGAGAGCCTAGTCTTGCGGCATTTCCACTGGAACTAGTTTTGTTCTTGAATGCCTCAAAAGAGTCTGAGTAAAGGCCTGAGAGAATTCCTGATTTTATCAAATACTGGGGAGTTGTTGCAGTTCCCTCATCATCAAATGACTTGCTGCCAATTCCATCTGGGCTGTGTGGGTCATCTATGAGGGTAAAATTCTCATCTGAGACACCCTCTCCTAACTTGTCTGAAAAACAACTCCGCTTTTCAGAATATGTCTTTAGATTAAAGTTTGCAGAAAAAACAAACGCCAACAATTCTCCAAATGCAAAAGGCTCAAAAATTATGTCGTATGAATCAGGTTCTATTTTTTTTGGACCGATGGAACTTGTACACATGTCCAAGGCATCAGTGCCGACTCTGTGTGCAGAAAAAGCATCAAGTGTTCTTGCACAGGATGCACCTATGCCACTTACAGGAAGACCACCTGTGTCAGAGTCAGTGTTTATTGTTGCCGATATGAAAGTAGATTCATCTGAACAGTCTATTCCATTGGTGTTCATCAAATGAAATTTTTCTGAAACAATATTGAGCGAGCCTGAAATGCGGATTATATCTTTGTGGATTGAAGAGTTTATCATTTCATTTGCAATGTCTGCTGCACTAGAACCAGAGATGTTTTCTAGTCGTGGGTCATGTGTCTTGTTTACTGGTGTAAATTTGGATGGATACGGCAGTGTCTTCCAAAAATCTTTTGGTTTTGCAAATGGTCTTATCTCCAATATTTTTTCAAAGAAATTTTTTTCATTGGTTGGTGATCTACCAGAGATTATTCTTTTTTTATCTATGACACGTATTGCAACAGACTCTTCTTGATTTTGTTTTATCTCGGCAATCTCTGAATCTGTTATTCTTACTGTTGTGATATTTTTTTGTATTGATGCTATTTCACACTCGTCCAAGTGCAGGGCTCTTGATTTTGCAAGTATGTCGTCACAGTATGACAACTAGTGTCGCCTATTGTTCTTGTATCTGTATCCGTCAAGCTTTATCAATTCATGATATGAGCCAAATTGGGACGTGTTTTGAACCTCGTCTAGTAAGTCTGTGCCCTCATCTGAGGCAAATGTTTTGATTATTCTGTAAGATGTTGTTCTCTGGGCTGGAATTCTTCCTGCCTGTCGTATTAGCTGCCTAATGTCCTTTGGTTTGAGAAGCTGACCGTGCCCTGCACCTGCTGCAGTAGAAATGCTTTCGTTAATCAAAGTGCCTCCAAAATCGTTTGCGCCCCATGATAGAACCAATTGTGCCATGCTTGCTCCTTCCTTTACCCATGATGTTTGTATGTTGTTGATGTGATTGTTGAGCATGATTCTTGATACTGCATGCATCAACAAGACATCTCTACCATCTGCACCGTTTCTTATGTTATGATGCAAGTTTTCCTTGTACATTGGAGCTTCGGTGTGGATGAAATTTAGAGGAACAAATTCTGTAAAACCTCCGGTCTCTTTTTGAATATCGCGAATAAGTGCCATGTGCTTTGCCCTGTCTTCTGGTGATTCAAGATGTCCGAACATTATAGTTGAAGTGGATGGTATTCCTATCTTATGTGCAGTCTTGATGACCTCTATCCATTTGCTTACACTTATTCTTCCGGGAGATATCTTGTCTCGCATTGCCTGATCTAAAATTTCTGCTGCAGTTCCTGGCAGGGAATTGACTCCTGCATCCTTGAGTCTTTGCAAATATTCTTTTATTGATACATTAGATCTTGTTGCGCCATAAAGTACCTCTTCTGGTGAAAAACCATGAATGTGAATATCGCCTACCTGGCTCTTGATTGCTTTACAAATATTCTCGTATGTGTTTGCATCCATGTCTGGAGGAAGTCCTGCTTGGACACAGACCTCTGTTGCACCAAGTGTTCGAGCTTCCTTTGCACGTCTAACTATCTCATCTGTTGGCAGAAAGTATCCTTCTTCTTCACGAAAGTCTCTGCTAAATGCACAAAAACCACATTGCTTTATGCAGACATTTGTAAAGTTGATGTTCCTGTTAACTACGTATGTTACAATGTCGCCGACTCGTCTTTTTCTAAGCTCATCTGCAACCATGCCTACCAAGTGAAAGTCAAGCCCTCTTGCGTGGAACAATCTAGTTGCCTCCTCAACTGAGATCTCTTTTTCATCCAGTGCACGGTTTAGAGTGTCTGATATCAGAGGATCAGAATTTTTCAAGAGTGATTCTAGTAAGGACATGTTCATTTTGTATACTCCACACTTACTAGATTTTCAGAGTCTGAAATCTCTGACATTTTTGAAACTAGATCAGGGTTTACCATGTGAAAAAACTCTGGATATACAGGAAATCTTGCTCTTAGATGAAATCCAGCATCAGTACAGTTTGTATCTATGTCATTGATACGTGGCCATGGGAATTCTGGGTTTACGTAATCTCGGGTTACGGGAGATATGCCACCCCAATCGTTTATCCCTGCTGATAAAAATGACGAGTATGATACTGGAGAAAGATTTGGAGGTATCTGGATATTCATGTCAGGCAAAATTATTCTAGTTAATGCAACAAGTGTTTTGAAATATTTTTCTTGTGGTGTGGGACTTGATTTCATTGGGGTGTCTAGCTTTGGTTGAAAGTTTTGTAAAATTATTTCTTGAATGTTTTGGTACTTGTCATGAATTTCTTTTATTGCATAAATTGAATCAATTAGTTCATGTGGGCTTTCTCCAATACCAACTAGCAATCCTGTAGTCATTGGTATCTTTAACTCTCCTGCATTTTGGAGAACTTTGATTCTTGCTTTGGGATTTTTACTTGGAGCAAATTGATGTGGCATGCCTTCTTCTGAAAGACGCTCACTTGAATTTTCTAACATTAGGCCCAAGCTCACGTTTGTATCCTTTAGCTGGCGCATCTCATCTTTGGTAAGATTTCCAGCATTGGTGTGAGGGAACAATCCTGCCTCAAGTGCAATCTCTGATGCTGTTACCAGATATTCTGTGGTGCTTGAAAACCCATTTTCTTTTAGCCATGTTCTTGCCTCTTGGTACTTTTGCTCTGGCCTCTCACCTGTTACAAATAATGCCTCGGTGCAGTTTTGTTTTTTTGCTACATTAGCAAGTGATATGATGTCATTTTTTGATAACATTGAAACTTTGGCTTGACCTGGTTCTGACTTGTAGGTGCAATACGAGCATGTATCCCTACAAAGATTGATCAGATTGAAAAAGACTTTTCTTGAGTATGTCACCCTTGTACCCTTGTTCTTGGTTCTCAAAAACTGGGACACTTTGTAAAGGTCAGTTGGGTTCATCTCCGCATCTTGGTAAATGTGATAAGCGTCATCTTTTGATGGTGTCCTTCCATCAACTAGACTGTTTAACAACTCAGAACTAAGGATTAGCTTGCTCAACTAGTCATGATAGCTTTGACAGTTGTATTTATCCTTAGATAGTCTGACATTTAACTGGTCAAAAAATGCCAGACACGGTAAATACTGCCAAAAATTGGTATTTTTTATTTTGTTATGATGAAATTGCATCAGGTTTTACTTTTTTCCACATCCATCCAAGTATGATTCCGTTTGCAATCCAGTATACTGTCATGGTTGAAGCCGATATTATTCTAAATCCATTTACAAGATCCATGGAAACCTTGATGGGATCTGGATTTGGAGGCATTATGACAAACATGGCTCCCATGAATCCTGCATATCCTACAAAGGCAAGAAACTTTTTGTCTTTCATCTTTTTGTAAAGTGTTGAAAATCCAATTGCACCTCCTCCTGATAGAGCAACAAACAACGCATAAGTTGTGGCTCTAAAAGTTATGGTGTCAGGCTCTCCTACTGTAGGTGGGTTTGCGGGATATTTCAAAAATGGTATGAAGAACAATACTGCCCACATTATGCTTGCTAGTATGAGGGCTTTTTTGATGTCATTATTGCCTGGGAGTGATTTTTTTGAATATGCAAATACGAGGCCAAGTAATGCGCCTGTGGATGCACCAAGCATCGCTCCTGCAACTATGGACCCTTGTTTTTGCCATATTCTATAATCGCTAAACTGTTTCCAAAAGTCTGGAGTATCTTTTGCTTGACCTTCTGCAAATAGGCGCTGGTTTTCAATTCCTATTGCATTGTCAAGATATGGTTCTACTAGAATTATGTTGAGCATGCCATGTACAAGTCCTGCTAGAATGCCTGCAGATATGACAATGACAAGAAAAGAGAGCGTCTTCATATTTTTCTCAAACCCTTGTCTGAAAGATTTCTATTTAAGTTGTTGGAGGGTTTATCCAAGTGGAATAGTCACTTTTCTAAATTTGAAAACTAGTTTTGAATTGATGATAAAGTTATTTTTGTTGATTTTATTTTGTTGTCATATTCTATGTTGTTAGAACTAGAGTTTGTTTTAAAAAATAATTTCTCTCAGACGAATTAAATACTAATGATTAGCTTGCCCTAACCATGCAAACAAATCAGAAAATTGTTTTACTATTTGTAACAGCAGCACTAGTTTTGATGCCTGTAGGTCAAATGACAAAGGTTTTTGCTGATGAACAAAATAATGTCAAGAAAAATAATTCTTTGACAACAAAAATTGCAACTCATGCAACAACTACATTTTGTACCTTGAAGCTTACTCCAAAAACTGATCTGAGTAACTGTATCACATTTGGTCTCAATGTGCATGATGCTGACTTGTCTGGTGCCAACCTATCCGGTAGCGTTTTCAGAAATGCCTATCTTTACAATGTTAATCTCTCGGGTGCAAACCTAAAAAATGTCAACCTGAGCGGTACTGAATTTGCATACACTAACCTGTCAGGAGCTGACCTTCGTGGGGCTGACCTTAGAGGTTCTAATTTCTATCACGTAAACCTGCAAGGCGCTGACCTTCGTGGAGCCAAGATAACCTGGTCAATATTTCCAAGTGTGAACTTTCAGAATGCAAATCTACAAGGATTGATCTTCTCACATACTAAGGCAGAACTGGCTAACTTTGGAAATGCAAATTTGCAGAATGCCAACCTTTCTCAGGCAGAACTCTTGGGGGCTGACTTTACAGGTGCCAATCTACAAAATGCAGATCTTCGCAACTCAGATCTAACCGGAGGAAGTCTAGCAGATGCCAATCTTGATGGTGCTAAACTGGGAGGACTGGATTATTCTGGAGTGGATCTGTCTTGCCATGGTCATCCTGTCTGTAGCGGCTAGTCTCACTTGGTGGTGTGTAACAAGTGGATCTAGTCAAAATAATGTTGGTGGTACTGGCAATATCTTTTGCAACATTTGTGTCTGTTGTAGGATACCAGTCTTTCTCTACTATTCACAATCATGAACTTTATTCAAGTGAGACTATCGCACCTGCTAGTCTTTCTGATGCTAAATTTCAGGGACAGACACGCACTTACTATATTGCGGCAGATGAGGTACAGTGGGACTTTGCCCCTACTGGCATAAACCAAATAACGGGTAAACCGTTTGATGACACTGCCAATGTTTACATGGCAAGCGGTAATGGTAGAATTGGAAAAATTTCACTAAAAGCAGTTTACCGAGAGTATACTGATGATACATTTACTACACTAAAACCAATTCAAGACAAGTGGCAACATCTTGGAATATTGGGACCTGTGATACACGCAGAAGTTGGAGATACCATAAAAGTTGTCTTCAAAAATAATGCTAGGTTTCCATTTAGTATTCACGCACACGGTGTATTCTATCCAAAAGAATCTGAAGGTGCATCATATAATGATGGTGTACCGGAATCTGATAAAAAAGGTGATGCAGTACCGCCTGGTGACAACTATACTTATGTCTGGCAAGTTCCAGAACGTGCAGGTCCTGGACCACATGATCCTAACTCTATAGTGTGGATGTATCATTCTCATGTTGACGAGGTAAGTGATACGTATGCGGGACTTGCAGGACCTATAATTATAACAAGACATGGGGAAGCAAATCCTGACGGCACTCCGAAAGGTGTAGACCGCGAATTTGTTACAATGTTTGCAATATTTAATGAAAACAAGAGTCCATATCTTGATTATAATATCAAGACATTTGCACAGAATTCATCTGATGTAAATGTTGATGATGCTGATTTTCAAGAAAGTAACATGAGGCATGCGATAAATGGATACATGTATGGTAATCTTCCTGGATTGACAATGAAAGCAAATACTCATGTCAGGTGGTATGTGGTGGGAATGGGAACAGAGACAGACCTACACACTCCTCACTGGCATGGGCAGACACTTCTCATGGGTGGAATGCGCACTGATATGGTTGAGCTTCTCCCAATGAGCATGAAAGTGCTTGACATGTACCCTGATAACGTGGGTACATGGTTATATCATTGCCATGTCAATGATCATATCTCAGCTGGTATGTTGTCTCTATTTACTGTACAGTCTTGACATAATTTTTAATATCTTATTCTTATTGCCTGCACAGTTTCTGTGAATCTCTGGAGCTCTTCGTAAAAGTGTATTCCTTTTTCTGTGATGATAAAAAAAGTACTTCTCTTGTCTGCTCTTGGCTCCATCAATCCAAAATCTATGAGTTTTTGACACTTGTCAGTTGCTGTATAGTGTGACAAGTTTGCTCTTCTTGCTATAGTTGTAATTATTGTTCCTTGTCTACCATAATCCATTGCAACCTGTAATATGTCTGAAATCATTCCAAGTTCTGATCGGTATGGTTGTTTTGACATACACTCAAGTAAAAGTCTAGTTAATAAAAAATTGCGACACTTTGTTCATTAACATTGTTAACTCATCATACAAATTGATACATGATTTGTACCGAATCTAAAATACTAGACAGATTTATCATATCTGAAATGATTGATGTCTTGTTAATACTGGACAATGCCTTGCATTTTGTAGTAGAATTTTACATCCATAGTTTTTTGGTAATATTATAGCGATCTACTAGAAGTTTTTTATAAATTTCTAATTACATTATGGGGCAGTATAGTTTGCAAATGTGCTTGCAACAAATGTCTTCAACGTACTATTGTCCATGTTGAATGCTTTTATGTAGACATTTTCTGGGAAGAGTCTGTACGTGTCATTATCCTGAATGACAGACACCATTGGTATTACTTGTTGGTCTGTCTTGAAATCTTCTGGCGCAATGTTGTACAAATCACATGTCTTCAAGAATCTCATGTACTTGTCACCAAAGTCTACAAAACAAGTTGTCTCTAGATTCCACTGTGCTACTTTTCCAAGAAATATTGTATAATTTCCTGCCTGTATTGGCAATCCTGTTATGGTTTTTGTTACTGTAGATATGACTTGTCTTGGACTGACCGTGAATGTAGAACTTGTATTGCTCTTTGCATAACCATCCTTTGTTGCAGTTACGTCAATTTCGTATATTCCGTGCGTAGAAGGTGTAGCAGATTGGTACCTAAAATTGCCCTTCTCGTCTGTAGTTGTGGTTACTATGATGGTTCCAAATCTTATGAGCACATTTGCATTTGAGATCGGTTTGTAGGCCTGATCCTTTACTGCACCTATTATTGTTGGAAATCCACCTTCTGTAATTGGATCCTTTTCTGCCTTGACTGATACTAGCATCTTACTTGATAGTACAGATTCTGAGACCTGAACGTTTGATAATGTAATTGTAAGACCTATGAATAAAGCACAAACTGTGAAAATGATGTATTTGTTCAACTTTTGGTATTTTATTTTTTAATTGTTATTTACTGAAATCTAATTTTTTTCTCCAACAGCTCAAGAAATTGTCAAACGGAATTTTTTTGAATATTTTTGTAAATTTTTCAAAGATTTATTTTTTTACTAGATTTTTTTCTACGTATGGTATATACTGCTATGATAGCTACAACAATTGCCACAAGTATTATGTATGTTATATGTGGGTCTATCATGCTGGTTCCAATATTCCCTGGATCATCCTGTGGGACTATTCTGTAGATTGTTCCATCTGATAGCGATGTGACATACAACAACCCATCCGGCCCTATTGCTACATCACTGATGCAGCCAAATCCTGTTGCAAATACTATCTCACTCATCGAGTCTCCAATGTTTACTTCCTTGTCTGTTAGTTGTGGGCTGTTGAATACAAACCCGTCTCTATTTTGATTTAATTGAAATCGATAGACATTGCCATTGTTACAATCTCCTACAAAGACACTGTCTTTGTATTTTCCAAATCCTTGTGGGGATGAAAAAGCAATTCCAGTTGGTGCTACAGTTGTTTGCCATGTAAACTGGGGATCATGATATGTGTATCCTGGATAACCTGGAAGTTGTGCTAACTGGGTTTTATTTGCAGGACCCATTATCAAATCCCACCCGCTGTTAAAACCTGGAGGAACAATGTTGATTTCATCTCCAAAGTCTGGACCATTTTCGGTATCCCACAGTTTACCTGTGACAGGATCAATTGTCAATCCAAAACTGTTTCTTATTCCAATTGCATAGTATGGACCTGGTGGCACAAGCCTAAAAATGACTGATGTATCATCGGGTTCTCCGGTCGGTTTGTTTTGTAATTTTCCAAAACTGCCTGCATCGCCTACTGCTAAATATACTGAACCGTTCTTGTCTGTGACCATGGCACCACCATTGTGGTACGTCTGGGTCTTTGAGAGATCTTTTACCAAGGTCTTGTTGACAAGATGTTCCCCGTTCCAATCGTAACTGTAAACACGTTTTCCAAGTGGGTGTCCACCCATCTTTGATGACTCTGTAAAGTAGAGATAGACTTTGGTTCCAACTGTGGTAATTCCAAGCATTCCTTGCTCTCCAATACTTGTAACATTTTCCTGTAATACTGGTGTATGCTGTAAAACACCATTTCTAAACAAATGCACCTCGCCAGAAGTTTTTGATAAGATGAGAATATCGTTTCCTTCAAAGGCCATTGTAGTTGGACTGCAACATATGCCTGTAACATACTTCTGGATTACAAAACCTGTATCATTCATGACTGGTTCTGCATATGACGGTATCATGACAACACCGGATAATATGAAAACAAAAATCAGCCAGAACTTCAATGTTTTTCTAATAAAGTACTATTTAATAAATACAAAGAAGCATCTCAAATCCATTTTCAAAACGATATTTTTACAATTTTATTTTCTGGTCTTTACTGACTGTATGGTCTTTCTTGCAATGTGAGTGTTACATCCATAGTTTTGTTGTCTCTAACTATGTGCATAATCATGGTATCTCCGGCGTACTTGAAGTCTTGTAGATAATTCAAAAGATCTTCTAGTTTTGTAACCTTGGTGTTATCTATCCCTGTTATGATATCGCCGCCAAATTTGTACTTGATACCATCTACTGTCTTGGTCTGGTTTGATGCATGCAAACCTGCTTTGGAAGCGGGACTGTCTGATACTATATTTTCAATTAAAAAGCCGGAATGTGTAGAAAGGCCTAAACTGTCTGCTAGGTCTGGGTCTACTGTTATTCCTGATACTCCAAGCCATGGGTGTTTGTAATGCCCTGACTGTATTAGAACTGGAACTATCTTCTTCATAGTATTTGACGGAATGGCAAAACCTACTCCTGAAAACTCTCCTGTCTCGGTTTGAATTGCAGTATTGATTCCAATTACTTCACCATAATTGTTCAAAAGTGGCCCGCCTGAATTTCCTGGATTTATTGCAGCATCAGTCTGGATTACATTTGGAATGGAAAATGACTGGAGATTTGGAGGATTTAGAATTCTGCCCAATTGGCTGACTATTCCAGATGTCATTGATCCACTCAAACCAAATGGGCTGCCAATTGCTGTAACTTGGTCTCCTATGCGAAGTTTTGACGAATCTCCTAGTGGCAGTGGATGTAATGTCTGTGGGTCTGCCTCTACCTTGATTACTGCCAAGTCTGCAAATCTATCAGTCCCACTCACCTTGGCTGAATAAGATTGACCATCATGAAATACAACTCTGATCTTTTGATAATCTTCCACAACATGATTACTTGTAATTATATGTCCTGAAAGATCATATACAATGCCTGAACCAATTGCTCTGTCTGACGCATTGTCTCCTGTCTTGCGGACTACAATCTGGACAACACCGTCTTGAGATTTAGAAAAAAGATCTGCTAGACTTAGTTGAGATCCTGGACTTGACTGGACAATATTTCCCAAAGTTGAAGTCTGATGTATGACATCTGTCTTTTGTTGTTCAAATACAAACGCAAATACTAAAATCAATACAACGACTCCATATACTCCACCTAAAACTGCCGTTGTCTTGTCCAAGAATTAAATTAACTTTAGTTACTGTATAATCCTTACTCACAAACTAATGGGATTCTGAACCGTTTCTGATATGGAATATGTTCTTCCTCTCCAAGTCACTGCATTGCTTTTCTTTGCATGCAAAATTCCACTTGCAAATCCTGACACAATCACCGCGCTTCCAAGTGGAGTAAACAGTGCATGTCGAAATCCTAGACCTAGTCCTTTCTTTGCATCCATTGTGCTTCCAAGATAAACTAGTCCTGATGCAAGTAATGAGGCTCCAAACAAGACTCCAAAGGACGTGGATGCAGTAGCATAAAGTGCAGAGTAGACAAGAACTGGAAATGGCACAAACAGTAAGAAGAGTACTGCAAAAAATATGCCAATTGCCATCTTGCTTGACTGGATGTATAGGGGAATCATTAGTCTCTTGAGGGCATGCCATAACGTGGTCAGATCTCGTGCCCATACTGCCTCAACCAAATGTTCACCGCGTACCATTTTTAACTTGAATCCTTGTTCCTTTACTTTTTTGCCTAGTGCTCCATCTTCGACTATCTCACTTTTCACACTTTCATGTGTTCCTACTGCCTCGTACGTTTTTCTTTTTATGATGAAAAAGCTTCCAAAAAAGTATCCTGTTTTTTTGGAAGGGTCGTTTACTCGAAGTGCAGAAAATCTAGTATGCAAAAATGTAGATAACACAGGTAGCGTAATCTTTGTCCACCAATCAAGACAAAGCAATTTTGGAACTAGTGTAAGTGAATCCAATCCTTCACTCAAAAGGTGGTCTACTGAAAGAGAGATTGTCTTTTTTGTGTGAATTGTGTCTGCATCAGTAAATAACAACAATTCTCCTGATGATATTTTGAAACCCTCAATGCATGCCCAGTTTTTTCCAATCCATTTCTCTGGCTTGGGATTTGCTTGCACGTGTATAACTTTGGAATTTTTCTTGGCAATTTTTTCAATTATATTTCCAGTGTTATCATCTGACATGTCATCTATTGCTATTATCTCGTAATTTTCATAGTCTTGTTCCAAAAGAGAGTTTATACATTTTTCAATAAACATCTCTTCATTTCTTGCAGGCAAGATAACAGAAACCTTTGGTGTGTTGTGTGGCTTGGAACTAAATATGTCAAGAAATGGAGAATCTCTAAATGTAATCCACATTGATTTTATTAAAAACATCCATGCTACAGAAACGCTCAACATGATGGCTGCAATGAGGTAGTTTATGGCATCTACTAGAAAATACATCTTGACTATCTCTGGGCTTCTTGTCTTATGCTCTCAAGGGCTTGCTCTGAGCCACTCTGTATGTGTTTTTTTATCATTCCGGTAAACATTCCCATCATACCTGTTAATTTCATGTCCCAAAGAACATCTAGTCTTGTTTTATTTCCAATTTGGGCAAGTGTGAGGGTCTTTGTTCCTTCAATTATTCCCTTTGTAAACTGGATCTGAATCTTTTCTTTTGGATATAGTGTTACAGTCTGCGTACATTTTGAATCCTTGAAAGCTATTGTGATCTCACGTGTTATGGTATTTCCATCCTTTGAGATGTTTCGTACCTCTTTTGTTCCCTTCCAGAACTTGGGTTCTGAATCAAGATCAGACACTATTGACCATATCTTGTCAACTGACGCATCAATTTCAACAGAGGCCTGAATCTGAACCATGAAGAAGATCCTTATTTCTTCATATTTATGTTATAACACAAAGATGCAAATTTTAAAACAAATCTGGATTTATGTGAATGTTGATCTGAAATTATGTTATAGCATGTAAGTATATGCAGATCTAACGTTTGTCATCTAACTTACAATATTTTAGTTCATAATTTACGGTCAACAAATTAATTTCTAACAACAGGAAGTAGAATGTGAAATTCAGATCCTTTGCCAACACCTTCTGATCCGGCCCAAATCTTGCCACCGTGAGCATTGACTATTCCTAAAGATACTGGTAAACCTAAACCTGTACCACCCCGTTCTCTTGTAGTCGAAGTATCTGCTTGATAGAATTTTGTAAAGATTTTTGCAAGTTGATCTTTTTCCATTCCTATTCCATTGTCTTTTATTATCATTTCAAACTGTTCTCCACTCATGTGTAACTTTATGTTTATTTTGCCATCTTTTTTCGGTACAAAATCAATGGCATTGTAAAGTAGATTGTTTAAGACTTGCTCAATTCGTATTTTGTCACATGTACAATAGGGAACTGTTTGCAGATCTGTTGTTATGGAAATGCCCCAGTGTTCAATATTTGGATTTATTTTTTTTACAACTGAATTTATTATTTCAGAAAGACTATTTTCCTGTTTTTCTAACTTTAATTCTCCGAGTTCCATTTTTTGTACATCTAATAGATCTTGTATCAACCTGACAAGAGATTCTGAACTTGATTTGATTAATGAAATTCTCTCTCTTTGCAAATTGTTTAGTTCTCCGATGTGATCAGATAACAAAATGTCGGCATATGCAAGTATGGGCACAAGAGGACTTTTGAGCTCATGTGTTATCATTGCTATGAACTCGTCTTTGGATCTTTCTGTTTTCTTTAGTTCTACCATGGATCTCTGTAGTTGATTTTCTAGCAATTTGCTTTTAGCAATGAGATGAGTCTTTTCGTCATTTTGATGTTTTAGTATATCACGCTCGGTCTCAAGCTCAGCAGTACGTGATTGTACAAGCTTCATCAGGTTTCTATTAATTACAAAAACTAGCACTAGAAGCGACAATGTTACTGAAAAGAAGACATATGGTACAGTAAGATCTTCTGTTGCATCTCTTGCCTTTTCTTTGAAATAGTAATCTATCAAAAATATTGCGCTGGTCATTACAAGTGATACAACTATGAGAGGAATCACAAACTGTATGATAGTCTCAGATGTCATGGTACGTACAATTTTCTTGTCTTCTAAATCAATCATCATGGAAGTGGGTTGATTCTTAGACACCGATTTGTAGGATAGGGTTGCATATGAAAATAAAATGTATCCAAATATCCATCCAATATCTATTGGATTGCCGTTCTCATACGAATTGTATATTGCAAGATACATGGAATCCGCTGCTATGAATGCCAAGATTGCAGCCATCATTACAAATAGAAATGGATCTGATCTTTTACGATATAGCATAATCATGCCAATTATTACAGGACACAAGATCAAAGCATCAATAACTGGATATGCAAGAGCTACTACAAGTGCGAGTCCCTCAGAGCCAACATTCAATAAATAAGCTTGAAGGACAGATGGAATAAGAAAACCTGCGGATATTATCGTAGCAAATATGATTATCTTTCTAGGTATTATTTTTCTAAGAGGTCTGAGATATAGTATAAAGAATGCAAATAATGCCAGATAACCTGTTAACCAGAATCCGTCTGCTATGGACGGAAATGGATTTACTTGTAAAACACTTTCATAAATGATAAAAAGAATTTCGGCCACTGCACTTAGAACCGAAAACAGAGCAAAACCAAGTAACAGTGTCCTCTCAGATGGAGATTTTACCAACAGTCTAACAGAAAGTATTGCAAGAATGGATGGAAGAATAATGAAAAATATGTTTGAATTTGTTTTTGCAATATCACTGTTGAGTGTATTAGTCAATGCCACTAGAAAGATGCTTGTGATAAAAGAGCTAGACAAGAATTTCTTACTTTTGAACAAGTTGTATCTTGATACTGTGGTTTGTGGACTGTTTCTTGATGTGGAATTCTGATCCTCATCAAGTGTTTTAATATGATTTTTTTTCACTTACACACATGGGCATGTCTTGATTTTAACTATTCCCATTTTCAGGAAATGTCTTGATTTTTTAACATTTATCTTCTTATTTTGTAGTTTATTTTCCTGTTTGTGATAGTGAAACCGCTCCTATCTGAAAACATCCTGCTGCCTTTGTCTCTAATTATTAGTGGAAGTCTGTTTCTGAGATGTATGTCCAGTACTTGATGATATGTGTGAAGCTGTAGCTGTCTTTAATGTGTGCTGTAATTTTGGTCATGTTTACATGGTGCACATTTTAGTGATTTCGAAATCAATTTTAATCCTCATGGTGTGGAAATTATTGTGACTTTGATAACATACGATGATTTTGCCAAGCTGGACATGAGGGTAGCAAAAGTGATTTCAGTTGAAGAAATTCCTGGAAAATCAAAAATTATCAAGGGCACAATTGACCTCGGGGATGAAAAACGTGATGTCATCATTGGAGGCGCACAATATTACAAACCAGAAGAACTAGTTGGAAGAACTGTAATAGCACTTGTAAATCTAGAGCCTAGAAAAATTGCAGGAATTGAATCTGGCGCAATGCTTTTGGCAGCTGATTCTGACGACAAGCCATTCTGGCTTACTGTCACAGAAGATGTTCCACTTGGTACTGGAATCAAGTAGTCTGATGGTATCATTAGATCTTCAAGTTTCTAGTTACTGTACTGTGGTTAGATATTATTTTTCCAGGGTTTAGAATATTTTCTGGGTCAAACTGTTTTTTGATATTTTTGAAAACAGAATATGTTTTTGTATCGTACTGCATCTTTACAAATTCTGATCTGGCAAGACCATCCCCATGTTCGCCTGTTATGCTTCCACCTATTCCTATTACTCCTGAAAAGAATTCATGTGCTATATTCTTGATCAGGCGTAGATCTTTTTTCTTGAGAATTGGTCTGATGTGTAGGTTGCCATTTCCAACATGGCCATAGATTATCATCCTAAGACCATACTTTTTGGAAATCATATCAAGCATCTTCAGTAATAGTGGTAATCTTCTTACTGGAACTACAGCATCTTCTATGAGAGTGGGCATTGTTTCATTTTTTGTTATGCTCCTAAGACTATATGCCAAGGCAGAATTCCTAAAACTCCACAATTTTTTGATTTTTTCTGTGTTAGACTCTGTCTTGATGATTCTACCTGACGTGATTTTTTGAATCTGCTTTCTGTTTAGTTGTATGTTGTAGTCAAACTCTACAAAAAGAAGACAGCCTGATTTTGGCACGTTAATCTTGATGTGTTTTATTATGTTGTTGTCTATAATTTCAACAGCAGATGGTCTTGATTTTATTATCTCTGGAACGTCTCTTACTGCCTCTGATAGTGTCTTGTAATGTATTATGCACAACAATACGCTCTTTGGCAATTCATACGTCCTAATCTTTGCAGAAGTTATTATGCCAAGTGTACCTTCCGAACCTGCAATTAATTTGTAAAGATCTTTTTCTGAAGATAAAACATCAATCCTGTAACCACATGAATTTTTTGATACCTTGGGAAAATGTATTTCATTTTTTGAATGTATTTTTTTAATTATGTCATTGAATTTGTTTTTTCCTGGAAACTCTGTAACTACACCAGAAGAGTTTACCATCCTGACTTGAATCAAGTTGTCTATCACACTACCATACTTTAAAGAATGAATGCCGCTTGCATTGGTGCCAATCATTCCGCCTATTGTGCAGAATGGGCCTATTGATGGATCTGGACCTATGAACATGCCTTGTTTTTTCAATATTTTGTCTAATCTACCTTTGAAGACTCCACTGCCTACTTTGACATGATTTGAACCAAGTTTTATCTTGTCAAGATGTCTCATGTCCAAGATGATTCCTCTACCAAGTGCACTTCCAACGAGTCCTGTGCCTCCACCTCTTGGAGTTACTGGGATGTGATGTTTTTTTGCAAATTTTATAATTTTTATGATATCTGACTCGTTACGAGGAAATGTAACAATCTGAGGTTTTATGAGATAAGAACTTGCATCAACTGAATAACAATCACGTACATGACTATCCAATGACGATGGAGATCTTACTATTTTTGATAATTCTTGTCCAATGTCACTTGGCTTCATTGATTGTACCTGTGTTCAGAATGCTTAAAAAATGATTTAATCTTTCATGTAAATCATATCCTGTAATTTTGCATATCCTTTGTGCTTGAGATCTATCTTTCACTTTGATATATGGGAACTATATTGATAGGTTTTTTATTCTTCGGTGCCGTACTTATACCAGTCATCCGACCGACAAAAGTGAAGACTCGCTTGACTCAGGATTATCAGGTAAGGACTTGATCTTCTGACCAATGCGGTGTTTTGCATTTCTGTACGGAAACATGTGACAACACATGGAAATCTTCAGAAATGGAGAAACAATGGCAAGGAGGGAAAGTAATAGATGCGTTGGCATGTTATTGCTGAGAAAAAGTTGCCATGTCCATCCAAGGCCGGATGACAATTTTCAATTATCTCTATATGGCAAAACTTGGAATGCAAAACTCTGAAAGATTTAATTTAGTAAAACCGGGTCTTTTTACTATTGGATTTTTTGGGCACTAATCTGGATAAACTCTTCAGCGCAAGTGATAATTCAAATCCCCTGATGTGGCTAATTTGGATACTGCCAATCTTCATCTTTATGCTATATGGGCAGAGAATCCAGCTTCATGTAACCTCATCTGAAATCAACAAAGGACTTGAGAAGATCAAGTTGTATCGTGATGATACTAGAAAAGAGTTAATCGCTTATGTGAAAAATACGCTAAAACCGTCTACTGATCCTACTGCCTTGCTTGACAGATACTTTGAGTACTTTACTATCATGCCAGTTGACATGGACCCAAATGGCATTGTGCCAAAAATAAAACACATAATGAGAACAAGGGAAGACTCGACACGTGATCAGGTAAAAAGTCTGTCTCCGAACATAAGCCATGTACAAGCAAGTCAAGTCATCAATATTCTTGAAGCCGTAACAACATTACACATGTTGTACAAGATGGTAAGACACTTTTTCCTTACCGCAAAGAAACAAAACAACTTTCCACTAATATTGCCATTACAAATGATGATGCCATTCATACTTGAAGAAGCAGAAGCACTCAAGGTTGCAGTATCTGCATTCAAACAGGGACAACCAATAGGTGATGGAATAGGTCCTATGATTGTTGGAAAAATGATGCTTGATGCAGAAAAAAAATCTGTTGCACTTGAAACCGTAATGAGTGAAAAAGAGTTTGAGGGAAGAAAACTTTGTCTTTTGAAGGCAGAAGGTCCTGCTGCTACGGTTGGAAGACCTGCTGATGCACTAGAGAAAATATTTGCTGAAAACAAGCCTGATATCATAATAATGGTTGACGCTGCACTCAAACTAGAAGGAGAAGATACTGGTTCTATAGCACAAGGATTTGGAGCGGCAATTGGAGGTATCGGTACTGAAAGGTTTCAGATAGAAGAAGTGGCCACAAAACACAATATTCCAATTTATGCCATAGTGATAAAACAATCAATCAAAGAGGCAATCACGCTTATGAAAAAGGAGATTGCAGATTCATCTGATGTCGTATCCTCACAGGTTTATGATATCATAAAAGGTAACACCAAGACAGGTCAATGTGCCCTGATAATTGGTGTTGGAAACACACTAGGAGTATCACAATGAGGCTTTTCAAGAAAAAAGAAGAGGTGCTAGACCCGTATACTGTGGAGAAATGTAATAGCTGTAACAAGACAACAACACGCAAATTCAAAGAAGGCGATTATGTCTTTAAAATGACAGACAAATGCATATCATGCGGAAACGGCCATCTCATGGTAGACAAAATTTTCGGCGAAGTCACCAAGTAACTGAACTGTTGTCACTGTATAGTTTTCTTGAATTTACGGCATAATTGTCACATTTAATTCGACACTCTTTTAAGCAATGGTGTGGTACCGTACATGCCAAACATGAAGACGCTAGGTGCTGTACTCATCGTATTGGGATTGCTTGTATCCTTAATGGGATATGGAATGTATGAGCATGCCATGTGTAACTGTGTTTCTGCCATGGGGAGTAGCCCAATTGGATGTCATTGTGGAAGTGTCTTGCAGCAAAGCATGGGTCACACATTGGTCTATGTAGGACTTGCAATTGCAGGAAGTGGAATGATTGTGTTTGCAAAATGGTGGAGAAAGAAGATTATCTTTAACTAGGAATTAGTATTTAGACTATCAAATCGTAGTCACAAGAACGCCATTTTCTTGTGGGATAAATGTGTGCTCTGCCTGTGCGACTCTTTGTTCATTTGCCTCTACAAGTATTGGGTATGACCTGACAACTTTGTATTTCATCAATCGTTCCAGCAGTTCCCTTGCAGTCTTTTCATCGTATTCTGGAATGAACCATCGCAATGCAAATGGCAGCATGTTGAATTTTTGCCATATGAAATCAATCATCTTGTTAGCATCGTCATCCTTTGTTCTCTTTCTTGTAACTAGTGAGAAAATATTTCTAATCTTTCCTTCTCGTACAAAACCAGAGCCATCTGAGGTGGTAACAAATGGTTCACACGCATACGCCTCTGTGGATTGGAATGAAAAAGATCCAATAGACCATATGTTTGGAACGGATTTTCCAGCATGAATTGTGTACTGCTCAAGAGAGTGACCACTAAGGTTTGCAATGGGTATTCCACCCATCTGTTTTGTAGTATTCTCTATTGTCTTTCCAACATCGCTTGATTTTGCACCTACTCGTATTATTGCCATGGCTTCTCTAAGTGCTGCCTCTGCTGCCTGGACTAGGAAATCATATTTTGGATCATAACATACTGTAACAGCAGTGTCTGCAATGTGACCGTTTATCTGGACGCCCAAATCAATTTTTAAAAGATCAGTATCCTTTACTGTTATCTTGTCGTTTGGCTCTGCTGTATAGTGTGCAGCAATCTCGTTTAGACTCACATTGACTGGAAATGCACATCTAGCTCCCTTACTCACAATTTCTTTTTCAATGGAATTGCATATATCTTCAAGCGTAGAGCCGACATGATTTTTTCTCCTAGCATTTTCCCTTACTTCTGATGCTATCTTTCCTGCATTGATGTAATCTTGTAATTGCAACGATTATGCCTTAATTCGGTTTATTATTTAAAATCATCATACTGTGAGAAGATTAAATTGGGGACATTTTTGTGCAAACACATCGGGATCGTGGTCTAGCTTGGTATGATTCGGGTTTTGGGTACCTGAGGTCGTCGGTT
>Ga0134125_10001361_pt1 | contig 30133 bp, 28 predicted proteins | sample KB31751_FD_96464 | JGI IMG/M metagenome (GOLD analysis project Ga0134125, IMG submission 96464) | Terrestrial soil microbial communities with excess Nitrogen fertilizer from Kellogg Biological Station, Michigan, USA - KB3-175-1 | ecosystem: Environmental > Terrestrial > Soil > Unclassified ... | reverse complement strand
TTCGAATGCTTCGGCGCCTTCGATGATCACGCCCTTGATGTGTTCACACCCGTCGGCGACAGCTTTCTTCACGAGGCCCACGCCGTAGAGCGGCTGGTTCCCCATCGGGAAGCTGATTTTCGACGTGAGTTCGAGCGGCGAGATCGCGCAGCAGTTGCCGAACAGCGCAGTGTTCCCCTTTTCGAGGATCGGCACCACCGCATCACCGGTGAAGGTGAAGTTTCCGACCACGGCCACCGCTTTGGCGGCGATCGCTTCACGTGCGCAGGCCGCGGCAGCGGTCGGCGTCCCGTGGGCGTCGCAGAACTTGCCTTCCAGCGGACGGCCGCCGATGCCGCCGTGGCTGTTGACCCATTCCTGGTAGACGCGCTCGGTTTCTTCGATGTTTTTGTACTGGGGGCCTTCGGTGTTGACGTCCGTGTAGGTCATCGTCACGATCGGTTCACCGGAAGCTTCTTTTTCTTCCGCGCCACCTTCCGCTTCGCCACCGCCTGATCCTTCGGCGGGTTCTTCCGTTGCGGTCGTGCTTTCAGAACTAGACGAACTCCCGCCGCCGCAGGCAGCGAGCACCAGAGCGCAGGCCAGGAGCGCGAAGATGGCCAACAGGGGCCACTTCGAACCCCGCGCGATGCGACGGGTGGTTGACTTCATCGACTCTCCTCCTCGGTAGCAAGCCGGACTTGGGGCAAGCGTACGAGCGGCGCGAAGGGGCGGTCGTGACTGTCGTCGCGAGCGTTGGAGAATCGCCAAAACCCGCTCGGGGAGCGGCCCTGAAACGGTTTTCGGGGGTTCTCAGGCGACCCGGCTGACGCGGTATTCGACCACCGGGCCGGGGTGCAGCCGGCCTTCGCCGACGAACAGCGTCTGGTTGACCCAGGCAAAGCGCTCGTCGCCGGTCTCCAGGCGCGGGGCGATGCGGAAGTAATGATCGCCGTACTCGCTCGAGCGCTCGCCGGCATTGGCCGCGTGGGCGGCGTCGTTGTACTCGATCGTGCCGAAGTACCGGACGTAGATCGCGGCCCCCTCGTCGGTGAGGATCGTCAGCCGCACATCGAGCCGGCCCCAGCCGTCGGGGCCGACCAGGATCCAGTCCGAGCCACCGGTGCCGACGGTCCCGTGAATCCGGTCCCCCGTGACCTCGCCGCCCAAGACCTCGCGTATATGGCGACGGCCGTAGGGCCCCTCACCGATCCGAACCGCGTCGGCGAGGCGGGCGTTGAAGGTGAACTCGTGGACGAGCTCCATCGGGTCGACCCTAGCGGCGGAGGGTCACCCGGACGCCGCCGCGGGAGGCGCTGATCGCCCGCACGTCCTTGGCACGGAGCACGTCCTTCAGCCAGGGCAGCCCGTCCGGGCCGCCGACCGGCAGGATCGGCTCGATCGGGTTGTCGGCGGCGTACATCTTGTCGACGTCATTGCCGGGGATCAGGTAGCGGAGCAACAGCTCCTCGTCGGAGAGGTTCTCGCCGTACTCGGCGCGGATCTCCTTCAGGGTCGGCTGTGGCGCGTGGCCGACGTCCATCATCTGCCTGCCGCGCGGGTTGGCGGCGGCACGATCGAGGACCTCCTGATCGACCTCGCCCGGCGGCGTCCCGTACCAGCCCGCCAGGTACATCAGGTTCTCGTCGGGGATCGTCGAATAACGCTCGCCCTGGACCACGTTCAGCAGTGCCTGGATCCCGACCAGCTGCGAGAACGGGGTCGCCATGATCGGCCAGCCCATCTCCTCGCGCACCCGGATCGCCTCCTCGAGCACGGCGGGCAGCCGATCGCCCATGTTCACCTGCTTCAGCTGTTCGCGCAGGGTGCCCATCATCCCGCCGGGGAACTGCTGCTGGATGTTGGCCACCTGGTACTCGACCGGGGCGCCGCGCTGGAAGCCCTGGTCGTCGGCGAGGGCGCCGAAGTGCTCGGCCACCGCGGCGAAGTCGCTGTCGTCGACCGCCACCTCGTAGCCGAGCCGGCGCAGGTTGTCGACGGTCACCTCGGTGGAGGGCATCGAGACCCCGTTGGCGAGGGTCGAGATCGCCGAGTGGACGATCCGCACCCCCTCCTCGGCCCCGATGATGTGGTTGAGGTTGGCCATCGCGGTGCGGTTATGGAAGTGCATCTCCAGCGGCACCCCGCCGGCCACCGCGCGCTCCTGGCTCTGGCGGATCCACCTGCGCGCCCGCTCCGGGCCGAGCACCCCGGCCTCGTCGCCGAGGATGATCGTGTGGGCGGCGGAACCCGCGATCATCCGGTCGATCACGTCGGCGTAGTAGTCGTCGGTGTGGACCGGCGACTCGGAGAAGTTCAGCTGCGGCGAGGGATCGAGGCCGGCATCGCGGGCGATCTTCGCCACCCGGATCATGTTCTCGGCGTCGTGCAGGCAGTCGAAGATCCAGAGGCTGCCGATCCCGTGCTTGGCGAGGGTCCGGATCCAGAGCTCGACGATCGAGTCCGGGGTCACGTTCATGCCGACGATCCCGTTCGTGCGGGTGCCGGCGCGCAGGGTCGCGGTGGGGAAGGCGGCGCGAATCGCGTCGAGCCCCTTCCACGGGTTCTCCTCGCGGAAGCGGACCATCACCTCGAAGATCGAGGAGCCGGTCAGGTCGACCACGCGGTAGCCGGCCGAGTCGATCAGCGGCGCGACCGGGATGATCTGGCCGGCGCGCATCCGCATCCCCCAGTAGCTCTGCTGGCCGTCGCGCAGCGTCTGGTCGATCACCTCAACCGGTGGCATCTCCATCCTCTCTTCCTTTCGCGTTCCACTGTGGCAGGAAGCTTTCCTCGACCCAGCGCGTGTGGACCTTGCCGGCCACCACGTCCGGGTCCTCGAGCAGGTCGAGGGCGAAGCCGGCCGTCGTTTCGACGCCCGCGACGCGCAGGTGGCGGAGCGCCTGGCGAGTGCGGGCCAGCGCCGCCTCGCGGTCGGGGCCGGAGCCGATCAGCTTCGCCAACAGCGAGTCGTAGAAGGGGGGAACCGACCAGCCCGGGAAGCAGGCGGTGTCGACGCGGACGTCGGTTCCCTGCGGGGGCGCCCAGACGCTCAGCGTGCCCGGGGTCGGGGCGAAGTCGCGCTCCGGCGACTCGGCATTGATCCGCACCTCGATCGCGTGACCGGTCACCTCGATCTCCCCCTGGGTGACCGAGAGGCCCTCGCCGCCGGCGATCCGCAGCATCTCGCGGACCACGTCGACGCCGGTGACGATCTCCGAGACCGGGTGCTCGACCTGCAGGCGGGCGTTGATCTCGAGGAAGCCGGCCGAGCCGCGGTCGGGGTCGACGAGGAACTCGCAGGTGGCGGCGCCGGTGTAGTCGAGGGCGCCGATCAGGCGCACGGCGGCGTCCTGGATCTCGTTCCGGAGAGCGTCCGAGAGGTTCGGTGCGGGAGCCTCCTCGATCAGCTTCTGGTAGCGGCGCTGCAGGGTGCAGTCGCGGGTGCCGAGGTGGACGACGTTGCCCTGGGAGTCGCCGAGGACCTGGACCTCGACGTGACGGGCGGAGCGCACATAGCGCTCGAGGAACAGGCGGCCGTCGCCGAAGGCGGCCTCGGCCTCGCCGTGGGCCTGGGCGAAGGCGGAGGCCATCCCGTCCTCGGACTCGACCATCCGCATGCCGCGCCCGCCGCCCCCGGCGGCCGCCTTGAGCAGCACCGGGTAGCCGATCTCGCCGGCGACCGCGCGGGCGTCGGCCTCGGTCTCGATCACGTCGGAGCCCTCGTTGATCGGCACCTCGAGCTCTTTGGCCAGCGCCCGCGCCGTCGCCTTGTCGCCGGAGCGCCGCATCGCCGTGGCGGAGGGCCCGATGAAGATCACCCCCTCCTCCTCACAGGCGGCAGCCAGCTCCGGCCGCTCGGAGAGGAATCCATACCCAGGGTGCAGCGCGTCGCAGCCGCTGACCTTGGCTGCCGACACCACCCGGTTCACGTCGAGATAGCTTTCCGCCGCCGCGGCCGGCCCGATCACGACGACCTGATCCGCCAACTGCGCCCCGAGGCTCCCGACGTCCGCCTGCGACACCGCGAGCACCGACTCGATCCCCTCGTCGAAACAGGCTTTGACGACGCGCACCGCGATCTCGCCGCGATTGGCGATGAGGACGCGCCGCAGTGCCACGGTCCGGCTCTCTAACTCTCGGGATCGACGATGACGATCGTCTGCCCGTACTCGACGCTCGCCCCGTTCTCGACCAGGATCGCCGTGACCACGCCGTCCACTGGAGCGGCCACATGGTTCATCAGCTTCATGACCTCCACGATCGCGACCGTGTCGCCGGCCGCGACGGTCTGCCCGACCTCCACAAACGGCGGCGCACCTGGCGACGGCGACCGCCAGAACAAGCCAACCGAAGGCGACTCGACCCTCGTCCCCTTCGCAAACGTGTCGTCGGCAGCGCCACTCGCCTGAGCGCCTCCGTCCGCGGGTGGCACCGTAGGGGGGACCCCCCCTGAGGAAGCTTTAGCTACCGGAAGGGAGGGTGGGTCCCCTGCGGTGACAGGACCCGCGGCCTGCGGCGCCTGACCCTGAGCAGGTGCGGCTGCAGCCGGAGCCGCCGGCGCCAGCTCCGTCAGCTGATCCCGTGAAACATGCAGCCGATCCTCCCCGACTTCGACGACCATCTCGCGCCAGTCGGATCGCTCGAAGGCGTCAAGCAACGCGCGGATGGCATCTGGACTCATCTCCATAAGTAAGCGATCTCCTCAGTCGCGGACGTTGCCGGTACGGTCGATGATTGCAGCGTGAAGGTCGATTTCCAGCGGGCGCTCGCCGCCCCGCCCGGTGGACGTGAGGTCGTGCTCGTGCGCCACGGCTCCTGCGACCCGCCCGCTCCCGACGGTCTCGTCAACGGGCGCAGCGACCCTGGCCTGAACGCGCGCGGCAACGAAGAGGCGCAGGCGGCCGGTCGGCGTCTCGGCAGCGAGCAGGTCGCGGCCCTCCACCTCAGCCCGATGCGGCGCACCGTCGAGACCGCCGCCCCGATCATCGCCGAGCACCAGGTCGAGCCGGTCGTCAGTGATGACCTCGGCGAGATCTTCCTGGGCGATTGGGAGGGACACGGGATCGCGTCGCGCGGGGCCTCCGGAGACCCGGAGCTGGCCCGCGTCTTCGCCGAGCAGCGTTGGGACCTGATCCCCGGCTGCGAGCCGATCGACGCCTTCGGCCTCCGCGTGCGGCGCGGGATCGAGGCGGCGGCCGACGACGGTGCCGACGGGGCGATCGTCGTCGTGGTCACCCACTCCGCGGTGATCGCCGAGTTCCTGCGTCAGATCACCGGCGCCGAGGCCTTCGCCTTCCTCCACAACACCAACGGCTCGCTCAGCCGGGCGATCCGGATGCCCGACGGCCGCTGGATCCTCTCCCTCTTCAACGACACCTCGCACGTGCATGCGTCGAAGTAATACACCGGCCCGGTAGCCCCTCCCCCGGCCTCGGTCCCGCCCTTCTGTGATTGCCCCAATCCCTCCTGGGCCGGCCGGCCCGGCGGGTCGGCACGGCGAGGAGGATCAGATCGGATCGGTCCGGCGCGCGGCGCCGGCGCCGGCGCGTACTCACGCGAACTTACGAGGAGGACGGAATGAGCGATCGGGACGGCCGCGTCGCGGGCAAGGTGGCGGTGGTCAGTGGGGCGAGCAGCGGCATCGGCCGCGCGACCTTCGAGCTGCTGGGACGCGAGGGCGCCAAGGTGGTCGGCACCGCGCGCCGCGAGGAGCTCCTGAAGGAGGCCCTGGAAGAGGTCGAACGGCACGGCGGCGAGGGCACCGTCATCACCGCCGACCTGGAGGACTCGGGCACCGCGGAGCGCGTCGTCCAGGCCGCGCTCGACGCCTACGGCCGGATCGACATCCTGGTCTGCAACGCCGGGGTCGGCTGGAAGTACGGCGAAGAACACCCGGGGACGATGGCCGCCCTGCACGAGGTCTCGCTGGAGAATTGGCAGGACGTGATCGGCGGCGTCGACCTGCAGGGGTACTTCGAGATGATGCGGGCGGCGCTGCCCTCGATGATCGAGGCGGAAAGCGGCTCGATCGTCAACATCGCCTCGATGGCCGGGGTGACCGGGCTCTACGACGCCCATCCCTACACGGCGGCCAAGGGGGCGATCGTCAACCTCGGTCGCTCGATGGCGATCACCTACGGCAAGCAGAACATCCGCACCAACACGGTCTGCCCGGGCTTCATCGACACGGCGATGATCGCCCCCGTGATCGGGGCCTTCGACGACCCCGACACCGCGGCCGCGCTGGTGCCGATGAAACGGCCCGGCAAACCGGAGGAGATCGCGGCGGCGGTGCTGTTCCTCGCCTCCGACGACGCCTCCTACGTCAACGGCTCGGTGCTGCTGGTCGATGGCGGCTGCACCTCGCGGAGCTTCGCCGGCTGAGCGCGGCGGACGAGCAATCGGAAAGGAATCGGAGATGGCTGGACGTGTAGAGGGGAAGGTCGCGGTGATCAGCGGGGCGAGCAGCGGCATCGGCCGCGCCTCGTTCGAAATGCTGGCCCGCGAGGGCGCGAAAGTGGTCGGCACCGCGCGGCGCGAGGAGAAGCTGAAAGAAGCGCTGGACGCGGTCGAGGCCGCCGGCGGCGAGGGGCTGATCGTCGCCGCCGACCTCGAGGACGACGCCACCGCGCCGAAGGTGATCGACGCGGCGATCGAGGCCTACGGGCAGGTCGACATCCTCGTCTGCAACGCCGGGGTCGGCTGGCAGTACGGCGAGGAACATCCGGGCACGATGGCCGCCGTCCACGAGGCCTCGCTCGAGAACTGGCGCGACATCGTCGGCGGGGTCGACCTGGAGGGGTACTTCACGATGATCCACGCCGCCCTGCCCCACATGCTGGAGCGGGAAAAGGGCTCGATCGTCAGCGTCGCCTCGATGGCCGGGCTGACCGGCCTCTACGACGCCCACGCCTACACCGCGACCAAGGGCGCCCTGATAAACCTCACCCGGTCGATGGGGATCACCTACGCCAAACACGGAGTGCGGGCGAACTGCGTCTGCCCGGGGTTCATCGACACGCCGCTGATCGAACCCGCGATCGACCTCTTCAAGGACGACGCGACCCGCTGGGCGATGGTGCCGATGGGCCGCGCGGGGACGCCGGAGGAGATGGCCTACGCGGTCACCTACCTGGCCTCGGACGAGTCGAGCTACTGCACCGGCACCGCGCTCTTGGCGGACGGCGGCTGCATCTCGCGCTCCTTCCCGGCGGCGGGCTGAGGGGCCGGGCGTGCGTTCGCTGACCATCGGCGAACTCGCGATCGGCGACTCGGCCTCGTTCCGCAAGACGATCTCGGAGTCCGACGTGTACCTGTTCGCCGGCATCACCGGCGACCTCAACCCGGTGCACGTCGACGCCGAGTTCGCCAAGACGACCCCGTTCGGCGCCCGCGTCGCCCACGGCCCGCTCACCTTCAGCCTCTGCGCGGGCCTCCTCGGCACCGAGCTTCCCGGCGTCGGCACGATCGCCGTCACCAACGAGGTCACCTACGAAGCCCCGGTCTACATCGGCGACACGGTCGCCGTCCGCGTCGAGGTCGCCGCCCTCGATGCCGAGCGCAACCGCGCCACCATGGCCGTCACCTGGCACAACCAGGACGGCAAGCAGGTCGCCAGCGGCACCATGGTCGTCAAGCCTCCCAAGACCAAGGTCGCCCTCTGACCTGTAGACCTTGGTAACCCGCAGGGTGACCAAGGTCTACAGGTGCCTCGTCTTGGTCGCCTGGGGGCGACCAAAGGCGAGGGGTCAGTCTTCGCGGCCCATCGTGAGGTTGGAGAGGCCGATGCCGCCGTCGACGGGGAGCCAGGCGCCGGTCACGTAGCTCGCGGCGTCGGAGCAGAGGAAGGCGATCACGGTGGCGACCTCCTCCGGCGAGGCGAAGCGGCGCATCGGGACCCGCGACCGCGAGCGCTCCTTGATCTCGGCGGGCATCGCTTCGACCTTCTCGGTGCCGATCATCCCGGGCAGCACCGCGTTGACGGTGGTGCCCGACGCGGCCATCTCCAAGGCCAGGGTCCGCACCATGCCGAGCAGGCCGGCTTTCGCGGCCGAGTAGGCGACCTGGCCGGCGAGCCCGTCGGTGGCGGCGATCGAGGAGACGGCGACCACCCGGCCCCCTCCCCGCTCCTTCATCCCCGCCAACGCCGGCTGTAAGGAGAGAAAAGCGCCCGTCAGGTTCACCTCCAGTTCGGCGCGCCAGGCCTCGGGGTCGATCGTCGCCGCACGGGCGAGCCGGTCCGCCACCCCGGCGTTGGCGACCACGGCGCCGACCGGGCCCAACTCGGCCTCGATCCGCTCGTACGCGGCCCGCGTCGCCTCCGCATCGCGCACGTCGAACGTCGCGGTGAGGTCCTCGCCCTCCAGATCGCAAGTGGCGACCTTCCAGCCGTCGGCGGCCAGCGCAGACGCCGTGGCCCGGCCGATCCCTCCCGCCGCGCCGGTCACCAACGCGCAGGCGTTCAACTGCCCCGCGGACCTTCGGCCGTGGTGCGTTCGAGTCCATACCGCCGCCAGAACTCATCCGGGATCTTCTCCGGGTCCTTGTACCAGTACCAGACGCACGGATCGTGATCGAAGTCCTCAGGCGCCCGCGACGGATACAGCGGCATCCCGTACCAGCGGATCGGCAGCAGCTCGTTCATGAAGGCGCAGTGGGTGCAGTAGAGCGGGAAGCCCTCGCGGCCGTAGGACCAGTCGTGGGCTTTTTCGGTCACCCCGTAGGGGTCCTCGCCTCTGTAGGCGCCGTTGCGCCAGAGGCGCTGGCCGCTCCCGCACGGGTTCATCTCGAAGGTGAACTTCTCCTCGTCCTCGGTGATCGTGAAGGCGCCCGGGTTCTGGCCGGTGGCGCTTCCCGAGTGCGCCCGCCAGGTCGCCGCCAGCGCCTCGACGATCTCCCGCCGATCGCGTTCGAAGATCTTGCCGGTGTCGCGTTTCCAGCCCCTTCGCAGGCTCTCTTCCCAGGCCTCGCCGACGCCATCGTCCCCCAGCTTCTGCTGGATGTAGGTGACGAGGCCGAGCATCGACTCCGCCATCACGTCATGGAGGAAGCGCCACTCGTGACGCATGCCCTTGCAGAGCTCCAGCGCGGTCTCGGTGTCGCCCGCCTCGAGCGCCTCGATCGCGCGGTCCATCGTCGGGCGCGACATCTGGTCCAGCTCGGTTTCCGAGAACCAGCGCTCAGGCGGCATCGAAAAGCTCCTTCAGCTTGAACTTCTGCACCTTCCCCGACGGGGTCAGCGGCAGCTCGTCCAAGGTTCTCAGGTAGGCCGGGATCTTGTAGCGGGCGATGCGCCCGGTGAGCAGCATCCGCAGCTCGTCGAGACTCAGGCTCTGGCCCTCGGCGAGCCGCACGTAGGCGCAGCAGACTTCGCCGTAGCGCTCGTCCGGCACCCCGATCACGGCGACGTCGGCGACCTGGTCGAGGGCGCGGACGGCGTGCTCGATCTCGGCCGGGAAGATGTTCTCGCCACCACGGATGATCATCTCCTTCGCCCGCCCGGTGATCGACACGTAGCCGTTCTCGTCGATCTTCGCCAGGTCGCCGGAGCGCATGAAACCGTCCGGGTCGATCGCCGCCGCGGTCTCCTCGGGGTTGTCCCAGTAGCCCTTCATCACCATCGAGGAGCGCGAGCGCAGCTCCCCCTCGACCCCGATCGGCACCGGCTCGGTGGTGCCGGGGGTGACGATCTCCACCTCGATGTGGGGCAGCGGCGGCCCCACGGTCGTCGTCTGCAGGACGATCGGGTCGCCGGGCAACGTCTCGCAGATGACCGGCGAGCACTCGGTCATCCCGTAGGTGTTGGCCATCCCGATCCCGTAGTTCTCGATCCAGCGCGTCATCACTTCCGGCGGCACCGGCGAGCCACCGCCGACGACCACCTCGAGGCTGGAGAGGTCGCGCCCGCTCTTGGCGACCTCCTCTTCGAGCGCGATCATCATCGTCGGCACCAAGGAGACCGAGGTGGCGCGCTCCGCTTCGATCGTCCGGTTGATCCGCCCCGGCTCGAATTTGATCGCCGGCAGCTGGGCCATGCCGCGGTAGACCGAGCCGAGCGTCGCCATCACGCAGCCGCCGCAATGGAAGTACGGCATCGGGTTCGAGTGGCGGCCGTTCTCGCGCAAGGTCGCCTTGTGGGCGAAGATCCGGGCGTTGTTGACGATGCCGCCGTGGGTCAGCTCGGCGCCCTTCGGGAAGCCGGTCGTGCCCGAGGTGAACTGGATCTGCGAGGTGTCGTCCGCGCCGACCGCCCGTCGGCGCCGCTCCAGCTTGTCCTCGTCGACCGCGTCGCCGCTCGCCAGCCACTCCTCCCAGGAGGGCGAGCCGTCGCGGGCCTCGCCGAGCGGGACCAGCAGGCGCACGGAGTCGATCCCGGCCGCCGCCTTGGCGGCGATCTCCCAGAGGCTCGCCCCGCGGTCCTCGGGCAGGACGAAGCAGGCCGCCGCCCCGGCCTTGGCCAGCACGAACTCGACCTCGCTCGCCCGGTAGAGCGGGTTCATCGGCACGATCACGGCCCCCGCGTAGGCGGCACCGAACTGCAGCTCCAGCCACTCGGGCAGGTTGGTCGCCCAGATCCCGAAGCGCTCCCCCGGTTCGATCCCGGACGCGATCAGCGCCTTGCCGACCCGTCGCGCCCGCTCGCCCAGCTCGGCGTAGGTCCAGCGGGCGGCGACGCCGAGGTCGTCGTAGGCGGAGAAGACGATCGCTTCCTGGTCGGGCCATTTCTCGATCGCCTCGTCGAGCAGCCCACCGACGGTGAGGTCGCGAAGCGCCGGCTCGGCGCCCGGCTCAGGCACCCAGCGGGCGACGCCTGCGTCCGGAAACGGCATCGCTCAGTCGAGCCGCAGCTCGTGGAACGGGGCTTCGCCCGGGTAGCCGGTCTCGGTCGCCAATCGCACTCCGCAGCCGGGGCAGCAGTACTCGCGGAAGACGACCTCGTCGTCGACGAACCTCGACAGCGCCGGGTAGCTCGGGTCGAGCGCGGTCGTCGGCAGCTCGCGGCTCGCCATCGCCAACTTCGGGTTGCCGTCGAGCGCCCCCAGGTCGGTGGCGCAGCGGTGGCAGCGGAAGACGCCCCCCTCGCGATCGATCAGGTAGGCGTCGGCGATCGACTCGGCCCCGGCGGCGGGCTCGACCATCGGCGCCGTGGCGTCGAGCTCGACCCCGCAGTCGTGGAGCCGTTCGAGCAGCTTGCGCTCGCGCCGTTTCGCCGTCCCCTCGTGGTCGACCTCCTTACCCTCCGAGTCGAGCCGGATGCAGTAGACCTCGTCGGCCTCGCGTGGCCCGATCGCGCCGGAGCGGAGGTCGGCGAGCACCTCCTCGGCGTCGCGGGTCAGCGGGTCGCCGTAACCACCCGGGGCGAGCCAGTTCCAATAGAGGACGTCGTCGTCGCCGACCGGGAAGCCGTCCGGCTTGCCGCCGATCTCGAGCTCGGTCCCCTCCAGCTCGTCGAGGTCCTGGGGCATCTCCCCAGCCGCGAACCGCGCCCGCAGGTTCGATCCCTGGATCACCCGGGTCCGCATGATCGACCCCATGTTGCCGCCGAACAGGCCGGGCGTCTTCGGGATCCCCTCGTTGGTGGCGAGGCCGAGGAACGACTCCCCCTTGTGCGGGATGTAAGCGATCTCGCCGCCGTTGCCGGCGCGCGAGCGACCGGCGCCGCCGGAGCCCGAGTGCTCGCGTCGGAAGAGGTAGAGGATCGGCCAGTCGGCCTCGTAGGCCTCGACGTTGGGACCGCGCCCCTCCGGGATCCAGAAGTGACCGTTGGCGAATTCGCCGTCGCGCCAGGCGGTCGCGCCGCCGCCGCCGAGCATGTTGTCGCCCATGCCGCCGACGTAGTAATCGCCGCGCTGGTTCTCCCCGGCGACGAAGTGGCAGGGCCACTGGGCGCCGTCCGGGGTGACCGCGTTGGCCCGCAGCGTCTCGTCGCTGGAGGCGAGCATCATCTTCGAGACCAGGGCGTTGCAGAGCGAGATCGCGGTCTCGGTCGCGTAGACGCCGGCCGGGCTGACCGCGGCGCCCCAGTCGGGCGAGGTGATCTTCCCCGGTTCGGGGTCGAACTTGCAGAGCCGCGCGGCGCCGCCGATGCAGCCCATCTGGCCGGGCAGCATCAGGACGTTGATCGCCCCGAGGATCGCCCCGCGCCAGGCGGCGAAGCCGACGTTGATCGCCCCCACCTGGTCGTGGGTGCCGACGTTGTCCCAGATCAGCTCCTTACCCTGCTTGCGGACCGTGGTCTGCACCGGGTAGGTGCCGCGGTCGCCGTTGCGCGAGACCTCCTGGATCAGCCGGTCGGAGTAGACCCCGTCGGGGATCGTCTCCAGGGCCTGTTCCATCGCCCGCTGCGAGGCGTCGAGCGCCCGCCGCATCACGCCCTTGACGACGCCCTTGCCGTACTTGTCGACCAGCCCGAGGATGCGCGAGCGGGCCGCGTTGTTGCCGGCGATCGTCGCCCGCAGGTCGAGCGAGAGGTTCTCCGGGGTGCGCGAGCAGCGCCGGTAGAGCGCCTCCATGTCGGGGACGATCTGGTTGCCCTCGACGATCTTGAACGGCGGGTAGGAGGGCGGGTCCCAGAAGGCGTCTTCGGCGTTCGGGCAGAAGGAGCCGGGGACGGTGCCGCCGATGTCGTTCTGGTGGGAGATGTTGGCGACCCAGCAGAAGACCTCGCCGTCGACGAAGACCGGGCACATCAGGCCGACGTCGGGCTGGTGGGCGGTGCCGATGATCGGGTCGTTGCACAGCCACATGTCCCCGTCGACGACCCGTTCCCCGCGGTGTTCGAGGATGTAGCGGGTCATCATGTCGAGCATCCCCGACATGTACTGGAGGCAGGGGCCGAAGTAGAGGAGCTCGGCGTCCTCGGTGAGGATGCAGGGCTGGAAGTCACGGATCTCGACCGTGATCTGCGAGACCGCGAGGTTCTCGATCTCCCGCACGTGCTCGGCGTTGGCGTTCCAGAGGCCGTGCCGGACCACCTCGTAGGTGATCGGGTCGATCTCGGTCTCGGCCTCGGTCGAGAGCTTCAGGTTCGGCGGCACCTTGACGGGGCCGGTCGGGTTGAAGGCGTGGTCGACGCCGTCCCAGAACTCCGGCGGGCGCGCCGGGCGCGCCTCCGGCTCGGCGACGGTGGTCGCGGTGGCGGGGTTCATCGTTCGGCCTCCTCGGTCGCGGCGACGGTGGTCAATCGGGGGTCCTCCTCGGCGCCGGCGGCCGGCATCGTCATCACGAAGTCGCCGGTAGCTCGTCGTTCGCAGCTGGTACCGGGCGGGACGACGATCCCGGTGATCGCCAGGTCGATCACGGCCGGCCCCTCGATCACCTCGCCGAGCGGCATCGCGTCACCGTTGTAGACGGCGGCATCGACGGCGCCCGCGCCGCGCTCGAAGTAGACCGGGCGGGTGCCCTTGACGAACTCCTCGCCCTCGGCGACGTCGAGCCGGTCGAGGTTGTCGGAGCCCATCGTGATCGCCGGCTCGAGGCGGATCGAGACGATCTCGACCGCGGCGCCGGGCAGCAGCGCGACCTCGCCGTAGCGCTCCGTGTAGATCTCGACGAACTGGCGTTTGACCTCCTCCAGCGTGGCGGCGTCGATCTCGCCGGCGGGGAAGCTCATCTCCAGCTCGTGCCGCTGCCACTGGAAGCGCATGCGGGCGAAGCGACGGAACTCGAAGGAGTCGACGTCCTCACGCTCGCCGAGCGCCTCGCGGGCCTGGCCCTCGAGCTCGTCGAAGGCGCCCTTGACCTGGGCGGGGTCGAACGGCTCGATCAGGACGACCGAGGATTCGTACTGGTAGCGGATGTCGGCCTGGGAGATGCCGAAGGCCGACCAGACCGAGGCCGCCTCGCCGGGGACGACGATCGTGTCGACGCCGAGGCTCGCCGCGTATCCCGCCGCGTGGAAGGGCCCGGCGCCGCCGTAGGACATGAGGACGAAGTCGCGCGGGTCGAAGCCGCGGCCGATGATCTCGTTCTCCAGCGCCGCCGCCATCTTCGCGTTGGCGACCTCGACGATGCCGAGGGCGGCGTCGGTGACCGAGAGGCCGAGCGGGTCGGCGACCTTCTCCTTGATCGCCTTTTCGGCGAGGTCGAGGCGCGGTTTGAAGCCGCCGCGCTCGCCTTTCGAGCCGAAGGTCGCCTCCGGGGCGATGTAGCCGAGGATCAGGTCGGCGTCGGTGACGGTCGGCTCCTCGCCGCCGCGGTCATAACAACAGGGGCCGGGGAGCGAGGAGGCGCTCTGCGGGCCGACCCGGAGGCCGCCGCCGAGCTCGTCGATCCAGGCGATCGAGCCGCCGCCGGCGCCGATCGAGATCACCTCGACCGCGGGCACCCGGTAGCGCCACTTGCCGAGCAGGGTGTCGTCGGCGGCGAGCGGCTCGCCGTCCCTGATGATCCCGACGTCGAACGAGGTGCCGCCCATGTCGGAGGCGATGATGTCGCGGCGGCCGAGGTCGTCGGCGACGCGGGCGCAGCCGATCAGCCCGCCGACCGGGCCGGAGCCGATCGTGAAGATCGGCCGGTCGGCGCCGAGCCCGAGCGGGACCATGCCGCCGTGGCACTGCATGATGTGGAGCTCGCCCGCGAAGCCGACGTCGGCGAGGCGGTCCTGGACCCCGTGCAGGTAGGTGCTGGTGACCGGGCCGACGTAGGAGTTGATCAGGGTGGCGACGAAGCGCTCGTACTCGCCGACCGACTTGGAGATCTCGCTGGAGATCGTCACGAAGACGCCGGGGGCGCGCTCGGCGACGATCTCGCGGGCGCGGCGCTCGTGGGCGTCGTTGCGGACCGACCAGAGGAAGGCGATCGCGATCGTCTCCACCCCGGCCGCGACCAGCGCGTCGGCGGCGGCGGCGACCGCCGCCTCGTCGAGCTCGACCACCACGTCGCCGTCGGAGTCGATCCGCTCGGCGACGCCGAAGGTGCGCTCGATTGGGACCAGCGGCTCGGGCTTGCGGGTTTCGGCGAAGCGGAGGAGGTTCTCCGGCGGCTCGCCGGTGGGGCGGCCGAGGCCGCGCATCGTGCGCACCGTGTCCTCGAAGCCGCGCGTGGTGATCAGGCCGATCTCGGCGCCTTTGCGCTCGACCACGATGTTGGTGGCGACGGTCGAGCCGTGCGAGATCAGCCGATCCATCTTGGTGTAGAGGTCGTCCGCGCGGAGGCCGAGCTGGTCACCCGCCGACTCGATCGAGCCGAAGAAGCCCGATTTGAAGCTGTCGGCCGGGGACGAGAGCGCCTTGCCATAGGCGACGCGCCCGTTCTCGTCGATCAGCACGCAGTCGGTGAAGGTGCCGCCGATGTCGACACCACAGACCATTCCCGACAAAGCTCACTCCTCTCGGTTCGCGGATCCCTACAGCCACACTAGGCACGTTCCCGACGCACCGGGACCGCCTCGCGGCGCCCCCTCGTGGGTCACTCCAAACCATTCTTGCACGAGACTGACCGTCCGGTCGGTCAGGTGCTAGATTTCCCCTCGTGGAGGCTGTGCGCTGGCACGCCGCGGGTGACCTACGGTTCGAGGACGTCGAGCTGTCGCTCCCCCTCGGCCCGGGGATGATCGAGGTGGAGGTCGCCTACTGCGGCATCTGCGGCTCGGACCTGGCGGAGTTCCGCCATCCCTTCGCGATCCGGCCGGAGAAGACCCATCCACTCACCGGGCAGGAGCCGCCGGTGACGCTCGGGCACGAGTTCTCCGGCGTGGTCACCGCGATCGGCGAAGGCGTCGACGAGGTGAAGCCGGGCGACCGCGTCTCCGCCGACGCCTGCTGGCGCTGCGGCGAGTGCAAGGCCTGCGTCGAGGGCCGCTACAACCAGTGCATCTACAGCGGCTCGATCGGGCTGTCCTCGGACGGGGCGTTCGCCTCGGTGGTCCGCTTCCCCGCCTACTGCGCAGTGCCGCTCCCCGACGGGGTGAGCAACGAAGTGGGCGCGCTGCTCGAGCCGCTGGCGGTCGGGCTGCACGCGCTCGATCGCGGCCACGCGCGGGCGGGCGAACGACTGGTGGTGATCGGCTACGGCCCGGTCGGCGCGGCGACGGCGCTGCTCGGCCGCTCGCTCGGGCTGACCCCCTTGGTCTGCGAGCTCTCGCCGGGGCGGCTGGCGCGGGCGGCGGCGCACGGCTTCGAGACCCACGCGCCGGAGCCCGAGAAGAAGGACTTCGCCAAGGCCGTGCGCGGGCTGACCGGCGGCGGCGCCGGGATCATCGTCGACTGCACCGGGGCGGTGCCGGCGCTGGAAGCGGCGCTCGAGATGAGCGAACGCGGCGGCCGCATCGTCTGCGCCGGGATCCCGAAGGAGCCGGTCGCCGTCGACGCCGGCCGCATGGTCCTCTACGAGCGCGAGCTGATCGCCACGCTCGGCTACGCCAACGACCTGCCCCGGGTGGCGGCGATGATCGCCTCCGGCTCGCTCGACCCGAGCGTGATGATCACCAACCGCATCGCGCTCACCGAGGTCGCCGCCGAAATCGAACGGATGGCGGCCGACCCGCGCGACGAGGTCAAGGTCCTCGCCGAGGTCCGCGCATGAGCCCCGCCGCCACCGGCACGGTCGTGCCGATGCCGCACATGGGGGTCTCGATCGAGGAGGGGACGGTGATCGCCTGGCACAAAGCGGTCGGCGACACCGTCGCCGAGGGGGACGTGATCTGCGAGATCGCCACCGACAAGGTCGACATGGAGGTCGAGGCGCCGGCGGCGGGGACGATCACGGCGATCTTCGCCGAGGCCGATGCCGTGGTCCCAGTCGGGGAGCCGTTGTGTGAGCTCGATGGCGATGCGAGCGCGGATGCCGGCGAGGGGTCCCCAGGCGCCACTCCGCGAGGAGACTCGCAAGCTGACGCCTCGGAGGCTGGTAGCGCTCGTGGCGGAGTTCCTGGTGACCCCTCGCCGGCATCCGCGCCTAGTTCGGGGCGTTCTGCCGGGGGCCTGGACGAGCACGGCAGCTTTGATCCAGCAGCTGCTGCGGATGCGGTGACGAGTTTGCCGGGGACGTTGGCGTCGCCGATCGCGAAGCGGATAGCTGCGGAGCGCGGGGTGGATCTCGATGCCGTGGAAGGCACGGGCAAGCGCGGGCGGATTCGGAAGGCTGACGTGATCGCGGCCGCGGAGGCGGGGCCCGCTCCGTCGAAGCCCGCTGTTCCGGCTCCCGCTGCGGCCCAGGCTCCGGCGGAAGGGATTCCGGCCGGCTACGAAGGGGTGCCGCACGAGGTGGTCCCGACCAGCCGCGTCAGACAAGCGATCGCCGAGCACATGATCAGGTCGCGGCAGACGGCGGCGCACATGACCACCGAGACCGATGTCGACCTCACGACCGTGGTCAGAGCCCGCACCGAACTGAACAAGGCGCGCCTCGCGGCCGGCGACCCGAAGCTGTCCTTCCTCCCCTTCATCGCCCGCGCCACCTGCGCGGCGCTGGCCGAGCACCCCGACATGAACGCGACCTTCCAGGGGACGCAGACGATCCGCTGGGGTCAGGTCAACCTCGGGATCGCCGTCGACACCGAGGCCGGGCTGCTGGTCCCGGTGATCCCCGACGCGGGGTCGCTGACCGGCCCCGCGATCGGGGCCGCGATCGCCGACCTCGCCGAGCGCGCCCGCGACAGGAAGCTCGTCCCCGACGACCTCGCGGGCGGCACGTTCACGATCTCCAACCCCGGCTCGGTCGGCGCGGTCTCGGCGCCGGCGATCATCAACCAGCCCCAGGTCGCGATCCTCGGCGTCCCCACCATCCAGCGGCGCCCCTGGGTCGTCACCGGCCCCGAAGGCGAGGAGATGATCGCGATCCGCTCGATCCTCCGCCTCGCCGTCACCTTCGATCACCGCGCCGTCGACGGCGCCGACGCGACCCGCTTCGCGGTCGCCGTCAAGACCCGCCTCGAGTCCTGGTCGAACGAGGCCTACGCCTAGCTTCTCAGCACGCTGGTTCGGCGTTACGCAATTGGTCGCGCATCGGCAGCCGCTCGTGGGGGGATGCAATCTCGTATTGCCGCCGCTCGACGCCCGCCTCTTCAAGATTCGAAAGAAGTCGGCCGACCTCTCGCACCTGATCAACATCGACCTCTGGGTTCGACTTAGCGATGTCGGCGAGGTCGGTGGTCTCGGATTTATCCGCTGCTTCAGATACCGACATATTCACCCTTTCTGTGGAGCACGAGAGTCTCATGTTCTCGTTTGATCCAGTAGTCGCGCAGGAGATGGTAATACGCCCGCACCCGTGGTCCGAGTGTTTCATCGGCACCGAAATCATCAATGCGTAGTTTGAGATCTTTCTGCAGCACAGCCATGGAGATGCCTCTGCTGTGGGAATGCCAATGACCAGTCTGATTGAGTTTTCGCGCGATAAAGGCTGCCCTATCTGCCTTCATTTTCTTGGTCACTTTCTTTCCTCGGGTGGCCGTCTCGTTCCAGTCCTTGAACTTGTAGGTGACCAACCATTCCTTCAGCAGCGCGATTGAGAGCTCGCGCTCCTGCTCGTATTGGTATAGCTCCGCCGGGTTAAAATTCTGGACGAGATAGGTCGCCTCAGCGGTCGTCAGTTGGCCTTTCGCGGATTTCTTGACGAGGCGGTCGTATTGCTCGAGATATCCGAGCGCAGGAACCAGCCGGGCTCCTCGTAGGGCGACCTGGGGATCGATAGGCCCCAAGCTCGAGGCGTAGTCCATGTAGATCGAGTCACCGGCCATGACGAGGACGGTGCCCGCAGACATCGCATAGCTCGGAACGAGGAAGTCGACCCGCGCGTAATGGTGTCTGAAGATGCGAGCAATCCGCTCGGCCGTGGAGATGTAGCCACCGGCCGTCTCAAGTACACACATCAGGACGTCCCGACGTTCATCGATGGCCTCGACCGCTTCCTTGATCAGGTCATCAGCCGGTCCATACATGGGTCCGATGTAGCTGACCACATCTGCATCCATCGCTACTTCAATCGCGTTGATCCGATCGTCGAGCTGGCGCTCGATGATCCCGTTGGCGTCGCGCTCCGCCATTGCCGTCGACGACACTCGCATCCCCCGTTTGATTGGTCCCGCAGCGAAGTCTTGCTGTGGATCCTTCGAGATCCTAATGAAGTTCGGCGACGTTCCTAAAGGCCCATCAGAGCGCGACGAGCTCTCGGGCGGCCGCCTCGATCTGGGTGGCGCTGGGGATGACCAGCTGCTCGAGGTCGGGGTCCTGGGGGACCGGGGTGTCGAGGGCGCCGAGGCGCCAGACGGGGGCGTCGAGGGCGAAGAAGACGGCTTCCTGGATGCGGGCGGCGATCTCGGCGCCGGCGCCGGCGGTGCGGACCGCCTCCTGGACGACCAGGGCGCGGCCGGTGCGCTCGACCGAGGTGACGATCGTCTCCATGTCGAGCGGCACCAGGGTGCGGGGGTCGATCACCTCCAGCTCGATTCCCTCCGCCGAGAGCTTCTCGGCGGCTTCGAGGGCGCGGGGAACCATCAGGCCGGTGGCGACCACGGTCGCCGCGTCGCCGTGGCGGCGCACCGCGGCCACGCCGAACGGGACCAGGTAGTCGTCGCCGGTCGGCACCTCGCCCTTCATCCGGTACATCCCCTTGTGCTCGAAGAAGAGGACCGGGTTGCGGTCATGGATCGCGGTCTTCAAGAGACCCTTGGCGTCGGCGGGGGTCGCGGGCAGGGCGACTTTGAGGCCCGGCACGTGCATCCCCATCGCCTCCAGGCTCTGGGAGTGTTCGGCGCCCGCGCCGCCGACGACTCCGGTCGGCAGCCGCACCACCGCGGGCAGTTCGAGCTTGCCGCCGTGCATGTAGCGCCACTTGGCGAGCTTGTGGAAGATCTCGTCGCCGGCGACCAGGCCGAAGTCGGCGAACTGCAGCTCGACCACCGGGATCGTCCCGGTCATCGCCGCCCCCGCCGCGCCGCCGACGATGAAGGTCTCGTTGATGGTGGTGTCGCGGACGCGCATCGGGCCGAACTCGTCGAAGAGGCCGCGGGTGACGCCGAAGACGCCGCCCATCTTGCCGATGTCCTGGCCCATCATCCAGACGCGCGGGTCGCGCCGCATCTCCTCGGCGAGGGCGTGGTTGATCGCCCAGGCGTAGCCGATCCGCTCGGTCTCGACCCCGTCGGGCACCTCGGAGACGAGCGTCCCGGGGGCGGCGGTCGGGGTCGCGCTCACGACCCCGCCTCCTCATCTGCCCAGACCCCTTCGGTGATGACCTCGGGGCCGCCTTTCGGCATCGCCAGCGCCGTCTCCAGAGCGCCATCGGCCTCCTCGGCCGCCGCCGCGTCGAGCGCGTCGGCCTCCGCCGCCGGGACCCGCTCGCGGAGGATCTTCAGCGGATCGCGGGGGACCTCGAGCCCGTCGGCGATGTCGTCGCGGTACTTCTGCGGGTCGCCCTCGTAGTGGCCGCGGATGCGCAGCGTCTTCGCCTCGATCAGCGTCGGGCCCTCCCCCGCCCGCGCCCGTTCGACCGCCTCCAGCGTCGCCGCCCGGACGGCGAGCGCGTCCTGGCCGTCGACGACGACGCCGGGGACGCCGTAGGCCGAGGCGCGGTCGGCGATGTCCTCGGTCGGGCTCTGGTCGGAGAAGGGCGCCGAGAGGTGCCAGCCGTTGTTCTCGCAGACCCAGACGATCGGCAGCTTCCAGACCGCCGCCTGCAGGGCCGCCTCGTGGAAGGTCCCGCGTGCGGCGGCGCCGTCGCCGAAGAAGATCGCCACCACCCGGTCCTCTCCGAGCAGCTGGACCGAGGTCGCGGCGCCGGCGCCGAGGACGAAGTTCGAGCCCAGGGTGCCGCCCTGGCCGAGCACCCCGATGTCCGGGTCGACGAAGTGGACGGTGCCGCCTCCCTTGCCGCCGACGCTGCCGCCGGTCCGCCCGAGGAGGTCGCCGAGCAGCACCTCCGGCGCCATCCCCTTGACCAGCGCGTAGCCGAGTCCGCGGTGGGCGTAGAAGAGGTAGTCCTCGTCGCGCAGCGGCATCACCGCGCCCGCCTGCACCGCCTCCTGGCCGAGACCGGGATGCCAGAAACCGCCGAAGCCGTGCTCTTTGACGTAGCGGTTGAGGAGCAGCTCGAGCGCCCGGATCCGGGTCACTTCGCGGTAGGCCTCGAGCGCCACGGCGTCCTCGGCCGCGGTGGCAGGCGCGGCGTCTGCGGCTTCCTTGGCGGTTTTGGTGCTCATCCCAACCCCTCTGCGTCCCGAATTTTCCCGACTGACCGTCCGGACGGTTAGTCTACCGCCATGGGAGCTGAAACGAGCAGTGGACGCCGGGCGGCGTTGGTGACCGGTGCCTCGAGCGGCATCGGCCTGGCGATCGCGGAGATGCTGGCCGAGGAGGGCTACGACCTCACCCTCGCCTCGCGCACGCAGGCGAAGTTGGAGGCCGCCGCTGCCCGCGCCGCCTTCGCCGCGGTCGAGGTCCAGGCGGTCCCGACCGACGTCGGCGACAGCGCCGCGATCGCCTCCCTGGTCGAGGCTCACCGCGAGCGCTTCGGCCGCCTCGACGTGCTTGTCAACAACGCCGGCCTCGGCGTCGCCGGCGAGCTCGCCGAGATCAAGGACAAGCACATCGACCTGCAGCTGAACGTCAACCTGCGTGCCCCGATCGTCTTCTGCCGCGAAGCCGAGCCGCTGTTGCGCGCCGCCGGCGACGAGCACGGCGAAGCCCTGATCGTCAACACCTCCTCGATCACCGGCAAGATCGGCGAGCCCGGCCTCGGCGTCTACTCGGCGACCAAGCACGGCCTCGTCGGCTTCACCCAGGCGCTGCAGCGGGAGCTCGGCCCGGCCGGGATCAAGTCCTGCGTCCTCTGCCCCGGCTTCGTCGATACCGACCTCTCCGACTACGTCAAGGAGCAGGTCCCGGCCGACACGATGATCCGCTCCGAGGACGTCGCCGAGGCGGTCCGGGCGCTGCTCCGCCTCTCCACCAACTGCGTGATCCCGGAGATCCTGCTCGTCCAGCGCGGGTTGGTCGGCCTGCCGTGAGCGGCTCGGCGCTCGTCGACGTCAGCTTCCGCGACCACGTCGCGCTCCTCACCCTGACCAACGCGGAGCGCCGCAACGTACTCGACGTCGCCACCGCGACGGCGATGCAGGAGGCGGTCGAGCGGCTCGGCCGCGATCCCGACGTCCGCTGCGTGGTGATCGCCGGCGCCGACGGAATCTTCGCCTCCGGCGCCGACATCCGCGAGCTGGAGGCGGCGAGCACGGAAGAAAACCTCGCCTACAACCGCCGCCTGCGCGCCTCCGTCAACGCGGTCGCGGCGCTGCCGATGCCGACGATCGCGGCGCTCAACGGCCACGCACTGGGCGGCGGGCTGGAGCTGGCGCTCGCCTGCCTGATGCGGGTCGTCTCGGCCGAGGCGAAGCTGGGCCTGCCGGAGGTGAAGCTGGGGATCATCCCGGCGACCGGCGGGCTCGCCCGGCTGCCGATCCTGGCGCCGCGCACCGCCGCCGCCGAGCTGGCGCTGACCGGCGACCTGATCACCGGTGCGGAGGCCAAGGATCTCGGGCTGGTCAACTACGTGGTCGAGCCCGACCAGGTCCTCGACCGGGCGCTGGAGCTGGCGGCGAAGATCGCCGGCAACGCGCCGCTCGCCGCCCGGGCGATCTGCGAAAGCCTGCGCCGCGACGGCAACCTGCCGATCGCCGACGCCAACCTGCGGGTCGAAGACCGGCTCGCCGCGCTGCTCGCCTCGAGCGATCGGCGCGAGGGCGCGCGGGCGTTCCTCGAGCGCCGCGAGCCCCGGTTCGAAGGGCGCTAGACGATGCCGCTGCCGCCGGCCTCCGACCTCGGCCTCTCGCCCGAGCAGACCCTGCTGCGGCGCACCGTCCACGATTTCGCCCGCCGCGACGTCGCCCCCCGCGCCGCCGCCCTCGACGCGGCCCAGAGCTTTCCGGAGGAGAGCTGGGCGCAGGCGGCCGAGCTGGGGCTGCTCGGCGCGACCGCGCCGACCGAGTACGGCGGCGCCGGCCTCGGCCTGGCGGAGCTCTGCATCGTCGGCGAAGAGCTCGCCGCCGCCTGCCTCTCGACCGCCGCGACCGTCCTCCACCAGGCCGACATGGTGGTCGGGCGGATCGCGCGCCACGGCTCCGAGGAGCAGAAGCGGCGCTGGCTGCCGGGGCTGATCGACGGCTCGCTGATCGGCTGCCTGGCGATGACCGAGCCGGAGGCGGGCTCCGACGTGATGTCGATGCGCACCCGGGCGGAGCGGACCGAGGGCGGTTGGCGCCTCAACGGGACGAAGACCTTCATCACCAACGGGCCGGTCGCCGACCTGGCGCTGGTCTACGCGCTGACCGGCGAGCCGGGCAGCCGCCAACTCGGCCTCTTCGCGGTCCCCACCGGCGCGCCCGGCTTCGCCCGCGGGCGCAAGTTCTCGAAGATGGGCTGGCGCGGCTCCCCGACCGGCGAGCTGATCCTCGACGACTGCGAGGTCGGCGAGGAGGCACTGGTCGGCGGCCCCGAGGACGGGCGCGCGATCCTCCTCGCCGGGCTCGACTCGGAGCGGGTGCTGATGGCGGCCGAGTCGGTCGGCGTGGCGCAGGGGGCGCTCGAGGTGGCGCTCGCCTACGCCCGCGAGCGGCGCCAGTTCGGCCGCCCGATCGGCGAGTTCCAGCTGATCGGAGGCAAGCTCGCCGACATGTACACCGAGACCGAGGCGGCGCGGGCGCTGACCTGGACCGCGCTGGAGCGGGTCGAGGCGGACGGGCCCGGGGCGCGCGAGCTGGCCTCGGCGGCGAAGCTGATGGGCGGCGACGTGGCGATGCGGGTGACCACCGAGGCGGTCCAGGTGCTGGGCGGCTACGGCTACATCGACGAGTTCCCGGTCGAGCGCTACATGCGCGACGCGAAGCTGATGCAGATCGGCGGCGGCACCGCCGAGATCCAGCGCTTCATCATCGCTCGCGGTCTGCTCGCGTGAGCCCGCGGCGGCGACCCACGCCGAAGGTAGCCTGACCGGATGCCTGCGACCCAGCGCAAAAGCAAACGCGCCGACATCCTGCGCTGCTTCACCGAGCTGGTCGCCGCGCGCGGCTACGACGAGGTCAGCATCCGCGACGTCGCCGAAGCGCTCGAGATCAGCAAAGGCACGGTCCTCCATCACTTCCGCTCCAAGGAAGCGATCCTCGAGCAGATGAGCAACGACTACATGCGCCGCCGACTGGCCGAGGCGCGCGACTACCTGCCCGAGCTGGACGACCCGATCGACGAACTGCAGGCGTTCATCTGCCAGCTGATGCTCGCCCAGCAGGACGACCGCGCGTCGACCGTCGCCTTTTCGCGCGAGATCCTCCGCTCCGCGGAGGAGCCGGCGATGGCCGAGGTGCGCCGTCTGCGCGAGGAATTCTCCGCGATCCTGGTCGACATCCTCAGGCGCGGCGTCGCCGCCGGAGCCTTCGCGACGGCCAACCCGCAGCTGACCGCGGTACAGATCTTCGGCATGGTCAACTGGGCCTGGACCTGGTTCGACCCGAACGGCCGCCTGAGCGCGGTCGAGATCGCCGACCAGTTCAGCCGCACCGTGGTCGGCGGCCTCGCCCCCGGCGAGACCCGCGAAGGGGCCGCCTCGGAGCGGCTCGCCGAGGCGGTCGGCGCCGCAATGCGCGCCCACCGGTCGGAGGACGCGTAAAGAACGATCCGCCGGGGCCTTTGTGGCGGGACGGCGAGGTTCGTGGCCGGCCGAGTGGGGACGGCGAGGGACCCGGGCGTCTCGTGGCGGCCCGGGCAGGCTGTGGCCGCCACGAGACGCCCGGGACGTGACCCTTTCGGCAGGAGGTGGGGAGGTTCGTGCCGCTTCCGGCGGGAACTCCACGGAGCCGTGGCGGTCAAGCACGCGACCGGGTTTTGGCCCCTACAGGGGACCAAAAGTCGCGCAGTCGACTTTGACCATGCCAGGGCAGGGTCAAAGTCGACAGCGCGTCCCTGGCCCTCTGGAGGTCCGTGACGTTGGGTCCGTCTTCGTGACGAAGCCCACATCCCTCTGACGCCTTCCGCGCGTCCGCCGCACGGCTCCCCGGCGTCTCCCGCACCTCTCCCCGCACACCCGGCCGTCTCGGCCACGGCCACAGCCTGCCCGGGCCGCGGCCGAGACGGCCGCGTCCTTTGGCCGTCCCTTGCCCGCGCCCGCACCACACCTGCCCGCCGCGTCCCTCGGCGTCCTCGGCCGTCCCTCGCCGTCCCCCGCGTCCCTCGGCCGCCTGCTGCCCTACCCCGCCGTCGCCAGCGCGCTCCAGTCGTCGTAGCGGGCGTGGTGGTACGGGGCGAAGACCGCTGCCGGGATGCGGGCGGCGACCTCGACCGTCGCCGACAGGTCACCCTCGAAGTAGGTGGCGCGGATGACGTCGGCGATCGGGATCTGGTCGAGCGGGTCGTGGACGGTGCCACCGAACGCGATCCGGCCGACTCCCTCGCGGAAGACCCGACCTTCGGTCTCGTAATGGGCACGGGTGAGGATCGCGTCCTCCTCGAGTCCGTGCCCGTCGGCGGCCGGGCGCGACTTGATGTTGTAGCTCTCCCGGGTCCCCTCGAAGGGGCCGTTGTCCTGGGTCAGCTCTCCTTCCAGGGTGATCAGCGCGACGCCGTGGCGCTCGATCGTGCCGTGCATCTGCTCGCCGCGCGCCCGCAGGGTCGCCGTCGCCATCTTCTTCGGCTCGCCGAAGACGTCGCGGCCGAAGATCGTCGCCTGATCGGTGTCCATGTACTGGAAGACGTTGTATTCGCCCTCCAGCCCGTCGTGGGCGCAGGTCACGTACACGCAGCCACCGTCGAAGTCGCCGACGCAGTTGGAGCCGAAGCGGCCGACCATCGCCCGCATCCGCGGCTCGGCCACCGGCTCCAGCGGCGGCGGCAGGACTTCGGCGACGTAGGCCGGGTCGACGAGGAACTCGACCGAGAGCATCTGGGCGCCGCCGAAGCGGGGGGCGCCGATCGCCGCCTCGATCCGGGCGATCTCGGCGGCCGTCTTGACGAAGCCCACCGTCAGCCCTCGGGGCTTTCGGCCGGCGCGGTCAGGTCGACCGCGATCGGATTGCCGAGGCCGTTGGCGAGGGTGACGCCGAAGCGCTCGTGCATCACCGCGGCGTCGGCGCGGAGCGCCTCCCACTGCGGGGTGCGCATCGCCGCCGCCAGCGCCTCCTTGCTCTCGAAGACGGTCTCCGCGACCCGGTAGTAGGAGGGCTCGGCGTCTTCGAGGCCCTCGTCGGTACGGGTCAGGGTGAGGCTGACGGTGCCGGGGATCGCCGCCGCCAGCGGCACGTGGACGTCCCAGTAGTGGCGCTCGAACTCGCCTTCCTCACCGGGACGGGGGGACGACCAGCAGGAAATCGCCTTGAAGGAACCCACAGAGGCGACCCTAGGGGTCATTCGGCTGACGCGGCGGCGGCGAATACGGTCGCCTTGTGGACCTCGATAGCGCCCACGTAGTCGTCACCGGCGGCGCCGCCGGGATCGGCGCCGCGGCCGGGCGCGCCTTCGCCCGGGCCGGAGCCCGCGCGGTCGTCCTCGCCGACCTCGACGGCGAGAAGACCGCCGCGGTGGCGGCGGAGTTCGACGGGCTCGGACTGCGCGCCGACATCGGCTCCGAGGCAGGCGTCGCCGAGCTGATCGCCGCCGCCGAGGAGGCGAACGGCCCGATCGACGTCTTCTGCTCGAACGCCGGCATCGCCGGCCCCTACGGCGGCCCCGAGGTCGCCGACGCGGAGTGGCAGAAGACCTGGGAGGTCAACGTGATGTCCCACATCTGGGCGGCGCGGCTGCTGCTGCCGGGGATGCTGGAGCGGCGCCACGGCCACCTCAGCTCGACCGCCTCGGCGGCGGGGCTGACCGCCAACCCCGGCCTGATGCCGTACTCGGTGACCAAGCACGCGGCCGTCGCGGTCGCCGAGTGGCTGGCGATCACCTACGGCGGCGGCGAATCCGGGGTCGGCTTCTCCTGCTTCTGCCCGCAGGGGGCGGCGACGCCGATGCTGGAAAAATGGCGCGAGGAGGACCCGAGCTCCCGCGTCGCCGCCGCCTCCGGCGACACGATCACCCCCGACGAGGCCGCCGAGGCCCTGGTCGCCGGGATCGAAGCCGACACCTTCCTGATCCTCTCCCACCCCGAGTTGCGCACCTACCAGGAACGCAAGGTCGCCGACCCCGAGCGTTGGATCGGCGGCATGCAGCGCTTCCAGGCCCAGATCGACGCCGCCCGCGCCGAGATGGAGCGCGAGGCCCCCTAACCCCACCAGCCTCCGACGTTGATGGGCCGAAAACTTGCCATATAGGCAAGTTTTCGGCCCATCAACACGGTCAGCCGGGGGCGGGGGCGGCGTAGGCGTCGCGGAGCCGGCGCTTCAGGACCTTGCCGGCGGCGTTGCGGGGGAGCTCGGTGGCGAAGACCACGGCGGAGGGCTTCTTGTAGCCGGCCAGGCGCTCGCGGCAGTGCTCGATCAGCTCGTCCTCGGTGACCTCGGCGCCGGGCGCGGCGACGACCACGGCCAGCGGCGTTTCCACCCAGCGCGGATGCGGGACGCCGACGACCGCCACCTCGGCCACCGCCGGGTGGTCGATCAGGGCCCGCTCGACCTCGGCCGGGTAGACGTTCTCACCGCCCGAGATCAACATGTCCTTCAGCCGGTCGACCACGTAGATGAAGCCTTCCTCGTCTTCGCGCACGAGGTCGCCGCTGTGGAACCAGCCGCCGGCGAAGGCCTCCGCCGTCGCCTCCGGCTTGCCGTGGTACCCCTGCATCACGGTCGGGCCGCGGTAGACGATCTCCCCCACTTCGCCTGGTGCCACGTCGGCACCCGCCTCGTCGATGATCCGCACCTCGACCCCGAGCGCCGGGCGACCGACCGAGCCCATCTTGCGGATCGCGTCCTCGCCGCGCAGGAAGCAGGTGTTCGACGACATCTCGGTCTGACCGAAGGCGTTGACGATCTCCACCGAGGGGAAGGTCGCGGCGAGCAGCTCGAGCGTCGGCAGGGGCGCCTGCGAGGCCCCCCACATCGCCTTGCGCAGCCGCTCCCGGTCGACCGTCCCCACCTCGGGGTGCGAGCAGATCTCCTGCCACTGGGTGGGGACGAAGAAGCACATCGAGACGTCATGCTCGGCGAGGCGGGCGATCGAGAGGCCGGGGTCGAACCCGCCGCTCGGCTCGATCACCGCGAGCGCGCCGAGGTGGAGGAAGGGGAGGATCCCGTTCAGCCCGCCGATGTGGAAGAGCGGCAGCCCGGAGAGCCAGACGTCATCGGGCCGCGCCCCCACCTCATACAGCCAGTTGGTGGTGTTGACGACCAGGTTCTGGTGGCTCAGCATCGCCCCCTTCGGTCGCCCGGTGGTGCCCGAGGTGTACATCAGGAAGGCGAGGTCGTCGCCCATGACTTCATGATCGGGGCGCTCCGGCGCGGCGGCGGCGAGCGCCGCCTCGTAGTCGGGCCCGGTCACCAGCGTCTCGACCGCGCCGGCGCGCGCCGCCAGCTCGGGGTCGGCGATCACCAGCCGCGCGCCGCAGTCGGCGAGCACGTAATCGACCTCCTCGCGCGAGAGGCGGAAGTTGACCGGCACCGCGCAGGCGCCGAGCTTCTGGATCGCGAGGAAGGCCTCGACGAACTCGACCCCGTTGTACTGGAGCATCGCCACGTGGTCGCCGGGGGCGATGCCGCGAGCGGCGAGGGCGCCGGCAAGCCGATTCGAGCGCTCCTCCAGCTCGCCGAAGGTGCGGCGCTGCCCCTCACAGGCGAGCGCCGGGGCATCGGGCGCGCGCCGCGCCGAGCGGGCGGCCAGCTCGGGCACGGTGAGTCGGCGCGAGCGGTCGAGATCGGTCCCCATCCACGGGAGGCTAGGCCCGCTTCGCGCGCCCCCGGACTCCCGCCGCACCCCGGCATGTGGTTCCTCCAATCGTCCGCGCCCGGCCGTTGGAAGCGCCGCCGCCCCCTCCATACGCTCGGGCCGATGGCCGAGCCGACCAAGCTCCTCGACGGGGGCACCTTCTTCGAGGGGCCGCGCTGGCACGACGGTGCCTGGTGGGTCTCGGACTTCTACACCGACGGTGGTCGGATCGTGGCGGTCGACCCCGAGGGCGCGATCGTGCGGGAAATCCCGCTCGAGCAGCCTTCGGGCCTCGGCTGGCTGCCGAACGGCGACCTGCTCGCGGTCGCGATGAGCACCCACAAGATCATGCGGATCGCCGAGGGCGCCGAGCCGGTGGTGCACGCCGACCTCGCCGGTCATTCGCGCGGCGAGTCCAACGACATGACCGTCGACGCTCAGGGCCGTGTCTGGGTCGACTCCTTCGGCTACGACCTCTACGCCGGCGAGCGCCCGGTCGGCGCGGAGTTGATGCGGGTCGAACCCGACGGCTCCATCGTCGCGGTCGCCGACGGCCTGCACTTCCCCAACTCGATCATGGTCTCGGCCGACGGGACCCGGCTGGTCGTCGCCGAGACGATCGCCTCCCGCCTCACCGCCTTCGACGTCGCCACGGACGGGACCCTCTCCGGCCGCCGCGTCTACTGCCAGATCGCCCCGACGGTTCCGCTGGACGACATCGCCGACGACTACTCGAACGTCGCCTACGGCCCCGACGGCTGCACCCTCGACGCCGAGGGCTGCGTCTGGGCGGGCAACTCGCTCGGCGACTGGGTCGGCCGCTTCTCCCCCGAGGGCGAGGTGCTGCAGCGGATCGACGCCCCCGAAGCCGGGATGTCGACCTACGCGGTGCAGCTCGGCGGCCCCGACGGCCGGACGCTGCTGATGTGCGTCGCCCCGGACTGGCGCAAAGGCATGGGCGACGACAACGAGCCGCGGGCGTCGCTGTGGACGGTCGAGGTCGACGTTCCCCACCACGACGGCAAGCCCTGATGCCAGAGAGCTTCGATGTCATCGTGATCGGGGGTGGCCCGGGCGGTTACGTCGCCGCGATCCGCGCCGCCCAACTCGGACAGCGCACCGCCGTGGTCGAGCGCGACAAGGCCGGCGGCCGCTGCCTGAACTACGCCTGCATCCCGGCGAAGACGATCCTGCGCACCGCCGAGATCTACGACGAGGCCAGGAACGGCGCCGAGCTCGGCATCGTCGGCGATGTGGCGATCGACTGGGACGCCCTGCAGGCGCGCCGGGCGAAGGTCTCCGAATCGCTCTCCAAGGGGGTCGAGTTCCTCTGGGACAAGGGCAAGGTCACGAGGATCGAGGGCGAGGGCTCGCTG
>Ga0134125_10001360_pt1 | contig 30139 bp, 32 predicted proteins | sample KB31751_FD_96464 | JGI IMG/M metagenome (GOLD analysis project Ga0134125, IMG submission 96464) | Terrestrial soil microbial communities with excess Nitrogen fertilizer from Kellogg Biological Station, Michigan, USA - KB3-175-1 | ecosystem: Environmental > Terrestrial > Soil > Unclassified ... | reverse complement strand
TACTCCATGCTGGCCACCCTGCACAATGTGCATTTTTACCTTGACATTATGCGCCGTATCAGGCAATCTATCCTGCTTGGGAACTTTCCGGATTTATTGAAAACGTGGCAAACTGGAGATACCACCACGCAATCCGGCGTAGCGGGCTAACCTCTAGGTTAATTAACCCTGCTTGCCGCCTCTGCTGGCTTCGATAACCTGTCCTGTTGTTCACGGATTGCCCCATCACCATATAATTTTCACAATGGATATTACGTTGTCTCCTGCGCTCCTGCTCCTTCAGTCCGCGGCCCCGAGCAGCCTCATGAGCGGCATCCTGCCGATTGTGCTCATGTTCGCCATTGCTTACTTCCTCATTTTTCTGCCTGTGCAGCGCCAGCGAAAACACCAGCAGCAGATGCTGAAGAGCCTGGAAAACGGCCAAATCGTCCTCACTTCGGGCGGCATCATCGGCACCATTGTTTCGGTGAATAATGATGATACTCTGATACTTCGCATTAAGCCCGACAACTTGAAAATACAGGTGTCGCGTAGCTCTATCACCAGCCTGGTCACCGGAGAAGGACAAGTCGAGAAAAAGGGACAAGTCGCGAAAAAGTGACTGGCGGGCTTGCGCCCGCGGCTGAGGCAGCACCATGAAGAAAAATCTACGAGTCAAGTTCTTACTTATTTTGGGCATTATCCTGGTCTGCATCTACGGCATCATTGGACTGCCGAAGAGCAAGGCCGAACTCCTGGCCAACTGGCAAAACAACATTCATCTGGGCCTCGACCTCCGGGGCGGGACCTATCTCGTCCTCCAGATCCAGGAGCAGGATGCTTTTAATTCTGAAGCGAATTCGGTTGCCGATCAAATCCGCGACGCTGCTGCCAAAACCGGTGTCCAGATTGGGCAGGTCACTGTCGATGAAGCCAAGTCACTCGCCGAATCCTCAAATGTTGCCATTGAAGTGAAGGGCGTGCCCGCCACTCAGGCTGGCCAGTTCCGGCAGGTGGTCACCCAGCAATTTCCCACCTGGAATCTAACGGCGGTGAACTCGACTGATTACAAGCTTTCCATCCGGCCTACCGAAGCGGCTTCCATGCGGCAGCAGATCCTGGCGCAAACCAAGAACACCATTGAAAAGAAAATTAATGGTCTCGGCCTGTCTGAGTCTTCCGTCCAGCAGCGCCGGGCCGACACCGATGCCGAATTGCTCGTGCAGTTGCCGGGTGTCGATGATCCTGCCCGTGTGAAGCAAATCCTGCAAACAGCCGCGGTTTTGGAGCTTTTTGAAGTGAAGGGTGGCCCATTTAGTAGCCGCGAAGACGCGTTGGCGCAAAACGGCGGAGTTCTGCCCGTCGGCTCCAGATTGGTTCCTAGCCGCTCGGGTGCCAACACGAGCTGGTATCTTCTTGCTCGCGCGCCTGTTGTCCGCGGCCAGGATATTCGCGATTCGCGCGCCGAACAAGGACCGAACGGCAGTTGGCAGACCTCATTCGTCCTCAGCCAAACCGCCGCGAAACGGTTTGAGACGTTTACTGGCTCTCATATCGGCGACCGCCTGGCGATTGTGCTCGATGGCAATGTCCTCACCGCTCCCAATATCAAGGGGCAAATCAGTGATAACGGCGTGATTGAGAACATGGGCAGCCAGCAGGAGGCTTCGGATCTTTCTTTGAATCTACGCGCTGGATCGTTGCCGGCGAGTGTTGTCTATATGCAGGAAAGCACCGTGGGCCCCTCGCTCGGCAATGATTCCATACGTGAAGGCTTCACTGCAGGTATCTTCGGCCTCCTCGCCGTTATCATCGCCATGCTGGTGTATTACAAACGGTCGGGCGCAAACGCCGTCCTCGCGCTCATCCTGAATGCGATTATCTTGCTCGCCTGTCTGGCCTACTTTGACGCCGTTCTTACACTCCCGGGAATCGCGGGCTTTATTCTCACAATCGGTATGGCAGTTGACAGCAATGTCCTCATATTCGAGCGGATTCGGGAAGAGTTGCACGCCGGTAAAGCGATCCGTGCCGCGGTCGATACCGGATTCGATAAGGCGCTCATTACAATTATTGACACGCACGTAACCACAGTCGTCTCCTGCGCCATTCTCTTTTTACTCGGCAGCGGGCCCGTCAAAGGTTTTGCGGTGACGCTGGTGATTGGTTTGGTTGCCAACATTTTTACAGCGGTTTTTGTATCGAAGGTTATTTTTGATTGGGAACTGACACGCCCGAAGCCGGTTACCAAACTCAGTATTTAGGGCTGCATGAAAAATAGGCCATCCGGGTCAATTTCTTCATCTGCTGCGGGAACACTTTGTGAAACGCCGGTGTCTAAGCAAAAAGGATGCCGGCCTGTAAGGTTCAATGGAAATCTTTAAGGCAACAAACTTTGACTTTCTGGGCAAGAAGTGGCCGTTCATCGGCGTATCTCTCGTGCTTACGACCGTTGGCATCATAAGCCTCTGGATGAAGGGCGGACCGAAGTACGGCATCGATTTTAATGGTGGAGCACTTATGCACGTTAAATTTGCCCACCAGCCCCCGACGGAAAAAATCCGCGCCGCTCTGCGTAAAGACATCAAGGGTGAAATCGATGTGCAGGAAGTCAGCGGGCAGCAGGAAGTATTAGTGTCGACCGAAGTTAAGGACGAGCGTACGTTGAATGTCGAGCGGCAGGAAATGATCCAGGCCCTCACTGACGCATTTGGCGACAAGACCGGTAAGTTGGATCTCAACAACACCGGCGCGGCTGCTCTGGCCGACCGCCTCCGCGAGCCTCTCCAACGCGCCGCCGTCCCGATGAGCGACGATCAGTTACAGGCCTTGGCAAAGGCGATTCTTGCGTTCCGTGATTCGGCGCCGCGGTCCGGTATCATTCAAAACCTGGATCATCTTTCGGCCGTTCCGGGCGTTACTCCGCAAGTTCTCAACGTGATTAAGCAGGAATGCGTGCCGGGTGTTTTTGCCATCCGCCAGGTGGAAATCGTGGGGCCGCGTATTGGAGCGGACTTGCGGCATCAGGCTCTGTTAGTCGTGCTATATGCGCTCGCCGCGATGTTGGTGTACATAGCGTTTCGCTTCGAGTGGATCTATGGCGTGGCTGCCGTTATCGCTGTCTTCCACGACACCATCATTACTATAGGACTTTTTTCGCTTTTTAATAAGCCAATTGACTTGACGGTGCTCGCCGCGTTGCTCACACTAGTTGGATACTCGATGAACGACACCATTGTGGTGTTCGACCGTATCCGCGAAAATATCCATTTGCAAAAGCGCGGAACGTTCAGTGAACTGGTGAATTTGAGCATCAATCAAACCCTGAGCCGGACCATTTTAACTTCGGGCCTGACGCTGCTAACGGCGCTCGCATTGTTCCTCTTCGGCGGCCAGGTATTAAACGGATTTTCGTTCGCTCTAGTGGTTGGAATTATCGTAGGAACTTACTCGTCGATCTTCATTGCAAGTCCGATTCTGATTTTCTGGAAGGATTTCTCCGATCGCAGAAGAAAATCGGCGCGAGTGACTCCGGCCGCCCCACGCGGCGCCGCGAAGGTGACGAAGTAATATACAATGTCATCCGGTGTAGAACCCGTTTTGATGTTGTGAAGTAATGCAGAGAGCCGCCGGTTGTTGCCGCTGGCTTTAGGATGATTTAGACGATGCCGCTCTCCGGTAGCGCGGCTTGACAAAGGGGACTCCGATGTTTGAACAATCTCTCGTCGATGGCCAGGCAAAAACAAGAAGACCCGCAACGATCATCATTTCGTTGTTGCTGCAGTGTCTGGTAATCGTCATTCTGATTTTGATTCCGCTCATCTATACGGATTCGCTTGGAATGGCGCAGTTGAAGGCGACCTTGATCGCGCCTCCGCCGCCACCACCGCCCCCGCCTCCACCTCCTCCGCCGGAGGTGAAAGTTGTGAAGCCGGTGGTCCGCCAGTTTGTGGCAAATCAATTAGTCGCGCCGAAAGTCATTCCGAAACAGGTGGCCAAGATTGAAGAAGCCGCGCCTCCGCCCGATAATATGGCGGGTGTCGTTGGTGGTGTTGGTGTACCCGGCGGCGCGGTGGGCGGCGTCATTGGTGGCGTGGTAGGAAGTGTTGGTGCGGCGCCGCCGCCTCCACCTCCTCCGGCGCCCAAAGCCCCGAGCGGCCCCGTACGCGTCGGCGGCAAGGTACAAGAGGCAAATCTGATCCACAAAGTTATGCCGCAGTATCCTGCGCTCGCCAAATCGGCTCGTGTTCAGGGTACAGTTGAATTCACCGCCATCATCGGGAAAGATGGTACGATTCAGCAGTTGAAATTAGTTCGGGGCCATCCACTGTTGGTGAACGCCGCCCGCCAGGCGGTAGAGCAGTGGAGATACAAGCCCACATTGTTGAATGGTCAGCCGGTGGATGTTATCACCGATATTGTTGTGAACTTTACATTAAGCCAGTAGTTAGTCAGTTAGAAATTCTCTATAGTAAATTTCGATTCAATCCGTTTAGGAGAAAAGCATGTTGTTACAACTTCACGTATGGGGCCTTTGGCTCTTGCAGGAGGCGGGCTCGGAGGGTATCAGCTTCGATGTTCGTTCTCTATGGGCGAGCATGGGCATCTTAGCCAAACTAGTGATTTTGGTTCTCTTTATTATGTCGGCATGGTCTATCGGTGTTATGATCGACCGCCTGATTGCGTATAGCGCGGCGCGAAAGCAGTCACGCCAGTTTGCCCCCGCGGTTGCCGGAGCTCTGCGCGACGGTAAGCTCGACGAAGCGATCAAGATCGCCGATCGTTACAACAAGAGCCACCTCGCCAAAGTCGTTGTGGCCGGCCTGCAGGAATTTAAGGCTCATCAGTTGAGTTCGGAAATCCCAGGCGAAGAAATTGAAGCATCAAGACGCGCGCTCGAGCGAGCTCAAGCCATTGTTCATGCTGAGTTGAAACGCGGTGTCAGTAGCCTCGCGACCATCGGTTCCACCGGCCCGTTCGTTGGACTGTTCGGAACTGTTGTCGGTATTATGAACGCGTTCGAGACAATCTCCACGTCGAAGTCCACTGGTCTCGGCGCGGTAGCCGGCGGTATTTCCGAAGCTTTGATTACGACTGCCGTCGGTTTGTTCGTCGCTATCCCCGCTGTCTGGATGTTCAACTACTTCACCAACCGTATTGAAGCGTTCGATGTCGAGATGGACAACTCGAGCTCCGAATTGATCGACTACTTCCTGAAGCGCTCTCAACAAAGGGTGGCCAAGTAAGCAGTCTTTTCCGAAGCAGTTATTGTCCAAGCAGGATTGAATCCAGCGGCCGGGCGCTTCTACCGAAACGCCCGGCCTTCTGAAGGCAGTTCGGCTTTGAATCAGGGAGGAACCCGATTTATGGCTAAAATGAAAGCGCCGCCTGTAGTTTCCGACATTAACGTCACGCCCATGGTGGACGTCATGCTCGTGCTGCTCATCATCTTTATGGTCATCACGCCAATGCTTTCAAAAAGCATACCGGTCGACTTGGTGAAGACCCATAATCCCGTAAAGATGAAGGAAGCCGACAAAGAAGACGCCGTTGTTGTCGCCGTGACCCGCGATAGCCGAATTTTCCTGAGCCCCGGCAACCAGCAGATCAGCCTCGACAACCTCGCCGGCAAAGTAGCGGATCTGCAAACCAACCGCTCCGACAAAACTGTTTATATAAAGGCAGATGCTAGGGCGAAGTACGAGACGGTGGAAAACGTCGTTGATACTCTGCGAACCGACAAAGTGGAAAACCTGGGTCTGCTTACCGAGGAAATTCAGGACCGGAATCGCAGAAATTCAGAATTGTAAATTGTAGCTTCGAATAAAGATTTAAGAGAAGGAGTTTATTGTCATGGCAATGGCAGTTGGCGGTGGTAAAGGCGGACCGACATGCGATATGAATGTCACGCCGTTGATTGACGTGTTGTTGGTGCTGCTCATCATCTTTATGGTGATCACACCCTTAACGCCTCATGGATTGGATACACTCGTACCGCAGCCGCCGCCGCCCAACATGCCGCCCCCGCCGCCCAATCAGGATCCGACGGTGGTGGTTGAGATTAAAGCGGACCACAGCATGACGATCAACACCGATCCGGTGAAGCCGGAGGATCTGCAGGCGCGGCTGGCCGACATCTTTAAATCGCGGGCGCAAAAGGTAGTGTTTATAAAGGGCGATAAAGATCTGGAATACCGTTATGTCGCGCAGGCAATAGACGCCGCGAAAGGAGCCGACCCCGATATGAAGGTCGGTCTCATGACGCCGAAGGTGGAGGCGGGCCAATAGCGGCTTGCCCCAGACGCTGCCGGTATCGGTATTCAAGGGGAATTCGGTGATGCAAAGATCAAGACTCATAGTGTTAGCCGTGGCTGGCGCCGCGTTTCTCTTTACGGCGAGCTGCGCCAAGCTCAAATCTCGCGATGAGATGAATCACGGGGTTCAGGCGTATAAGAACGCGCATTACGTTGACGCGGTAAATCACTTCAAGCAGGCCGTTCAACTGGACCCGACGAATCAAAACGCCCAGTTATATCTCGCAACGTCCTACATGACGCAGTGGGTGCCCGGTGCCGATTCGCCGGAGAACAATCGCGCCGCCCAGGCAGCCAAGCGCGAATTCCAGAAGGTTCTCGATAAAGATCCGCAGAATAAGCTGGCTCTGGCATCTCTTGCTTCTATGTCCTATAGCGAAGCGGCCTTCGGTACCGAAGAGCAGAAGCATGCGGCCCTCGAAGAGGCGAAAAAGTGGAACCAGCGGCTGATTGAGGTCGATCCGCAAAATTCGCAAGCCTACTATAGCCTGGGCGTTATTGCGTGGGCGCAAGCCTATCCCAAAATTCAGGCCGCGCTTGCCGACGCCAAGATGAAGGGTGATGCCGAGGAGCCGATCAAGGACGAGAAGATCCGCAAGGATGCGCAGGAAAAGTACGGCAAGATCATTGACGACGGCATGGCCAGTCTGCAAAAGGCCATCGACATCGACAAGGAAAGTGATGACGCGATGACTTACCTCAACTTACTGCTCCGAAAAAAGGCAAACATCGAAGACGACAAGGACGCCTCTAAGGCCGATATTGCGAAGGCGGAAGAGTGGGCGAACAAATCTCTTGCAATTAAGAAGATGAAAGCCACCCGTCCGCAAAGCAAGCAGGAACCAAGTTAATTCAATCCATTTCAATCGGCGCCGGCGCTCAAAAACGCCGGCGCTTTTCTATTTCCGTATCAACTTAAATCCAAACTCCCGCCCATAACCATAATTCAGAGCCAGCGTGATCCAAAGCATTGCGAACGGTTCCAGATAGCGAGCCTGCGTTAACGGCCCCGCGTCATGTGGGTCGAATCCGAGATCCATTGCCAGTTGGTGCACAGTCGCCTTGGCTCCGGCATTGTTCCCGCAATAGAACATCACCGCGTCCCCGTCCTTGTACTGCGGATGCGCCATCACATTGAAGCCCACCGTGTTGAACGCCTTCACTACCAACGCTCCGTTGGCCCACTGCGCCACCTGCTCGGCTCCCGATGTGGTTGTGCCCACCTCCAAGCCCGAAAGATCGGGCAAGAGAGGATTGGTGACGTCTACTAGCACCTTTCCTGCGAGTAGCAATCCCGAAACAGCTTCTTTTGTAGCCGGCCAGGGCGTCGTCAACACAACGACATCAGCTTCCGCGGCTTCCTGGTTCGATCCCGCTGTCGCACCCGTGTTCCGCGCCAGCTCCGTCATCTTTTGAGACGTTGGGTCGCGCGAACCGAAAATTATCTTGTGTCCCGCCTTGCTCCATCCGGCGCCCAGTGTGCTGCCGACGTTTCCCGCTCCAATGATTCCAATTCGCATACTTCCACCATAAGCTCAAGTCCTGGTCCGCACCCCACTCAAACGAATGGCTTGTAGGGGCGAGACTACCTCGACCGCTAATCCTTATCCTTCGCCCGAGCGATCTCATCGTGGCTTAGGGTCGCCGCGTACTTGGAAATCCCCTTATAAAGGGCTTCTGCAATTTTCTCGCGCTGATCCTCGCGCTTCAAAAATCGCTCGTCATGCCGGTTGCTCACGAAGCCCACTTCGGCGAGAATGGACGGCATTGTTGCCCCAATCAAAACGACAAAGGGCGCTTTTTTTACACCGCGATTACGCGACGATTTATTCATGCGCGCCGACATCGTGTAGAGTGAACTCTGCACTCGCTGCGCAAAATCGCGTGATTCCTCCACCTTTGCATTCAGCACCGCGCGGTGCAAAAGATCGTTGAGTTGAAAAATAGAGCTGGCCGACGATGCGTTTTCGCGGGTCGCAAGATCGAGCGAGTTCTGGTCGCTGGTGAAGTTAAAGTAATAAGTTTCGACGCCCGTTGCGCTTGCCGCCGGCGATGAATTCGCGTGAATCGAAATGAACAGATCCGCTTTTTCGTCGTTTGCAATTTTGGTGCGCTGCTCCAGTGGAATAAACGTATCGGTTGAGCGTGTAAAGACAACCTCCGCCCCCATGCGTTCCCGTACCAGCTTTCCGAGCCGTAACGCCACATCGAGCACCAGATCTTTTTCCATCAGTCCTCGTGGCCCGATTGTTCCTGTGTCGTGGCCGCCGTGACCCGCGTCGATCACTACCTTGTGAATCTTTAGACCGAATACACGCACCAGCGAGGGATTAGCATCGCTAATCTTGGCAGGCGCAACACGCAAATTAATGTCACTTCCACTTTTTGAGGCAGATTGTCCGGTCCGTGTGGCAGCCGCACTGTCGCCGCTCTCATGCTCCACAGCTCGCTTCCGCGTTGCACTCTCGTTGGTGTTTCTGCTGCCCGTTGTAGCGCTCCTACCTTCTTTCTTCACCGGGCTAACGGATCTGGTCGTTGTGCCGTGTTTTGCATCATGCCAGACAAGAGTGCTCGGAGGAGGTGCGATATCCGCTTCCTCGGATTTATTGATGTCTGAAACCGAGCCTTTCACCGCGGTAGGCGTAGGCTCGCTGGTCTTCAGCGTTTCCGGCACCGGTGCAGTCCTCCGTTCCGCTGCGCTCGGCGTCGAAGTCTCGCTCACCCGCTGGAGCCCTACGCGGCTGTGTTTGCTGAGGTCCCGCGCCAGGGCATCCGATTTTGGTCGAACTTCAATCATGAGCCGGTCCGGATCCACTAACTGCGACGACGTAAAGTCCGATGGAACTTCAAGATCGAACACGATTCGACTGACCCCGGGTTCCGTCTCCGCAACCCGGATCTGGCGGATTAAACGGTCGCCGACGGGAAAAATCTGCGGTCCGACCTTTGTCGAATTCGGCGGAAGAATGCCTTTCAGGTCGAATACCAGCCGTGGCGGGGAATCGAGATGATCGGAAACCACATGATATGGCCCCTTAATCTCAATCGCGACGCGTGTTACGTCGCTGAAAGACCAGAAGCGGATAGCGGTGATGCGGGGTTCAGAGGTTGCGGCTTGCGCGAGTGGCTGCGCGCATAGCGCTGTCGCTGCAATCACAGCAGTGGATAGGATTCGGCGGGGGAGGCTGCGCATCGCGGAACTTTGGCGAACCAAATGCGTTAATCGCCCCTCCATTCCATCGGCTCTCCTACCTGGCTCCTACGCAAAACTGCCGCCCTCGCGCGGAACTTTCCGCGGGCAGATGCCGGTAGACCGCCCGGGCTAAAACAAAAGCGAGACACTTTGTTCTTAATTATACCCGGATTTCCGGTCTTCTCATCCGCCTTTTCTTGATATCGCGTTTCCACGCCGATGCTACCATGCTCCCATGAAGCGGGCTGGGTTCATCCTCACGGGCGGCCGTAGTTCGCGAATGGGAACGGACAAAGCCCTGCTGCCCTGGCGGAACACAACGATGGTCGAATATGCAGCGCAAATCATGCGTTCCGCTGCCGGTTCCGTTACCTTGATTGGCGAGCCGGACCGGTATCGGAACCTGGGGCTCCCTTGCATTGCGGACATCCGGCCCGGGTTAGGACCGCTGGCCGGGCTTGAGACTGCGCTTTCCGCCACCCAAACTTGCTGGAACATGATTCTCCCTTGTGACATGCCTGGTATCGATGCCGGTACATTGTTGAGGCTTTGCCAGGCCGCCGATCGATCGAGCTCACAGGCCGTTTTGCTGCGCGATTCCGAGGGCGTTGTTCATCCGCTTTGCGGGCTTTACCGCCGCGACTGTCTTCCGGAGATCCAGAGTGCGCTCGATGCAGGCCAACTCCGCGTTATGGATGTGGCCGCACTCCTCCACCCCGCTTACGTCGATATTGCATTTTCCATTCCCAACATCAATACTCCTGAGCAATGGACCGCCGCCATCCATTCCTGCGAACCTTTCCATGGCCACTGACGAATTTCCTCATTACATCGAATTTCGCGACGTACGAAAAACCTTCGATCGCCCGGTTCTGAAAGATGTGAACTTTTACGTCGATTCCGGCCAGACGCTCGCTATCATCGGCCGCAGCGGCGTGGGCAAATCCGTCAGCCTGCAACTCATCATGGGATTTCTGAAAGCGACCAGCGGCCAGGTCATCGTCGCTCATGCCGACATCACAAATATGACCGAGCAGGAGCTGAAGCAGATTCGAAAAAAAGTAACGATGGTGTTTCAATCCGGCGCGCTCTTCGATTCGCTTACCGTCGGAGAAAACATCCAGTTTTCGCTCGAACTCCGCGAAGACTACGACGAGCAAAACAAGGAGGATGTCGTCGCCGGATTGCTGAGCATGGTGGATCTCCTCCATGTGAAAGACTTGTATCCCAGTGACCTTTCCACCGGCTACAAACGCGCCGTAGCCATTGCCCGCGCCCTCGCCGCGCAGCCGCAATGTGTGCTCTACGACGAGCCGACAACCATGGTCGATCCCATCATGTCCGACGATCTCGGCAACTTGATGCTTCGCCTCAAACGGCAGCTCGGCTTAACGTCGATTGTGGTCACTCACGATCTGGACCTGATGAGGAAAGTTGCCGACACGGTCATGTTCCTCTATAAGGGAGACGCTATCTACTTCGGCCCTACTTCGGAACTGGACCAATGCGAGCATCCGCACGTCAAACAGTTCCTCGCCATGGACCGCGTCGAAATCTCCGGCCCCATCGAAGAGGAATAACGCAATCGCATGTCTAACTTCTGAAATTGCTGAATCAGAGATGGAAGCGTAAGCGCAATGTCACTTAGATAAGAAGCTTCACGTGAGGATGAAAAAATTTCTGACATCCGAGATCTGAATCGGAGCCGTGAGCGTGAGCGAACTTGATCGGTTTCCGTTTTCTTGTATTAGGTCGCTTTACGCTTCCGGCTCCGCGTCAGCAATGCCTGAACGATAAACCCGCTTCGGTCCCGACGTCTTGCTTATCTAAGCGACCCTAGCATGGAAAAGATCGGATGCGCTTTAAGCAAATGACATTGCTTGTGAGCGACCGCCGGCCACCTTGTCACCTCTGCTTCAGTTCGTTTGTTTCATTCCTTCCAACTTCATTGTGTAAAGTTGTCGCGCCGGTAGTTTATTGCGCGTACTCTCCGGGAGTTGGATTTCAATTCGCGAGCCTGATGCCTTCCAGCGGCACTCATCGCCGGTTTCGAGCATGGTTACTTTCGCGTCCGACGACCCGGTAATGCCGTTTAGGGATACCGCGCCTTGTGGCCACCGCGGGAGCATGGCATAAATATCGTTCCCCTTCGCGGTGAAAAACGCGTCGATCCGTGCGTATCCCGAAGGCGGATCGTCCACCATTCTCGTAATATCGTAAGCGGCGCGGAACTCCTTATCTTCCATCGTCGGAACCTTACCGCTGCTCCATTGCCGGCTGGTTTCGAGTTCGTGCGTACCGTAAATCGCGTCGCCGTTTGGCCGCAACCAATTTCCAATGCCGGTTAGCCGCTCCTCCATTACCACCGGAATACCTCCGTCGGCTCTGGGTCCAATGTCCAACAGCAAGTTGCCGCCGCGCGAAACAATATCCACCAGCATCAGGATAAGTTCGCGCTCGGTGTGATAGTCCTTCAGCGTTTCGTTGCGGTTGTAGCCGTACGAAAATCCCATGCCGCGGCTTTCTTCCCAGGGGTGGTTTGAATGCTGCATGCCGGATGTGTATTCCGTCGTGTAATAGCCGCCGTGCTTATGGCGCGTCTCCTTGCCCCAGCGGTCGTCGATCACCACATGATCTGCTACCGGCGAGTCGTTATAGAGCCACGACAGGATCTCCGTCGAGTGCCAGTCCGCGCTCGGCAATTCCCACTCGCCATCACTAAAAATAATCGACGGTTTCGCGTGGTTCACTACATCCTTAAACTGCGGAATCATGTGCTCGGCCACATAGCGCTTCTTATCCGAAAGCCACAACGGGTTGTACCACTCGTAAAGCGAATAGTAAATGCCCATTTCCAGACCTTTACGCCTGCCCGCTTCCATCAAATCGAGCAACACGTCGCGCTTCGGCCCGATATCGACAGCGTTCCATTTCCGCCCCCAGGAGTGGTTCGCCTGCTCGCTCTTCCAAAGAGTAAAGCCTTCGTGATGCTTCGAAGTAAGTGCTACGTACTTCGCGCCCGATTTCACGAATAGGTCCGCCCAATCGTCCGGCTGGTACAACTCGGCTTGAAACCTCGGAGCGAAATTGAAATAGGGGAAATCGGCTCCGTAGACGCGCTTGTGGAAGTCCCACGTCATGTAGTCCGCCCCCTTGGTCGCAGCGTTCTGCTTCCCGTCCGTTAGTGAATGCCAGTACCATTCCGCATACGGATTCTGATGTGGCACGTTGGGTACCGCGAACGCCGGAACGGAATAGACACCCCAATGAATGAAGATTCCAAACTTCGCGTCCGTATACCACTTGGGAATCGGTCTGGAATCGATGGATGCCCACGAGGCCTCGTAGCGCTTTTTCGCGCTTTGATAATTGAAATCCTTGGCAAAGGCAAGGGGAGCAGCCGACATTGCTTTCAGGAGATCGCGCCGTAACATTCCCGATATCCTATCAGCAAATTGCCTGCGATTATGTATTTTCCCGGGGCCCCGCTACTCGCAACACCTTCAACGCCATTGCCCCAAATCTGTCGCGCGTTTTAGAATCCCGCAAAAATGCCCACTGCAGCGCGCGAATCGATACCGGCACTTTCCAGCCTGGCTCGCGCTCCTGCCGCCGTTCGATGATGCCCGCCAGCGCTTCTTTCGGCTTCTCGCGAAACGTATCGAGCATGGCTGTCTGATGCACGCAGGAGATCGTGCAAAAAGGAGCGCATCCCTTCGGCTTTGCTCCCTCGCGAAGAATATCCTCTCGCGTGTACTCAGCCAACGGAATTCCCGGCCGGCCCCGCTGTTGCGAGCAATAGTGGACCAGTCCCTCTTCGCATACGTAGAGAAACCGGCCGCCGGCACCGCAATGCCACTGATTTGGCAGGCCAGCGGCGATGTTCTGCTGGAACGAATCATGATGCGCGAAAGAGAACAGTCCCGTACCGAGGCGAAGAATACGATCGTGTACGTTGTGTTGCTCCTCGTTCAAAGGAGCTAACTGTCCATGTCCATCGTGCAGAATGCCGACCGTGCTGGTAAAGCCAAGCTCCCTCGCGCGCACCGCGACCTGGTAAGCATCCTCCGATTGACTGATCCCGCTTCCCAATACCGAATTGATCGTGATATCGAAATCCGCATATTGCGCCAGCCACTCCAACTTGCGGTCGAGCACTTTCAGGCTCTTTTTGGAAACATCGTCGGGCTGCACGTTGTCGATGCTGATTTGCAAGTAGTCCAATCCCGCGTGGTTGAGCTGTTTAATTCGCGCCGGCGTCAGTAGGTACCCGTTGGTAATCAGCGTTACAATCGCGCCGTTTTCCCTCACCCTGCGAATCAACAAATCCAGGTCGGGATGCAGCATTGGTTCGCCGCCACTGAATGTGATGATGCTTGTTCCCAGGTCGCGTAGTTTATCGAGCCGCCGCAGCATCTCTTCGGTCGCCACTGGGGGAGAAACCTTGTCGTACTCGTTGCAGTACGTGCATGACAGATTGCAGCGCCGTATAGGGATGATCTGCGCCAATATGGGGTGGCTGTTCGATGCCATCGCGCGAGCGAACATTTGCGCTTCGCGCCGGCGGCGGTTCCATTTCAGCCAAGCCTTCATGCCTCGTAGTTTGATGCGCGTAAGGTGAGCTATGTTCCGGTCAATCGACCAATACTTGTCCCGAATATTCCGGAACAATCGGCAAGGTGCGGGGGAGCCGGCGCGTAGCTACAAGTCTGAAAAGCACAGCCAGCGCGGCGGAAAACGCTACAAATTTCACCTCGTCCGCCCAGCGTGTATGCGGCAGCACTACCCAAAGAATTCCCAGCAGGCCTTGCGCCGGCGCGGCGATCCACAACGCGCCATAAAAAAAGCGCCGCTCGTTGCCTTCTCCGCGTGTCGTGCGCTTTACTCGCGGTAATTGCCCGACCGCTCCTATGAGCCAAATCAGTCCCGCCACTGGGAAATATGCCTTCGTGTAAATCTGCTGCAAATGCCACTTCCCGCTTATCACCGCGTCCAATAGCCCGACCCAGTTCAGCAGCGCATACGCTATCAATTCACCCCAGGCGAGCGTGTAACAGATACGGCGGTACATCAGATTCGGCATGTCTTCATCGAACCGGATGATGTATGGTTTGGGTTCTACTCCCGGCAATTGTCCCGCTAAGCCGGCCAAGCCCGTTCCTAGCAACACCAGCGCAAGCCACCAGCCGGTCGCTCGCGAAAAGCCGTGCGCGAACACGTCAAATATAAGAGGTCCCGGAGCCAGAAAGAAAACCGCTATCCAGATCGGCCAATGCAGCACGCGATAGTACGTCTTATTGCGTGCGCGAAATTTAGGCGGCCGTGCGAATCGCTGCGCCGGTAGCGACCCGTGACCGTGAGGTTTCAATGGCGCTTTTTCCGGCGATGCCATGGTCTTACAACTGCTCCAACTGCCACACTACCTGGCCTGCGGTTATGCTCGCGATAGGTCCGCCTTGAAATTGCCGGCCATGATACGGCGAGTTCCGGCTCTTCGAAGGCGACCGGTTCACATCGTAGGTCCATTCGTGGTCCAGGCCAAGAATTGTGATATCGGCCGCTTTATCTGGCGACAGCGTTCCTTTATCGAGTGAAAGTATGCGCGCCGGATTCACCGTGTATTTCTCTACAAGCTGCGGAAGCGTCAGGCACCCGGTGCGATACAACCGTTCAAGCGACAATCCGATCGCCGTTTCCAGCCCGATAATCCCGAAAGGACAGCGCTCAAATTCTTGCATCTTTTCGTCGCCGGCGTGTGGCGCATGGTCGGTCGCAATCGCGTCGATAGCGCCGCTTGATAACCCCCGCGCCACAGCCTCCACATCGCAGTGCTCCCGCAGCGGCGGCTTCATTTTATAGTTGCTGTCGTAAGGCAGCATGTCTTTATCCGCCAAATCGAAGTGATGCGGCGTTGCTTCCGCTGTCACCGCCAATCCTTTTTTCTTGGCGTAAGCAACCATGTCCACCGCGTTCTTTGACGATATGTGCGCCACGTGATATCGCACGCCGGTTAACTCAGCCAGCAGAATATCCCGCGCCACCATCACGTCTTCCGACGCCCTTGGAATGCCGCGCAACCCGAGCCGCACCGATTCCACGCCTTCATGCATATTTCCGCCGGCGCTTAGGTTCAGGTCTTCACAATGCTCAATGAGGGGCAGATTCAACGAACCCGCCAACTCCATCGCCCGGCGAACCACTCTGGCGTTCATCACCGGACGTCCATCATCGGAAATCGCCACAATGCCGGCTTTCTTCATGGAAGCGAGCGACGCAAGTTCTTCGCCTTTGCTGCCTTTGGTAATCGCGCCAATCGGAAATACATTCACCGGCGCCTTTTGCCGCGCGCGTTCCAGAATGTAATGCGTCACGGTCGGGTTGTCGTTCACCGGCTGCGTATTCGGCATGCAGCAAATGGAAGTGAATCCGCCCGCCGCTGCGGTTCTCGATCCGCTTTCGATCGTTTCTGCGTGTTCAAATCCCGGTTCCCGCAGATGAACGTGCATATCGATAAAGCCCGGCGCGACAATCAGCCCCGACGCATCGAAAATCGGCGCGCCGTTTGCCGCAATGTCCTTCGCCACTTCGCGAATGACGCCGTCTTCAATCGCGACATCTCTCACTTCATCGATGTTATTTGCCGGATCGATCACCCGGCCATTCTTCACTACCAGCCGGCTCACGCTGCAAGCACCTTTTCCAAAACTGCCATTCGGACCGCAATTCCGTTCTCCACTTGATTCAAGATCGCCGAGCGCTGCGAATCGGCAACGATGGAGGAAATTTCTCTTCCGCGATTAATCGGGCCCGGATGCATCACAATTACGTCCGGTTTCGCGAGTTGAATGTGCTCCTGACGAAGTCCGAAAAATTGAAAGTACTCGCTCGCCGGAAACGCCGCCTCGTTCTGCCGCTCCAGTTGTACGCGAAGCATCATAATGACGTCCGCGTCGCGAATCGCCTCGCTCATCTCGTTCGTGAGTTCCACGCCACCTGCCAGTTGCGCCATCTCTATCGGAAGGAGTGATGCCGGCCCGCACAGCACCACGCTTGCGCCAAATTTCGAGAGCAGGTGAATGTTCGATCGTGCAACCCGGCTGTGCGCGATATCGCCAATGATAGCCACACGCAGCCCTTCGAGCGTCGGGCGCCGGTCCAGAATGGTTCGCGCGTCCAGCAGCGCCTGCGTCGGATGCTCGTGCGTCCCATCGCCCGCGTTCACAATCGGAATCTGCAGATATCGCGCGAGGAAATGTGGCGCTCCCGATGCCGCGTGACGCATCACGATCGCGTCCGGCCTCATCGCCACCAGGGTGTTTAGCGTATCTACGAGTGATTCGCCCTTCGATACGCTGGAGGCGCTCACGGAAATTGAGATGATTTCCGCGCCAAGTCGCCGAGCCGCAATTTCAAAACTCGTCCGTGTACGCGTCGAGGCTTCGAAAAAGAGAGTTACAATCGTCCGCCCGCGAAGCGTTTCAAACCGCCCGAAGGGCTGATGAGGCGCTGGTTGAAAATCGCGAGCGCGCGCCAGTATTGCTTCAATGTCAGCGCGCGATAGCTCTTCGATTCCCAATAGGCCGCGTCCCATAACCGCGCTCACGCTGCCGTGTTCGCTCCTTCGCCCGCCCGTTCCACCAATAAAACCTTCTCCATTCCGTCAATTTCGGTGAACTTTACTTCAATAATTTCGTTCGAGGCGGTCTGCACCATCCGTCCCACATACCGCGCTTCGATCGGCAATTCGCGCCAGCCCCGGTCAATCAACACCAGAAGCTGTACGCGTGATGGCCGCCCTTTGTGGAATAACCCATCAAGAGCCGCGCGAATGGTCCGGCCCGTGTAAAGCACGTCGTCCATCAGCACAATATCTTTCCCGGTTACCGGGAAACTGATTTCAGTCGCGTTCAGAACGGGCTTTTCGCCAATAGTGGAAAGGTCATCGCGGTAAAGGCTGATGTCCAGAATGCCGACCGGAATTTCGCGGCGCTCCAGGTCCTTGATCTTCGCTGCTAAACGCTGCGCCAACGGAGCCCCGCGCCGGCGGATTCCGATGAATGCCAGCTTCTCCAGGTCTTCCGTCTTTTCTAGAATTTCGTGAGCCAACCGGACGAGTGTCCGATCGATCTCTGACGCACTCATCAACTGCTTCTTTTCACGAACTTCTGCCATAAGGAACCGAACGGTGCTCTGACACGCCAGCGTACCACGCCGGGTCGGGCACACTTGCCCTGGTTATTCCTGCAACCTTCCCCGGATCTTTCGTGCCAGCTTCTCAATTTCGTGGGTATCTTTCACTGCTTGCATTGGCACCACATACTTGCCCGCGTCATGCAGTTGCTTTTGTAAGTCCTGCGCCAACTTCACCAATTGGTCCGCCTCTTCCATCGCATGCTTGTGCTCGTCTTCCGCAATGGCGTTCGATCGAGACTTCCCGTTTGGTAACCGGTCCCTTTCCGCTCGACTTGTCTGCGGCGGTATCGAGCCGTCCGGCTGAATTTGCTCCGGGCCAGGAACTTGCGCGAAAGTGATCCAATGCGCGGCAATCCCGATTGCGAACAAGCGGCGCGCTATATCCATACGGTTGTTATCATAAGCCCACGCATGTCTATTCGTTCCAACCCGCCCGGAGCCTGGTAATGGAGGTCGGCATCGGTATCGTCGGGCTCGGAAACGTCGGTTCAGGCACGCTCGAAATCCTAACGGAAAATGCCGATCAAATCCGGGAAAAACTCGGTTTCGCTTTGCGTGTGAAAGCGATTGCGACGCGGTCTTTCGCCAATAAGAACTTGCCCAAGCTCGATCCGCAGATTTTGCAGACGGCCAACTGGCGCGACGTCTGCTGCCATCCGGAAGTCGATGTCGTTGTTGAAGTCGTTGGTGGAACTGGAACTGCCGCGGAAATTATCGAGACCTCGCTCCGCGCCGGCAAATCCGTTGTTACCGCCAATAAAGAACTGATGGCCGTGCGTGGATCGGAACTGTGGAATCTGGCGAACGCATCCGGTGTCAATCTGGCAATGGAAGCGAGCGTCGCCGGAGGCATACCCATTCACACCGTTCTCCGGGAAGGGATCTCCGGCGATAAAGTGACTGCATTATTTGGAATTCTTAACGGCACCAGCAACTTCATACTGACGGAAATCGAGAGCAAAAACGCCGCCTTCGAAACCGTTCTCTCGGAAGCACAGCGGCTGGGCTATGCGGAAGCCGATCCCACGGCGGATGTCGATGGATTCGATGCCCGTTCCAAGCTAGCCATACTCGCTGCGCTCGCCTTTGGCGAACGCCTCACTCCGAGCGACATCTACACCGAAGGAATCCGCCGCATTCTCCCGGTCGATTTCCAATATGCGCACCAGTTGAAAAACACCATCCGGCTCCTCTGTTCGGCACGCCAAACCGATCAGGGTCTGCTGCTCTCCGTGCGCCCGTCGCTTATTCCGCTCTCCACAATCTTGTCGAACGTAACCGGAGCTTATAACGCTATTTGGGTTCGCGGTTACTACGGCGCAGACACCTTCTACTACGGCCGCGGCGCCGGCCCCCGCCCAACCGGCGTCGCGGTCGTCAGCGATTTAATGCGCGTAGCTCGCGAAATCCGCTACGGCAGCCCCGAACGCGTCAGCCCGTTTGCCCACGAGCGCTTGGGCGAATATACGCCTCTGCCCGTTACAACTTTTCAATCGGCTTATTACCTGCGTTTCCGAGTGGAGGACCGCCCCGGCATCATCGCCTCCCTTGCCGCCTGCCTTGCGAAACATCAGATCAGCATCGATGCCGTCTTGCAGCTTCCCGCGGAAAACTGGCGCGATCTGCCGTTCGTCATCACCACCGAGCCAACCACGGAGCACGCTGTCCGCTTGGCGCTAAAAGAAATCGCGGAAGCCGACTTCCTGACCGAACCGCCGCTTTCGATGCCCATGGAACGCGGCTTCTAGGCGTGTTAAACTGACTGTGTCTTACCTCCTGGCATGGTCCCTTAGCTCAGTTGGTTAGAGCGCGTGCTTCACACGCACGAGGCCACTGGTTCGAGCCCAGTAGGGACCACCATTTGGCGGCTCTACGCACTTAATGGGGACGGTCGTTGTTCGCCTTTTAGTTTTTCGTCAGTATCAAAAGTTTGCCTTTCACGCGATCAGCCCTGGCCCTTTCGATTTCTTCTTTCGTCAGCGTCCAGTTGTCATTTGATACGGACGACATCAGACCAATTCCGCCAATGTGTCTGAACCCGAGAGCATGGCCGATTTCATGCGCGATTGTGTGCGAGTAGTACGTCCCGTCGCGATGACGAAACACGTACACGATACCCGAATACGCAGGTGAATCCGGCAAGACAGCAGTCCCGAGAACTTTCCCCGACTCGTTCACCGGGCCAACAAATACGAGACGCAATCCTGCGTACTCAATCGAGATATTGCAGTCAACAAGGCTGGTCGTCCGGTGCCATTTGAATCTGAGCTTCGCAGACCAGAAATCCAACGCTTGTGATGCGTAATCATCTATCCGGGCAGCTATCCGCACGGAAATATCGGCGGGCAGATTCGGAGCTCGTAGGGCGAATGCGGCGGTGCATCCTTGATATACGGCCGGTTTTCGATATGCGGCTGGTTTTCCGAAAAGCGAACAGCCCAAAACTGCGGACATAACGGCCACACGTAAACTGGTAGCAGGCATTGAGCGGCTCTCCTGAAAGCCGTTCGTGTTCAGGGCTGGCGCGTCGTTGACGCGACTTGCCAGCCCGCATGATCAGTTACTTACGTGGAACGCAAATCATTACGCCCCGAAAATCATCGACCGCAGTGTAGCTGATCGGATGATGACTTCACCATTGGCCCTTGAGTAATAGAAGTTTAGTCGGAGAGTGAGGGGTACCTTCCCGATCAATTTCGTGCGAATTTTGGATGGGGTTCCGCCGGAGCGGCAATCTTGACAACGGAGTATTGAGAATAAGTAAACTGTGAATTTTAACGTATTAAATCCTCCGAATCCCTTCCTGTCCGCCAGCCTCACGCAATTCTTCTACTGTGGTCCTTCGCAAAGACCTGCCTAGAATGAATCTATGCCGACTGAAAAGCCGTTTCTGACCGACGTTCAGCAACTCCGCGAACGTGCTCGGGCGAGCATCGAGCAAGGTGCCGTCACGCCAGACTACCAGGGCGATGTAAACCAGGCCATCGAAATTCTGCAATCCGTGCTCGCTACCGAAATCGTTTGCGTTCTTCGCTACACAATGAATGCCGTTGCCGCTACCGGTATTTCAAGCGAAGGCGTAAAGGCGGAATTCGATCAACACGCCAAGGAAGAGCAGAAGCATATGCGCGCGGTGGCGGAACGCATCAATCAGCTTGGCGGTACTCCGAATTTCAATCCGGAAGGTTTGGCCACGCGGGCCGCATCGCAATATGCCGAAGGCGGAAACCTCGTCGAGATGATTAAGGAAAACCTTGTTGCCGAGCGCATCGCCTGCGAGCACTACCGCGAACTAATCCGCTACTTCGGCGAAAAAGATCCAACTACGCGCGTCATGATGGAGGGCATTCTTACGAATGAAGAAGAGCATGCCAACGACATGCACGATCTCCTAGTTGCGCATGAAGGCAAGCCCATGCTGAAGGGCAATTAAAATCGCGGCCTACTCGCCTAAATGCGAGTCCACCAGCTTCGCGCTTACTTTGCCCGCATCCACGGTGTAGTTTCCGTTGCGGAATTGAGCGCGCAATTGTTCGACCCGAGCCGCCGAGTCGTCCTGGAGCTTCGCCGCCAATTTCGCGGCTTCACTCATTTCCACCGTGTCCTGCGGCAGTCCGGCCTCATAGGCACCGTTGGTGCTGGTCGTGCCCTGTTTGGGGGAGGACTTTTCCGGTCTGAATCCCGAAGGCAGCGGCTCGTTCGTTATTTTCACGTCAATTTTCCTGCTCTACCTTTGGTGCGATGTGGGCGGCGGTTTTCTCCATCCCTTGTGTAACCAGTTTAGCGAGTCCGAGCCCTCCCTTGGAGGCCAAAGTGCTCGAAAGCACCTGTTCCGACATTTCTGTCATTGTGGAGCCGGCATCGCCACTATCCGTTCCAAGCCAGCCCTCGCCCTCTCCCTGTGCCGACTTCAGCAATTGCCCGATCAGCAGCGCCTCAAACTGGGAAGCCGCCTTGGCGATCGATTCCGGCGTATCCTTCCGCGCTTTCCCGGGCTGAGTTCCTGCCGTGTTCACCCCACCGGAAATTGTGGTCATTCCTGCTACGATGTCGCTCAAGACTATTCCCCTTTCTTACAGCACTTCGATTTCGGCGTTCAATGCGCCCGCCGCCTTCAAATTCTGCAGGATGGCGATGACGTCCCTCGGCGTAGAGCCGATCTTGACCAGTGCCCGTACCAGGTCGTCCACGCTCGCTCCCTCGTTCAGCACCACGCTTCGTGCCTTGTCCTGTTGAACGCCCACATTCACCTGCGGGACAACCACCGTCTGCGCTCCCGGGCCGCTAAACGGAGCCGGTTGTGACACTGCATACGATGTTTGAATCTCTACGCTTAGATTTCCGTGCAATATCGAGACTGGTGCAATGTGCACGTCGCGTCCCAAGGTGACTGTTCCCGTCTTTTCGTTGATAACGATTCGAGAGGGAAGGTCCGTATCCACTTCAATCCCCTCAATTCGCGCCATAAAATCGACGGCCCGGCCGCGGTACGCCGCCGGAACGGCCACATCGACAACGTCGGAATTTCTTGCATCCGCTATGTTGCCGTCTTTCACAAAAGCTTTGTTGATCGCAATGGCCACCCGCGACGCCGTCGTAAAATCCGCGTTGTGCAGTTGCAAATGGACGTTGTTCTGCGGTTCCACCGTCGGCGGAGCCTGTTCTACAATCCCGCCGGCCGGCACGCGCCCGGCAGTCGGATGATTTACCGTTTGCGAGTTGTTCCGTGGCCCGGCAACGAATCCGCCGGTAAGCACTGAGCCCTGCGCCACTGCGTACACCTGGCCATTGGCTCCCTTCAAAGGTGTCAATACCAATAGGCCGCCTTGCAAATTCGTCGCGTCGCCAACTGCCGCTACCGTGACGTCGATTTTCGCGCCCGGTTGCGCGAATGGCGGAAGCGTGGCTGTCACCATAACCGCCGCGGTATTTCTCACCTGAATGGCCGCCGGATTAACTGCCACTCCCATCCGCTGCAATGCATTTGTTAAGGTCTGCCTCGAAAACACAGTCAGCAACGTGTCTCCGGTTCGGTTCAAACCCACCACCAGCCCGTAGCCAATCAACTGGTTGTCCCGTACGCCTTCTACTGAAACGAGATCTTTCAGTCTGGTCGCCGCCGATCCCGTCGTGCCGCATAACAGCGCCGCAAATGAGCAGATGGCGATTTTAGTAAAGGGCTTCATCGGTTCAACTCCTAGAAGGGCAACAGTCCCAGAAGAATCCGGTACAGCATGTTGGGACGGTGAATGGCATCATTCACTACGCCTTTGCCGTTGATGCGGACTTCCAAATCCGCCACGCGGTTCGAGGCAATCGAATTATCGGGTCCGATATCGATTGGCCGGACAATTCCACGAAGCGAAACTGTCTGGGACTCGGAATTAATCGCTACCGCCTTCGCTCCTTCAACAATCAAATTCCCGTTGGGTAATACCTTAATCACGCGCGCCGAAAGCGTTGTTGAAACTGTTGCTTGTCGCGATGTCTGGCCCGTGCCCTGTAACTGCTGCTGCGAACTCGTATTCATCAGGTTGCTAAGCGCGCCCGTTCGCGGGCCTAGGAAAGAGCCGACGGACGCCTGCGCTCCCGATGTTCTCTTCGTAGTCGTTGTGCCCTGCGCGTTTGCCGAGGCTTGCTCCGACACAAGGATCGTGACCACATCGCCTACGCGTGTCGCCCGGAAGTCCATTGACAAATCAGCAAGCGACCCAGCCATCGAATAAATCGACCCGTTGCTCGCCATCACCGACCGGTCCGCGGTTGTATCCATTAACATTTGGTCAATCGGTGAAGGAGGTAACGTGGGGACCGTATTCTTCTGGGCCTTTGCTCCGAAAACCGGAGTCGAGAGCCAAAGCGCCGCGCATGCCAAAATCGGCCCAATCTTGCGCTTGTTCCATTTAGTTAGTGGATTGTTTGTCATTTTTTCTCCATTGCTCCGGCTCGCTTACAAGTTGGCCGAGTCTCTCAGTTTCACCACCGCGCGGTCTTGCCCGCTGACAACAGCAAAGAAGCTGCGGCCAGTCCGCGCGTTCGTCACCTGGATGCTCTGCCCCAGGCGGCCGTCCGAATGCGCTTCACAGTCCACGCTGATTCTCGCCAGGCCTGCTACCGCGGTAACATGCACCATGCTGCCGCGGCGAACCATTGGCGGGGCTTGCACCATGTCCTTGTTCAGCACGGTCAGACTCACTACGCTACGCCGGGCGGACATGCCGGCATAGTCGGAAATAGCTTCATCCTTCGGCGTTAGCAATGGTGACGATTCCATTTCCACAGCCTCCAACTCGCTTGCATCAAGCACGTTGCCGGCAAGCAGCCGCACCGTCGTTCGTACGACTGTCCGCATCGCGAGTACTTGCACCCGCGCCCAAACTGGCGAATCGTTTCCCAATTCGCCAATCACGGTTCCCCTCCAAATAAAGGGGCGGCGCGGCTCCGTGGATTGCGGTAAAACGGCTCCTTGCAGCGGAAATTCCAGCGTTCCCGGCCCCACCGGAGTCCGGTCAAACTCAAGAACTCGTATCTGGGCATCCCGTCCGGCGTCTCCCAAGCTTTTTCTTATGGCCTTCTCAATCGCGGCTGAGGTGAGCGGTTGCCGTTGCTTGGAAACACTGGCCGCGGAGCTAACTTCCGAATTGCACGCCTCAGCCGGCGCCGGAGTTGCGCACGCCGTATATCCCCTTTGCGGCTGCGCGATAAGCAGAAGACTCAAGAAAAGAAATGCCCGCATTTTCTTTTACTGCGTGATGTTATTGACTTGCTGATACATCTCGTCGGCGGCCTTTACCACCTTAGAGTTGGCTTCATAAGCCCGCTGGCTCACGATCAGGTTGATGAATTCCTCAACCACGCTGACGTTCGAGCCTTCCAGATATCCTTGTTGCAGCGTTCCCAAGCCTTCCTGGCCGCCAGGATTGCCGACAATCGGCTGGCCCGAAGCATCCGTGGGCAGATAAAGGTTGTTTCCGATGCTGTTTAAGCCGCCGGGATTAACAAAGTTCGCGAGCTGGATCTGGCCGGCCACTTGTGCCTGTGTCTGACCCGGCAGCGTGTAGCTTACGGTGCCGTCCGAGCCGACTTTGACGTCTTGCGCGGCCGATGGAATCGTGATTTGCGGCTCCACCGCTTCGCCGTTCAGAGTTACAAGCGCTCCCGTTTGATCTAAATGGAATGCGCCGCTGCGCGTATAGGCAATATCGCCAGTCGCCCGTCTCACCTGGAAGAATCCGTTTCCTTGAATTACCAGGTCAAGAGGATTGTCCGTTTCCTGAAAATCGCCTTGCTTAAAAATGATCTCGTTTGCCGCCGGCCTGGCGCCTAAACCTAACTGCAAGCCAGCCGGAATCGTCGTCTGCGCGGTCGATGCCGTGCCGGGAGCGATATAGTTCTGATACAGCAAGTCTTGAAACTCGGTACGCCGCATCTTAAAGCCAGTCGTGTTCGCATTGGCTAAGTTGTTGGCGATATTGTCGACATTCATCTGCTGCGCCGACATTCCGCTTCCTGCACTAAAAAGAGCACGAATCATTTTGTTTTTTCCTATTTTTTAATCGTCAGTTACCGATAAGAACTTTAGGAACCGACCTTAGCAACTTCTTCCACTACTTTGCGGTTTTCTTCGTAGGCCATCATCACGGCCTTCTGCAGCATTTCAAAGGAACGCATTACGGTTACCAGCTTCACTGCCGATGATGCGGGCACTACGTTCGAGGTCTCGACCTTTCCCTGCTGTAATCCGGGATCGGTCACAGGCGTAAATTTTGTGTCGGTCGAAAATTTGAAGTAACCCGCTCCGGCCCGGCTCGCGTTCTTCAGGTCAGAAGGATTCATTACGGCGATCTTCCCTACCGTTCCGCCGTTCTGCTGCACATCTCCTGCCTGCGTTACCGTGAAGCTGCTGTTCACGTCCAGCTTGATTTCTTTTCCGTCGGTCGATTGCACCGAATAGCCGTCCTGCGTCTGCAGAACTCCTGTTTTTGAAACCTTAAAGTGACCATCGCGCGTGTAGAGCGCACCGTTTGGCCCGGTCACGGCAAAGAACCCAGGCGAACTCAAAGCCATGTCCTCCGCATTGCCGGTCGGAACCAGTGTTCCCTGCGACCAATTCGTCCAACTATGCTGCAAGACTGGCATTTCAGCCGCATCCGGCCGCCCTTCGTTATAGCCCTCCCAGGCCCGATCGCCGAAATACAATCCGTACGATTCCTGGTCGGCCTTATATCCCGTCGTGCCGGCATTCGCGATGTTGTTGGCTAGTATGTCGAGGGTTTCCATTCTCGATCGCATTCCACTGGCAGCAGCCGCGATGATTGAATCCATAAAAGGGTCTCCTGCCAGGGACTAAGGCATCCGAAGGGCCAACGTGGGATGGCGTGGGCGCGAATCGCTCAAGACGAGGCGAGGGCGCCCGATGAGAAGTTTGAGGATCTGAGAATGGAGGCCACTACTTAGCCCTATAAAAACTTAGAGTTATCAGCATTGGCATGTAACTTGCCTCCGTGTTTAACGTGGCGGTTTCTATTCACTCAAATCTCGATCTCGCTCAATTACTTAGCAAGCGGCCGTCCGGCGATTCTGCTAACCCATCTAAAAACTCGGCCAAAATCGGTTCAGATTCGGACCCACAATGGAACGGCGTGCCGCAAACGGACGCGATGGACCCGTCTGCTCCTGCGCAGTCATTCTCCACGGCACTCCAAGATGCATTGGCAGCAGCTTTGCCCTCAGAGCTTTCCGATGCTGCTCAAGCACCAGCGTCAACTCAGCCCGGTAAGCAAACGGCCAAGCAGCCTTCGTCCACTTCGGCGGTTCCGTCTTCCCCCGGCAACAACAGTCCACCTGATCTGCTTACGCTTTTGCTCTCATCGCAAAAGGTCGCGACTCCGAAGCAGGAGAAGGATTCCGTTGATTCTAAGGATGTACAACAACCACCAACTCCCGAGGCCTCGTCTCCGGCAAGCGCGCTTGCATATATTGCCGCGGCAACTCCCGTGCAGTCCGCGCCACTCGTGCCCGTTGTCGTGGACGCGACGGCAGTGAAGGCCGAGGCCGCGAATCCGATAGCACCGGCTACGCCCAATTCCGTTACCGCACTTACTGCATCAGCCGCCGCCCCAGGAAGTCCTACTGAAAGTCCGAATATCTCTGCGGCTGCCGAATCCATTGTGTTCGATGGGCACGTAACAGCGGCTCCGAAACAAAATGCGGCTCCTCCGGCGCCGGCGCAAACGCCATCCAACCCGATTCCTGACGCTAAGCTGCAAGCACCGGTGCAGATGGCCGCTCAGCAGGCGCAATCTGCGCCAGCTCAGCCCCAATCGCAAGCTGCTCAGCCTCGGCCGCCCGCAAACGCGAATGTCTCCGCGTCGTCTATTGATGCAACGCCTGTCCCCGCGGTCTCAAACGGTAATTCAGCCGGGAACAAATCTTCATTCGGGCAGGAGATGAAGCAGGATGGAAAATCCTCGGGCCAAAATCAAGTTCCGGTTCTTCCGCCAACTCCGCACTCAACCGCTTCCGCTAACTTTCCGCCGCAGGGCGCCCAGAATAATCTGAACGGCGCCCAGCAAACATCTGCCTCAAGTAATGGCGATGCTCAACCGATAGTCAACCAGCCGCCCAGCGTTCAAACGAACGTCAAGACTGATATGAATCTGAAGATGCAAAGTCAATCGGGAGATAACATCACCGTCAGATTGTCCGAACGCGCCGGCGGCATTCAAGTCACCGTTAGAAGCAGCGATCCGACTACCAGCGCCATGTTGCGGCACGAATTACCGAACATTCAGGCCGGACTCGAACAGGCCGGATTGCAGTTGACCGGTACATCAGCGCAACATGCTCCGCAGCAACATTCCAATGGCAACCAATCTCAGGGCGGCGATCAGGGTGGAAACCATCAACGCTCCGGAAATGGCGCTCAGGAACAGCAGAAGCGAAGGAATAATGCACAGCATCAGTGGTTCGAAATGATGCAGTAGAAAACTCGTTGAGGATTACTATCTATGTCAACACCCGTATCTGGCGTCAACGCACAAACCGGCGCCAATGCAGCAAGCAATAATCCGAGCAGCAGCTCCAGCATGACGAGCGGCACCGATAAGTTGGCGAATGAGCAGACTTTTTTGCAACTGCTGGTTTCTCAGCTTCAGAATCAGGATCCGCTCAACCCCGCCGACGGAACGCAATTCGTCACTCAGCTTGCGCAGTTCAGCCAGCTTGAGCAGATGCTGAGCATCCGCGGCGATGTCGGCGCGATCCGGCAGCAAATTGCGCCCAGTTCGACGTCATCGACATCCACACCTGCCTCCTAGCCGTTTCGCAGCTATCGCTCAGTTGTCTTACTGAGCATGAACTTAGTTTTGAATTTATAACGAAGGAAGAATAAATGCTTACAGCCCTTTCTACCGCGCTTTCCGCGCTGAATGCCCAATCTACGGCGATTAACGTCGTGGGTAACAACCTGGCCAACCTGAACACCACCGGCTTCAAAGCCGAATCCACCCAGTTCTACGATTTGATGTATCAAACGATGGGCGGCGCCAGCACCCAAATCGGAATGGGCGTCGGTACTCCCATCACCCAGCGAGTATTTACAGAAGGCTCCGTCCAGGGCACCTCGAATCCGCTCGACGTCGCGATTAAAGGCAACGGCTTCTTGATCACGAAAGATGAGAACGGCGGCACGCTTTATACAAGGGCAGGGAATCTGACCAAGGATGCGAACGGCAATCTAATCGATGCTTTCGGCAACTCGGTGCAAGGCTGGACGGCATCGAATGGTGTTGTGAATACCGCGGGCGCTATCGGAAATCTTGTTATCCCGACCGGCAGCTTGAGCGCGCCTGTCGCAACGACAAACCTGAGCATGAACGCCAACCTCGATTCGAATACCACTGCGATCGCGCCGGCCTCTGAGACCGCTTCAAATGCCGCGCTTTCGCAGGTCATTCCGGTCTACGATTCGCTCGGCAATACCCACATGGTCACAGTCAATTTCTGGAAAACAACCGCTGGAGCCAACACGTGGGATTGGAAGGCCAGCGTTCCCGCTGGAGATCTGGGCGGTGGCGGTTCTGTCACCGGCAGCGGCAGTTTGGCGTTCGATGCCACGGGACAGCTCACCAGCCCAGCCGTTGGCGCGAACCCGACTATCTCCATTGCGGGACTCGCTGATGGAGCCAACAACATGAATATGAGCTTCAATTTGTACGACGGTTCCAATCCGCTCATCACGCAATATGCGCAACCGTCCGGATCGTCAACCAACTTCTCCGACGGTAGCGCCGCGGGCCAATTCGTCAGCGCCGCCATCCAGAACGGCGGACAAGTTGTTGTTACCTATTCAAACGATAAGCAGGTCGTCGTCGGCCAACTTGCGGTCGCTAATTTCACCAATCCCGACAGCCTAATTGCGGTCGGAAACAACGCCTATCAGACCAGCGGTAGCACCTCTAATCCGTCCATCGGTCAGGCCGGCAGCGGCGGCCGCGGAGACATTCAGGGCAGCGCGCTCGAAGGGTCAACCGCCGATATCGCTACTGAGTTCACCAACCTGATGGTCAGCCAGCGGAGTTACGAGGCGAATTCCAAAGTGGTGACCACGGCCGATACGCTGAACCAGGACGTTATTAACCTGATTCACTAATTGACAGTGTTGCGGGGCGGCCACGCGCCGCCCCTAACCTTTTACTCGCTTCTCGTGCCTTTTCCAAAAGGGTTCCCGAATTTCCCGTTTCTTAACTTTTCCAGTGCCGGTCTTCGGCAGCGGTTCCTCCGAAAACCGAACTTGTTTGGGCATCTTAAACCGCCCGAGCCGCTTGCTCAAATAAGACAGCAATTCATCTTCGATGAGCAATTCTCCCGGCTTCAAGTACACTACCGCAACCGGAACTTCTCCCCAATGCTCATCCGGAACCGCGATCACCGCGCATTCGAGCACGGCCGGGTGTGAGTAGATCACCTTCTCGATTTCCAGCGACGAGATGTTTTCGCCGCCACTGATAATAATTTCTTTCTTCCGATCGACGATGGTGAAGTATCCTTCTTCATCCCAAACAGCCATATCGCCGGTGTGTAGCCAAAGGCGTTCGCCCGCCGCGCCGCCGGGCTCTCCTTTCGGTCCCGTCAAGACTGCTGCCGTTGCCTCCGGATCCTTGTAGTACTCGGACATCAGCCAATCCGACGACGCCACAATTTCGCCGACCGATTGGCCGTCTTTGGGTAAATCGCGCATCTGCTCGTCCACCACGCGCAGCGTCGCTCCGGGAATGGGCCATCCGGTCGATGCCTGCCTTTTCCATCGCTCTTCATCCGTCCGGCCGAGCCTCTTCTCTTTGAGCCGCGCCATGGTCAACACGGGTCCCGATTCCGTTAATCCGTAACCGGCAAATACATCGCAATGAAACAGCTTCTCCATCCGCTCGATTAATGCAGGTGAAGATGCCGCTCCTCC
>Ga0134125_10001359_pt1 | contig 30148 bp, 28 predicted proteins | sample KB31751_FD_96464 | JGI IMG/M metagenome (GOLD analysis project Ga0134125, IMG submission 96464) | Terrestrial soil microbial communities with excess Nitrogen fertilizer from Kellogg Biological Station, Michigan, USA - KB3-175-1 | ecosystem: Environmental > Terrestrial > Soil > Unclassified ... | reverse complement strand
CGGATACTCACGGATACTCACGGATACTCACGGGTAGTCGCAGATCTACGACAGATCGTGTCGGAGGAGTTTACCTGGTCGAACTGCTCGTATAAGGCTAAGATGATCGTTGTGACCACCGCCGTCACGAGCGCGCACCGGCCGGTGCGGGTAGGAGACCGATCAACGATGTATCTCCACCGAATTGTCGGCGTAGCCTTAGCCGCAGTTGTCGCCGGAGGACCGCTCGTTGGCTGTGGGGATGCCACCGGCCCCGCCACCGGACCAGTGGCCGCAGATGCTGCCCGTGTCGCCAGCCAGGAGCGTCACAACCAGGATGATGTGGTGTTCCTGCAGCACATGCTCACGCACCATCTCCAGACCAACACGATGTCGGATCTGGCGCACACCAAGGCGGCATCACTGAGGGTGAAGACCATCGCGCTGCGCATCAAGGCGGCGCAGGACCAGCAGATCACTCGGATACACAACCTGCTCGGCGCCTGGGACGCCCCGGATTCCGCCAGCGGCAGCGGTGAGGTTCCGGGCATGCTGACTGATCAGCAGATCGAGCAGCTCAAAGCGGCGACAGGCAACGATTTCGACCAGTCGTTCCTACAGCTGATGATCGGCCACCAGCAGGGCGCGATACAGATGTCGCGCACCGAACTGGCTCAAGGCAGCGACCCGCAGGCTCGCCGGCTGGCCCAGGACACCATCACCGGGCAGCAAAGCGAGATCAACCAGATGCAGAAGCTGCTCCGGCCAACCTGACCTGGCGAGTCGTCACGCCAGCGCGGCCACCACCGCGAGCACCGCGAGCACGGCGATGAGCAGGTAGCCGAGGTAGGCGTCCAACCTACCGTTCTGCAGTCGCTTCGCGGTGCGCACGGCAAGCAGCAACGGTCGGCGCAGCGGGCGGAACAGGAACCGCTCGACCACCTCGACGACATCGGTGGTGTACCCCAGGTGGGCTGCCGCGGCGTCGCGGTGCGTGTCACCGGTGCGCCCACCGGTTTCCCGTTCCAGGACGGTGAGTTCGGAGCGGGTGAGCAGCAGGTTGGCCAGGACCTTGCGTGAGGGGTTGGCGAACCCGAAGGGGGTGTACTGGTTATCGCCGGCAACCCCGCCGGTCGCCGAGCGCCACGCCGGGACCCGCCGCACCGCGAACAACCGACCACCTCCGAAGGCCACGCTCATAACCAGCACACCGAGCAGCAGCACCGGCATCACCACGGCGAGCCAGGACGGCGACAGGGCGGAGAACTCGGAGTACACCGGTTGCAGCACCCAGTCTGATGCGAGCGCCCCAGCCGCCACGTCCCGTCGCACCACGGGGTCGAGCCCAGCGATGAGCACCCGGATCCACAGCGGAGCGACCGCGGCCACGCCCACGCAGCCCACCCCGAGCAGGGCCAGGCCGGCGATGCCCAGCGGACCGACGTCACGACCCCAGCTCGTTTCGGTCAGGTCGGCGCGCCGGCGAGGACCGAGCACGGTGAGCCCGACGATCCGCACGAACGCTACCGCGGCGAACCCGGCGGTGAGCGCGACGAGCGCACCGGCCACCGCCAGCGGCAGCGCGTAGGCCAGCTGGCCGACCCGGAACTGCTGCATGAGCGACTCGAGCAGGAACCACTCGGAGACGAACCCCACCGTCAGCGGCAGACCTGCGAGGGTGAGCGCGCCGATGGCCAGACCCGTCCCACTGGCCGGCAGGCGGTGCCCGACACCCCGCAGCGATTCCAGCTCGGTGGTGCCGGTCGCATCCTGGATTCCGGAGGTGGCGCAGAACAGCAGCGACTTGGCCAGCGCATGCGCCACGATTTGGAGGGTGGCCGCGAGTAGACCTACCGCGACCAGCGGTGGCCGGTTCACAGTCGCCCCGGCCAGGGCGACGCCGTACCCGACGCTGATCAGGCCGCCGTTCTCCACGCTGGAGTACGCCACCACCTCGGCCAGGTCGGTCTGCACGGTGGCGTGCGCAATACCCAGCAGCGCGGTGAACCCGCCCACCAGCAAGACGATCACGGCTAGCCAGCCGGGCGGTACGCGAAGCAGCTCAAGGGTGCGCCACATCCCATAGAAGCCGACGTTGACGGCCACCCCGGCCATCACCGCGCGCAGCGGACCGGGGCAGGCCCGGTAACCGCGCGGTATCCAGACGTGCAGCGGGACCAGCCCGATCTTCACCGCGAACCCGGCCACCAGCAGCGCAAAAGCGGCATCGCGCAGCCCGGAACGGGGCAGCGCGGCCAGCGCGGCGAAGCTGAAGCCGCCCGCGCGGCCGGCCAGTAGCAGGAGGCCGAGCAGCAGCGCCGCACCGCTGACCTTGCCCAGCATGACGGTGATGATCGCCGCCTCGGCTCGATCGGCCTTGGTCCGCTCGAAGCCGGCTAGCAGGTAGAACGCGATGGTGAGCAGCTCCCAGCCCAGCAGGAACACGAACGCGTTATCGGCGGTGATGATGATCGCGACCGAGCCCAGGGTCAGGCAGTGCAACGCTGCCAGGCTGCGGTGGCCGACCCGGTCCGGCCGGGCGGCCCAGGCGGCGCAGACCAGGCTCACCGGCACCGCCACCGCGAAACTGATCACCAGGAACAGCCCGGACAGCCGATCTACCGACAGCGCGATCGGACCGAACCCCAAGATCCCGGAGCCCAGGATGGAGTCCAGTCCCAGCCGGATGCCGGTGCCGGCGCTGGACACGCCGACCGCACCTACCAGGATGAGCAGCGCCGACGCCGCTGCAGATATCAGGTAGGGGACAGTCCTCAGCGCCGGGTAGCGCACGCCGGCAGCCAGGTCGAGCAGGGCAGCGCCGAGCAGCGCCAGCAACGCCGTGGTGAGCACCCTGTCACCGACCTTCCGGGGAGATCCGACCGACGGCCAGCAGCAGCGCGTGCAGCAGGCTGAACGGGGACGGTGGTGAGCCGGGGACCCACACATCGACGTCGATCAGTTCGCCGAGCCCACCGGCAGTGGCGTAATGGGGTGCGTTGTCCGGGGCGACCAGCCCGCCGCTGATCGCATCGGTTCCGGCGGCGATCACGACCAGCGGCCGGGGGGTGGCTTCCACGGTGCGGCGTAGTGGTTCGGCCATGCCGTGCGACCCGGCCCCGGTCACCAGCAGCACGTCGGCGTGCCGGGGACTGGCGGTGAAGAAGATCCCCAGCCGGTGCACGTCGTAGACCGGGTTGAGCAGCGCGAGGACCTCCCACTCCTCGGACCCGTCCGAGCCCGCATCGACGTGCCGGACGTGCACGGAGCGGCGCAGCATGCCGGTTCGGGCGGCGAGCCGGTGACGAACCTGCTCAACTGCCTCGTCGGTCTCCGGCAGTTGCGGGACGACCAGGGCCTCGCGGTGCAGCCGCGCGGTCTGGACACCCGGTGCCCAGCTGAACAGGTCTGGCCTTTCGCGCACGCACCGGCCGCACCGGATGCACTGTCCGGTGTCGATTCGGAGCAGCCCACCTGAACTGTCGATTGCGCCAGTCGGGCACAGTGACATATCAACTGACACATCGACTGGAAGATCGGCGATCGGTTGCACCGTGGCGGGGAACGTCTCGGCGTAGGGGTCTGGCCGGCGCGGGTAGCCGGTGGTGACCACCCCGTTGCGCAGGCCGCGTAGCGGCCACGGCATCTACATCACCACCCCGGCGATGGACAACCCGAAGCTCGCCTCGTTGAAGGGGAAGTCGGTGAGGATGTCGCCGACGAACGTCGACGGGAACAGCATGAGGTTGTGGAACGACGCCGAGCGCGGCGCGCAATAGCTGATCCGCCCGTCATCGGCTAGTTCCACCAGGTAGAGCACCTCCCCCTGGGCAGCTTCGGACCAGCCCACGGCCGGTCCGGTCGCTGGTGGGACCGGCACCCGAAGCTGGTCGACATCACAGTCGGGCAGCCGTCCGACCGCATGCCTGGCGAGGTCGAAGGCGGCGTCGATCTCGTCGATGCGGACCTGCATCCGGGCCTGCGCATCCCCGGCGTCACGGACCGGGACCGGCGGTGGCGCGAGCTGGCGGTAGCCGTCATAGGGCCGTGTCACCCGGCAGTCATCGGTGACGCCGCTGCCCCGGCCGATCGGTCCCAGCGCGCCGTGCGCACGGGCCAGCTGCGGGGTCAGCGGCCCGGTAGTGCGGACCCGGTCCAGGAACGAGGAGGTGCCCAGCAGCGCGCGGATATCACTGTTGATGGCGTGCTCCCGCCGGTCGAGCTCGGCGATGATCTGCTCGATGGGCAACCGGGGGAGTGCCGTCACGCCACCGGGTACCACCACGCCGCGGCCGAACCGGCTGCCACACAGCGCACTGACCAGTCGTAATACCTGCTCCTTGTGCAGGCTGAACCGCGCGGTGGCAACCGCGAGGCCGGCGGCGTCAGTGAGCTTGGTCAGCACGTCCAGGTGGTTGGCGATGCGCTCGAGTTCGGCGTGCAGCACCCGGGTCATTGCCGCGGCGACCGGTACGTCAGTGCCGGTGAAGCCGGCGAGGGCTTCGATGGCGTGGGCGAACGCCAGCGCATGCGCCACCGAGGCGATGCCCTCGACGCGTTCGGCCAGCAATACGCCGTCGTCGACGGTCATGCCCTCGAACCGTTTCTGGATACCGCGATGCTTGTGGTGTGGCCGGATCCGGAGGTGGGGGATGTCCTCGCCGGGGGTTTCCACCAGGTACTCGACCGATTCGAACACCCCCGAGCGCACCGGGCCGTGCGGGATGGTGAACACGCCGGTGCCGTGCACATGCGCCGACAGCGCCCGTTCGTCGGGGTCGATGCGATGGGGCTGGCCGGGTGTTCCAGGGTATGGGAGCCGACGGCCGGTGTCGTCGCGGTGCGGCAACACCAACGGGTCCAGCCGGGGATGCCCATCGGGCACCAGGCCGACCAGGTCGTGAATTGCTCGCTCGTACCAGAAGGCCGCGCGCAGCTGCGGGGTCAGCGCCGGGTAGTGCGTCATACCGGCGGGCAGCGCGGCGTGCAGCGGGGTGATCCCGCGGTCGTCGGCAACCAGTGCGGTGAGCTCGGTACCCGTGGCGGGGTCGCCGCGGCCCAGCAGCGCGGCGAACCGCTGACCGTGTGCGGTCCGTGCGGCCAGCGAGTCTCTCAACGCACCGACCGGATCCGCCACCGCCGACCGGCTCACCGCGCACCTTCCAGCTCGGCGGCTCCCTGCGCGATCAGCGCGCTGAGCGTGTCCGGTGGGTGCAGGCCGAGCACGAGCAGGGCGACAACGCCGACGATCATGGGCGCCACCATCCAGGCGCTCGGTTCGCGTCGAGGTGCGCTCGCGGCTCCCGGACCGGTTTCCGCCGGCACGAACAGCATCCGGGTGGTGGCCATGGACAGCCCGAGAAACGCCAGCGTCACCAGCGCGACCATCGCCGCAGCGGGTACGAAGCGTTCCGATCCCAGTCCGCCGGCGACGATCAAGAACTCGCTGCGGAACAGCCCGAACGGGGGCATCGCCGACAGCGCGAGGATGGCGAGCAGGAACAGCGGGGCGGTCCACGGCAGCCGATCCAGGCCACCTCGCAGCCGCTCGATGTCTTTGGTGCGGTAGGCGCGGACCAGCACGCCGGCACCGAAGAACGCGTTGCCCTTGGCGGCAGCGTGCGCCAGTACGTGTAGTAGCACCCCGGCGTAGGCCAGCGGCGCGCCGAAGGCGGTTCCGATGGCCAGGATGCCCATGTGCTCGACGCTGGAGTAGGCCAGCAGGCGCTTCAGGTTGCGTTGCTCGATCAGATACATCGCGGCCAGCAGCAGCGACAGCATGCCGAACACCAGCAGCACCCCGCGTGGGAAGTCGCCGCCCAGGGCGGCGGTGGCGATCTGGTAATAGCGCAGCACAGCGTAGAAGCTGACCGCGAGCAGCGACCCGGACAGCATCGCCGAGACCGGGGTGGGGGCCTCGGAGTGCGCGTCGGGCAGCCAGGTGTGCACCGGAAACAGCCCCACCTTGGTGCCGAACCCGACCACCGCGAGCACGAACGCGAGCCGCACCGCGCTGGGCGGCAGCATCGGCCCGGCACCGAGCAGCGGAGCGATGGCCAGGTCGTAGCCGGGGCCGAGCACCGACGCTCCGGCGGAGTACGCCACGATGGTGGCCAGCAGCGCGATACCCAGCCCAGCCGAGGCGATCAGCACGTATTTCCACGCTGCCTCAGCGCCGCGCCGGGTGCCGTCCAGCGCGACGAGCAGCGCGGAGACCACGGTGGTGATCTCCACCGCGATCCACAGCAGCGCCAGGTTGTCCATCAACGGCGCGCACAGCATCGCCCAGGCGAACAGGTTCAGCCCCACCCAGAACAACCGCGAATAGCGGGCGAAGTCCGCCCGCTGATGCTCACCGCGCAGGTAGCCGATGGAGTACACCGCGGTGGTGGCGTAGAGAAATGCGGTGGCGAGAATGAAGATCGCCGAGATGGCGTCGACGCGCAGGAACCCTGCGGCAACCGGCCCGGCGGCCGCGGCGGGCACCAGGACCAGGGCGAGCACCAGAGACGTCACGCCGGCCGCCACGGCTGCCACGGACACCGCGGGCGCGGGCAGGCGTCCCGGCAGCAACGCCAGCACCGCCGCGAGCAGCGGCACCACCGCCAGGGCAACGAGCACTGTGGTCATCTGCTCACCCCCGTAGCTCGGTGAGGGTTTCGGTGGACAGCGACTCAGCCTGCTCGTGATGCACCCGGATGAGCACGGCGAAGACCACGACGGCGACCAGCAGGTCGAACAGGAACACCACCTCGAGGATCAGCGGCAGCCCGGCGGCGACCACCATGCTGGCCAGCGAGACCCCGTTCTCCAGCGCGAAGAAGCCGATCGCTTGCGAGACAACGTCCCGCCGGACGATCATCAGTACGAAGGACACCAGGACGATGGCCACCGCCACCGCGAGGGTGGCGGCCGGCAGTACCGGGCCGGCCAGTCCGAAGCGGGCGCTGGCGAAGAACCCGAACGCCGCAACGGCGACCGCGAGCAGCACCATGCTGGCCACCCCGAGGGCGCGACTGGCGGCGATCTCCTGGTTGGTCCGGCGTAGCAGTCGCAGCATCACCAGGGGTACCGCAACTACCTTGAGAAGTACCGAAAATGCCGCCAGTCCGTAGAGTTCGGGCACGCTGCGAGCGAAGGCGACCACGACGGCGAGGATGGAGATCACCACCGACTGCGCTGCATAGAGCCGGACCTGGGCCCGCAGCAGGGTGGCCTGCAGCATGCCGAACTCGATGACCAGCATCAATACGGCTAGCCCGGTGGTCAGCCCGGCGTAGCTGGACGGCGGTGCGGCGACGCCTTCGGCGAGCGGTCCCATCACCCTCCCCCGAAGTAGAGCGTGAATACCGACAGCACGGCCAGCATGAAGGCCGCCGACACGAACTCGGTGATCTTGAACAGGCGAAGTTTGGCGAACGAGTCGTCGATCACCGCGATACCGGCGCCGAGCAGCGCCGCCTTGCCGATCAACGCGAGAATCGCCAGCCCGACCGCGACCAGGGTGGCGTCCGAAGCCAGGCCCCACGGGGCGACGAACACGTTGATGAGGATCACGAACAGGATCAGCTGCTTCATCGTCGAGCCCCAGCGCAGCAGTGCGAGGTACGGGCCGGAGTGCTCGAACGGCCGCGCCTCCTCGATCATCCCGAACTCGTTGGTGCCGGTGTGCGTCTCCACCGGGATCCGCCCGGTCTCGTAGAGAATCACCATGAACAGCGCCGCCGCGGCCAGCAGGTGCGCCGGGCGGACGATCTGGTCAGCCGACGCCCGGACCGTCTTGGCCAGCGCATACGGCAGGTCGGTGCCGGTGACCAGTGCGACGGTAAACACCACGAACAGCACCACCGGCTCGGTGATGGCCGCGAAGGTCTTGGCGCGGCTGGCGCCCAGCTGCGCGTACGGCGATCCGGTGCTGGCCGCCGCGACGGCGATCACGAAGCTGGCCAGCGCGAGGATGAACCCGCCGCCGAGGATGTCGCCCATGTAAGCCAGCGGCAACGGGAATGTGGTGAGCACCGGAATCAGCAAGGGCACGGTGAGATAGCAGGTCATCGCGATCAGCGGCGCGGCGAGGAATACCCAGCTTGCTCCGATCGGTGCCAGCGCCTCCTTGCGAAACAGCTTGGCGAGGTCGAAGTAAGGCTGCAGCACGCGCGGCCCGCGCCGGCCCTGCAGCCGAGCCTCCACCCTGGCGATCACGCCGTTGATACCTGGGGCGGTGATCAGCACCGTCAGGACCTGCAGGGCCTGCACCACGGGGATAGGCAGTGTTATCGCGTGGAGGGTCATCGCCGGCACCGCCGAGAGGCGGACCAGCTCAGGTGGTCGCCTTCAACCACCTCGAACCTCCTCTACCGTCAACCAGCACAGCCAGCACAGATGCGTGGATGATGCGGTAGAGACCGTTAGCGGCCCGAATGGTCCGCGGTTTCGGCGAGCCTCATCGCCGTCGGTCCCAAACTATAGCCGCTATAGCCGGGTCCCTCGCCACAGACTCACCGGCAGCAGGATGGCCACCGCAGCGGGCACGATCCACCAGGCGGGAATCGACGTGGTGCTGATGCCGTAGGTCATGGCCAGCGCTGCGGCCACCCCGAGCGCGACGCGCCAGTCATCGCCGACGACGAAGTCGTAGCAGAATCGCAGCAGCACGATGATCCGTGCGGTCATGGCCGACCGGCCGGGGTGCTAGCCGGTGCGTGCCGGCCCTTTGTGATCAGACGTAGTGCGGCGACAAGAGCCAGGGCGAACAGCGCGACTGCGGGTACCACCATAAGCAACGCGGCATCCCCGCCGGGCCACGATGCACCAGCGCCTTCGGCGCCCCAGAACAGCCCGAAGGAGGTCAGCATGATCCCGACGGCGAACTTCATGCTGTTCTCCGGGACCCGGGCCAGCGGGGCGCGCACCGCGATCCCGGCGCCGGTGACGAGGACGACCGCGGCCACGGCAGCAGCGGCCGCCAGCGGGATGTTGCGCTGGTTGGCGCCGAAGGTCACGGCGATGAAGGCGACTTCGAGGCCTTCGAGCAACACGCCCTTGAACGACACGGTGAATGAATACCAATCGGCGGCATGGGCCAGACTGCCCCGGCTCTCGGTGGGGGCGGCCTGGGCGGCGGCCAGTTCGGTGCGGTAGATAGCGGTCTCGTCATGACGGGCTTTGAGCCCGCCGGCTCGCAGGATCGCCTTGCGCAGCCACTGCAGCCCGAAGATCAGCAGCAGGCCGCCGACCACCAGACGTAGCGTGGCCAGCGGGATGGCAGTGAGCGCCGGGCCCAACGCGGCCACGAGCAGTGCCAGCACCGCAACAGCCGTGCCGGCGCCGGTGATCGCCGAGCGCCAGTCGCGGCCCGCGCCGGCGGCGAGCACGATCGTCAGCGCCTCGACCGCTTCCGCCAGGCACGCCAGGAACACGGCGACGAACAGCGCACCGCTGCCCATATCACCTCCAGGCGAGCACGGCCTGCCACGCGGATCTGTCCCAGCCTGTCACACGGGTGTTGATCACAGTTTCGGTGCGCGGAGGGACATCCGGTGTCGTCCTAGGCAGCCAGACGCAGATCATGGCGCTGGGCTACTGCGAGGGTGCCGATGCAGCCTTCAGTGCAGACCCCGGCCGAGCCATCGATGTCCGGTGCTTCACACACGCGCTGTGATGCGCGGTCGCCCGGGGCGGTCGTCCCTACCGCCCCGGGCGACCACATCCCCCCGCGGGACCCCCAAACGAGTCGTCGCCTACTTAGCGTCGCTCATAATCATGGCAAACCCACGGCGAAACATACCAGCGGGTGTGTTTGCGCCGCCACCCAAAAGCGTTGTTTCAATGCGGCTCAGTGGACCGAAGGCGAGTAGCGTCGACACGTCATGTCCAGCACCGGTCGACGACGACCCGGAGCCGGCGGCACGGGCGCCCGCGCGGACCGGGTCAAGCCGCAGCCCAGGGCGCAGGCCACCCGGCAGGCGATTCTCACCGCCGCAGCTGAACACTTCGCTCGTAATGGCTATCACGCCACCTCGTTGGACAGCGTGTTGGCCGACAGCGGCGGCACCAAAGGGGCGCTGTATTTCCACTTCGCTTCCAAAGACGCCTTGGCTCGAGCGGTTGTCGCCGAGATGGTGCAGCGGTGGCAAGATCTTCGCAGCCAGGTCAGCAACGGCCTGGACCCCCTGACAACCTTGTTAATGCTGGTTGATGAGGTGATTTCGCACCTGCTCGACGATCCGATCGCGCGTGGTGGTACCCGCCTGCTCAACGATCTGCCGGTGACCGAGGAGCAAGCACGTGCGCATTATGGCTTCGGCGAACAAGAGGCCCTGGATCTGTTGACTCAAGCCGCGCACGCCGGTCTGCTCCGGGAAGGGATCGACCCGGCCGTCGCCGCGCGGCAAATTGTTGCGATCGTTGCCGGCCACCGTCAGATCTGCGACGCATTGGGACAGCGCCACCATCTCCGGCCCCAAGTTGAGCAAGCATTGAACCTGCTGCTCCCGGCGATCGCCACCGACTCCTGGCTGGCTGCCTGGCGCGCGTCGACACCGCCCCAGGGACAGGCAAAGGGCCCCGGCGTCACGGGGGCAACGTGACGCCGGGGCCATAAACCCGATCCGCCCGGGCGCGGTCGGACAGATCGGGGGTTCCTGGCGGCAGGGTCAAGCCGGTGTGCGCACGGCAAAACCGGTCCACGGGACCGGTCGCCGATAGCGGCGACCCACCCGGTTATCGCGAGATCAGTCCGGTGAGGTGGACGGCTCCACAGCAAGCGACCGTGGCAGGTCGCTACCGCTGAGCAGCGGCGGGCCATCCGACTGGGCGACGTTGCCCGTCACACCGTCATGCATCGCGAAATCAGACGCATTCTTGGTACCAGAACCACCCGAAGTGCTGCCGATGATGCACGGCGACGACGTGGTGCCTAATGGGCTGGCGGGTGCCGGATCCACCGGACCTCGGCTCAGCGGTGGCTGAGCGGGTGGGGATTTCGCAGCAGTCGTAGTTGTCGAGCACAGCGCAGCGGTGACTGCGGCATGTCGAACCGGCGCGAGGGCAGGAGCCGGCGCAGCTGCGGCCGATGTGATGGCGGGTGCGGGTGGTGACATCGGCGCGACTTCGGCAGCCGGCGCAGCCGCGGGCACTGCGGTCGCGTGTGGCGCGGGGGCGGATAGCAGTCGGGGTAGCGGCGTCAGGACATCGGTCACGGGCTTGGCACTGCCGACGGCGTGCACGATGGGTCGCAGGATGCCGATCTTCTCGATGGGCTGGACAGGTAGCCGCGGTGCGGGGGCGTCGGAGAGAACTCGCTCGACGATCGATCCGGCCATGGGTCGCCCAACGATGCCCGCGCTGGGCTCGGCATCGGATCCGGCGTCGACCAGATGGATCTGCCCGACGCCGGGCCATCCCGGATCCTCATCCGCGTGGCCGAGCCCCGACCCCAGTAACCAGCCCACCGCGACCAGGCCACTGATCACGACGGCCCGCAGCAGCGCGCGCACGACCCCGCGGAGCGCGTACCTCGCGCCACCTGCCTCGGGGTTGGCGGCCACCGGCTCCCCCTCAACCAATCCGCCCGATCCGGCCTTGTCCGGATAGTCGTGCACCGATACTACACACTGTGACCACTTTGCGTAATATCCGTATTCATCGGCTCCATGCCGTCACAAGCGGGCCGCCGCCAGGCGAGCAATCGCCTCGTCGATCACGTCTTCGCGCTTGCAGAACGCGAAGCGGACCAAGTGCCGCCACGGCAGCCTGGCCTGCCCCGTCCCGCCGTCGTCGACGAAGACCTGTACCGGTACCGCGACCACGCCGGCGCGGGGCGGCAGCTCGCGGCAGAACCGCAGGCCGTCGGCGTATCCGAGCGGCCGGATGTCCGCGCAGATGAAGTAGGTCCCTTCGGATCGGCGCACGCCGAAGCCCGCAGCGCGCAGTCCGGCGGCCAGCCGGTGCTGGTTGGCCTGCAACGCCGCCCGATGGACTGCCACCCAGTCCTGCTCGGCGCGCAGCGCGTGCGCCACCGCCGGCTGAAACGGTGCTCCGCCGACGAAGGTGAGGAACTGCTTGGCCGCCCGCACGGCTGTCACCAGGTGCGCCGGCCCGCACACCCAGCCGATCTTCCAGCCGGTCACGCTGAACGTCTTGCCCGCGCTGGAAACGGACAACGTGCGCTGCGCCATTCCGGGGAAGGTGGCGATCGGCAGGTGTTTCGCTGTGTCGAACACCAGATGCTCGTAGACCTCATCGGTGATGACCACGAGATCGTGCTCGATAGCAAGCGTGGCCAGCGCCCTCAACTCAGCGCGGTGCAACACCGTGCCGGTGGGATTGTGTGGGCTGTTGAGCACGAGCACCCGGGTGGCAGGCGTGATAGCGGCGGCCAGCGCGTCGATGTCCAATGCGAACCGGTCCCCGTCGGGAATCAGCGGCACGGACCGTCGCGCCGCGCCGGCCAGTGCCACCGCGGCGGGATAGGAGTCGTAGTAAGGCTCGATGAGCAGCACCTCGTCGCCCTGCTCGACCAGGGCGAGCAGCGCGGCGCTGATCGCTTCGGTGGCGCCCACCGTGATCAGCACCTCGGTATCCGGGTCGTATCTCAAGTCGTAGCGAGCCGCCTGGTGCTCGGCGACGGCGGTGCGTAACTCACGGATGCCCGACCCCGGCGGGTACTGGTTGTGCCCGCCGGCGATCGCTGACCGCGCAACCTCGAGCATGCTGGCAGGGCCTTCGGTGTCCGGGAATCCCTGGCCGAGGTTGACCGCGCCGGTGCGCCCGGCCAATTCGGTCATTTCCGCGAAGATCGTCGAAGCGAACGGCTGCAGCCGGGGCAGGAGTCCGTGGGGGCGCACGGTCGTAATCCTGCTGCAAGTCCGGCCGTCGAGGCACAATCGGCAGCGTGGAGCTGACCAGGAACGAACAGGCCAAGCTGCGGGGGCTGCGCCGGATGAAGGCCGTCGCTCTGGCGTTCCTGCTGGGAGCCGCCGTGGTGTATGCGCTGACCAGGCTCTACAGCAATGCCCCGGCCTGGGTGGGGTATGTGCAGGCGATGGCCGAGGCCAGCATGGTGGGCGCGCTGGCCGACTGGTTCGCGGTGACCGCGCTGTTTCGCCATCCTTTGGGGCTGCCCATCCCGCATACCGCGATCATTCCCCGCAAGAAGGATGCGCTCGGGGAGAACCTCGGCGACTTCGTGGGTGCCAACTTTCTCGCCGAAGTGGTGGTGACCGACAAGCTGCAGCGCGTCGGGATCGGCAATCGGCTGGGCAGCTGGCTGGCGCAGCCCCGCAACGCCGAGCGCGCCACCGCTGAGCTGGCCACCGCGGTGCGCGCCATCGTGACCGTGCTGCGCGACGAGGATGTCCAGCCGGTGCTGGAGAACGCGCTGGTTCGAAGACTCTTGGAGCAGTCCTGGGGGCCACCGCTGGGCCGGGTGCTCGCTCAGCTGCTCACCGACGGGTCGCATCACAAGCTCGTCGACCTGCTCACTGAGCGGACCTATCAGTGGGTGCGCGACAACCACGGCGCAGTATTGCGGGTGGTCAGCCAGCGCCTGCCGGGCTGGTCACCGAGATTCGTCGACGAGCTGGTCGCCGACCGGCTCTACGGCGAGGTGTTGACGTTCGCCTGGGCGGTGCACACCGAACCCGACCACCCCATGCGCAAGGCGGTGGACAACTTTCTGCTGGAGTTCGCCGAGGATCTGCGCACGGATCCGGAGATGATCGAGCGCGCCGAGGCGATCAAACTGCAGGTGCTGGCGCATCCTGAGGTTCAGATCCTGGTCGGTTCGGCCTGGGGTACTGCCAAGAAGATGCTTCTCGGCGCCGCCGAGGACCCGTCGTCAGAGTTGCGACGGCGGGTGCGCGACGGTCTGGTCGCGCTGGGCGGCCGTCTCACCGCGGATGCCGAGCTGCGGTCGAAGGTGGACAACTGGCTGCAAGGCGTGGCTACCTACGTGGTCTCCAACTACCGCGGAGAGATCACCACCCTGATCACCGACACCGTGCAGCGCTGGGATGCCGAGGAGACTGCCCGGAAGGTGGAGCTCCAGGTCGGCCGCGATCTCCAATTCATCCGCATCAACGGCACCGTGGTCGGCGCCCTTGCCGGCCTCGCCATCCACACGCTGTCTCAACTCCTGCTCTGACCGTGCCCGACATGGAGACATATCGGGGCCCCCAGAGCGGATTCACCCCGATATGTCTCCATGTCGGGGGACAGGCAGTGGCCTGCGTATCCTGGGGGCGTGCTGGAGTACTTGGATTTGTGGGTCTTCGAGATCTTGTACTGGACTGCGGTCCCGGTGGGGATTTTCGCGTTCGTTCACGCCATGCTCCAGCGGGCCGACGCCTATACCGCCGCCGACAAGCTGACCAAGCCGGCCTGGCTGGGCATTACCGGCGGCGCGTGTGCCCTGCTGCTGCTCAACCTGGTGGTGCCCGGCTCGATGCTGTTCTATCTCATCGGCCTGGTGGCGGTGCTGGTGTACCTCGTGGACGTCAAACCAGCGGTGACCGAGGTGCAGCGCGGGCCGCGCTGGTGACGTCGCTGCGTTCAGCAGTCGGGCGGTTGGAGCCCCGACCCGCGATGGACGCTCCCGACCTGCTCGCCGCGCCGGTTCGAGCTGCGCTGGCGGCACTGCCCGACCACCTCGCGGCCCGTTGCGCGGTCGCCGAGATCGATCCGGCGCTGGCCGACACCGCCGCGCTGTGCGAGCACTACCAGGTGCCCCTGCACGCCTCGGCGAACTGCGTGGTGGTCACCGGCAAGCGGGGCGGTGTGCAGCGCTGGGCCGGTTGCGTCGTGCTGGCGACCACCCGGGCCGACGTCAACGGTGTGGTGCGGCGGCGGCTGGACGTGCGCAAGGCGTCGTTCGCCGGGCAGGGCGAGGCGGTGGGGCGGACCTCGATGGAATACGGCGGGATCACGCCGCTGGGCCTGCCCGCCGGGTGGCCGGTGCTGCTCGACGCGATGGTCGCCGCGGCTGACGAGCTGGTGGTGGGATCCGGCTTGCGGCGCAGCAAATTGCTGCTGCCAGGGGCGGTGCTCGCAGCACTACCCTGCGCCGAGGTCGTCGAGAATCTCGGCCGCCGCGTGTCCGGGCCCGCCAACGAGGATTAGCTTCACTCCACTGGGCCGCTGACCTATGCGCAAACACGCATGTATGGTGGCCCGCATGGGTGATCACGGGCACGGCCACGGGCATGCAGCCGTACCGTCGGACCGCCGGCGGCTCGGTCGCGCTCTGGCGATCATCTCTGCGTTGTTGCTGGTAGAAGTCGTCGGCGCCGGCCTGACCGGTTCGCTGGCCTTGCTCGCCGACGCCGGGCATCTGGCCACTGACGCGCTGGGCCTCGCGGTCGCGCTGGTCGCCAGCGTGCTCGCGCAGCGCCCACCGACGCACCGCCGGACTTACGGGCTGGGCCGGGCGGAGATCCTCGCAGCCGCGTTCAACGCCTTGCTGTTGCTGGTCGTGGGCGCGGTGGTGGCGGTGGAGGCGCTGTCCCGGTTGGCCGCTCCGCCACCGATCGCCGGCGTCCCGCTACTGGCCATCGGAGCGCTTGGGCTCGTCGGCAATCTGGCTGCGCTGGCGGTGCTCGCCGGCGGCAGACCTGACAAGAAGGCGTCACCCCGAAAGGAATCGGTGCAGCGCAGCCTCAACCTGCGCGGTGCCCTGCTGGAGGTACTGGGCGACGTGCTCGGCTCCGTCGCAGTGATCGGCGCGTCGGTCGCCATGCTCGCCGCCGGCTGGCGACAAGCCGACCCGATCGCATCGCTGGCGATCGCCGCCCTGATTGTGCCACGGTCGCTGGCGCTGCTGCGCGAAGCTGCGCACGTGCTGCTGGAGGGGACCCCGCGGGGCGTGGACGCCTCCGAGGTGGACCGATTGTTGCGAACGGTGCCGGGAGTGTGTGATGTCCACGACCTGCATCTATGGACGATCACGTCGGGCCGGCACGCCGTCTCCGCGCACCTCGTGGTCGAGGAGGCCCGGTCACTGCACTGCGGGGACGCTTCCGTGCTCGATACCGCCGCGAACGTGCTACGCACCCACTTCGGGCTCACCCACAGCACCCTGCAAGTCGAGCACGACAACCACGCCGACCACGAACACACCTGCTAACCCGCGTGTCGCACTTTCTGCACCACGTGTCGCACCCTCGTGCTCGGTCTGTCAGCGGGCACGGGTGAGATCCACCAGGTCGCTATCGCCACTGACCACCGCGCCGGACGGACGACCCCAGGCTGCGCGGTACACGGCGTCCGCTAGCCCGATCACCGAAGCGTCCGGTTCGGTCCCCGCCTCGGCCGCGGTCTGCGGAAGTTGGCCCGGCACCAAACGCACGGTCCAGGCCCGGCCGGCGTCGGCGGCGTGGTAGAGCACCGTGCCGGCGTGGGTGCCGACCGACCACGAGTCGGTACGCCTCGGGATCAGCCGGGTCAGCACCTCGTCGATCCCATCGGCGGCGAAGTGGGGATCTACCGCCGAGTCAGCGCCGGCCGCAGCGAGCGCGTCGATCCGGTGCACCGTGAGCTCGTGGGCCATCCGGCGGGACCAGAAGGCGGCCGTCTTCGGCGCGGTCGGAGTGAAGTGCCAGACCGGGGTGGCCGGATCGGTCGTCGCGAGCAGATCGAGCATGGTCGCCAGCTGACTGTCGAAGATGGCGAACACGTCGCCGGTTGGCGGTTGCACCCGGATCGGAGGCGATTGCGGATCGGCGGTCTGGATCACGCGAATGACCATGTCGAACACTTGGCCGAGGTGCTGGATCAGCGACCGCACAGTCCAGCCCGGGCAGGTCGGGACCGGCGTGTCGGCGTCCAGCGAGCTCGCAGCCGCTCGCAGCACTCCCGCCTCGGTCGCGATGTGCGACTGGTAGTCCGAGGGTCTCACGGTCCACCAGCCTAGGCCCGGACGGCGGGTCGACGCTCACGCGACGTGTTGCGGAGGCCCTTCAGGGCTCCACCGGCTTACGCAGCCAGTCCAACGTGAATTGGTACTCGCTTTCCATCAGGCTGGCGATGTTGTCCGTGACGATGTTCTCCACCTTGCCGCCGATCAGCGGTAGCGGAACCTCAGCCGTTAGTTGGGCACCGATCACGCACCCAGCCGAATCGGGTTCCAGCTGCATCATGCCCGTGATCGTTCCCGGCGCCCCGTCGACCACCGCTTCCACGCTGCCGTTGGAACCACGCCAGATCTCGGTACGGCGGATCGTCAAATCTCCTGGCAGGAATGAGCGGAGGAACGCCGGTATGGCGTCGCCCGGCACCGCCTGATGCAGTACCACGGTGACACCATGTTCGTCCTGTTGCCACGACACCACCTCGGCCCGTGGGCCGCCCACTGCCTGGAGTTTCGCCTGCACGTAACGCCGGTCAGTGATCACTTCCCGCATGCGCTCCGCCGTCACCGGGTATCGATGCCGCAATGCCAATTGACTGGCCATTCTCGGAGGCTACCCTGCGCGACCGTGCTGACCCGGTGCCCGCGTTTGACGGCGGCCGGTGACGGATGCGACACATCGGCGCGGTCAGGGCAGCGCACGTGTTCCCCACTGCGGGTCCGCCGTGTGCTGACCTGCGCTTTGCATGGCGATTCGCCTCGCCACCGGACGCTGCCTGACGTCCGGTGGTCACGAGATACGTGCGCACCCAGGGATGCGTGATGCGTGCCGGTCCGATCACGGCAGGCAATCATTTTTGTAACATGTAACAAGCATCGTGGGGGAAACGAGGTAAAGGTACAAGGCGCAGTGATCAAGCTGCGCCGGGCGCGAAACGGAGCGCTTTGATGACCTCGGCACCATTACCTCGGCGTTTGTCACCGACGATAGCCGGTCGCTCGCCCCTCGATTCCCGTTATCCCTCTCGTGGGTTGATCTGGGACACTCGTAGGGGTTAGCGTGGGACCCAGAAATGATAACGATTCAAGTGCGTATCTGGTTGTGGTCATACCCGGCATTGGTGGCAGTGTTCTAGAATCGCCCACAGGGGGCGTCCTCTGGGATGCAAGTCGTGGCGCCGTCGGCCATCTTCTGAAGCATCCGCACGACTTCGCTATCGATAAGATCGTACGTCCCGTTGGTCTGATCAAGAGCTGGGGATTATTTCCAGGACTCACTGCCATCCACGGCTACCATGAGTTCATGACATCGATCGGTAAAGCTGTAGGTGTGAACACCGACGTTGATCTGGGACATCCCGACAGGCCGAAGTTGGACGCGCGTGTCGTCGCGTTCCCGTACGATTTTCGTCGAAGTATCACCGAAGCTGCCGCAGAGCTCGATAAACAGATAGACCTACGTCTTGTACATCTAGGCTGGAAAGGTCAGCCCAACAGGGTCATCATAATTGCGCACTCGATGGGTGGCTTGATCGCGCGTTATTGGGTTGCTCAGGGTAACTGGGATCCTTGCCGTGCGATCGTCACGCTGGGCACGCCACATCGTGGTGCGCCCAAGGCATTGGAGTATCTCGTCAATGGACCGTCGAGACTGGTTCCCAGGAGGCGTAGGTTGCGAGACCTCCTCAGGGACTGGCGGTCAATGTATGAACTGGTGCCGAGGTACCCGTCTGTTGAAGACATATCCTCGCGAGATGATCGAAACGCTGATACGCCGAAGCTTTACCCCAAGGACTTGCCCATGCCGATACTGCAGAACAAAATCGCCGCGGCATTCGAGGTGCACCGATACATCGAAGATGAATGGGAACGCAACGCTGCGGAGACCCACTGCCTCGCTTATGTTGGGCGGGGTCACGGAACGCTCCTGAAGGCGTCCTGGGACGGGAAGCGACTTGTCTCCACCACACAACGACCGGCCTGGCTGGACGTGACCCCCGAGCAACGCGGCGATGGGACTGTTCCTGAGCCTTCGGCCAGTCCGCTCGAGCAGAGGAATCATATCGAGTTTCACTATCTTACCGAGCGTCATAGCAAGCTGGTCACCGCACCTGAGTGCCTCGCTGAAATCGCTAAACTCCTTAACGGGATACGGCCCTCGACTGGTAAGACACGGGCGGACTTGCCACCGATGATTGGTCTCGATCTAGCGGACTCTTATATGCAGGGCGAGGCGGTTGACCTTCAGGCTCGCCTCACACCACGTCTGTATGTGACACCAGAATTAGCGATGGCTTTCGAACTGACACGTGGTGGGAACTTTGATCGCAAAGGCTTGCTCGACGCAGGTGATGACGACGTCTGGTCGACGAGGCTCACCGGCCTCACGCCGGGCACCTATGAGATCACCGTACGAGCATTACCGCGGGATACATTTCAGCTGTCAAACTCTGAGTGCTTCTTCGTTCTCGAGGATAAACGGAATCAAAATGATGACTGAGCAGAAGCTCCGAGAGTGCTGCTCGGCGGTACGAGCAGGCCGGATGCAGGTCGATGAGACGCTGGTCGGCGATGTCGAGTCGGACGTCGATGAGTACCGAGCGGTTCGGGCTCGTAAGCCGACCCAGTTGCCACCGGATGACCTGACAATACGGCTCTGGTTGATGGGCTGGCTCCTCTATGAGACGTCCTGGGCCCTGCTTCGACGCGTCTCGCCGGCTTTCGAAGTACTTGGTGGCGCGCAACAAGAGGAGAGCGAAGCGGCCATAGCACTGATCGTAAGGCTGGCCGACGCCGCACGTCGGCTGCCCTGGCCGGAATTCGCTCCTCGCGCGCTGGGCGCCATCCGGTCCCAGGCGCTGGCTTCATCGAAACGAGACACTAAACGTGGGTACGACGACGCATGGGTCTTGCACCGGGAAGGTCGTGTCAAGTACCTCAGCTACAAGGAGAGCGTGACCGGCGCTGACCCTCGATATCTCCTGGCACTCGACGAAACACTTCTTCAGCTGGCGCTCGGTGAAACCGGCACTGCCTGCAGGACCGCCGAACGTGTGATCGGCCGCTGGTCGGAGGGACTCGACGAGGGTCTTTGGACACCGCACGATGAGACGCGCTGGATGCGGCGGATGTTTCGGGAATTGTGCGACGGAGCAGCGGGTGGGGAGGAGGCGCTCGACCTGGTGGCAAGGATTGAACATGACAAGGGCCTCGCGCCGGAAGTGAGCGAGGAGCGGCTCGCGATGGCGACGGCATACCGGAACCCGGGAATTATGACAGCACGTGCATTACTACTACTCATGCCAATGTGTACCGAGATGGAGAAGCTGCGCTGGCGACCTCCAGGAGATCACAAGTCGTGGGCAGATGCACGGGAGGATTTCATCGTTCGTTTCAAACGCGCGTATGATGCCATCGAAGAGCCAGTCGTCCACGCGGACGCAAATCCATGGCCGTTGGTAGCGGATCACCAGCGCTCGCTTGTCCAGCTCCGCCTCAATCTGGCTTTGATTGCCCCAGGCCGCTCGTTGCCGTCGCGACTCACGTTTGATCCCTGTCTCAAGATGGATTTGCTGGACGACCGGGCGCTTGACGCGATGTCGCACTGGCTTGCGGAGTCGGCCGATGGCAAGAAACGTGGGGATGCCAACGTGATCGGCAGTGCCACGATGCCCAGCTATATTCGAGGAATCGAGGCCTGTAGAGCTAGGTTGGGCATGGGGACCGCGCAGGAGAATTACCGGCAGTGGCGAAGCCAATGGTATGAGCTCGACAGGTACTCTGATGAGCCTGGTCGCCGCATCCGCATCGAACAGGTTCTCGGCCTTTCTGCGGAGAGCTGATGATCATCGCACGAAGGCACTGAGAAGCGCCCAGTCGTACACATTCCAGCCTTGGTTGAGTAACTTGCACTGGGCATCTCTGAGGGCCACATCGAGCCGTGCGCCCGCGCACAGACTATTCACCATGGCAGCGGCAATCATCCCGGTCCCTTGATCGGAAACCGCCAGGATTCCGGCCACGACGCACTGGGCTCCACCAGCAAGCAGCGCGACGGGAAAGCCGAACGGCTCGGCCTCCCGGATATTGCTCACCTTGCCGACATCGCACGCGGCCAGCAGGACCGACGGCGGCCACGGGACTCCGAAAGCATGCCCAGCAGTGAGCCTTTCGGGCAGCTTGATCTCTTGGTAGAGCCCGAGGCCGCGACCATGCGCCGCAACGTGCACAAACCCGTATCTCCCGGGTTCGTCCTCCAGGACGGAGACCAGCCTTCCCGCTACTTCGGCATTGCTGTGGTCTGGTCTGAAATCGCAGCGACTGAGCGGCACGTCTCCATGTTCATCGATTCGCAGACCCCACGCTGTGCACTCGCGCTCGACATTGACTCCACCTGGTTGGGGCTCTGCGACGAGCCGGACAAGCGCAGGACCATGAGCCCGAGGGGCCTCAGCATTGGACAGGCACGTTAACGCCGGTGTTTGAGTGATGACGGCACGCTCGATCAGGCGAGTTTTCGAACAATCGATATTGAGTGCTGGCCATGGGACGAAGCACAAGTCGGAATGTGGCGAGATGAGCAGATCGATTGGGTCATTCAGATCTCTCGTACCAAGCTCGACGAGTAGGGATGTCGGGAGCAGGTCCCGGGCAAACTCGCACCAAATCTCATGTTCGGCCGTTACAGCTTGGAGTCTGCTGACCAACGCGGGATGCCCGTCATCCCCGTAAAAGAACGTTTGAAACGAATTCTTCGGCTCTAGCCGACCGAATTCAATGGAGCCGCCCGGGTGGATCATTGTGCGAAACCAGGTGATAGCACGGCTTGCCGTTTCCGGTAGCGCGACGAAGTCGAGGACGTAACGGGTACTGACAACTTCCAGCACAGTTTCTACGTGAGTTGGTTCGGGAAGGACAAAATCTGCGAGCAGCGGGGAGAAAATATCCTCGAGCTCAGACCGCAACCTGCCCAAGCCCTCGTGAAGTCTGCTCCACTCGTCGTCGCTTGTAAAGCTCGTATACTCGAGTTGATCTTCGCGTATGACGATTTCGTCCAACAGGGTACTCAGCCGATCGTTCATCAAAGAGCGATTGGCTCTCATGAGACTGGCGAAGCCGGTTTGCTTGGCTGACATCGAGACCCGCAGCCCGAGTTTCGCTGCCTCGCGACCCGACAACCTCGATACCAACAGAGCGATATCGCCGTAGATCCGCTGGAATACAAGCGACAGCGGGCCGTGCGAACGCGCGACCACACGCCAGCGACCGCGGATCTGCTCAACAAGTGAAACGGCTCGGTCAATGAGCTCGAGCGTCCGCTGGTTAATCTCCTCATGTATCTCGCGCACTGTCAGGTATTCAGTTAACGCCAATGTCAGGGAAAGTTCTTGTACATCGTGTTGCGTCTCCGTGCCTCGCGTTTTTCGTAGGTGGGTGAGCGCGGCTTCGAGATGGCTCTGGGTTGCATCGGCGTCTCCTTCTGCGAAAGCGGAAAGCGCGCGGGCGAACTCGTAACGATTCCGGGTGGGCCATGCCGATGCCCGCGACGACGCCCAGTACTTCTCGAACTCCCCCAATGCGGCTGCCGCTCGCGCGGGCTCGGAAAGCGCGAGCTCACAAGCGGCTATCTCAAATTGGAAGTGTCCACGATGTGGCTCCGCACCCGAACCGTGAAAGTAATGATCTGGTCGCCACGCCAGCAGGAACGCGTCTTTCGGTTTCCCGGCGAGACGAAGATCGCGTATCGCGCGGTAAGTCGTTATCACGCCCAGTGTGAAATCTTGATGATCCGGAAGGATGGAACGTGACTGTTGATCAACTGCTGACAGCTCTTTGATGGCTCGGCCGTAGAGATCGACAGAGTCACACCCGGCCGGAACACGGATATCAACGAGTTCGCAGAACCGGACGATTGCTGCCGCATACGCCAGGTGTTGCCCTCGGATGGCCCAGTTAGCGGAGTCTTCTGCATCCTCGAGATGACGCTCGAGCGCGAGACCGAACAGCTCGGGTTCGGTGAACGCGACGTGACTGAGACGATCATTCTGTTGGACGATCCCGACCGCTTCCTCTGCGTCGTACGCGACTTGAAGGAGGTCATCGCGAGCAAGCACGCGTAGCGCCCCTGCCATGTGGGCGTCCATCGATCGCAATCCTGTCCTCGGCTGGTCACGGCGACCTTGTCAGTGCCAACCGCGATTGATGGTGGAACGGTACTCGGCGGCGGCGTGGTCGGCTGCTGTCAGTCCAGTAGCGTGCGCTGCCGTGCAAACGATGCTCTGCGGGCTCACGACGATGCGCCTAGGAGGTCCAGCCGGCCAGTACGAGGTGGCGCACAGGTCCGAGCACCTTGTCGCGCTGATCCGGGAAGCCGATGCGGTGAGCAAGCCGGTTCTCGTGATGGGAGGCGGCTCGAACCTCGTCGTCGGCGATCAAGGATTCGACGGTCTAGTCGTCCAGGTCGCCACCTCCACCCTGAAGATCCGTGACGAGGATGTCACCGTCGACGCCGGCGTCGAGTGGGACACGGTCGTCGAGACTTCTCTCGATGCGGGACTCGCGGGACTGGAGCCACTGTCGGGCATCCCGGGCTCAACCGGGGGAACCCCCGTGCAGAACGTGGGCGCTTACGGCGCGCTCACCTCAGACCTGCTCCGCCACCTGACTGTGTACGACCGTGTCACCGGTAGGGTCGAGCGGTGGGCGCCGGACAGGTGTGGCTTCGGTAGCCACCGGCAGTCGGTCTTCAAGCACACCGACCGCTACGTTGTGCTCGACGTGACTTTTCATCTGACTCGCTCCGGCCGGTCAGGCCCTATCCACTATTCGGGCCTCGCCGAGCGTCTCGGTATTACGCCGGGCGCAACGGCACCGACCAGAGAGTTACGAAATGCGGTTCTCGCTCTGCGCCGTGAGCGGGGTATGATCCTTGATGCCGATGATTACGACACGTGGAGCGTCGGTTCGTTCTTTATCAATCCAGTGCTTGCTTCGGTTCCAGACACGGCGCGGCACTGTCCGCAATATCCCGATCCGGCGGGGACAAAGCTATCGGCGGCATGGCTCATCGATCATGCCGGGTTTCCCCGTGGATACGGCCGCGAGCGAAAGCGGGGTGCGGTCGCCCTGTCTTCAAAGCACACCTTGGCCGTGACGAACCGCGGCAACGCCACGACCGCGGAGGTCATGGAATTCGCCGCACATATCCGTGACGGTGTTGAGCGCCGGTTCGGAATCCGTCTTGGGCCGGAATGCGACCTAGTGAACTGCAAGTTCGGCTAGGACGGGCGAATCTACTCGAGGTCCGGGTAGGTGTCCAGCAACTTGTCGTACATTACTCGCATCGACCAGATTGCGGAACGTATTTCTTGTAGCCACTCCGCCGTCGTCCACTCGGTACGAATAGCGGATTGTCGACTGGTGCTTATGTGCGCGCCAACCGAGGTGATGGTGGCGCCTGTGGGAACACTTAACTCGGCGAGCGCCTGCGCGTGTTGGAAAGGGGCGTGGATGGCGGAGGTGATGACAAGTATATGGTCTGAGTGTGTGACGCTTCCGGCGTTCTTCAGGAAAAAACGGTAGGTGTCGCTGGTCGTCGCTCGCATATTGCCCGGACTTGGCTCGGCGGCAAGGCCGGCAATTGGGATCGGAGATGTGGCCAGCTGGCGCACTTCGCTAGACGACCGCCGCGGTTCCCCGGCGCCGCCCGGAAGAGTTAAAGCGTAGTTGAGGGCCGCGCACATAGCGTCGAGCTCATCAACGATAGGCCCGAGATTCAGCGCCGACGCAACCTCGCATTCTATTTCGACCACATCGCGCCGGCTGCCAAGGCCCCAGATGTGTCCGACGTGGAGACCTTCTGCGAGGAGCTTAGCGAGCAACTCGGCACGCAGCAGGCAGCTGTTAATGCGCCCCCCGAGCACAAGGCCGTGTGTCGGCTGGCCGAGTTCGGTCGCAGGGACCTCCTGCGGGTCTCGGTAGATCCGGCAGATGAGCGCATCAACTGCCTCGGCCGTTCTCGGGGGGAACTTCACCTTTTCGGCTTCCCATCGCTCGCCTCCCCGCCGAAAATCAAAGATATGGCGTGAAACTTGTTCTGCTTCCGCCAACCGATTCCGTAGACCAGTGGCCGTCAGCGCGTGACCAAAGTGCCCGAGCAACTCCGACATCTCAGCGGAATCCAGCCACGACGCAGTGCTCTGCTGGATCTCACGAGGGTCGCTGGCGGTCGACGCGAAGTCAATGATCGAGTAATCGATGCCACGTACACGGTCATGGTTCGAGCGGGTCAGCATGGTCACATGGCCATCATCTCGTAGCATCGATTCGCGCTCGCGCCTGTCCACCGGCAACCGCTCGTTGGGGACTGCCGCCTAGCGTCGGAACGCGCGCATTGCCGAGTGCTGGTCGCGTGGTTTCACGACGATGAGGTCGAGATTGACGTGGGCGGGTCTGGTGACGGCGAAGGCGATCACGTCCGCGACGTCGTGGGCGGTCAGCGGGGTGAGCCCGGCGTACACCCGCTCCGCTTTCTCGGCATCGCCGCCGAAGCGCACCACGGAGAATTCGGTTTCCACCATCCCGGGAGCGACTTCCACGAATCGCACCGGCTGCCCGAGGTGCTCGGCGCGCAGGGTGCGGTGTACCGCCGCCTGGGCGTGCTTGGCCGAGGTGTACCCGGAGCCATTGTCGTAGGCCTCCAGCGCGGCGATCGAGGTCACGGTCACCAGCACGCCATCTCCGGAATCGATCAGCTTGGGCAGGAACGCCCGGGTCATCCGGAGGGTGCCGAGCACGTTGGCTTCCCACATCCAGCGCCACTGGCCCTCATCGGCCGCCAATACCGGCTCGAAGCCCTTTGCTCCACCCGCGTTGTTCACCAGCACGCGTGCGGCGGGCACCGCTGCGGCGAAGGCGGCCACCGAGTCGGGATCCAGCACGTCGAGCGCGATCGCGATGCCGTCGATCTCGTCAGCGATCTGGCGGCAGCGCTGCACCCGGCGCGCCCCCAGCACAACCTGGAACCCCGCCCCGGCCAGCGCCCGCGCCGTAGCCGCCCCGATCCCGCTACTGGCACCTGTCACCACCGCAACCGCCCGCTCCACGGCCCCACCCTATGGCCGGGGTACCTGTGCGGCGGGCTCAGCGGGGTTAACGCCGCCGGTTTTACCCGCTGAACGGGCTGAATGCGCAGGAGGCCATAGGGTGGGAAGGGTGATGGGGTGGGGTAAGAGGGTGGTGAAGCGGATCGCGGTGTTGTCTGTGCATACCTCGCCGCTGGATCCGCCGGGTACCGGCGATGCCGGCGGAATGAACGTCTACATCGTGCAGACCGCGACCCGGCTGGCCCGCCGCGGCGTCGAGGTTGAGGTGTTCACCCGGGCCACCTCCTCGGGGTCACCTTCGGTAGTAGAGCTCGCGCCGGGAGTCACAGTGCGCCACATCACTGCCGGTCCGTTCGAGGGCCTGGCCAAAAACGATCTTCCTGCCCAGCTGTGCGCCTTCACCGCCGGGGTGTTGCGGGCCGAAGCGCATCGCGAGCCCGGCTACTACAACGTGGTGCACTCGCATTACTGGCTGTCCGGCCAGGTCGGGTGGCTGGCCCGGGACTGCTGGGGAGTGCCGCTGGTGCACACCGCGCACACGCTGGCCAAGGTGAAGAACGCCGCGCTGGCCCAGGGCGACGTTCCAGAGCCGCACACCCGGGTGATCGGTGAGCAGCAGGTGGTGGACGAGGCCGACCGGCTGGTCGCGAACACCCCCGCCGAGACAGCTCAGCTCGTCGAGCTCTACGGCGCCGACCCGACCCGTACCGCCACCATCGCGCCGGGTGTCGACCTGGAACTGTTCACCCCGGGATCCCGCGACGCTGCGCGTACCACGCTAGGCCTGCCACTCGATGCCGTGGTGCTCGCCTTCATCGGCCGGATTCAGCCGCTCAAAGGCCCGGACGTGCTGCTGCGCGCGGCCGCCGAGATGGTGCGCCGCGACCAGGGGTTACGTACGAAGTTGCGGGTGCTCGTGGTGGGCGGGCCGTCCGGCAACGGGCTGGCCGAACCCACCGCGTTGCAGCAGCTGGCCGCCGAGCTGGGAATCTTGGAGCAGGTGGTGTTCGCGCCCCCGCAGGGTGGCACTGCGCTGGTCGGGGTGTACCGCGCTGCCGACGTGGTGGCGGTGCCCAGTTACAGCGAGTCGTTCGGTCTGGTGGCGCTGGAGGCGCAGGCGTGCGGGACGCCGGTCGTCGCCGCCGGCGTGGGCGGGCTTCCGGTGGCGGTGGCCGACGGCGTGTCCGGTCAGCTGGTGGGCAGTCACCATCCCGTTGACTGGGCCGACGTGTTGTCCGCCGTCGCGTTGCGCCCGCAGCGCCGCGAACAACTCGCAGCCGGTGCCGCTGCGCATGCCAGGCGGTTCTCCTGGGAGCGCACCACTGAGGCGCTGTTGCGAGTTTATGTAGACGCTGCCGCGGCGTACCGGGTGGACGCGCTGGAACGCGAGGTGGCGGTGTGAGCCGCCCGGCGCAGCTGGATCAGCTCGTCGCCGGAGCGCTGGCGGAGGCCGGGCTCGAGCATGTACACAGTGGGCCGGGCAGCTTCGTCATCACCTTGCCCGGCACCAAGAAACTGCAGACCGTCTGCCGGGTGTTGGTTGGCCAACATGGGTTGCTGGTGGAGGCTTTCGTGTGCCGGCGTCCCGACGAGGCACACGAGGACGTTTATCGCTGGCTGCTGCGCCGCAATGCCCGGCTCTACGGCGTGCACTACGCGCTGGACAAGGCCGGTGACATCTATCTCATCGGCAGGCTGGCCCATCACGCGGTGACCGCAGCGGAGCTGGACCGGGTCCTGGGCCAGGTGGCCGAGGCCGCAGATGGAGACTTCAACACCTTGCTGGAGATCGGCTTCGCTTCCTCGATCCGGCGTGAATGGGCCTGGCGGGCAGCCCGCGGCGAATCCCTGAGCAACCTTGCTGCATTCGAACACCTGGTGCGTTGACCTAACCTCCGGCCGAGGTTGGTGGCGGGGCGGCCCGGGGGAGAGGGGGGAGTCGCACACTCGGACCCGCCCCGCCACTGTGTGTCCCGCGTGAACGGATATCCCTGAGCGAGGGGCACCCAGAGATCCTGGCGGGCCGCGGTCCGATGGGGGGAGGACGAACCGCGGGCTTGTGCTCACCTGCCGGGAAGTGCGGTGGGAGCGGCGAGGAGAGCGGTGACACACTCTCAGCCGGGCGGACGGATCTCAAGACCTACGAGGTAGTTGTTTCCAGCGCAACCCGATTGGCCTACAGCCCCGTCGATGCAGCTGATCGAGGCAGTTGATCGAGACCAGGTTGCGCGAGTCGAGTAACGCTGCGCACCAGCGGTGCGACAACACAGCGTGCAAGTTCCCACCCAACCCGTGTAAGTACGGTGGCCCTGCTGCCCCCACGGTGCGGGCAGCGAGTCGGGGTGCGGGGTGTCGGCGGGGAATAGCCGAACGAATCGTCACGTACCGTATATGATTGGTCGCTTAACGTTGTTATCGCCCGAACGGCAGCTTCGGGAACTGGAATGCCGCTGGTATGAAGTGGCGACTTGACTGCCGGTTGTAGGATGCACCGAATCTCTGGGAGGTAGATGGACATGAGCATGGCAGCGATCCTGGCCGAATTACCGGACATGTGGCGCAGCGCGTTGACCGCGCATGTGCCTGACCCGCAGGGTCGTTGCTGGGCTTGCCGGGACGAGAACGGGGTCGCCGCGACGTGGCCGTGCCTGACGCGCGAGGTCGCGGAGGAAGCGAAGTACCTTTACGAGGGCGGCCTTCCGGGTACTTTCGGTGGCCGGCACGCGGCCCGCAAAGCAGACCAATGGCAGGCATAGATTGTGTTGCAGGAAAATCCCCCGCTGCGCAGAGAACCGCCGTGCAACCAGCCGTTCCCGGGGGGCGGGGAAGCGGGCGACCAGCGGTTCCCTGCAACGACGGTGGGGGTGTCAGCAGGGGTTCCGGTACACCGTCGTCGCGGATTAATTTACGGGTAACCTGACGGTCACTGCCAGCGTCCGATCGGGCCAATCGGTTTCGGGGTATCGATACCCGCTTGTGTGCTTAACCCCACACAGTTCAACCACGGACCCGGCTCGACCATCGGCGCAGTCGGCGCAGGGCTGCTGGCAGGCTAGGCGCATGAGCGTAGGCACCCTGGTCCTGCTCCGCCACGGCGAGAGCGAATGGAACGCCAAGAACCTGTTCACCGGGTGGGTAGACGTGCCCTTGTCGCCCCTGGGTGAACGTGAAGCGGTGCGCTCCGGTGAGCTGATGCGCCAGGCCGAGGTCCTTCCGGACGTGGTGCACACGTCGCTACTGCGCCGCGCGATCACCTCCGCCCATCTCGCGTTGGACGCCGCGGATCGGCACTGGATTCCCGTGCGCCGCGACTGGCGGCTCAATGAGCGCCACTACGGCGCGCTGCAGGGCAAGGACAAGGCGCAGATTCGGGAAGAGTACGGCGATGAGCAGTTCGCCCGGTGGCGCCGCTCCTACGACATCCGGCCACCGGTGATAGAGCTGGGCAGCGAGTTCAGCCAGGCCGGCGACCCGCGGTACGCGGGAATCGAGGTACCCAGGACCGAGTGCCTAGCCGACGTGGTCACCCGCATGCTGCCGTACTGGGAGGCGTCGATCGTGCCCGATCTGCGGGCCGGCTACACGGTGCTGGTAGTCGCGCACGGCAACTCGTTGCGGGCTTTGGTCAAGTACCTCGACGGCGTCGATGCGCAGGCCATCGTCGGCCTCAACATCCCGACCGGCATCCCGCTGCGGTATGACCTCGACGATCGACTGCGGCCGCGCACCTCTGGCGGAACCTATCTGGATCCCGAGGCGGCCCGCGACGCGATCGCCGCGGTCGCTGCGCAAGGTCGCTAGCTCGTCACGTCATCCGCGGGGGATGAACTCAGGGTGAACGAGGGAAGAAAGTTCGCCCTGTTGCACGTATATCTCGTCACTGGGGGTGCGGCGGGGCTAGGGATACACCCACCCGGGGTGCTTACGATTGGGGCGTGACTTTCGCAGCCGCGGTGGTTCTCGCGATCGGCACGCTGATCATCGGGTTGGTGGGCGGGATCCTGATCGGCCGGCGCGCCGGCCGATCAGCGGCCCCATCGCGCCCGGACGGTGCCACCGTCGCCGAACTGGTCCAGCGTGTGGTGCTCTCGTCGCACAACGGCGTGGTGTTGCTGGATCGGATGGGTGATGTGGTGTTGGCTAACCCGCCGGCGGTGGAGCTGGGTCTGGTGCAGGGGTCGCGCCCGGATGAGCGGGCGCGTAAGGCCGCTGAGCAGGT
>Ga0134125_10001357_pt1 | contig 30169 bp, 24 predicted proteins | sample KB31751_FD_96464 | JGI IMG/M metagenome (GOLD analysis project Ga0134125, IMG submission 96464) | Terrestrial soil microbial communities with excess Nitrogen fertilizer from Kellogg Biological Station, Michigan, USA - KB3-175-1 | ecosystem: Environmental > Terrestrial > Soil > Unclassified ... | reverse complement strand
GCGCGTTTACATGCCGCCGCCGATCCGCTTTTTTTCGCCGAACGAGTCGATTCTCATGGCCGCAATTTGCAATCGTGTATTGCCTCAGGATGACCGTGTTCCCGCGCGCCGTATTCCAATCGTCAATTTCATCGATGAACGGCTCTGGGAAAACAAAATCGGCGGCTATCGGTATGACGATATGCCGGACGATCGCGAGGCGCATCGCCTCGGCATGCAAGCGATCGATCTCACCGCCAAAAGGCTGTATGGCGAGCATTTTATTGTCCTGAACGCGTCACGTCAGGATCTCATCCTTAAGTCGATCCACGGCGGGCAGGAAATTGCAGCTCACGACATCTGGAGCCAGATGCCCATCAATCGTTACTGGCACTTGCTTGTGCAAGATTGCGTGACCGCCTACTACGCGCATCCGTGGGCTTGGGACGAAATTGGGTTCGGCGGGCCAGCGTATCCAAGGGCTTACACGCGCCTGGAAAACGGTCTGCCGGAACCTTGGGAAGTGGACGAGCAGCGCTATGAATGGGAGGCGCCCCCGGGATCCTTGTCCGACCTTCCGGGCGCTGAGCTGTCGAAATCTTGAGCAGGGAGGCATGAAAATCGTCTTGGACTTTTCTTTTTTCGATGGGGGCGAGCAGCAGTCCGATGGCAAGCGCAGCCTCGGCCCGATGCAGCAAATCAGCCGTCAAACAAAACGGTATCGCGATACCGATGAGGTGGACTACTGCATCGTGGGCGTCGGCTCCGCCGGGGGAGTTCTGCTGCAGCGGCTGGCAAAAGCCGGATTTCGTGTTGTCGGCATTGAAGCCGGCCCCTTCTGGGATACCGAAAAAGATTGGGTCAGCGATGAACATGGATCGCACAAGCTTTATTGGAACGATCTCAGAATCACGGGGGGCAAGGACCCTCTTGTTCTGGGAGAAAACAACAGCGGAAAGGGTGTGGGTGGTGGTTCGGTGCATTGGGCTGCTTTTGCTCCCCGCTTTCATCCCTCCGATTTCCGCGTTTATACCGATGACGGCGTCGGCGCGGATTGGCCGATGGCCTACGAAGAGCTGAAGCCCTACTACGAACTACTGGAGCGCGAAATACCGGTCGCGGGCCCGGCATACTTTCCCTGGGGAGATCCGCACGGTTACCCGTATGGCCCCCATCCGATGGGTGGCGTGGGTAACGTCTTGATCCGTGGCTGCGCGAACCTCGGTATCCCCGTGTGTGCCGGCGGCCCCGTCGCTATTCTTTCAGGCTCGCGTGGGAACCGGCCACATTGCATCTATCGAGGCTTTTGTATTCAAGGCTGCAAAGTCGGCGCGAAGGCGAGTACACTCATCACTCATGTGCCGGAAGCAATTGAATACGGAGCCGAGGTCCGAGAGCTTTCTATGGTTTCGCGCGTATCGGTGCGTGATCGGCGCCGTGTCGACGGAGTTTATTATTTCGATCGCGATGGTCACGAACACTTTCAACGGGCCAAGGCCGTCATTGTTTCCGGTTATGCAATTGAAACGCCGCGGCTACTGCTGAATTCGGCTTGTCCAGGGCATGAAGAAGGTCTGGCAAACTCGAGCCGCACTTTGGGCCGCTATCTGATGGTTCAGGCCGGTAATGTTGTTCTTGGGCGATTCGCGGATCTGATTCGGATGTACAAGGCACCGCCAGCGCATGCCATGACCGAAGAGTTCTACGAAACAGATTCGAGGCGCGGTTTTGCCAGAGGCTTTGCGATTCAAACGGTTGCCCCTCTTCCTATTGCGTTTGCGAAACAGATGATGGTTGCGAAGAACGCGTGGGGATGGGGCATGCGGCGTCTTTTAATGGACTATAACCACTGGGCGACACTCGGCGTGCTGGGAGAGATTTTGCCTTGGGCCGACAACCGCGTGGAATTGGCAGTCGAAAAGGATCAGTTTGGCTTACCTGTTGCGAAAGTGACGTTTAACCTTCACGACAACGATAAAAAGCTGATTGAATTCGGAAAGAACAAAGTGATGGAGGTGATGTGGGCCGCTGGCGCCGAAGATGTTGTGCAGGAATCGCGCTACGCCCATCTAGTCGGGGCGTGCCGCATGGGCAACGATCCCAGAACGTCCGTGGTCGACAAGTTTGGCCGGACCCACGATGTTGACAATTTATTCGTTTGCGATGGAAGCATCCTACCCACGCAGGGTTCCGCCAACCCCGGCCTCACCATCCAGGCTTTAGCCGCGCGCACAGCAGACTATCTTATTTCGCAGGGCTCCGCGATTTTCAGCTCGGGCCGGCGAAGCCTCGTCACTCCGGAGGTTCGGCGAAATCTGGCTGTGCGTGGTGCCTTTATGCACGGAGTTCCACGCCTCACGTAGATGTCACAAAGCAACGAAACTGTTGTTCGCGCGTCTCCATAAATAGTTGTTAATATTATTGGCGGGTTTTTACCTATGAAACTGACGAGCGTGGTTGTTTTCCTCACTCTATGTGCATTGCCGCTTGCTGCTGCCGACAAACATCAGCCGCCGGACGGCCAACATCACGATGCCTTTATGCCCGGAAATGCCGATGAGACACGCATTGCCCGGGAGGTCCGTCACCAACTCGTCACATTGCCGTTCTATGGCATTTTCGACGATCTCGCGTTTCGAGTGGACGGAGACACGGTGACATTGATGGGTTCGGTTGTACGGCCGACGCTAAAAAGCAGCGCGGAAAACGTTACTAAAAATGTAGAGGGCGTGAATAAAGTAATTAACAACATTAAAGTGCTGCCGCTTTCGAGCATGGACGACCAGATCCGTATGGCTGAGTATCGCGCCATTTATGGTGATCCAACCATTGGCACACGTTATGGATACCGTGCTATTCCATCCATCCATATCATCGTCAATAATGGTCACGTGACGTTAGAGGGCGTCGTTGCCAACGAATTTGACAAAAACCTTATCAATACGCGGGCCAATGGCGTCCCGAACGTCTTCTCCGTCACGAACAATTTGGTCGTGGAAAATCAAGGGAAGAAGTAGGGACAGCGCGAGCAAGCGCCACAATTCATCGCAATGGCACAACAACGCAAACCATTGTGCCTTCTCCCGGTATTGATGCTATCGTAAGCTCGCCGCCGATTAATTGTGTCCGCTCTTTCATGCTGATGATTCCAAGACCGGGCCGGCCCGAATGCGGGGCGATTCCGCTTCCTGTATCGGCAATGCTGAGGACCAGCCTACCGTTCTCTTCTTTCAGAAAAATTCGCGCTGTGGCCTGCGCCGCATGTTTGCTCACATTTCTTAGCGCCTCCTGTGCGATCCGATACAGAGCTGCCGAAATAGCTGGGGGTATTTTGTCAGGTAAGTGCTCGGCCTCGAATAGCACTTCTTCTAAACCTGACTGCTGAAATTCTTCCGCGAGTGCTTCCAAGGCAGCCGGCAAGCCCAGATCGTCCAGAATCGCGGGATGCAATTGGTGGGAGAGTCCTCGGATGTCTCTTGATAGCCCGGCTGTGAGCCGCTCAACGCGCAGGAGTTCGTCACCGAGTGTTGCCGCGTCAGGCGAAAGATCTTGGCGAAGGCGCGAAAGCGTCACCTCGGTCATGGCGAGGCGTTGCACTACGTCATCGTGAAGTTCACGCGCAATCCGCGCGCGTTCTTCTTCCTGTATTGTCAAGAGGCTTGCTGCCAAAGCGCGCAATTCGTCTTTTGTATTGTCGAGTGCCCTATTCGTGCTCTCTACTTGAGTTTGCAGATACTCGCGCTCAAGCTGTTGCCTCCTCGCAACTAACTCCTCCTTCACTTTTCGCTCGGTCTCATCACGCAAAACATAGACAGTGCCTAGCAATTCAGCGGCGATGCCGTGCAAAGGATTCTGTACCCAGCGCGCAAATAGACGCGAGCCATCCTTGCGAGCGAGCCATCCTTCTTCGGGCTCCAACTGCTCTTCATCGGGTGCCGATGGACCACGCTCCGCGATCAATCGCACAAATGGAAGCCCAATCGCCTCCGCTGCCTCGTATTGAAAAACGTTTTCCGCGCCCCGATTCCAACTGGAGATATACCCGCTCGTATCGACTTGGAAGAGCGCGAGATCCGTTACATTTTCCACGAGCAGGCGAAAATGCTCTTCACTTTGTCGAAGACGATCCTCAGCCAGCTTGCGATCAGTTAAATCGCGCATGATTTTGCAGAATCCGAGCAATTGGCAGTTGTCGTCGAAGATTGGGGTCATCACGCCGCTTCCCCAGAAGCGAGTGCCATTCTTTCGCAAGTGCCATCGCTCGTCCTCGGCGCGCCCGCTTTCTTGCGCCGCGCTCATTTCCTTCTCTACCTGTCCAGTGGAAACATCCTCAGGGGTAAAGAATAGGGCGCCAGATTTCCCCAGGATTTCCTCTCGCTTATAGCCCAAAATGAGTTCCGCCCCTTTATTCCAACTGGCGACATAGTTCCGGGGATCGAGCAATATAAAAGCGTGGTCTGTGGCACTGTCGATAGACAACCGCAAGCGCTTATATTCCGCTCGCTGAACTGCGAGTTCGTCATTCAGTCTTGCTATTTGTTCCAGGAGATCCGGTTTATCGCCGCCTGAAGTGGATTTCATAATGGTGCTAAGCCGTTTACCGGGCCGTGTGCTTGTGCGCGCCTCCTCCCTTCGAACGGTGAACCGCCGGACTTTCTTCGTTTTCGACGTTATGGGCGCTGTTGATGAGCGCGACATGTGAAAATGCCTGCGGAAAATTTCCGACTTGGCGCTTTGCTACCGGGTCGTATTCTTCGGAAAGAAGGCCTACATCGTTGCGCAACTTGAGAAGCCTTTCAAATAGTTCCACGGCTTCCTTGTCGCGGTGCTGAAGGACATAGTTATCCACCAGCCAAAAGCTGCAGGCAAGGAATACACCTTCCGCGCTTTTCAAGCCGTCAACCGGAGAATCGGTGTCATAGCGCATCACGAATCCGTCGTGAAGCAAGTTCTTCTCTATCGCGGCGACGGTACCTACGATTCTGGGATCTGTAGGCGGCAGGAAGCCTACCAGGGGCAATTGCAGGAGGCTCGCGTCGAGCGTTTTTGCGCCATAGTATTGAACGAACGACCCCATTTTCGAATCGAAAGCATTCTCGCAAATTTCGGTATGCATCTGGTCCCGCAAATTTCTCCACTTGTTTAACGGGCCCTCGAACTCAAACTCCTCGATGGTGCGCACTGCGCGATCGAAAGCCGCCCATGCCATCACTTTCGAATGGGTGAACTGGCGCGCGCCGCCCCGCACCTCCCAGATGCCCTCATCCGGCTCGTTCCATATTTGTTCCAGATGTTCGAGCAGTTGACATTCGAGCGGCCAGCTTGCGTCGGAGTGAGCAAGCCGTGTCGCGCGCGATTGATAGAGCATATCCAGCACTTCGCCGTAAACATCGAGTTGTACTTGCTCGGATGCTGCGTTCCCCGCGCGCACGGGCTTCGAATTCTCATAGCCTCCCAGCCACGGAATTTCAAACTCGATCACGCGGCGATCACCCGACAGCGTGTATAAGATCTGCATCTTCTCAGGGCTGCCGGCGATGGCGCGAATCAGCCATTCGCGCCATGCCTTAGCCTCTTCGAGATACCCGGAGCCCATCAGCGCGTAAAGGGTAAACGTGGCGTCGCGCAGCCAGCAATACCGGTAGTCCCAATTTCGCGACCCGCCAATTTGCTCGGGAAGGGAAGTTGTTCCAGCCGCGGCAATGCCGCCACTCGCGTGATGCGCGAGAGCCTTCACAGTTACCAACGACCGTATGACGGCTTCCGAATAGCGATGCTGTTTTCTGTATCTGTCAGCCCATTCGTGCCAATTTTTTGCCACATCATCAATCTTGCGCCGGACGTCCGGCGATTTTGGAATGGGGCTAAACGAGCAGCCCCAACGGAGAGAAAATGCGACCTCTTGTCCCTCGGCGACAGTAAATTCGGCGGCGGTTGTTTTATCATGGCCCCTCATTTCCACCTCCGCATCAATCACCAACTGATTCGGACCGGCCACCGCTTGCAGACGGTTGTCGGGAAGGCGCACGACCCACGGTGCAACAGAACCGTAGTTGAATCTGATAATCAATTCCATCTGCATCGGTACTTCGCCGCGAATGCCGCGGACCAATCGGAGCACGTCGGAGTGTTCGCCGCTGCGGTCCATGCAATCGATTACCTTTACGGTTCCCTCCGGCGTCGTAAATTCCGTTTCCAGCACCAGCGTCGCATCGCGGTACTGCCGCCGAACTTTCGGATGCCTATGCTTCGGCGCAATCAGCCAGCGTCCATTTGTTTCATCGCCAAGTAGCGCGGCAAAGCATGCCTCCGATTCGAAATTCGGCAGCCCCAACCAGTCGATGGAGCCGTCGTTGCCCGCCAGCGCCATCGTTTCGCAGTTGCCAATGCAGGCGTAGTCCTCTATCCGCAGAGCCATATGTTTTTCTCCGGGCTTTTCGAAACGGATCAGCTTCGTTTGGCCCCAGCCGCCAGCATAACGGCTCCAGCGCCGAAAACGCAGGCGCCGATCACCAGTCGATGAAAGCTGAAAAACGTTTGAATGCTTGTAGTTTTCGCACGTGCGTCGAAGTCGCCATGCGCTCCAAACGGTCCCGGTACAGGCGCAAAAAGATTGTCCGGCCGACCGGGAGAGACCGGCTGATTCGTTTGCTGTCCTTTATAAGCGGTCTTCGCCAGATACCAATCCGCGAATCCTGGCGCGATTTTCTGCGCATAGATTGCTTTCACGGTTGGAAAGCCGACATAGATCTCGCGCCGGTTGTGGTGTGCCGCCCAAACTACCGCGCGCGCCGCTACTTCCGGTTCATAAATTGGAGGCACGGGCTGCGGATGCCGGGGAAGGCGGCTGCGGCACCAATCGAATTGCGGCGTGTTCATCGCCGGCAAATGAACCATCGTCAAGCGAATGTTGCTTCCCTCGTGAATCAATTCCGATCGCAATGAGTCGGTGAAGCCAACGATGGCGTGTTTGGCGCCGCAGTAAGGAGATTGCAACGGGATAGATCGGTACGCAAGAGCGGAGCCGATTTGGATGATTGATCCGCTGTGTCGCGTACGCATTCGCTTCAGCGCGGCCATCGTTCCATAGACTGTGCCAAGGTAGGTCACCTCCGTGGCGCGTCGGAACTCGTCCGGGGTGATTTCCGCCACCGGAGCGAATATCGTGGTCATGGCATCGTTAACCCAGATGTCAATCGGCCCAAATTCGCGTTCCACAGTTTCGGCAGCCAATTCCACATGGTTTGCATCGGCCACATCTCCCGCGAGCACGAGCGCGCGGCCGCCACAGGCTTCTATTTCACTCTTCGCGACGGAGAGCCTTCCCACGTCTCTTGCGATCAGACCTATCCACGCTTTTCGCTTGGCGAACTCTCGAGCAATTGCACGGCCGACGCCGGCTGAACTCCCCGTTATGACAACGACTTTGGAATGCGCCGGTGTCATCGGCGCAAACTCCGTTCCCATGTGGCGGGAGATGTCCCGCGCCTGAGAATAGGGAGCTTTTGTGTTGTCATGTCTCTATGACGCGCAAACCGCTCATCACCTTGCCTGTATAAAACACTGGGTCCGAAGTCCTGTAACTTCGTTGCTCTTAAGTACTAAACTTGGGCCTCGAAACAAAAAAACGAAAAGATTCTTAAATGTTTTAAGAGACAAATTTGCGAAACACTGACACAACTACGTATAGTCTTGGTATAACGGGGTTAATTGTATTTGTCTTGGGGTCGTTTACACAAGGCGGGAGAATGACGGTTCAGGATGATCGTTAACCGGGAGTCATGTTCGGGAACACAGCTCAAACACAAATCCTTGACGCGCCTCAACCCCTATCGCTGAGGATTGTTTTTTCGGCGCAGGCAATCGGAGAGCTCACCGCTCTCTGCTATCCGGGGGCGTCGTTAGAGATGCCAAACCGCGAACTTGCCGGCTTTTTGTTCGGCACTGTGGCGGATGGGTCGGTTGTTGTTGAAACGGTCCGGCAACTTCCGTCAGAAGGCGAGTCCGCAATTTTCAACGGATTCACAAGCAAACAGTTCGACGAGACTTTGCGCTCCGGCCATGCCGACCCGGCATTGGCATCGCTACACTTGGTCGGCTGGTATCGCTTCCACTTAAGAGGCGACCTCCGGCTCGATCCGGTGGAGATTGGTTTCCATGAGAAATTTTTCCCTGGAAATGAGCAGATCGGACTAATCATCCGCCCTGAAGAGCCGACCGGCCTGTCGGTTTTGGTCTGCGCGCGCAGCCAGGACGGCGCGTTCTCGCGCACACAACACGGCTCGGCGTCGTTTGTTGTTAACAGTCGCCGCATCGGCCGTGTTGCCGTCGACCTTCAATCCGGACCGAAATTTGGAGAAGAAACTTATATTCAGGCGTATCGCATTCTGGATGAATCGCAACCGCGAACAGCTAAACGAAAGTGGTTAGTGGCCGCCGGATTCGTAGTTCTCTGCTTGGGGATTGCCGCGATTTTTCTCCGCTTGAATTCAGTGCCGGCCACTGCTCCGGTGCCGGAAACCGTGGTAACGGCGCCGTCTCTCTCACTTACTCTCACAGGCAATGGCCCAAATTTGTTGGTCAGTTGGGCGGGCGGAACCTCTTCGCCTAAACAGGCACACCTCAAAATTTATGACGGCGATTCGGTGAACCAGATCGATCTTGCCAAAAATTTCAGCCCCTCGGGATCGATTACGATCCCCAGGCATTCGGGCAACGTGCAGGCTGTGATTAGCGTGAACGACGGCGTCCGCAATTGGGAGAGCCAATCGAGCTTGATTGATCAGGCGTTTGCTTCGTCGCGAAGTTCCCATCCCAGTGCCGCTTCCGCTTCGGCGCCGAAAACCACCTCGGAACAATCGGATATCGACAAGCTGAAAGCTCAAAATGACAAGCTTCAGGCGAGAATCAAAGCGCTCCGCCAGCAAATCGAGTACGCGCCTTATCGCAAACGCAGGTAAGGAACCGCGCGGCCTGCCGGAGACGTCATTCTTCGCGTGAAGCGAATCGCGCTAATTTTCATCGTAACCGCGGTGTTGGCTGCAGGCGCGCTTTCGGCCATGCAGTGGAGGCATTTTGAGGAAGAGTCCGCGCCCGTACCGCCGGCTTCCATGGCGCAACGTATGCTTCAGGCGCATAACGCCATACGCGCACGCGTTGGTTTGCGTTCGTTCACCTGGTCGCCGGAGCTAGCCCGCTACGCGCAGGAATGGGCCAGTCGTCTCGCACGAGAAGATCGCTTGTATCATCATCCCAATCCCGTCTATGGCGAAAATCTTTACTTGATCGACGGAGGACGAACTAGCCCTTCGCACGTTGTGGCATCGTGGGCATCGGAAAGCCGCTGGTTCAGCTACAAAACGAATTCGTGCCGCGGCGCCTGCGGCCACTATACGCAAATTGTTTGGAAGGATTCACGCCAAATAGGATGCGCCAGCGCCATTTCCGGCAAGACGCAAGTCTGGGTTTGCGAATATAACCCTCCCGGCAATATTGTGGGCGAACGGCCCTATTGATCGCGACTATGAATCTCATCCCCGGAGGAGGTTGCGCGCGATGAAGAGCAAGTTCGCCGGGCGTTCGGCGAGCCGGCGCATAAAGTAGGGATACCACGCGTCACCGTAGGGAACGTAGAGCCTCAAATGAAAGCCATCGCGCGTAAGCCGCTTCTGCAGGTCGCGTCGAATTCCATACAGCATCTGAAATTCGAAACAATCCGGTGAGATGCATTTTTCCGCCGCAAAGCGCAGGCATTCGTTGACTACTTGTTCATCGTGGCTCGCGATTCCGGGATACGAGCCCTCCTGAAGCAGCAGTTTCATCAGGTGAATATAGTTGCGGTCCACATCGGTCTTTTGCTGATAAGCAATGTTGGGCGGCTCGCGGTAGGCTCCTTTACAAAGGCGTATTGGAACGCTTTTTTCAGAGAGCCGCCGAATATCCTGTTCGCTTCGGTAAAGGTAGGCCTGAATCACCGCCCGCACGCAGCCGCCAAATTTTTCGTGCATGTTGCATACCAGCCGCAGCGTTCGATCTGTATAGGCGCTCGATTCCATGTCGATTTCGATGCGGCTGCCAGCCGATTTTGCCGCCGAAACCAGCACCGAAACATTGTTCGCACAGACTTCCTCGGAGAGGTCAAGGCCGAATTGCGTAGCTTTGATGCTTACCGTTGCGGCGAGTCCTTGTTTTTGAATTCCGTCAAGCGCGGTGAGGTACGAGTCGCGCGACTTCGACGCTTCTTCGAGCGAAGTGACATTTTCGCCAAGAAAGTCGAGCGTCGCGAGAATGTGCTCGCTTTGCAGTTGGCGTGCCACGCGGAGCGCTTCATCGAGCGTCCGTCCGGCAATGAATCGCGAAGTGAAGCGGCGCGAAGCGGAGGACGTTTCCATCCAGTGACGAAGCCACGTCTGATTGGACAGGAAGAGAAAAGTACTTCTCAACATACGAGCCGGCGGTTTGCCGGGCTATTAGCCATCCTCACTATAGCCGCTTTAGGAGGGCGATTGGCGCCTGTTCGAATGAAATGCAGAAGATCTGATGGAAGAAAATCGCCAGGATTATTCCCAATGCGGCTCCGGCAATGACATCGCTGAGAAAATGCATTCCCAGGATAATGCGCGATAGCGCAATGCTGAAGGCGCAGAATAACAGGAAGGGAAGCAGCGCCGGATAAAAAATGCCAAACGTTACGGCAACCGCAAAAGCAGTGATAGTGTGGCCGGACGGAAACGAAAATTGATCGGGCGGGAGTAGTGTCGCCCAGCAATGCGGCTCGATATCGCACGGGCGCTTGCGGCCTGATAGGCGCTTAATAGAGGAGAACACCGCGGCGCCTACTCCGGCAGCGGAACCGGCTGCTCCCAGGGCAAGCCAGCGTGACGATCCGCCGAAGAAGAGCACCAACAAGCCGACGGCATACCAAAGCCAGCCGTCGCCGGCGCGCGTTGCAGCGATAGCCCACAGGCGAACCCATTTCGGAGCCGACCACTTGTTCAGCTTGCGCATGAGCTTGTGGTCGCGCGTGGCAATAAAATCGAGCATCGTCGAGACCGTCATTGCGGGCGGCCCTGCCAATAGTCTATGTGAAGCGCTGTTCGCACTTCCATATCCCAGCTTTAGCGCCGTAACATAACGCCTGTGTGACGGTGCGAAAAAATTTGCATAAACATGCATTTTGCTCGGTATCAAGCGCGCCTCAGTTTGGCGAAAAATGCGCAAATCCTGAGTAAGATAGGATTTGTCTCAACCCAAACGAATCGATTTTCTATTCTTTGATGCCGGCGGCGGCCATCGAAGTGCGGCGGTCGCGTTGAAAACAGTCACCGAGGAACGGTATCGCGGCTGGGAAATTCGGTTACTTAATCTGCAGGAAGTGCTGGACACTCTCGACATATTTCGGAAAGTGACCGGTATACGGCTTCAGGACATTTACAATCTGTTACTCAAGCATGGGTGGACGCTCGGCGCGGCGCATTTGTTGCGAATGATGCATCTGGTGATTCGGATTTATCACCGGTCACAAGTGAAGGCATTGGTTGAGGTTTGGCGACGGCGCCGTCCCGAGCTGGTGGTTTCGTTAATTCCCAATTTCAATCGCCCCATCTTTGAAAGCTTGCACCAAGCGTTACCAGGGACGGAGTTGGTTACAGTGCTCACAGATTTGGCCGATTATCCGCCGCATTTCTGGATTGAGAAGCAACCTCAGTACTTTGTCTGTGGGACGGATCGCGCCGTCCAGCAGGCGGCGGCCATGGGACATCCGCTAAATCGCATTTATCGGGTAAGCGGGATGATTCTGCGCCCAGGATTTTATGAAACACGAGAAATTAACCGCGCCGAACAGCGGGGAAAACTGGGGTTGGCCGACGGTCTGCCGACCGGGTTGGTTCTGTTTGGCGGACAGGGCTCCGACGTGATGCGTGATATTGCCGAGCGCCTTGGCAATTCCGCATTGGATCTGCAACTTATCGTTATTTGCGGGCACAATGCGAAGTTGAAGGCACGGCTGGAGCAGTTGCAGACGCGCAATCGCATCCACGTGGAAGGCTTCACCGAGCGCATTCCCGAATTAATGCAACTTGCCGATTTTTTTATCGGTAAACCAGGACCGGGAAGCATATCGGAAGCCATACACATGGGCTTGCCCGCGATTGTAGAGAAGAATGCGTGGACGCTGCCGCAGGAGCGATACAACGCGGAGTGGTTGAAAGAACAGGGCCTGGGGCTCGTGCTGAAAGATTTTCGCCAAGTGGAAGCGGCAGTGGGTGAACTTTTGCGCGGCGGGAAGCTGCAGGAAATGCGGCGGCGCGCTACACAGCTCAGCAATCAGGCTGTTTTTGAAATTGCCGGTATTCTGGGCGAAATAGGCAGCAAGGTCGAAAGTCTCGAACAACGACAATAGAACTATGCCAACACTGCGAAGCAATGCATTAGCTCCCGGCGCGCGGCGCGAAAGCCCGTTTAAGATCGGGCTGGTTCAGATGGCCTGTTCCCTAGACGTTGACGAGAATCTGCGAAAAGCGGTGGATGGCATACGCAAGGCGGCGGCAGAAGGCGCCGAGATTGTTTGCCTGCAGGAACTTTTTCGTTCACAGTATTTTTGCCGTGAAGAGAACGCCGAGTTATTCGGGCTAGCGGAGGAGATTCCCGGTCCATCAACGGAAACGCTCTCGTCGGTGGCAAAAGAACTAGGCGTTGCTGTAGTAGCTTCTCTGTTCGAGAAGCGCGCCCACGGCTTGTATCACAATACGGCGGTGATTCTGGATGCAAACGGCGAGATTGAGGGATTGTACCGGAAAATGCATATTCCGGACGACCCACTTTACTACGAAAAATTTTATTTCACTCCGGGAGATTTGGGCTTCAAGAATTTCGAAACGAAGTATGCGCGGATCGGCGTGCTGGTTTGTTGGGACCAGTGGTATCCGGAAGGCGCGCGGCTCACGAGCATGCAGGGAGCCAGCGTGTTGTTCTATCCGACCGCGATCGGATGGCATCCTTCAGAGAAGGCGCAATACGGAGCGGCGCAACTGGACGCCTGGCGGACCATTCAGCGCGCGCACGCCATTGCGAACGGGATTTATGTCGCGGCAGTAAATCGCACCGGGTTTGAAGGATCGCAGGATAGCGGCCTGGAATTTTGGGGCAATTCGTTTGTGGCCGACCCATTCGGACAGGTGATTGCGCAGGCTTCCACCGATAAGGAAGAAGTTCTCATCGCCGAATGCGATCCGAAACGGATGGACGAAGTGCGCCGGAATTGGCCGTTTTTCCGAGACCGGCGCATTGACGCCTACACCCCGATCACCGAGCGATGGCTGCGTTAATGGCTACAAATATGCCGCCGCCGGGCGGACCAGCGCCTCGCCGGTATCGAATGCCGGCTGAGTGGGAGCGCCACGAAGCAACCTGGATTGCATGGCCGCATGAAAAGACGGATTGGCCGGGAAAGTTCATGCCGATTCCGTGGGTTTACGCGAGCATCGTGAAGCATCTCGCGCGAGTCGAGCGGGTGCGGATACTGGTCGAAGACGTCGGTGCGGAAGAAAGCGCCCGCCGCGTCTTACGAAAGAGCGGCGCGCTGAACGAGAACGTGGAATTTTTCCATGTCAAAACGAACCGGAGCTGGACTCGCGATTACTGCCCCATCTTTGTGCGGGATGAGACACGAACGCAAGGTGTACTCGACTGGCATTTCAACGGCTGGGCAAAATACAACAACTGGCAGGCCGATGATGCCGTAACGGACCAGCTTGCGCGGAATTTTGACTGGCCTGTTTGGAGGCCGGAGCGAAACGGAAAGCGAATCGTGCTCGAAGGTGGGGCGATTGACATAAACGGCGCCGGATCGATATTGGTGACCGAAGAATGCCTGTTGAGCGCGGTGCAGGCACGGAACCCGGATCTGTCGCGAGAGGACATGGAATCGGTCTTCCGCGAATTTTTAGGAGCGCCGCACACGGTATGGCTAAGAAATGGAATAGCCGGTGACGATACACACGGCCACATAGACGATCTGGCTCGGTTTACGGACGAACACACCATTGTCATTGCCAGTGAGCCGGATCCGAAGGACGCGAATCATGAGCCGCTGCGCGAGAATCTGGCACTGTTGCGGGAAATGCGTGATCCGGCGGGGCAGCCGTTCCGAATCGCGACGCTGCCAATGCCGGAGCCGGTATATTTTGCGGGCCAGCGGCTGCCGGCAAGTTATGCGAATTTCTATATCGTGAACGAACTGGTGTTGGCTCCTACTTTCAACGACAAAAACGATCGCGACGCCCTCAACACACTGGCGGAATTGTTTCCACGGCGAAGCATCATCGGCATCGCGTGCCTCGATCTCGTACTGGGGCTCGGCACTTTGCACTGCATGACGCAGCAGCAGCCGGCATAACCGATGAAGCCCGATTTGCCGTTTGCGGCTGTACTCTGCGCGATCCCCGTTTTTATTTGGTTCTATTTGTTGTTCGCTCGCGGGTGGTTTTGGCAGGTGAAGCGACATCTGCCGCCCACGGCATCGCTTCAAAGCATCCCCAGCCGAAAAGTTGCAGTCGTAATTCCAGCGAGAAATGAAGCTGATGTTGTAGCGCAAACCGTAAGTTCCCTGCTGGCGCAGGATTTCAACGGCGTGCTTCGGATTTTTCTAGTGGATGACAGCAGCACGGACGGAACCGCGGATGCCGCAGCCGCTGCGGCGATCGGCGCCGGACGTTCAGACCAACTGACCATTGTCTATTCCGCACTGCGCGAAGGCTGGACCGGAAAAATGTCGGCGGTCGCGCAAGGAGTGGAGCAAGCGCTTTCGATGAATCCGGATTATCTGCTTCTGACCGATGCCGATATCTATCACGATCCGCGTAACGTTTCGCAATTGATCGCCATTGCGGATGAAGGCGGATATGACCTGGTATCGCTGATGGTCAAGCTCGAAGCGCGAAGTCTGGCGGAACGAGCATTGATCCCCGCTTTCGTCTTTTTCTTTCTTCTGCTCTATCCGCCGGCATGGACCGGCAACAGCCGCCGCAAAACGGCCGGCGCGGCGGGCGGATGCATACTGGTGCGGCCGGAACGGCTGAGGATAGCGGGTGGCATTGCTGCAATTCGCTCCGAAATTATTGACGATTGCGCCCTGGCGAGGATCGTCAAGCGGTCAGGCGGCAAGTTGTGGCTGGGGCTTGCCGAGCACACGCGGAGCACGCGTTCCTATGGAAGCTTCAAAGAAATCGAGCGAATGATTTCACGAACGGCTTTCAATCAACTGAATCACTCGGTGGCGCTGCTGGCGGGAACGCTGCTGGGCCTCGCGATTACTTATGTGCTTCCAGTGGTCTGTATTCTCCCCGGAAGGCTGGATTGCGCTGCTCTCGGCGCGGTGGCATGGTTGCTAATGGCGTTAAGTTACGTGCCGATGGTGCGGTTTTATCGGCTCAACCCGCTTTGGGCGCTGAGTCTTCCCGCAGTAGCAATGTTTTACGGAGCGGCTACAGCACATTCCGCGATAAAGTTCTGGCGCGGGCGTGGCGGCGAGTGGAAGGGCAGGGTGCAGGACGGCGCCGCCAACAGTTAGCGTGTCTTTTTCCGATCAAGAATTTTTATCTCAAATAGCTTCGGCCAAAACTTGCCCGTCACGAAGAGCCGGTCGTTTTGCGGGTCGTAGGCGATTCCGTTCAGAACATTCGTTTCGGCCGTGCGCTCTGAGTCGGGAAGCAGGCCACTCAAATCGACAAAGTCGAGAACCTTTCCGGTATCGGGCGAGATGCGGGCAATAAGGTCCGTTTCCCAGATGTTGGCGTATATCTCGCCCTGAACGTACTCCAATTCGTTCAGATTTTTTACGGGACCGTTTCGTGCCGTTACATGGAGTCTGCGAACGGTTTCAAACGTTACGGGATCGAGATAATAGAGAGTGCTCGAACCATCGCTCATGATGAGGTGCGAATCGTCGTGAGTGAGGCCCCAGCCTTCCGTCGGATACGAAAATTCGTGCAAGTTCGCGAAGCTTGCAAGATCATAGACAAAACCGGTACGAGCTTGCCACGTCAGTTGGATGAGTCGCTGCTTCCAGTCGGTTAGGCCCTCGGCAAAAAAGCGATCGGGAACCTTTATTTCCTGGAGGACGCGACCTGTAGCGAGATCGACTTTGCGCAAGGAAGATCGGCCAGTGAGTCCGGCGCTTTCATAGAGAAAACCGTTCCGATAAAGAAGCCCTTGGGTGAAAGCGCCAGGATCATGTGGATACTCGTGTAAAACTCGGTAAGTTTTGGTGGGCGTGGAGCGCGCCGCGGGCATCATGAAAACACCGATACCGAACAAACCGAGCAACGTAAAAGCGATTTTGGCCATAGCTGGCACGCGTTGCACTGTTCTCCCGGTTGCGGAACCACGGATATGTTTGCAATCCACGATACATTCTTAGCAGAATGCGCATCATACTTGGTTTGAACTTGCTTCAAGCATGCTTAATGTGATTTGTGACTTGTCCAAAACTTTTTACTCGCGCTTTGTAGTCAAGAGGGTTAACGTAAACTGAGAAGTTAGTCCGAGGCGCAATTTGCGAGTTCATTTCCTTGAGCTTCTTGATAGAAGTGTAGGATAGCGTTGCGTGAATGCGCACATGATGAGGTGGAAGAGAGGAATGAAGGCCGGGTATCTAACCCTAGCGTTAGCAGCAGCGCAAACACTTCCGGCGGCAGATGGCAAAGAGCACAACATCGCCAATATCTTCAAACCAGTTACCACTCCGGGGACCCAGATCCTCGACATTGCAACTCTCGCTCTCGCTGTTACCGGCGTAATTTTCGTTATTGTCGCCGGACTGCTGATTTATATATTGGTTCGCTTCCGCCGCAGACCGGACGACGATCGCCAGGAGCCGCCACAAGTTTACGGCAGTACGCAGATTGAAGCTGCCTGGACGGTGCTTCCAATCCTGATTGTTTTTGTGTTGCTGATGGTTACGGCCCGCGTAATCTCGGGGGTTGAAGATGCTAAGCCGCGGTCCAACGCTCTGAAGGCCACCATCGTTGGTCATCAATGGTGGTGGGAAATTCAGTATCCCAAGTACGGTATTGTCACTGCGAACGAATTGCACATCCCTGTGGCGGGCCCGCAGCATCTAGCCACATTTTTGACTCTGGAGTCGGCCGATGTGGCTCACAGCTTCTGGATTCCCCAGTTGGGCGGCAAGATGGATGTGATCCCCAACCGGAACAACAAAATGTGGATGGATCCAAAGGAAACCGGGGTGTTTTTTGGTAACTGCGCCGAGTACTGCGGCACCCAGCACGCCAACATGCTGATTCGCGTGATTGTGCAACCGAACGACGAGTTTATGAAATGGGTGGCGTCCGAACAAGCGCCGGCGGTGAACGATGCCTCTCTCGCCCCGCAGCGAGAACTTTTCGAATCGCTCTCGTGCGTCAATTGCCACACGGTAAGGGGCACGCCGGCCAAGGGTACATTTGGCCCTGACCTGACGCATCTGATGAGCCGCCGCATGCTGGCATCAGGCATGATTCCGAATACTCGCGAAAATCTTCGGGAATGGATAAAAGACCCGCAGACGATAAAGCCGGGATGTCAAATGCCGGATATGCAGCTTACGAGTGCGCAGCTTGACGCGGTGACGGCATATTTGTCGAGCCTGAAGTAGATGAGGAAATTCGATGGCAACCGCTGAATATCCTTTAGAACAGCCCCGCCGGAAGCCCCGCGAGTTCTCTATCTCGCAGGCGTTCAGCGGCTGGGTGGAAACGGTCGATCACAAGCGGCTGGGGTTGATGTACATGGTCACGGCGCTTGTGTTTCTGCTGGTTGCGGGGGTAATGGCGACGCTTATGCGCATCCAACTCGCCGTTCCCAATAACCATTTCCTTCCGCCCGACACTTATAACCGCCTGTTCACCATGCACGGAACCACGATGGTGTTTCTGGTGGGAATGCCGATTATCGCGGGCATGTCGAATTATCTGATTCCCATCATGATCGGCGCGAGAGACATGGCGTTTCCGCGTTTGAACGCGTTCGGATACTGGGTATTTCTATTTGGCGGCATCCTGCTGTACCTCAGCTATTTGGGGGGCGGCGGATTGTCGGGTGCCGGGTCGGCTCCGGACGTAGGTTGGTTTGCCTACGCCCCGCTAACATCGCAAGCTTTTTCGCGCGGTCACGCCACCGATTACTGGACCCTCGGCATTCTGGTAGCCGGCGTTGGCAGCATTGCGAGTTCGATTAACGTGATTGCAACTACGTTGTCGATGCGATGTAAAGGTATGACGCTCGCGCGCATGCCCATATTTGTGTGGGTCATGCTCGTAGATGCCTGGCTTATTCTCATTTGCATACCCCCGTTAAGCGCCGCGCAATTCATGCTACTCGCCGATCGCTATCTGGGTGCGAGTTTCTTTAACACGCAAGCTGGCGGCTCCGCCGTTTTGTGGCAGCATTTCTTCTGGATCTTCGGTCACCCGGAGGTCTATGTTCTGATCTTTCCGGCGTTCGCCACCTTGTCCGAAGTCATTCCCGTGTTCTCGCGCAAGCCCATCTTCGGCCGGTCGGCGATGGTCGCCGCCGTTGTAGCCATCGGGTTCATCAGCACCGGCGTTTGGGCGCATCACATGTTCACGGTCGGAATGACTTCGGTAGCTAATATCTTTTTTGCCGTAGCGACTCTGCTCATTGCCGTACCCACCGGCATCAAAATTTTCAATTGGGCCGCGACCATGTACGGCGGCAAAATTCGCTTTTCGACCGCCATGCTGTTCTGCGTCGCGTTCCTTTTCCAATTTTTAGTGGCTGGACTGACGGGGGTCATGCTCGGTGTCGCGCCCTTCGACTGGCAGTTAACCGATTCCTATTTCGTTGTCGCGCATTTCCATTTCACTTTGGTGGGCGGATTTGTCTTCGGAGTCTTCGCAGCAATTTACTACTGGTTCCCCAAAGTTTCAGGCCGCTTAATGAGCGAGAAATTAGGGAAATGGCATTTCTGGCTTTTCTGTATCGGCTTCAATGTCACATTCGTGCCGCAGCATTTTCTGGGGTTCATGGGTATGCCGCGCCGCATTTATACCTACGCGCCGGGACGCGGTTGGGATGGGTTAAATATGCTTTCGACAATCGGCGTGGCGATTCAGGCGGCAGCCATCCTCATTTTTGCCTGGAACGTGATCCGCTCTCTTGTGCATGGTGCCGCGGCCGGCGATGATCCCTGGGATGCCTGGACGCTCGAATGGACAACAACATCGCCACCACCCGAATACAACTTTGAAACATTGCCGGAAGTGGGAAGCGCCCGGCCTCTTTGGGACCTGAAACACCCGGACGACCCGGATTGGAAGTACGAGTAGCGCGCATGGCCTCCATTACGACAACACCGCCTCAAATCGCGGAATGGAAGACGCCCGACCGCGGCACAGTGGGTATCATTTCGCTGATCATCACGGAGAGTTCGTTGTTCATGATCTTCGTGATCGCTTACTTGTTTTACATAGGTAAGAGCATCAACGGCCCCTATCCGAAGGACGTTCTTGAATTCCCCTGGTGGGCATCGATTTGCTTGTTTTCGAGCAGCGGAACTATTGTGCTGGCAGAGCATGCTCTGAAGCACGGCAAAATGGGAGTATTTAAGGGTTGGTGGGGGCTAACGATCTTACTAGGGCTCGAATTTATCCACCAGACCGCGGCTGAATGGTATCACCTGATTTACGTCGATAATCTCCGGATTTCGACGAACCTCTTCGGCACCACCTTTTACATGCTCGTCGGTTTGCACGCTACGCACGTCATCGTCGGATTGGTTTTTCTGCTGATCGTTTTCATCGTCACAATGATGGGTTTCCCCGCGCAGACACAAATCAGGCGAATCACATTCCTCTCGTGGTACTGGCATTTCGTGGATGCGATCTGGGTTGTTGTGCTGACTACCGTCTACATCATCGGGAGATAGCATGAGCGAGGAACATAGCAATCAACCGCCGAACTCAGTGGAGATGCCCGGGCCCACATTTTGGCCGATGGTGCTCGCCTTTGGCATAACCCTCATGGCTGCGGGCCTGGTAACGAATCTCGCGGTCAGCCTTATTGGAATTGTGATTCTGCTGCGCGCTGCCGTGGGATGGTGGCATCAGGTAATCCCGCACGAAGAACACGAATTTGTACCACGCAGGCATCCGGAAGAATGGGCGGCGCCCGTTCGCACCAGCGGCCGTTCGGTTGCCACCCTCAAGGTCGGCGTATCTCATCATCGGATGCACATTCCGGAAAAGGTGCACCCGTACATGTCCGGCGTATGGGGAGGCTTGGCCGGCGGCGTCGCGATGGCCGTACTCGCGTGTATCTATGGCGTCGTGGCGCAGCATAGCATCTGGTATCCCATCAATCTGCTCGCCGCTATGGTCATTCCCCAAGTGGCCGATTCCACAATTGAAGGACTCAGAGCCTTCGATGCGTTGTCGTTCATTGTGGCGGTGGTCGCGCACGGAGCCATTTCTATTCTCGTCGGGGTTCTCTATGCTATAACGCTGCCTATGTTTCCCCGCCGCGCGCCGCTGTGGGCCGGATTCATCGTTCCTCTTTTTTGGAGCGCCTTATTAGCCGCCACGATGGAGCTTACGAATCCGGCGCTGAATCATCGCGTGAATTGGTTCTGGTTTGTGCTCTGCCAAATCGGCTTTGGGCTAGTTGCGGGATTTATTGCCGCTAAAACACAGCGGATCGATACGATGCAGCACGTTCCATTCCTCGAACGCGCAGCGATCGAGGGGCAATTTAGTGAACCCAAAGAGGGAGAACAAGATCAATGAGGGCAGCCTTCGGGGCGGCGCTGTCGCTCGGAGCGTGTCTGTTGGTCGCCTCCGGTTGTGGAAGGCCGAGGCGATTTCCAACACCGCCGGAGCTAATGGAGGTGACGGATTTCCACGCCTTGTTCAACCGGAATTGTGTTGGCTGCCACGGCCAAAACGGAATGAAAGGGCCTGGCCCCCGGCTAAATGATCCTGTTTATCTTTCGATCGTCGATCGAAACGAGCTGGCAGAAACAATTCGAGACGGGCGCCCCGGTACGCCGATGCCTGCATTCGGAGGTACAAAGGGCAGCTTGCTTTCGGAACGGCAAATACAAGCCATCGTGAATGGCATGGAGCGTGAATGGTCGCGGAAAGTCGATTTTCACGGCGTGCCGTTGCCGGTTTATGGCGTGCAAAAAGCGACACCCGGAGACGCCGCTCACGGCCAAATGGCTTACATGAAGGACTGCATGATGTGTCACGGCTTCGGAAGTTTCAAAGGAGCAGCGGGGCCGATCCTCGATCCGAATTTTTTGGCTCTCATTAGCGACCAGGGGCTGCGCACCACGATGATTGTGGGAAGAATGGACTGGGGCATGCCCGACTGGCGTAACCGGATACCGGGACATCCCATGAAAGACCAGGACATGTCGGATATCGTCGCGTGGCTGGCTTCGAAGCGGCCGCAATACGCGCAGCTAGCAGCGCAACAATCCATTCTTCCGGCCCCTCACGCGATCCCGACCCCGGTTTCGACTTCAACGAGCGGGCAAAACAGCACTCAGGAGAAATGAGAAAGTGAACAACGAACAACCGGCGCATCCGGAACCAAAGACAACAACCCGCCGAAATCTATTGTTCACAGTTGGCGCGGCGTTGAATGCCGCGGCGGGCGTTCTGGTTGCCATTCCGATCATCGGGTACCTGTTTTCAGCGTTTCAACACCGGAGAAGCGCCTCGGAAGAGTGGATCAACCTCGGGACGGTGGATGGCTTTCCGCAAGGACAGACCCGGCTGGCAACTTTCCGGAACCCGTTCACGCGGCCATGGGACGGGGCAACGGCTGAAATTCCGTGCTGGGTTCGCCGCACCGCCGATAACAAATTTCAAGTGTTTGCCATCAACTGCACGCACCTGGGCTGCCCGGTGCGGTGGTTTCAGGAATCGCAGTTGTTTCTTTGCCCCTGCCATGGCGGAGCTTATTACGCCGACGGCGAGCGGGCCGCGGGTCCGCCTCCCAGGGGTTTATTTCAATACGCGGTAAAGACAGATAACGGCCAGCTATTTATTCGCGGCGGCATTCTGCCGACACTATCGGAGCCGCTTTCGTAGGGACTTGAACTAATGGTGAAGTCAATTTACGCATGGCTGGACCAGCGGCTGCACATCACCGATCTATTTCGGTCAACGGCCGGACACCACGTCCCCGCTAGTTCCGGAAGCTGGTGGTATGTCTTCGGCAGTGCTACATTGCTGTGCTTCGTGCTTCAGATCATAACGGGCACGCTCCTGGCCTGCGTCTACGTGCCCTCGACGAACGAAGCCTGGACCAGCTTGCAATACCTGAACCATACCCAATACCTCGGATGGTACCTGCGCGCGCTCCACAATTGGGGCTCGAACTTTATGGTGGCGCTGATGACCATCCACATGGTCCAGGTGTTTTTATTCGGCGCCTATAAATATCCACGTGAGCTTACCTGGATCAGTGGTGTGTTCCTGCTGGTCGCCACCCTCGCGATGGCGTTTACGGGGCAGGTAATGCGCTTTGATGAAGACGCCTACTGGGGCCTGGGCATCGGAGCTTCCATTACCGGGCGCGTGCCGCTCATCGGTGACCGGCTGGTCCATCTATTGCTGGGGGGCCCTATCATCGCGGGCGAAACTCTCTCGCGATTTTTCGCGCTCCACGTGTTTATTGTTCCGGCGTTGATTATCGGAATTGTCGCCATCCATTTGCGCCTGGTTCTTGAGAAGGGTATTAACGAATATCCGCAAGTGGGGATGCCGGTTAAGAAAGATACTTACGATGCCTATTATGAAAAGGTCATCAAGGAAGAAGGCGTACCCTTTGTTCCCGAGGCAATCGGTAAAGATCTGATTTTCGCGGCCCTGGTGTTGGTGGCAATCCTCGCCTGCGCGGCTTACTTCGGACCCGCGGGTCCATCGGGACCACCCGATCCGACGCGCGTGGATACAGTGCCGCGGCCCGATTTCTACTTCCTGTCTATTTTCGCCATGCTGGCGCTTCTCCCCGACTGGATGGAAACAACAGTCTTGTTCTTTGCCCCCGCCGTGCTGTTAGGGTTTCTTTTTCTACTGCCTTTCATTTCCGGAACGGGAGAGAAGAGCTACAGGCGGCGTCCGGTTGCTGTTCTCAGCGTGTTGTTAATCGGACTGGTGCTGGGCACGCTCACCTATTTCGGATCGACTGCGCCCTGGTCCCCGAAAATGAATGCCTGGAGCGGAGATCCGGTGCCGCCTGCTGACCTTCAGAAAAGAACGCCGCTTGAAATCCGAGGCGCGGCGGTTTTTCAAAACAAGCAATGCCGCAATTGCCATTCGCTCAATGGACATGGTGGAAGCCGCGGGCCGGCGCTCGATGAAGTAGCCTCGCGCCTTACCGCGCCGGAACTCACCCGCCAAGTGATACAGGGTGGCGGCAATATGCCCGCGTATGGCAAGACGCTGAACCCGGCGGAGGTAGACGCACTGGTTGCCTATTTAGTCACGCTGCGGCCGAACTACCGGCCAGCGGCGCGCGATTCCGCGGTACCGGCGTCATTGTCCGATCACGAGGCTGGCGCGCAACCGGGAAAGCCGAAGGGTGAATAGCATTGCAGTTGCGGCACTCGGTTCCTGGACGCTCGATGTTCCTGTTGTTGCGCTGTTTTTAACCATAGCGGCGATTTATTTCCGTGGCTGGCGCAGACTTACAAAGTTGCTTCCACGGCAGTTTCCCACCTCCTGCCTTCTGCTGTTCTGGTTGGGATTAGCGCTATTGTTTATCGCGCTTGAATCCCCGCTCGATGCCTTTTCATCGCTGTTGCTGCAAGCGCACATGGTGCAGCATCTGTTGCTCATGATGGTGGTTCCTCCGCTGCTGCTTCTGGGGCAGCCAATGCTTCCCATCTTGCGTGGGTTGCCCAGACCGTTCGTGAAAGAAGGCCTCGGGCCATTTCTCCGTTGGCCCGCGTTGCGTGGATTTTCAGGCGCTTTGGTCATCCCATGGGTCGCATGGCTTCTATACAACCTGACCACCGTGTTCTGGCACCTACCGGCACTTTATGAACTGGCATTGCGCTCACCCGCATGGCACAACTTAGAACATGCCTGCTTCTTCTGGACGGCGATGTTGTTCTGGTGGCCTGTCGTTCAGCCATGGCCCAGCCGTTCGCGTTGGAACCGCTGGGGCCTTATTCCTTATTTGCTGGCTGCCGATCTTGTGAACACAGCTATTGCCGGATCGTTTGTATTCTCGGGAAAAGTTTTGTACCCGAGCTACGCTGCGGCACCCTTGGGAGGCTTATCGCCGCTTACCGATCAGATGGCGGCGGGCGTCATTATGTGGGTGCCGGGATCCATTTTCTATCTGGTACCCGCGACGGCAATCGCAATGAAGTTGATGAACGGTTCGCGGACGGCTTGGCGGTTTCCTACTCGTATTCCATCTCCCAAAGAGCAAACGCCAGGACTAGTTCACCGTTTCTTGCGGTGGCGATACGCGCGTCCCGCGATGCAGTCGGTGTTTTTTATTGCTGCCGCCGCGGTAGTGATCGACGGATTGTACGGACCACGCATGTCCCCAATGAATCTCGCCGGCGTATTGCCATGGATTCACTGGCGGGGACTGGTTGTGCTTGCGTTGCTGTTCGCCGGAAACCTGTTCTGCATGGCCTGTCCCTTTATGCTCCCGCGAACCGCCGCGCGTAAACTGCTGCGACCCAAACGGCGCTGGCCGGCTTTCCTGCGCTCCAAGTGGCTAGCGGCAGCATTGTTTCTGATCTACCTCTGGGCCTATGAAGCATTCAGTTTGTGGGACAGCCCCGCGATAACTGCCTGGATCGTGATCGGGTATTTTCTTGCCGCATTCGCCATCGACGGGCTTTTCCGCGGCGCCAGCTTTTGCAAATACGTTTGCCCGATTGGCCAGTTTAACTTCGTGCATTCGCTGCTTTCGCCGCTGGAAATTAAAGTGCGCAGCCAGAAAACATGCCAATCATGCAAAACCTTCGATTGTATCCGCGGTAACGAAAAGCAGCGCGGCTGCGAACTTTATCTCTTTCAGCCCAAGAAGGCCGGCAATTTCGATTGCACATTCTGTCTCGATTGCGTGCAGTCGTGCCCGCACGATAATGTCGCGCTTCTGCCGGTCATTCCGGCTCAAACGATTATTTCTAATCCTTATCGCTCTTCGTTGGGGCGCCTTTCGAACCGGCCGGATCTAGCGGCGCTGGTGCTTGTGGTGGTGTTCGGAGCCTTTGCCCACGCATTTGGAATGCTTCCGCCGTTCACCGATTTCGTTTCCCGTTTCAGTGGAGTCGCGGCGCGCCCGATAATCGTGGCGGCCTTAATGGCCTTCGGAATTGTGTTGATTCCCGCGCTTGCAGTATGGGGCTGCACTATACTTAGCGAACCATCCAGCGGTCCGAATCAATCCCTGCGAGCTATCGCTTCTACTTTCGCGTTTTCTCTTTTGCCGATCGGCGCGGCAATGTGGGCCGCCCATTTGCTGTACCACCTGGCGACGGGATTTCTGTCAATTCTCCCTGTGATGGAGCGACTGTTGCATTCATTGCTCCGGCTTCCCGTTCAGCCGAACTGGAGTCTTGCGGCGATGCCGTTCCTGCCCCATTGGCTTACGCCAACACAAATTCTCTTGCTCGATGCCGGGCTTTTGCTGACGCTCTATTTGATCTGGCGCATCGCCAGAGATCGGATGAATCGTTCCAGACCGGCCCGCGTTTTTTTGCCATGGGGATCTCTTGCCTTGGCACTGTACGGAATCGGCATCTGGATTCTGCTCGAACCAATGCAAATGCGCGGCATGATGATGAATTGATGCAACGGCCGCGTAAGTGGTGCGGGCACTCGTGCCTGCGGAGTCGAGACTCGTCTCGACGCTTGTGCTCAAAACACCGGAATTGCTGGGGAGGCTTAGTCGCCCTGACATTACTTGCCTTCGTCGCATCCCCCCAGCTCTGCGCTGACGGCGGATCCGTTCAGTTCCGGCAGCAAACCGGCTCCATTGTTGTCACGCTGTTTGGTAGTCCGTCCCCGCTGCGAACCGGGCCTGCCGATTTAAGCGTGTTGCTCGAAACTGCCGGCGGAAATCAGCCTGTTTTGGACGCAGATGTCAGCCTCACCTTGCGCCAAGGGGAAACGCACCTGACTGCGGCCGCAACACACGCCCAAGCTACGAACAAGTTACTCTATGCGGCGCTCCCCGATTTGCCCACACCGGGCCAATGGCAAGTGACAGTTATGGTCGAACGCGCCGGAACACATTCGGAAGTCGGTGGGACCATCAACATCCTCCCGGGGCCGCCGGCGATTTTGTTCTATTGGCCATATTTCCTCGTAGTGCCAGTCGCCATCGGCCTGTTTGCACTAAATCAATGGCTGAAGAAAAAGGAAGCAGGCCGCCGTCGCACCAATGCTCCGCCAAAGCATTACCATTGGAGTTAGGAGCAGGCAACTGGTTCGAAACAAGGGCCAGTCACCCCTCTGACGGAACTTTGGCCGCATAAGAATCGTCCAAAGAGGAGCGGGGTGTAGTGGATGAAATACTGGCTGTATCTGGCGGCGAAGCTGGCAGGTGTAGCGGCTGTTTGCTACGGACTGCTCTCTAGTCTGCCTCTCATCATCAAAGCGCCTCCCCAGCCGAGATATGGGCCGGAGCAGCCGTTCTTGCATGATCTTCCTACGACGTTTGCTGTCTTCTTCGTCTGGTTGATCTCTGCCGGGCTTGTTTACCTTGCGGTTTGGGATCAACGCCGGCGCTGCCGTACATGCCTGCGCCACCTCATTATGCCCATTTCTACAGGTTCGTGGTCTAACATGCTCACCTTCGGCAGACCTAAAACGGAATGGATCTGTCCGTATGGTCACGGAACGCTGCGCATTTCGGACCTCCAAATTACCGGCTCCGAAACGCCGGATTGGGAGCCTCATCCGGACATGTGGCAGGAGCTTGAATCCTATGATCGTTCGGCAAAGTAGCTCCCTTCGGCTCTTTTTTGCTCCGTGAGACAATCCCAATAGGCAGACCCATTGTCGGTTCGAGTTCAGCTACCCAAGAATTTTGCCGCCTTTCGCGAAGCAATTAAACCCGCCGCCAAGATCGCCCTTGTAGTTGGCTTGGTATTTCTCCTGATTGGCGTTTCCGTCGTTACCTTCTTCTATTCGCGTTATGCGAAATCCACGGACGAGGCATTGGCGCATGGGCCATTTCCGGATCCCTCTTTGCTCTTTGCGGCGCCGGAGCCCGTCATTGTCGGCGATAGCGGCACACCCGACGAAATCGCCTCGCGCCTTCGCCAAAGCGGGTATACCGAAGACGACCAGCGCAATCGGATGGGCTGGTATCACCTCCGTCCTGATGCCATTTCTATTTCCCCGGGACCCGATTCGTACTTTGAATCCGACGGTGGCGTCATCAAGTTCAAAAATGACAAAGTAAGCGACATTATTTCCCTCCGCGACAATGCCCCGTTGACCGAATACGATCTGGAGCCGGAAGTCCTCACCAACTTATTCGATAAGAACCGTGAGAAGCGCCGGATGGTGCATTACAACGACATTCCTCCGGTGTTGCTCCACGCAGTCCTTTCCGCCGAGGACAAGCGATTCTTCCATCACTCCGGGTTCGATCCCATCCGGATGGTGAAATCGGTCCTGGTCGATATTCGTGAGATGCGGCGTGCGCAGGGCGCTTCCACTATTACCCAGCAGCTCGCCCGCATTCTCTGGCTGAGCAGCAAAAAGACCTTTTCTCGCAAATTTGCCGAGCTTTTGATCACCATCCATCTGGAACAAAAGCTCACAAAACAGCAAATCTTCGAGTATTATGCGAACCAGGTGAACCTCGGAAACCGCGGATCGTTTGCGATTCTCGGTTTTGGCGAAGCAGCCGAGGCGTACTTCGGCAAGGATATCGGCCAGCTCACATTGCCGGAGGCTGCAACGCTGGCGGGCCTGATTCAGAATCCCAGCCGCCGGAATCCGGTCCGCTGGCCCGAGCGCGCCAAGAAACGGCGCAATATTGTCCTCATGATGATGAAGGAGAACGGTTATATTACGCAGGCGCAGTATGAAGCCGCCTGCGCGGCGCCGCTTGTCATCGCGCCGAAAGGGATCGAATCGAGGGATGCGCCGTACTTTGTAGACATCGTCAATAAACGTCTCGAAGATAATTTTCAGGACCGTGAATTTACCGACACCGGGTATCGCGTCTATACAACCCTCGATCAGGAACTGCAGCGGACCGCGCTGGAAGCAGTCGCGGAGGGCTACAAGGACATCGAGAAGACGGTTCTGCGGCGCACCAAAAAAGGAACCAAGCCTGTTTTTCCGCAAGTCGCGCTGGTCGCGCTCGATCCTCACACCGGCGATGTGAAGGCGCTAGTAGGTGGTCTGAGCTACGGAGCCAGTCAACTCGATCACGCTCTTGCCCAACGCCCCTCAGGCAGCGCATTCAAACCCTTCGTCTACGCCACCGCTCTGAGTACCGGGCTAACGAATCAACCGCCCAACGTCATCACTGCGTCAACAATTTTCCCTGACGAGCCGAAGACGTTTATGTTCAACGGCAAACCGTACGCGCCTGCCAATTTTGAAAATGAATTCTTCGGTCAGGTATCGGTGCGGACCGCCCTCGCCAAATCGCTAAACGTTCCCACCATCGAAATTGCCGAACAAGTCGGCTATGACAAGGTTGCTAATTTGGCGCATAGCGTTGGGTTAGCTAACATAGCCGCCACTCCGTCAATGGCCTTGGGAACCTACAACGTCACTCCGCTTGACCTTGCCGGCGCCTACACAACGTTCTCCAATAATGGCGTCTATGTCGCGCCGCACTTCATCCAATCGATTCACGATCGCACAGGTGAGGATATTTACAACGGTAAAGCAGACCCCAAGCAGATCCTCGATCCTCGTGTGAACTACCTGGTGGTCAATCTGATGGAGGAAGTTCTTAGGTCCGGTACCGGAGCCGGCGTCCGGGCTCGGGGATTTACACTGCCGGCAGCCGGTAAGACCGGCACGGAGCACGACGGCTGGTTCGCCGGGTTCACTACAAAGCTTCTTTGCGTGGTGTGGGTCGGCTACGACGACTATCGCGATCTGAAGATGGAGGGAGCGCATTCGGCCCTACCGATCTGGACCGAATTCATGAAGCGCGCAAGTAAGCTTCGTGAATATCGCAATTCCGGTGATTTTGATATTCCGGACGGCGTTGTCAGCGTGCAGATCGATCCCGATACCGGTGAACTCGCCACCAGCGCCTGCCCGAAAATCATCACCGAATACTACTTGACGGGTACGCAGCCGACGCAATTCTGCCCGCTGCATTCGGGTGGCGGGACGCAGTTTGCCGACTGGCAGAATAACCCGGCCATCAATGGCAATCCCAGCGCTGTTCCGCCGTACAATCCGAATCCTGCACAACCGCAGCAGCCGAATGGAGCGCCGCCCGCAAACGGCCAGCAATCGGCCAACGGAACCAATCAAAACGGCAACCCGGAGCAGCAACAGCAGGAGCAAAAGAAAGAGAAAAAGAAGGGCTTCTTCGATAAGCTTAAGGGAATTTTCAAGTAGCTGATCTGCTGCCTTTGTCAACAGGTACTCAGGATATGAACACGGATGAAAAGGACCCGGCCATCATAGGTCTCAAGCGGGCCGCCGCGAGCCGTGCTGCCGCGCAGATTGAAAGCGGAATGGTCGTTGGGCTAGGCTCCGGCAGCACTTCGCGATTGGCTGTGGAAGCTATCGGCCAGCGCGTCCACGAGGGGCTCAAGATCATTGGCATTCCGACATCCGAGCAGACGGCGGGGCAAGCTCGCGCACTGGGCATTCCTTTATCGACGCTTGGTGAATATCCGGAAATCGATCTCGCCATTGACGGCGCCGACGAGGTAGAACTCGGCACACTGAACCTCATCAAAGGTGGCGGCGGAAATCAACTGCGGGAAAAAATTGTAGCGTCAGCCAGCCGGAGGTTTTTAGTCATTGTGGATGAAAGAAAGGTTGTTCATCAACTCGGCTCTCGCGCGAAAGTGCCTGTAGAAGTGGCCCAGTTCGGCTGGCAGGCAACCGCGAGGAAGCTCGATAACCTGAATGGCAATCCCGTGCTTCGCCTCGGCTCCGATGGCCAACCCTTTATCACCGATGGAGGAAACTAT
>Ga0134125_10001355_pt1 | contig 30219 bp, 24 predicted proteins | sample KB31751_FD_96464 | JGI IMG/M metagenome (GOLD analysis project Ga0134125, IMG submission 96464) | Terrestrial soil microbial communities with excess Nitrogen fertilizer from Kellogg Biological Station, Michigan, USA - KB3-175-1 | ecosystem: Environmental > Terrestrial > Soil > Unclassified ... | reverse complement strand
GCTCTTGTTTCTCCCAATTCTGACGATGAGCACATTGAGGCGATATCAGAATTGCTGGACGATTCCGTGGCACGCGGTCATTTGGCGGCCGCCGGAATGGACCACGCGCGCGGCTTTACGTGGGAACACTCGGCGCGGAAGCTTCATGGACATTTTTCGGAGTTGCTGTAAAGGGAGCTCATGGCATCGAAGGTCGTTGTAGTACACAGCGGGGCGAGAGATTCCTACCAGGTGGCGAGGGCGCTCAAAGAGAGCGGACGTCTCGATTGCCTGGTGACGGATTTATTCTGGCCGTCAGACGCGCCATGGGCAGAACGGGCCGCCGGGATTCTTCCTTCATCTATCGAGCAACAGTTGAGTGCACGGAGCGAGCTTGCACTGGAAAAGCACGATGTTAGGCAATGCCTTGCTGCCGGAGCGCTGACGCTGGGATTGGATAAATGGAAGCGCGCGCCGCAGGCGTGGAAACGAAGCGTAATGCGGTGGAACGACGCGAAAATGGGCAAAACCGCCGGTAAGCTTGCAACTTCACACGGATCGGCGCTGCTGAGCTATAGCTATTACGGACACAGCGCATTTACACATTTCGAAGGCGAGCGGCCGGGGATGCTGTTTCAATTGCACCCGCATCCGGCGAGCATGAGACGAATTTTGCGTGCGGAATTGGAGAAGCATCCGGATTGCGCAACCTCGCTCGAACAGGAATGGGAACTGGCGCTTCCGGAAGCGGATTTCAGACGCCTGGCGGCTGAGACGGAGATGGCCGGGGCGTGGCTCGCTGCGTCCAGCTTTACCAAGGTGACGCTCGCTGAAAACGGGATTCCGGCCGAGCGCATTCATGTGGTGCCGTATGGCGTGAATCTGGAGAAGTTTCATCCGGCCGCGGGGCGCAGAGTGGAGAACGGCCCCTTGCGGCTGTTGTTCGTCGGCAGAATCAATCAACGCAAAGGAGTGAAGTATCTGCTCGAAGCGCTTAAAAGACTTCCGGCAAAGCACGTTGAGTTGACAATTTGCGGACGCGTGCTCGACGATTTGAAAATTTTCGAGCCATTCCGTTCCCAGATCACGATTCGCCCTTCCGTGAGTCATGCGGAACTGGTGGCGGCATATCAAACAGCGGATTTATTTGTCTTCCCTTCGGTCGCCGAGGGATTCGCGCATGTGCTTTTGGAATCGATGGCTTGCGGGCTTCCGGTGTTGAGCACCACCGCAACGGCAGCGCCGGACCTGGTAACCGAGGGCGTGGACGGGTTCGTTGTAGAGCCAGGCGCGAGCGATGCGCTTGTGTCACGCGTGGAGTGGGCATTATCGCATCGCGGCGAATTGAATGGCATGAGAGAAGCGGCGCGCCGCAAAGCGGAGCAATTCACGTGGGCGCGGTTTCGGCAGGGCGTCAATGACTTTGTATCGGCGCATTGCGAGCCGCCCGCGGTTCTCACGGCGGAGGAGATGGAAAAGGAGCGCGAACTGGAGCCGGTGAGATGACGTACGAAGTTCTGCTCGCGGCAACCTTTTTGGTGATTCTGCTTTCGGTTCTTGCCGCTTACGACGGCAGCCGCGATGTGTTCCATCCGCTTGTGTTCATCGGGCCGATGATGGCCTTCATTTACGTCTGGATGCCCTTTAAGCTTCTGCGGGCCGGCGACATCTATAACTTTTTCGACTCGCAGCAACTAATTGAAGTGCAGGCGATCAACCTGCTAGGCGTTTCGGCGTTCGCCTTCGGTTGCCTTGGCGCCGGCGTGCGGAAGCCGAAGGTACGTCCGGCCGGAATTGCAAATTCGAGGCACACGGCAAAGCGGCTGGTGGTGGGCGGCATTGTTTCTGGCGGGCTTGGACTAGTAGCATGGCTGACTCTGATAATCCACTCCGGCGGTCCGATGCAGGCGTTCGGCACGGCCTATAGCGGCGGATGGGACGACAGCGGCTATATCCGCGACGGCTCAATTCTGTTACTGGCTGGGGTGCTGCTCATTCTGGGCGCAGTTGGTATTGACCGGATGCGCGCCTGGTATGCGGCGCTGCTCTTGGTGTTTACCATGCCATGGCTGACGCAGGCCATCCTCACTTCGCGGCGCGGGCCAACATTTGCACTGTTTGCAGTTTGGGGGATGGGCTGGTTCTTGAATAAAGGGAAACGGCCACCGGTGATTGCCACGTGCCTTTCCGGATTGGCGATCGGTTGGCTGGTGCTGTTTTTGGTGACGAACCGGCACAGCATTTATCTCGGCTCCGACAAGAGCTTCACCACCGACGTCTCGGCAATTACCGATACACCAGATACCGGGAACGAATATATTTACGGGTCGGGTTCGTTGCTTGCGGCACGACGCGCGGAGAAGCATTTCTGGGGCAGGCGCTATGCCGCTCAGTTGCTGATTCGACCGATTCCGTCGTCGATTTGGCCGACAAAGTATCAGGATTTCGGCGTGCCCGAACTGCTCGAAAATGCGGGCACCGGTGAAGGCATTACGGAAACGATGGGATGGGTGGGGGCTCCTGGATCGGCTCCAGGCATTATCGCGGATTTGTGGATTGAATTTACATGGCTCGCCATTCCGGTGCTTGCGCTATTCGGATGGTGCTATGGGCGGTGCTGGCGGAACGCGATCGGCAAGGGCCGTCAATGGATCGCACAATACGCAATTTTATCGGCCCTTTCGATTTACCTGGTGATGCAAACGATGGAGGCCGTGATCTTCCGGTTGGCGCTGCTCTCGATTCCGATCTGGCTGGGGTGGAAGTGGGCGCAACACCGCAAGAGACGCCGCGCGAGCCGGGCGGAAGTCGCGGAGGCGGCTTTTGCAAGATCGGAATTCGTGAGGCCGGCATTGTGATGGAAAACGGAAACAACAAAGTAGTCGTAATTTGGATTGACTGGTACGCGTATCATGTCGCGCGATTCCGCGCACTGCATGAACATCAGGCGCTGCAAGGACGCATTACCGGTCTGGAATTGGTGGGCGGCGCGGGCGTGCACCAGGGAATGGTGTTTCGCGAGGCGGTGAGCGAGCCGTTGCCCATAAAGACGCTTGCCCCGAAAGCAAGCTGGAGTGAACTGGGACAGCGGCGACTGGGGCTCATGGTGTGGCGGGAACTGGAAAAACTGCAGCCGGAGGTGGTATTGGTACCCGGCTACTACACACTGCCCGGTTTGTCGGCGGCATTGTGGGCGAAATGGCGCGGACGGCGTTCCGTGTTGATGACGGAATCGACCGAGGCCGATCACAAGCGAACAGGATGGAAAGAAAAATTCAAAAGCTTGCTGCTGCGCGGCTTGTTCGACTGGGCGGTGGCGGGCGGCAGCGCGCACGTGCGCTATCTGGAAGCGCTCGAATTTCCGACGCATCGCATTGCGCGGAACTACGACGTGGTCGATAACCATTTCTTTGCCCGAGGCGCCGACGATATACGGGTGCATCGGAAACGCAGCGAATGGAATTTGCCGGACAAGTACTTCTTATTTGTCGGGCGGCTTGCTGAAGAAAAGAATGTAACGGGCCTGCTAGAAAACTTCGCGGCGTACCGGCGAAATGGCGGCACATGGTCGCTGGTGATCGCGGGCGACGGGCCGCTGCGCGGCACCCTTGAGAATTTTGTTGAGCGGCGCGAACTCGAAAGCGTCGTGCGGTTTGCCGGACATCACACATCCGTGGGACTGTTGCCTTACTACGCCTTCGCCGGCTGCTTCGTGCTTCCGAGCACGAGGGAACCTTGGGGTCTGGTGGTGAACGAGGCGATGGCGGCCGGGCTGCCGGTTATTGTTTCCAAGCGCTGCGGCTGCTCGGAAGATCTGGTGGAACAGGGTGTGAACGGATTCGTTTTCGATCCGGCGAAACACGGCGCGATTCGCGAGGCGATGGAATCGATTGAAACGCGCGACGGCGAACCGCTCAGGCAGATGGGGCGGAACTCGCGCGAAGTGATCGCGCAATATTCGCCGGAGACCTGGGCCGGAGAAGTGGCGCGCATCGTAGCCGCGTAACCAGGAGACGACTAGCACATGGCCACACTGATACAGCTTCCGGAGCGTTCCTCTTCCGCGACTTCCCGCTCGGGAACGTGGTTGAACCTGGTGGCACATCTCGATCCGAAGTACGGCGGCATTAGCGCCGTGCTGCCGCCATTATGCGAAGCCGTGAGCGAGGCAGGCGCGGACGCATCGCTGGTTCCTTTCTGCGGACCGGACGAGCACTATGACGTTGCGCCATCGATTCCGCTGGATGTTTTTCCGCTTGGGATGAGGCGGTGGCTGGTGGATGGTGAACTGCGGCGCCGGCTTGCCGATCATGTTATCGAGAGCGCAGGCCTACATATTCACGGAATTTGGCAAGAGCACTGCCTTTTCGGGGCACAGGCAGCGCGGGATGCCAATAAGCCTTACATGATTTCCGCGCACGGCATGTTGGATCCATGGGCCCTACGCAATAAAGGGTGGAAGAAACGGATTTACTCGGCTCTTATCGAAAGGCGAAATGTGTCGGGTGCGGCCTGCCTTCATGCTTTGACGAGCGCCGAAGCGCAGGAATATCGGGAATTTGGAGCGCGTAATCCGATTGCGGTGATTCCGAATGGAGTACACATCCCGGCGACGGCAAGCGCGCCGGCGTTTTTTCGCAAATTCCCAGAACTGGCAGGCAAACGCGTTTTGCTGTACCTTGCGCGACTGCATTTCAAAAAGGGTTTGGACCTGCTGTGCCACGCCTGGAAGAATATTTCGCCGGGCGAGGAACATCATCTGGTACTCGCCGGGCCCGATTTTGAAGGGACGAAGCAACGCGTGGAAGAGATGATTGCCGAACTCGGAATCGGTAAATCGGTGTCGTTTGCCGGAATGTTGAAAGGCAGCGATAAATGGAATGCGCTTGCAGCAGCCGATGCCTTTGTGCTGCCGTCGCGATCGGAGGGCCTCAGTGTTTCGGTGCTCGAAGCGATGGGAATGAGCAAGCCGGCTATCGTCACATCGCGGTGCAACGTCCCGGAAGTTCGAACGCGCGAATGCGGGTGGATGATAGAGCCGAACGAAACGGAACTCACCACAGCGCTGCAGGAATATTTTTCGAGCAATGCGGCAACGCGAAAGCGCATGGGATGGAACGGGCGTCGCGTGGTGGAACAAATCTACAGTTGGGAAACAGTTGGCCATCAGATGGCGGCTGTCTACGAGTGGCTTTCGGGCGGATCACAACCGGCGCAGGTCGATCTGCGCGTGGCGTGATCGGGGCAACGAACAACATGGAACACGTTCAACTCGCGACGTTCAACAACGATAACTATCATCCGGGCCGGAGCCTTGCCTGGCAGCTTGCCTGGTTCTTTTTCGGCTTGCCGCTGTTGCGCAGCGCCTGGCTACCTTGTTCCGGAGTACGCGTGCGCCTGCTTCGCGCCTTCGGGGCAAAGGTCGGCAAAGGCGTGGTGATTAAGCCCGGCGTGCGGGTGAAATATCCGTGGCGCCTTTCAGTAGGCGATCACTGCTGGCTGGGAGAAGACTGCTGGATCGACAACATCGCCGACGTGCGAATTGGCAGCAATGTCTGCCTTTCGCAAGGAAGCTATTTTTGTACCGGCAATCACGATTGGACGGATCCGTCGTTCCGGCTTGTCGAGCAATCGATTGTGGTGAATGACGGCGCATGGGTGGGAGCGAAGGTAACGGTTTGTCCGGGCGTCACTGTCGGCGCAGGCGCGGTTGTTGCGGCGGGAAGCATCGCCAACCGGACGGTTCCGGCTTATGAAGTGCATGCGGGCAATCCGGCGAAGTTTGTTAGAAAGCGGGAGATCCGCAGGAAAAATGCCGCGGAAGACCATGCCATTGGCGAGAGGGGAGCAGAAATACCATGCGAATCTTACTCCTAAATCAATTTTTTTGGCCCGATACCGCACCGACTAGCCTGCTGCTGACCGATCTTGCGCGAGAGTTGGTTTCGCGCGGCCACGAAACTGTCGTCGTCTGCAGCAATTCGAAATACGCGAGCGCGGGACCGGCAAATGAATTACCGGGAGTGGAGATTCATCGGACACCCACGCTGAAGTTCGCTCGCGGCATCATCGCGCGGCTACTCTCATATACATCGTTCCTGTTGTCGGCGGCCCGCGCCGGGCTGTTTAGTAAGCGGCCCGATCTGGTGATTACGTTGACGACGCCACCACTGCTTTCGCTCATCGGAACGCTAATGAAAAAGTTGCGTGGCTGCGAACACTGGATTTGGGAAATGGATGTCTATCCGGATGTCGCGGTGGAGCTTGCCTATATCAAGAAGGGCAGCATAGTCGAAAAAGTGATTGGCGTACTGACGGACTGGCCGCGCCGGAATGCCGATGGAATTCTTGTGCTCGGCGAATGCATGAAAGAAAGGTTGATTCAACGCGGCATCGCACCGGAGAAGCTCATCGTAGCCGAAAACTGGGCTGACGGACGGGAACTTCGCCCGCTGCCATTTCCGCAAAAGCCGTTGCTGCAAATTTTGTATTCGGGCAATCTTGGCTTAGCTCATGACGTGGACACGGTGGCGCAGGCAGCGGCGGAGATGAATGACAAGCCTGTCGCCGAGTTTATTTTCGCCGGGGGCGGACCAAAGCGGAAGCAGTTCGAGCAGCGTTGTACAGATGAGAAGCTGAAACACGTTAGCTTTCGCGGATACGCCAGTTCAGATGCGTTGGGAGAAAGTCTTGCATCTGGCGATATCGGATTAGTGACGCAAAAGCCGGAGTGTTTCGGCACCGTGGTGCCGAGCAAGGTATATGGTTTGTTGGCATCCGGCCGGCCTATCTTATACATCGGCCCAAAGGGTGGCACGCCGCAGCGGATCATTGAGAAATTTCGCTGCGGCTGGCATGTCAAGCCGGGCGACGTGACTACGCTGAAGAATCTGTTGCACACGCTGGCCAGCAACCGGCGATTGGTTTATGAAGCCGGACGTAACGCGCGGCGGGCATTTCTCGACCATTACGACTTGCCGATTGGCGTCGCCCGTATCGCGGATCGGATCGGCGTGCGGCCGTTCGCTCCAAAGCCGCAAGACGAGCAGAAGGTGCGGACACCGGCGGCAGCGTAAGGAAGGCGTTTAAGCTGCTTTGCGGAAGGTCAGATTGATGCGAAAGCTGCCGAGCAGATGGTGATTCCCTTCCTTCAATGGCGTGACTCCGTGGTAGCGGAGCCGTGAAGGACCGCCCCAGACAACGACGTCTCCATGCGCGAGTGGAATACGCGCGGTTTTTTCTTCGCGCTTTAAGCCGCCAAATAGAAACACCGCCGGAAGGCCGAGCGAAACGGAAACGATGGGCTGCTGAAAATCGTGCTCATCTTTGTCCTGGTGCAACGACAGTTTCGCACCGGGTTCATAGCGATTGATGAGGCAGGCATCGGGGGTAAACTTTGCGAATCCGGCAACGGCCGCGGCGCTTCCGGCCAAATCTAAAAAAGCTTCCGGCATTTCAGGCCAGCACGCTCCGCTATTGGGATCCGTTGCCTGATATCGATAGCCGGTCTTATCGGAGACCCAACCAAGCGGCCCGCAGTTGGTCATCGCAACCGACATGCGATAACCGCCAGGCGTAATCATATGGCGAAAGGGCGCTTTGGTGGCAACGTTGTGAAGTGCTGCGAGGACTTCCTTCTCACGCGGCAAAGCAAACTGGCGCAACACCACGGCCCCGTCAGCGAGCGGCTCGCTGCGTGGTTCGGTTTCAGCCAAGCCTTGAAATAAATCGAGATTCATGACAATCCTACTGCGCGTCGTGAAAGATAATACCGAGCGTATGGCGGCGGCCCGAACGAATGCGACTGACGCCGTGCCGCATGTTGACGCGATAAGCGCCACGCGTGCCTTGAACGGGTCGATTGTGAACGGCGAACACCACTGCGTCTCCATGGCGGAGCGGCACCACTTCAGGGCGCGATTGCATTCGCGGCCGCTGCTCGGTCATCACGAATTCGCCGCCCTCAAAATCTCGCTCCGGTTCCGATAACAAGGCCGCGACCTGCAGCGGGAAGACGTGCTCGCCATAAAGGTCCTGGTGGAGACAGTTGTAATCGCCCTCTCCGTATTCGAGCAGCAAAGGCGTGGGGTTCACCTGGCCCGCATGGTGGCAGCGTTTCAAGAAGTCCGCGTGATTTTCCGGAAAACGAATATTGATGCCCATTGCGGCGTTCCAGCGATTCGCAATCGGCATAAGAAAGGGATAGAGAGAAGTTCGAAGGCCAGCGACAAGGTCGGGCAGCGGATAGCGAAAGTACTTATATTCGCCACGCCCAAAACCGTGGCGTGCCATCACAACACGGCTGCGAAACAAGGAATCGTTTGAATAGAGCGCCGTGAGCGATTTGCATTCCCCGGGCGAAAGCAACTCGCCAAGAACGCTGCATCCATAAACATCCAGATCGCGGGCAACATCGTCCCAACGGATGCCGCCGGCGAGATTTAACGGTTCCTTTGTAGCAGTAGCCATGTCTAACAGCCTCTTCTACAAGTTTGCCCCTACTGGGGTGCGGCTGCGCTCCGGTTCTTGCGGTTAAATCCGGCTGGGCATTTTGCCGGGGACCGACAGTTCGGAACAAACCGCCGTTTGTATTTTCAGCAGCACAACCACCGCGACGAGCAAGATAGCGCCAGTGAGTTCGAAGACAACGCCGAGACCCATAACACTCTTCAGCCAACCGGCGCCTGCCGCAGCCATACCCCCCGCCAAACCTCCAGCGCAATTTAAGATGCCGTATCCGGTAGCTCGAAGATCGTTTCGCGCGATCTGAGCCAGAACGGGCATTGTGTTCGCGTCGTAAAATCCCTTGCCCAGGCCGAACAGGATCAACATGGTAACGGCAGCGATTTCAGACGATGTAAATCCCGCGAGAAAGAGGCACGGCGAGGCAGCAACGGTACCGATTGCCTGAACGAGAACCCGCGCACGGGACTGGCGCACTGCCCAACGGTCCGCAATCCAGCCACCCACCAGCACGCCAACCACACTGGCGAACTGCAGATAGAACGTGGCGGAAAATCCGGCGGAGGTGAGACTGGCGGAGAACTTCTCGTAAAAATAAACAGGAAGCCATGTGTATACCACCCAATTTGCAATGGCGAAGGCGGAAAAGGCCAGAGCGATATAGGCAAAACTGCGAAGGCCTATCAATTCACGAACGGATCGAAAGAAACCGAGAGCTGCGTTGTCCGCACGCCTCTCGAATTTATCATTTCGCCTGAGTATTGGTACAAGAACAATCGCGTAGCACACACCAAACACGCCGAGCAGCGTAAATGCGAATCGCCATCCGTAGTGCTCGCCGAGCCACCCACCGCCTACGCCGCCCAACACCACTCCCATATAGATGCCGCTCTGATGTATACCGGTAGCGCGCGACACCGATTTGCCGCTGTGAACGTCCGTAATCAGCGCAAGAGCAGCGGGAAGGTAACAAGCTTCGCTGATGCCCATAACACCGCGAACCGATACGAGTGAGCCGAACGAATGCGTCTGCCCGGTCAGCCAGGTGACCAGTGACCAGATCGCAAGGCTTAAAATGATGACCCTTGTGCGTCCCCATCGGTCGCCGATCCAGCCGGCAAGCGGACTCACAATTCCGTAGACCCAGATGAATGCTGCCGAGACGAGGCCAAGCTCCACATCGGAAAGGCGCATGTCGGCCTTGATCAACGGGAAAACCGAATAGATCAACTGCCGGTCGAGGTAGTTAACGGCAATTACGATCCAAAGCAGGGCGACAAGAAGCCATGGATAATAAGATCGCTTCATCGAGCGCCGATAGTGGAGTCCTTTCCATCGGCAAACAAAAGAGCGGAGGAAATATCAAGGCAGAGCGGTGTGAGATGCCGCTCGCAGCCCACGTGGGCACCGCACCACGTGGACCGGCTCTCGAAATATCCAAAGTCAACCAGAAGAAAAGTACTAGAACACATATTTAAAGACAACAAATTCGAATTTATATTATGCCGATCTGGGTTTTCACGCCTCTTCAGTAGGTTTCCTAATGATGACTGAACATGCGGCGGCAGTATCTTAACGTGACTTAGATCTTATACAGTGTTAAGGAGGCCTAAAGCCATTCCATGAGCACATCGGCGCCAAAGTTTATTCCGACGACTGACGAACTGGGAAAGCTGCAGCGCGATCTCCGGTTTCATCCCTCGACGACGGAGAACCCGGCGACATTAACGCGCGAACAGATTGCGGCGTTTAATCGCGACGGTTATCTGGCTGGTATCCGGATCTTCAGTGAAGAGGAAATTACCGAGATTCGCCGGTATTTTGACGATTTGCTAGCAAAGACAATTGCCGCGGGCGGCGATAGTTATTCCATCGCGACCGCCCATCGCTCGCATGGCCGCGTGTACGACATCTTGACCGACTCACGGCTCGTATCTCGCATTAAGGATTTGATTGGTGAGGATGTAGTGGGCTGGGGGTCGCATTTTTTCTGTAAGATGCCCGGAGACGGGAAGCGCGTTTCGTGGCATCAAGATTCGAGTTACTGGCCGCTGACGCCCTCAAAAGCCGTAACCGCATGGCTGGCCATTGACGATGCCGATGTAGAGAATGCGTGCATGCGTTATATTCCCGGCTCGCATACACTAGGCCACTTGACCTATACGCTCAGCGAAACCGATGAATCGAACGTATTGAACCAAACGGTGCCCGACGCCGAGAAACTGGGTAAGCCGTTTAATGTCGAACTAAAAGCAGGACAGATTTCGATTCACAGCGATTTGCTGCTACACGGCTCGGAGGCAAACGAATCGAGCCGGCGGCGCTGCGGCCTGACGCTGCGGTATTGTCCGGCGAGCGTTCGCGCGGGACTGGGCTGGAATGAGAAGGGCGTGATCGTCAGCGGCAAAGACGAATCGGGTCATTGGGCCAATTTGCCGCGGCCGTCGGCAGATTGACCCTCCACACTGGCGGCTCGATAGAGCGCCCGCGCTTTCGCGTTATTCGGATCGGAGTACCAGCCGCGAAAGAGCAGAATGTCGCCATCCGCAACGGCCTGCGTCAATTGTGCCTGGTTTGCATCGATGTTCCCATCGGCAATGTTGATGACGCTGAAGGCACCAGGATAAAGCTCCCGGACGAGCGGCGGCGAGGAAGTCCAACCTCCGCGAAGCTCGTTATACGGCGCGGTGCTGCCATAATAGCCAAGCGTTTCGTGCTCAGGAATCAGCAAGACATCGGGCTCGGCGGCGGCAACACGCGCGAAAATCTCCGGCGACATTGGATTACTTGGCTCGCCGTTCGAATCGACGTAGAACAAAGTAGCGCCCCAACGCTGCCTAGCATAGTTGATTTTCGCGATCATGAGCGCGGCCGGGTCAGTCGCAGTAGCCTGGTGAACTTCTCTGCCTTCAATGACTAGTTGCTGCGGGCGTATGCAGACTCCGACACGGAACCCGGCCTTACGGAATTTCTCAAAATACGCATCGGCAATATCACTCATCTCGGGAGCGAGTTTCGCGAATAGCCGCGGGTCGCCGATGTAGGTTGTTGGCTGCGGATACTGCTCGCCTTCGATATCCCAGGTCACCATTCCTTGCGCATTCATACGGCGCATGATGGCGATACTGTTATCGGCCCAATCGAGGATGCGCCGGCGCAGATTGCGAATACCAGAGGCGGTCAGCGCGTCAATATTCGGATCGAGCAGCCATCCGCGCGGATTCATGGGCCAGCCCGCGGCCGTCGTTCCCAAGATCAGGCTGGCGATGGGGCGGCGATCTTTCCAGCGGAGTTGCTGCGGGAATCGCGCTTTAAATTTTGCATAGACGTCGGAAGCGCCCTCGCATCGCGTCATGGCCGCAGGACCGAATCGAAGGGAAAGATGGTACGTATCGCTCGCGCCAGGAGCAATAGGCCGATTGATGGCGGGGAGGCTATCCGGATAAGTGGCTTCCCTTCCCGTGTTGATCCTCAGAGGAAACAATGTCATGCTTTGCGGACGATCGGCCGCGAAGGGAAACCCGATCATGAGCGGCCGCGGATCTTCGTCGACGAGGATAAGGGCATCAGTTCCGAACGTCAGTTTGAGAACGGCGGGTTCGCCGATGTTATCGGCAAGTATCGGGGTGTTGCCGTCGTATTCGGATGGCTTCGTCGTGAGCCGGATCGAAAGCGGTTCCAAGAACAAGCCCGTTAGCGGATTGGGCGAATCGTTTTTCGTTGTGATTGCAAACTCGAGACGATTATTAGAAATGCCGTAGTGGACAGAGATAGATCCCCACGGATACGAGCAATTCAATTGCGCGGCGCTACGGTTCATCGCGCAGGTCCCGGAGGGAGAGCCATCCACCAGGCCGGCCGCGGTTTGGAATTTCACCGCGTTTAGCCGAAAATCGCCGGAGCCGAGGTAGTTCACCCCGTGATAGCGGATTAAAGAGAGCCCCCTGGCGTCGAGCATGATGGAAAGTGGGGGGGCATCCTTCTGGGCGTAACAGCCGCAGGCGCAAAGCAAAAGGCTCGCAACGGCGAGAGCCCTCAGTGAAGTATTTCTCATGAGCGCTGGTGTAAAAGTCGCGGAAAGCCGAGGAAACTCTCAGCGCGTGCCGAAACCCGGCTCTATTAGCCAGTGGAATACGCGACTAGGGCCATTTTCCGGGAGAAGGTAGAGATTCTGTCCCAGTATCGCCATGCCTTCGGCGGTATACGGGAGCCCGCGATCGGTCAGGCCGAAGGAAATGCGATGGACGAGCTTCAGCGAAGGCCATGCCAGCCAATCGACAGCTCCATTTTTATGATTGAAGACGCCGGAGGCAACGAGCATTCCGCCGGCGAATTTAATGTCCTGGTATCGATTCGTCTCCGGATTATCGAATACTTGTAGCTGCTTACCTTGAAAATTGACGACATAAAACCGGCGGCTATCCCAGTTTCCGGCGATGAGAGTATCTCCGTGAACGGCAACGCAGCCGATGTGGTCGGAAACGATGAATTTTCGTTTCACCGCAAGAGTGCGCTTGTCAATTTCTTCCAGCAGCGCCGTGCTGTTTGGCTTATATTCCGCCACCGGAACCCAGATGGAGTTGCCTTGTATAGAGAAGCCGCCGGGATGATAGCGCGAGCCGTCGCTGAGATCAATCTGCCGCTCGAATTTGCCCGTGGCGCGATTGAACTGGTGAAGATAGCCTCTGTGATTCGCGGTATCGACCGACGTGACCCAGAAATGATCGTTATCGAGGCCGAGACCTTGGACATGATAAAGTTTGCCGTCGAGATTAATCGTGTCCTGGAGGCTTGCGCTCGATTGTCCGGCAGCCACGGGCGGCAGAGTCAGCAATAGAAGCAGGAGCCCACTCAAACAGAAGCCTGGTTTGCGGAGGGCCATGATTACTTTTCGCCGAGAAAAAGGGCGCCGAAGGGCGGTAGGTTGATGGTTAAAGAATGGCTGCGTCCGTGGAGAGGAACAGGCGATGCTTCGACCCCGCCAAAATTTCCGTAACCGCTTCCGCCATATTGCTTGGCGTCGGAGTTCAGCAGTTCGTGCCAAAAGCCGCCGTGAGGGACTCCGATGCGGTAGTTGGGCCGCGGAATCGCGCTGAAGTTGTAAATGGCAGCCACTTCCCTGCCCGCCCGGTCCTTTCGCAGAAAGCTGAGGGTATTGTTATCCGCATCGCGCGCGTCGATCCATTCAAAACTAGCGGGTGAATATTCGTGATCGTGAAGGCAGGAGTTCGACCGGTAGAGATGATTCAGGTCGCCCACAAGGAGCCGGATACCGGCATGGTTGCTATCGGCCAGCAAACTCCAATCGAGAGAAGCGTCATGATGCCACTCTTCTTTCACGCCGAACTCATCACCCATGAACAAAAGCTTCTTGCCGGGTTGCCCATACATATAAGAAAGCAGCAGCCGTAGTCCCGCGAATTTCCAAGGATCGCGTCCCGGCATTTTATTCAGAAGAGAGCGCTTGCCATAGACAACCTCGTCGTGCGAAAGCGGCAGCAAAAAATTTTCAGAGAACGCGTACACCATCCGGAACGTAAGCTCCTGATGATGATATTTGCGGACAATCGGGTCTTGGGTCAGGTACTGCAACGTGTCATGCATCCACCCCATATCCCATTTCATGCCGAAGCCCAAACCGCCAAGATAAGTCGGCTTCGACACCATGGGCCAAGCGGTGGACTCTTCGGCCACCATTTGGATATCGCGGTGAGCGCCAAACACGCGCTCGTTCATGGTTCGCAGAAAACCGATTGCTTCCAGATTTTCGCGGCCGCCGAAGCGATTGGGAATCCATTCACCTTCGCGGCGCGAATAATCGAGGTACAGCATAGATGCGACAGCATCGACACGCAGCGCGTCGGCATGGAATTGTTCCAGCCAGTACATGGCACTACTGAGCAAGAAGCTTCGCACTTCCGGGCGGCCGTAGTTGAAGATAAAGCTGTTCCAATCGGGATGAATACCCTGACGAGGATCGGCATATTCGTACTCATGGAAGCCGTCGAAAAAGCCCAAGCCGTGCTCATCCTGCGGGAAGTGAGAGGGAACCCAATCTAAGACGACGCCGATTCCGTTCTGATGAAGCATGTCGATCAGAAACATGAAATCCTGCGGAGTACCGTAGCGGCTGGTGGGAGCGAAATAGCCGGTGACTCCGTAGCCCCAGGAGCCATAGAAGGGATGCTCCATCACCGGCATGAATTCCACATGCGTGAAGCCAGTCTCTTTCACATAGGGAACAAGGGATGTCGCGAGTTCGCGGTAGGTGAGGAAGCGATTTCCCTGCTCTGCGTCCCGCCGCCACGAACCGAGATGAACTTCATAAATCGACATCGGCGCATCGAGCGAATTGGCGCTCGCGCGGCTTTCCATCCAGGCCGCATCGTTCCACGCATAGCCAAGGTCCCAAAGAATCGAAGAGTTATCCGGAGGCTGCGCATGGAACACGCCGACAGGGTCGGCTTTGTCGACGGCGTAGCGCCCGCTTGTGGAGCGAACGTAGTATTTGTATCGCGATCCCGCAGCAATACCGGACACGAATCCTTCCCAGACTCCCGTTTGGCCGCGCGGCTGCAAACGATTCGTTTGCTTGTCCCAGGAATTGAAATCACCGATCACCGAGATGGATTCCGCATTGGGTGCCCACACCGCAAAATGCGCGCCCTGCTCGCCATTGCGATCCGCCGAATGCGCACCGAACGAATTCCAGAGGCGCAAGTTTGTGCCTTCACGGAAGAGATAGAGATCGTCGTCGCTAAGAAGGCTCATGGCGTTGGAATAATGACCGTGGGTTGAAACCCACGGCGGCGCGCTGAAGCGCGCGCCACATCCTCACAGGAAATATTCAAAGTCGGTCTCGGTGCGGAAGCGTTTACGGACCCGGAAAATATGCGCGGGCATACTCTGCGGATTCAACTGCACGAAATTTCGCGGACCGTGCCAGATATAGCGCGCTCCTGTAAGCTGATCGTGCACTTGGAAGGGATGGTCGCTCTCGATCTTGAGAAGATCGAGATCGAGATTGACGAAACCGGAGTGGGTATAGTGCGGATTCAAATTGACGATAACGAGAACGATATTTTCGCCGTCGCTCGATTGCTTGCTATAGCACAACAAATCGTCATTGTCGGTGGCGTGGAACTGAATACTCCAATCGTTTTGGAGCGCCGGATTTTCGCGCCGGGCGCGATTGACGAGTCCGATAATTTCGCTGAGATTATCGGATGAAGATAGGTTCCATTCGCGAATCTGATACTTTTCCGAATCGAGATACTCTTCGCTACCGGGCCGCAGCGGCCGGCCTTCCAACAATTCGAACGCCGGGCCATAAATGCCATAGCTGGCACCCATAGTCGAGGCAAGTATCAAGCGGATGAGGAAGGCGGGACGTCCTCCCGTTTGGAGGAATTCGGTCAAAATATCCGGCGTGTTGGTCCACTGGCTGGGACGGAAGAACTCGCGCACGTCGGTCTTGGTTAGTTCCGTCAGATACGCGGTTAATTCCCCTTTCGTGTTGCGCCAAGGGAAATACGTGTACGACTGGCTGAATCCGAGCTTGGCCAGGCGATACATAATCTTCGGCCGTGTGAACGCTTCCGACAAAAACAACACGTCCGGGTAATCACGCTTAATTTCTGTTATCACCCACTCCCAAAACGGAAATGGTTTTGTATGCGGATTATCGACGCGAAAGACGCGAACCCCCTGCCCGATCCAGAACAGAAAGACGCTTTTTAGCTCGTCCCAAAGCGCTTGCCAATCGGATGTTTCGAAGTCGAAAGGATAAATATCCTGGTATTTCTTGGGCGGATTCTCGGCGTATTGAATCGTGCCGTCCGGACGTTTCTTAAACCAATTCTCGTGCTCTTTTACGTAGGGATGATCGGGCGCGGATTGGAACGCAATATCGAGAGCGATTTTCAAACCGAGGTTTGAGGCGAGAGCGACCAGCCGGCGAAAATCATCAATGGTTCCCAACTGCGGATGAATACTCTTGTGACCGCCCTCCACGCCGCCGATGGCCCAGGGACTGCCGGTATCGGCCGCATCAGCAGTTTGGGAATTATTTTTGCCCTTACGGAAGTGTACGCCAATGGGATGGATGGGAGGCAGGTAAACGATATCGAAACCGAGACCTGCGATGGATTCGAGCCGCGCGCTCAACGTGTTGAATGTGCCATGCTCGCCTGGGACCGGCGATGTGGAACGTGGAAATAGCTCATACCAGGCGCTGAACCGCCCGAGGACCGGATCGACGATAATTTCAAGCGTGCGCTCGTACGTGGTCGCCAACGTTCGGTCCGGCGATTTACGCATGGCTTGGTTAAGGTCGTCCGCGGTGGCAGCCGTTCGTTTTTCCGCCGGCGGGAGATCGTTCTTCAAAAGTCGCGCGCGATCCAGCAAAAAATTTTTGTCGGTTCCGATGGCGCGTTTGGCCGCGGCTTCCACCAGATCGGCTCCTATTAGGTAATCGACCAGCGTGTCCTGTTCGGCGGCAATTCGCTTCAGCAGGTCGCGGCGCCAGGTTTCGAAATGATCGACCCAGGCATGGAGAGTGTATTGATAGCGCCCGAGTTCGGAGACCGGAAACTCGCCTTGCCAGCGGTCGTTCACATCGAGCTGCATGGCCTGTTCGAGCCATGCATCTTCCTTCTGATGTTTATAGACAAGCACGGCGGCGATGGCGTCGTGGCCATCGGTGAAAATGTCGGCTTCGACGCGAACTAGATCGCCAAGCACACGCTTAGCGGCAAATCGTCCGGCGTTGATCTCCGGCTTTACGCCTTCAATCACCACGCGTTTTCTACCATCTTGTTGAGACATGCTCATATCCGTTTTCCCGGCCTGTCATGAAATTCGATTTCAAATGACGACTAAATGCTACGTCTATAGATGGCGAAACGGATCGTCCGCCTCTTCCGTGGTACGGCTCGCTTCCCGTTCGAGGGACCGGCTCACCAAGTCTTTTGAGCCGAGCCCCACCGCAAGCGAAAGCGCCAGCACAATGCCGCCAAAAAGAATTCCAAATGCCAGAAAGACAATTTCGCCGCCGATGGCGAGGTGTTCGAGCGCCATTGCGACAGCCAGCACCATTACCATCCACTTCACGCCAATGCTGAGCAGCCGCGCATATTGCAGATTCATGTTCACCGCGCCAATAAGCACGCTGCGCGCCAGGAAGCGGGCAATTACGCTTCCGAACAGCAACAGTACAACAGCCGCAATTACATTTGGCAAATAGCCAAACAGGCGCTCGACGAATTGGGACGTCAGCGTGGCATCGAACGCGGAGACACCGACGAGAAAGCCGACGATAATAATGACCCAGCAGACAACACGGATTGTAAGCAGCGTTGGACTGTTCGCCGGCGACCACTCCGACAAGCCACCAAGCCCCCACGAAGCGAGACGGTCGTCGAATTGCACGCTTTTTAGCGACCGCCGGAGAATATAGCCGACAATTGCGGCAATGATGATGGCGACTTCCAGCGCGACAATTAGCGCTACAATGCCAGGCAACAGGTTTGCCACCTTGGTGATTACCCGGAGCATGGATTGATGGAGTGCTTGTTGGATTTGGACCCACATATATTCACCTCCCTTCTTTCGTCTATGGATTAAAGCGATCCGGCCAGCGCCATCGCGAAACCAGGTATGGCTTATCCGCTTCGAAAGCTTCGCACAGCCGCTCAATTCGATGCTGAGCGGCGGCGCTTAGCTTTTCCACTTCGGACGCATACGATGCGACCCATCCGAGATAAAGCGGAGTGAGCGCGCGAAGCAAATGATCGCGACTAATCGTGCGCAGGCGATAGCCGAGCGAAAAATCGTAGATAATTCTCACCCATAACTCGTCGGGCATTCGGAACTCTTCCTGCGACATGCGGCCAAGCCGCTGCAATTCAAACAATGTTTTCGGCGGAAGCAGCAACGCCCAGATTTCCTGCAAATTGCGAAAGCCCAATTGAAAAGGTTCGCGTAAGCGACGCACGTCAACTTCAATTGCATCATCCACTTGATGAAGCGTGGGGCCAACAATGGGAACCTGTTCCGACCCGCGCACGCGCTGCCAGACCGGCGCGTCGCGTTCCATCATTTGAAACAGCGGGCCGAGAACCTCGGCCAAGAGCGAACTCAAATTCTTCCAATCGACCGGTGGATACTTCCGCTCGCCAAGGTTCGCCTGACATATCTGCAAGCCGCGACTGGCGGCTTCGGCTCCAATGGGGATGGTAATACGAGGCGACAATCCGGCACGAGGCTTCACTGAGTCGGTTCGCAAGAGCTGCCACAAAAATTTCGCCGAGACGCCGACATCGGGACCGAGCGGATTGTAAATTCTTCTTCCGTAGAGGCTTCGTATCAACGGATACAGAATGGCATTGTTCAAAATGCCTTCAAATTTATGAAACGTGTAGCAAGGAGATACAAGGTCAAAATTGTGTTCCGCTATGGGCTGCGTCAAATCGAAAATCCATTGAGGCGTAACGTTGTCAATATCCGACGCTATCAGCAAATACGCTTTGGGCTGAAGTGGCTCTGAAATTGACGCAATGGCGCGATAATCGGTGGCAATTGCGTTCGCCACGGAGGCGGAAGGGTCGAGCGCCGGCGGGGCGTAGGAAAGCAACCGTAAAGAATCGTTCCCAAGGCTCGCGTTCAGCGAAGGGGGCAATTCGTATCCGCTTTTGTAGGCAATCGCGGTTTGCGGGGGCCGCGCAAGAGCTTCCAAGCCGGTACGGACAATCTCAATCGTGCGTTCAAGATGCTCACCGGCCTTGGCGTCCGCAAAGCCGACCACCAGATCGGCGGACGCTACTACTTGCGCTTCTTCCTTTGCACCCTCCGGATTGTCGCTGAGTTCCACCATCTCGTTTCTGTTTTAATACTGATGCCTCAGGACCGCTGAAGCGTCAATGAAAGTATTCCCTCAATCGGAATGCGAGCCCATGCCGGGCGATTATTCAGCTCATATAACAATTCGTATAGGGCTTTATCGAGCATATACGCTTCCAGCAATTTTTTAAAATCGCCGAGATCTTCCGGCAAGTAGGCGGCCTGACGCGCCGTTGCGCGATAACTGCGCAAAAACTCCGCGGTCACGGAACGTTCCCAGAGCCGCGCCCACGGCATCAGGCATTCCAGGTCTTCCGGACGACGAGTTGTGTAATTGATTAGCGCAGCATAGGCCGCATAACTATAAGAACGCAGCATTCCGGCTACATCTTTCATCGGGCTTTGTTTTGCGCGGCGCTCGGCAAGAGAGCGCGCGGGCTCTCCTTCAAAATCCAGGATGATGAAATCAGACCTGAATCGTAGCACCTGCCCCAAATGATAATCTCCATGAATTCTGGTCCGCAATCCTAGCGGATTGTCGCCGCTCAGGTGGCGGAACCTTTCCAGAATGTGACTGCGGCGGCTAAGCACAAGGCCGGCACCTTCGACGAGATTGTCGGGCAACTGGGACATCGAAGCTCTCAGCACATCAAGAACAACTGCTCCATGCTCGCGTATCCGTTTCAGCACTTCGCGAAAATCGTCGGCAGTTAGCGGTTCGGGCGCAAAGTTCGGATCGTTGGTCGGCATTGCCAGAGCCAAATGCATTTCGGCAGTTCTCCGGCCGAGCATCGCCGCGGCATCGAGATAGACGCCGACCAGATCGTGCGATCGCTTCGTCACCGGCAGTTCGGACAGTTGCACGATATCGGACGATAGTTCCTCGCCAGTGAAGCTGATTCTGGCACACGCTTCGTAATACCGGTCCAGTTCCTCGAGCGTCCATTTCCAGCCGTCGCCTTCATTGGGAACCAAGCCCTGCAACATGCCCACTGTGGATGGCTCCGCGCCTTCCACGACATATTCAATGGAGCCGGCAAACGGCGGAATCTGCTCGAAGCGGATTTTTTCGGTCAAATATTTTCCAATTTCGGTGTCCGGATTCGGGCCTTCTTCTTCTCGGCGGAACAACTTCAAAATCAGACGATCACCGTATATGAGCGAAGTGTTGCTCTGCTCGGCAGACCCGCGGTGAACCGGAAGTGATCCACTCCCGCCGCGCACTTCCTGAAAAATGGTGCTTGGAATGCCGCGAACGGTTCCATACTGAGTTTTGATCTCGGTGCGATTCGCAATCACCGCGAGAAAGTCTTCGCACATTTTATCGTCGAAGACACCATCGTGGAGGATGCCATCTCCGTCGGGCGTGGATACAGCGCAGAGAACTGCGTTGGGCGCGGCTCTACTAATGGCATTTGCTCCGCCGCTCAACGTGATTGCCAGCGGCATCAAATAAGAATCGGCGCTTCCGTCTTCATAGTGGATAGAAACAAACGCCAGCGCGGAGTTTTTTGCGGTGAATTCCACCCAGTCGGAAACGCTGGTCGATTTAATTCGCTTCGTCTTTGCGCCAAACCAGCGCTGCTTCGGCAGGTATTCCGGCAGTACGTCGTTTTCGAGCACATTGCGCGCCGCACCCTCAAAAATGGCTTGCCAGCCGTCGCTCACCACCAACTCCGGCTTGCCCATTACCTCTTCTCTCGCACCTTTTGAGGACACACCTGGATGGAGTTCCAGCCATAAAAACCCATACGGCGCCAGGGTCAAGCGATAAGGATGGTTCGAAATAGCGGGAAATTCAACATAGCCCAGCATCTCGACCGGGACCATACCTTCAAGATGCGTGAGGTCCAGATCCACCGGCTGGGCGAAACGAGAAAGATTCGCAACGCATAAAACCTGTTCGCCGTCGAGGCTGCGCGTATAGGCAAGCACCTTTCTGTTTGCTGGATTCAAAAATTCAAGCTTGCCGCGGCCGAAGACGCGAAACAACTTGCGCAGGGCGATCATGTTTCGCATCCAGTTGAGCAGCGACGATTGATCGCTCAACTGTGCTTCGACATTGACGGCTTCATAACCCCAGACCGGATCCATAATCACCGGACTATAGAGCTTGGCCGGCGTGGCGCGCGAAAATCCGGCGTTGCGGTCGCCATTCCATTGCATCGGCGTGCGCACTCCGTTGCGATCGCCAAGATAAATATTGTCGCCCATGCCGAGTTCGTCGCCGTAATAAATGATCGGTGTGCCGGGAAACGAAAACAGCAAGCTATTGAGCAACTCGATGCGCCGCCGATTGTTATCAACCAGCGGCGCGAGCCGGCGGCGAATGCCGAGATTGATTCGCATTCTGGGATCGGCGCTATAGGCAAGATACATGTAGTCGCGCTCATCGGTGGTAACCATTTCGAGCGTCAACTCGTCGTGATTGCGGAGAAACAGGCCCCACTGGCAGCTTTCCGGAATGTCCGGCGTGTGCGCCATGATGTCAGTTATAGGTAGGCGATCCTCTTGTCGAAGCGCCATATAAATCCGCGGCATCAAGGGGAAATGGAACGCCATATGGCACTCGTCGGCGTCGCCAAAATAGGGGCGTACGTCACTCGGCCACTGATTTGCTTCCGCAAGGATCATCCGGTTTTCGTAATGCTGATCGATTTCAGCGCGAATTCGCTTGATGGCCGCGTGGGTCTCCGGAAGGTTTTCGCAAATCGTGCCGTCGCGCTCCACCAGATACGGAATGGCGTCGAGCCTGATGGCATCCACACCCATGTCGAGCCAGAAGCGCAGGGCTTTCAATACTTCTTCCATAACGCGCGGGTTATCGAAGTTTAAATCCGGCTGATGCGAGAAGAAGCGGTGCCAATAGTAGGCCTGCGCAACCGTATCGTAGGTCCAGTTCGATTTTTCCGTGTCCGTAAAAATGATGCGCGCGTCTTTGTATTTTTCGGGCGTGTCGCTCCAGACGTAAAAATCGCGCTCAGGAGAGCCGTGGGGCGCGAGCCGCGCCGCCTGGAACCAGGGATGCTGATCGGACGTGTGGTTCACAACCAGCTCGATCAGGACTTGAAGGCCCCGGTCGTGAGCCGCATCCAGGAACGTTTGAAAATCCTCCATCGTTCCGTAGCTGGGATGAACGTTGAGGTAATCGGAGATGTCGTAGCCGTCGTCCTTCAACGGCGACGGGAAAAAGGGCAGTAACCAAATGCAGGTGACCCCCAGATCCTGCAGGTAGTCGAGCTTCGTTAGTAAACCGCCGAAGTCGCCGATGCCGTCGTTATTGCTATCTGCGAATGCCTTTACGTGCAGCTCGTAGATAACAGCATCTTTGTACCAGAGCGGATCGGAAGCACTGCCTACTCTCTTCATCCGACGCTTTCCTCCTTCCGCATATCATACGAAGCGGAATTATATCGTTTGGCCGCAGCCAGCCCGTGGCGCTCGAAAAGCCGCTACATTCTGATCGATGCCTGCTGATGTAAAACAATTTCAGATCGATTCTTTGGACAGTGTGCACGACCGTCATGCGGCATCGAGCCGTCTCACAATTTCCTCGCCGATGGCGAGCGATGCGGTTGCACCTGGGCTGGGCGCGTTAAGAATGTGAATCGAATCGGTCTGATGCTGGATGTAAAAGTCCTGAACTAAATCTCCACCGGGGGTCAATGCCTGTGCGCGCACACCGGCACCGCCTGTCTCCAGGTCTTCCACGCGAATCTCCGGAACCAATCGTTGCAATGACGCGCAAAATAGATTCTTGCTGAATGAGCGGCGAATCTCGTTGAAACACATTCGCGGATATTTTTTTAGAAATGCCCAGAGGCCGCTGTAGGACAGGGCATCAGCAAGATCTTTCAAATTGACATCGGTCTTTCGATAGCCTTCGCGCGCGAATGCGAGCACGGCATTGGGGCCCGCTTCGATGCCGCCGTGAATCAGGCGAGTGAAATGGACGCCGAGAAACGGGAACTTGGGGTCGGGCACCGGATAGATGAGGTTGCGAACAAGATGCTGGCTTGCTTTGCGAATCTTAAAGTACTCACCGCGAAAGGGCACGATGCGCAACTCACGTTTTAATCCCGCCATCTCGCTGACAAGGTCACATTGGAGACCGGCGCAGTTCACGAGAAAATCCGCCGCAAAATCGCCGGCAGTTGTATGCGCGATCCACTGACCATCTTTGCGAATGCGCTTCACTTCCGCGTCGATTATGACGCGGCCGTGAATTTGGCCGGCAAGGGCTGCGCAAACTTGCGGATAATCGACAATGCCTTCCTCAGGAACACGAATGGCGGCGATGCCCGCGACATGCGGCTCAATCTCTCTCATTTGTTCCGGACCGAGCAATTCAAGACGCTTGAGCCCGTTCTGCGTGCCGCGCTCGAACAGGTCGCGCAGACGCGGCAGTTCTTCATCGCTTGTGGCGACAACAAGCTTCCCGCAGACTTCGTGCGGAATGGAGTGGCACTGACAGAACTCAATCATCTGGCGGATGCCGCGCACCGCGAGCCGTGCCTTTACCGATCCCGGCTTGTAGTAAATGCCCGCATGAAGTACGCCGCTGTTATTGCCGGATTGATGGCGTCCGACAGCATTTTCTTTTTCGAGGACTGTGATTTCCGCGTCCGGGAAGCGCTCACCGAGCCGGTAGGCCGTGGCAAGCCCGACGATGCCACCACCTATAACCGTAAAAGTTTTCGGATTCAAAGCTTTATTTTAGTGGTTAGAAGAGGAATTGGTGTGGTAGACCGTGCCCTACAAAAAATATCAATTCGATTCGAAGGAGTGATTGTTGTCCAGAAACCTTTGGAACGATCCATCTAACGCGCTGCTTTCAACAAATTCCGAAACGATCAGATGCAGACGCGCACGTTCTTGTTCAAGCCGCTGCTTACCGGAATCAGTAAGAGAATACACCATGCCCGCATTCGGCTGAACGCCTACGTGCGTTGGCTGGAGCCATCCTGCACGCTGCAACCTTTCTAAGACTACCGGCAATGGGTCGATTGACCCTCTTCGCTTCCGTGCCGCCATTTCCAAGAACTTTTCCAATCGGGTAACGCGTTGCTGAATTTCCAGCGCAGATTTTGATCCATTGGCGACACTGCTTAGGACGTAGAAATCGAAAACATCGAAGTCACCGGGATTTAACTGGGACATACACTAAACCACATTGGCACATTTAAATTGTCTTAAGTATGCTGTCCCGGTGGAGACAATGCCGACTTTCGATTCTTTGTGGCGCGGGCACTCGTGCCTGCCGTCTCGACAATCGTGTCGAGACCTTCCGCAGCCCAATGGCAAAGCTTTTTTCGCGACGCGCCACTTGGGAGTGGTTGCCGGAACAGCAATTTCTCAGGCTCTGGTATACAAGCGCCGAGACGATTCTCGGCGCGGCAGGCACGAGTGCCCGCGCCACAAAGCCAGCACTACCGAGCCGCCGCCAGAGATTCCATAGGGCCTCAACCCGTCGCGCGATAATTGACTCTTGCAGTCTATTCTTTTCCGAGGCTCGTCTGAGGACCATCCGCTGGTAGTAGCGGATCTCTGGGATTGCGACACACTCGGTATTGCCGATGAAACGACAGGATTCCGTGCGTTCTTCGCGAGTGAGGTGGACGTTTCTTTGATTCTTTCCAAGCACTCCGAATTGGTGGTCGAGACGCGGGTTGAAACCGAGTCTCCACTGACCGGATTTTCTCGCGAGGATTGGGATCCCGTTCTCGTCGGCGAGCGGTTTATCATAGCGCCCTCTTGGGTGGATCTTTCTGCCTCTGAAGGCCGGCTGCGGCTCTCGATCGACGCCACCACCGCCTTCGGCACGGGCCGCCACGAGAGCACGCAACTGGCTATCAGAGCGCTGGAACGGTACGTCTCACCCGGCATGACTGTCGTCGATATCGGCTGCGGCTCGGGCATTCTATCTGCTGCCGCGCTCGCCCTTGGCGCGCGGTCGGCTATTGCTTGCGACGTTCATCCGGAGGCTGTGGCTACAGCATGTCGCCATCTTCACTCACTGGTTTTTCTCGGATCCATCGACGCGATCCGGAATTCCTCTGCCGATCTGGTGGTTGCCAACATCAGCAAGGTTGTTATTGACGCTCTGACTGTCGACCTGAATCGTATTGCGACACCGGGCGCGATCCTGGTGCTTGCCGGGTTTCTTCAACAAAACCCACCGACACAGTTCGCACCGGAAGAAGTAATCGACCTTGATGGCTGGGCTTGTTGGATCTGCCGGGCAAGGCCCGAATCAGGCATCTGCCCGGACCAACAGCACCGGCTTCGCAGCGACGCGGAACACTGGCATAGTCCCACCTGACGCAATATAATACGGCCCTTTAATTGCTAAGGCGGAATACACCATCAAAAAGGAGGATATACCGATGGTCCGTTTAGCATTGCTTTGCTGCGCGCTTACCCTCTCGCTAGCCGCAGAACCGATCCCGTCCAATTACTTTTGTAATGCCGGTGTTCACCCCGAAGCGTTCCTCGACTGGAGCAAAATGCCTGCTTCTCCGAACTACATTTCCCCCGATCAAACGTTCACTGCCACCATCCCCGTAAGCGGGGTGCCCAATTTCACTGCGTCAATTCAGTTCTCCGGTTTCAGTAGCATCCCTGGCTCTCCACTTTATTCCGTAATCGGGAACACGCAACTTCACATAAATGGTTACGACGGCGTAGTTACGATGACATTAAACCAGCCAATTCGAGGCATTCGCCTGATTGCAAACACATTCGGGCGATTTGGACACACGTTTACGATGGAGGCGGATGACACTAACGACCTTCTCACAGAGGGCGGCACGGGATTCGACTCTGCTTCGAGCGGATCGGATCGCCCGGGCACCGGTCAGTATACGGCGACTCCTCTACAAGTGGTGCAGGCTTCGCCGAGCATTACGAAGGTCATATTCACGTTTCAAAGCGACGACGCAGAGTATGGGTACTTCGGTTTAGATAACGTTCGTATCCAATTAGGTTCATCGGATGAATCGAAAGACGTCCCGAAACAAGGCTTAATGCAGTGGCTGCGCGCCGATAAAGGCGTGGCTGCCAGCGACTTCAATCCGTACACTGTAACGAACTGGACAGATCAATCGGGCCACAATGCGTCGGCCACTCAGTCTGTGCTGGCGCGCGAACCTGTGTTCATTGACCAGGATGGCCCGAACTGTCAGCCCGCAATTAATTTCAACGGCTCCAGTTTCCTAAACTTCGAGCTACCAATCGACGGCTGGAAGGCAATGACCGTTTTCCTGGTTGGACGAGCGAACAACGATGTCGCCGACGGTACCTATCACTCCCAGCACGCGGCGCTGTTTTGGGTTGAGAACGCCTATTGGGGTAACACTTATGTAAGTCCGTTCCAAACCCATCTGGGTTATCGCTTCGGAACTACGCAAGTCGGCAACGATCCTGAAGTGTTGCGCAACACCACCATTGGCGGCGACTTCACGTTGACCACCGCAGTGCACAACGGCTCTACTGACGCGCTGTTTGTAAATGGCCGGCTTCGCGATCTGAAAAGAAGCAGAGAAGTCTCGCTTGCCGGAATGAGCGGGCAAGGCTTCATCGGGCAGGGCTATCAGAACACATTTTTCACGGGTGAAGTCAGCGAAATTCTGGTGTATGACCGGGTACTGAATCCGCGCGAATTCGAGAAAGTGACCTCTTACCTTATGGCGAAGTACGGGTTGCACTAACGTACGGCACTGGCTGAGGGTGCCCCCAGTTATTTGTCCGGGTTAGGGACACCCTCCACCTTGCAGGGACAGCAACATCTCGCGGATTTGAACAACTTCGCCGACGACAAATACTGCATGGCCGGTAACCTCGACGCGACCGGCCGCTACTTCGCCAAGTGTACTTACGATGACACGCTCGTCAAGCGAGGCCCCACGCTCGACAAACGCAACTGGCTCATGGGAATTTCTTCCGGCGGCTATTAACCCGCTGGCTATTGCGGCACGCGTTTTAACACCCATAAGAATGATGATTGTGTCGATGCCGGCGTACCGGCTCCAATCAGGTTCCTTGTTGTCACCGCTACGGCCGGTAATGACCACAAAGCTCCGCGACACGTTTCGGAACGTCAAGGGAATGCCGGCCAAACCCGGGACGGCTATCGCGGATGAGATACCGGGGATCAATTCCACGTCTATTCCGGAGTTGATCGCCAGCGCCCATTCCTCCGCGCCACGTCCAAACACAAGCGGATCTCCGCCCTTCAAGCGCACTACGGTTTTGCCGGCGCAAGCATGTTCCAGCAGCAGCCGGAAAATGTTCTCCTGAATGGCGTGCTGCTCGCCCTCATGCTTGCCGACGTCGAGCTTGTTCGCGGATGGATCGATCAGGTCCAGAATCTCTTTGCCAACTAGCCGGTCATAGAGGACTACATCGCATCGGCGAAGCACACGCGCAGCCTTGACAGTCAACAGATCGGGATCGCCGGGTCCGGCTCCGACCAGATAGATTTTCCCTCGTGGTGCAGCCATTTGAGCGTGTATATTTCAGTTTCGAACGGACCCCTTTACGGGTCAAAGGGGGGACCGCAAATTATCGCCGCTGCTGGTACACTGGCGGTCAAGTAAGGAGCGTCTGCCGCATGGACCTTACCACGCTTGGCTTTGCCATGGGTTCGTCATGGCTTTCCGGCATTAATTTGTATGCCACCGTGGCAACGCTAGGATTGCTCGAACGATTTCACTTTGTGCAACTGCCCGGAGATTTGGCGTATCTAAGTCATCCTTGGGTAATTGCCACTGCTCTCGCGTTATTTGCAGTGGAATTTATCGCCGACAAAATCCCTGCCGTTGATTCTATCTGGGACATGGTGCACACGTTCATCCGCATCCCCGCCGGAGCCATCCTTGCCGCGTCCGCATTCGCGCATTTCGATCCCAAAGTAAGACTGTTAGCCTTATTGATCGGCGGTACACTCGCGCTTAGCTCTCACGGCACAAAGACGGCCACCCGGCTTACCGCCAATATGTCGCCGGAGCCATTTTCGAACATCCTGCTAAGCCTGTTTGAGGATGCCTTTACCATTGGCATGTCGGTGATTATGGCGATGCACCCCGTCGTAATTGTCATCATCGTCGCAATCGGGTTGGTCACGTCGGTTTTTATGTTCCGGCTCATCCGGCGGGCCTTGCGGAAGTTGTTCCGCCGCGAGGCAACCGCCGGAGCTGTTTGAGATTTGCTATTGCAAGCGCAGAACAACGCTGCCGTGTCCGGTAACCCTTGCGGTGTAGCCGCTGCCGGAAATGGAAGCGTTCTTACCGGCCCAAAGGTCGCGGGCTCTTGCCGGCGCTTTTAGTTTTAGTTCACGCCAGGAGACCTTTACGGTTGCGGGCTGCGCGCTCTTGTTGAAGAAGGCAAGAGCGGTCGCATGGCGATCGAGCGGACGAGTCCAGATTTCCACGTCGCCGTCGGTCTTGGCCAGCTCAGCCGGTTTACCGAGGGGATCCTGATCGATGGCGATGATGTCGCGATTCAGAAGGATTGCTTTGGTCGCGGCGCTCATATCGCGAACGTCGTTGCCGGCCAGTAGCGGCGCACGCAACATGGCCCAGAGCGCCATGTGAGTGCGGTATTCCTCGTCGGTCATGCCGCCGTTGCCGACTTCGAGCATGTCCGGATCATTCCAATGACCCGGTTTTGCAAAGGGTGCAATTGCCAGTTGCTTGAAGGCGATCTTTGACATTGAATCCCAGTTGTCGCTGATGTCGCCAGTAGTGCGCCAGAGGTTTCCATCCACTTTGGCGCCCCACTTCCAAACGTCCGCGCGCCCGTATTGGCAGAGGCTGAACACGATTGGGCGGCCGGTGGATCGCAGCGCATCACCCATTTTTTGATATACGGCCTGCATGTCGGAATCCTGATAGATCGCGCCGGCCGAGCACCAATCATACTTCAAATAATCGAATCCCCACTTCGCATACATCTTCGCGTCTGCCTCTTCATGCCCAAAGCTGCCTTCGTATCCTGCGCAGGTCTTTGGCCCAGGCCCCGAATAAAGACCGATTTTCAAACCTTTCGAATGAACGTAGTCGGCAAGAGCTTTCATATCCGGGAACTTTTTATTGGCGGTAATATTGCCATCGGCATCACGGCCCAGTTGCCATGTGTCGTCGATGTTGACGTAAATATATCCGGCGGCCTTCATTCCGTTAGTGGCCATTGCATCCGCAATTTGCCGTACGGTTGCGTCATCGATTTTTCCGGCAAAGTGATTCCAGCTATTCCAGCCCATCGGCGGCGTTTTTGCCAAGCCGTTATAAGGCACGTCGTGCAGGGCGGGCACGGGCAGAGGCTTAGGAGGCGCCATTGCTTCCGCCGTACTTCTGCGCGCTTCGCCCTTGCTGTCGAAGCGTCCGTTGGACGATTTTTGCTCAACGGTCAGGTGATCGCCCGCGAGGGTACCATCGAAACTCATCTGATGTCCGGTGCGGCCGGTTACGAAATGGAAGTTGTTGCCATTGACAGTTCCTTCGGAAATCTCTATCTTTCGGTAGTCGCGAACGACGGTCCCCGTAAGGGTGCTTCCGGATTGCTTCAGGTCGAGATACTCGTCGCGTGAAGTTCCGTCGGAGTTCGGAGAACGCAAGAGCCAAACCCCGCTGATATCGCTACGAGCGCAAGCGCCCAGAGACAGGCAAAAGAGAACAACCGAGAGTACCGCGGCATGTTTCATCATCACGTATAGATCCTATACCCGGCCTATTCTGCGTTTCTACAAAATTCGCCTGCTACAAAGAGAATTATGAATTGGTCAGCCATTGCGGCATTTCTTTTGGCTTTGGGTGTGGCGCTCGGCGCTTTCGGCGCTCATGGATTACGGGCGAGGCTGGAGTCTTCCGGAATGACCTCGGTCTACGAGAAGGCAGTGTTCTATCACTTCATTCATGCAATTGGAATTCTGCTGGTTGC
>Ga0134125_10001354_pt1 | contig 30246 bp, 32 predicted proteins | sample KB31751_FD_96464 | JGI IMG/M metagenome (GOLD analysis project Ga0134125, IMG submission 96464) | Terrestrial soil microbial communities with excess Nitrogen fertilizer from Kellogg Biological Station, Michigan, USA - KB3-175-1 | ecosystem: Environmental > Terrestrial > Soil > Unclassified ... | reverse complement strand
CGAGACGCTGGAACGGCGCGGCCGCCGCGACGATATCGAAGATCTGCGGCGCCTGGCCAACGACCGCGGCGTAACGAAAATTCTGCTGGGCGATCCGCTGCACATGAGCGGCGAGACAAGCCGCCAGAGTGACTATACGCGCGAGTTCGCGGCGGAGCTGGAGCGGAAGACGGGACTGCCGATCGAGTTTCGGGATGAACGCTGGACCAGCCGCGAGGCGGAGCGCACACTGCGCGGATCCGGCGTGGCGCATGGAAGCCGCAAAGCCACGATCGATAAACTCTCCGCCGTGATTTTGCTGCAGGATTATCTTGATTCCCTCCGGATAGGGCGCTCACTCGAATGAAAAAAATTCTGCTGCTGTTCGTGGTCGCCGTGATTGCGGCGATAGCGTATGTTTGCTGGCAACTGCGGCAGCCTTACAAAGGCTTCAGTGACCCGGTGATCGTGGAATTTCCGCATGGCACCACGACGGGGCAGATGGCGGCGAAGCTCTCGGAAGAAGGGGTGATTCGCTCGCCGTGGATTTTCCTTGCCGCGCGCGTGTTTCGCCGGGGAGTTCATCTGCAGGCGGGCGAGTATCAGTTCACGCATGCGGCTTCTCCGCTCGAAGTTTACAGCCGCATCGCGCGCGGCGACATCTATTACATGGAACTGCTGGTGCCGGAAGGCTTCAATATGTTCGATATCGCGAGCGATGTGGCGAAGCTGGGGACGATGTCGCCGGACGCGTTTCTGGCGGCGGCGCGCGATCCTTCGCTGATCCGGGATCTGGATCCAAAAGCGGAAACGCTCGAGGGCTATCTGTTTCCCAACAAGTACCGGGTGCTGCGGAAGACCACCGCGCGCGAGATCTGCAGGATGATGACGGACGCTTTTCGCGCGCACTGGAAGAGCCTGGGGGCGGCGGCCGCGTCGGTTCACGATACCGTGACGCTGGCATCCCTCGTGGAGCGTGAAGCGCGTCTTGCGCAGGAGCGGGCGCTGGTGGCTTCCGTGTTTCAGAACCGGCTGCGTATCGGGATGAGGCTGGATTGCGATCCGACTACGGTGTATGCTGCGCTGCTCGATGGGCGTTACACGGGGGTGATTCATCAATCGGATCTGGCGAGCGGCAATCCGTATAACACTTACACGCATGCGGGGCTGCCGCCGGGGCCGATTGCGAATCCGGGCATTGGCTCCATTCAGGCGGCGCTCAGTCCGTCGGCCACGCCGTTTTTGTATTTCGTCGCGAAGGCGGATGGATCGGGAGGACACACGTTCTCGGAATCGCTCCAGCAGCATGAGGCGGCCGTGACCGCTTATCGCCGTGCCAGCGCGAATCACTAAACGCACTACCAGACGACAACTCGTTCTCGATTACGCGGCAGCGCGTGGATGGACGAAGATCGGCGAGGCGGAATGGAGTGAATTGCGCCGCGAGTTACCGGATGTGTCGGAGGCGACCATCCAGCAGTGCGGTCTTGCGGTGGATGCTCCGTGGAGTGGTGTGCGGCAGCATAGTTTTGAGAATCTGGAAGAATCGCTGCGCGTGCTCAGTAGTGTTTATGCGGCGCGGGAGGATTTGCGGCGATTGTGTCGGGACCGGGTGATTGCGGCGAAGGACCGGGCGCGCTGGATTGCGCGGCGTGCGGGGAGCGATGAGGCGCTGCGGGGGCGTAAGGCGGAGATGGTGGAGTGGATGCTGGTGTGGCTCGGGGATCCGGCTGTATTTCCGGTGTGGGCGGATGCCTGGCATGCGGCGCGGAATCCGCCCACATCGTGAGCCGATTATCCGACGGCACCGACGGCGCCTGTCGATACTCTTATTCCTACCTGGCGCCATGCGTCCGTCACCGCCTTACGCTCGGCGCTGTTGCTCCCATAACGTTGGGTCGCGTGCGCAATCGTTCGCGCCGCGAATCTGGAGAACGTGGCCGAGTGGCTGAGAGTCCTGTCGCAGATGGTGTCATACCAGATCTGTCCGGCTTTCTCCCAGGCGTTGCCGCCTATTGCCGTCGCCGCGAGGTAAAACGCGTGATTCGGAATGCCCGAATTCGTGTGGACGCCGCCGTTGTCCTGCGATGTGTGAACGAAGCCGGACATGTCGGCGGGCTGGCTATCCTTCCCGAGTACCTTGTCGTCGAACGCTGTGCCGGGTGCTTTCATCGAACGCAGGGCTACGCCATTGATGCCCTTCGCCAACAGGCCGGCGCCGATCAGCCAGTCCGCCTGCGCGGCTGTCTGCTTCAGCTTGTATTGTTTGACGAGCGAGCCAAAAACGTCGGAAACAGACTCGTTCAACGCTCCTGGCTGACCCTGGTAGGTCAGGTTCACCTCGCTGCCTGTCACGCCGTGCGTCAGCTCATGGCCGATCACATCGAGCGAAACGGTGAACCGGTTGAAGATCGTGCCATCGCCATCGCCAAATACCATCTGCTGGCCATTCCAGAAAGCATTGTCGTATTTCTTTCCGAAGTGCACTGTGGCGTCGAGCGGCAGTCCGGCATTGTCTATGGAATTGCGTTCGTAGGCCTGGAGGTAGAAATTGTAAGTGTCACCGAGCCCGTCGTACGCTTCGTTGACCTCGACATCGGCGCTGGCCGGCGCTCCCTCCGCGCGAACCTGTTTGCCGGGCAGTTGCTGGGTTCCGCCGGCATCGGAAATCGTGCGGCGGATCGCCGGAGGCGCGCCGGAGACATCGAGTGTCCCCAGGGGACCTCCGAGAAAGTTGAAGGTGAGGCGCTGGGCGCGAAGGGTGGCGTCCAGACTCAGGGCGTCTATAGCGGCCTCACGTTGTTCCGGAGTTCCGCGCCGCGCGATGTTGCCGAGAACATCCGGCGGGAGAATGCAAAAAATCGAATGGCGATGCGCTGCCTGACACATGGTATTTCTCCTTTTTAGGTCACTGTCCGATAGCCTCCGGCCGACTCGTTATTTTACTGCCGATAAATTTCACCGCTGTTTTACCTTGTACTCGCGGATACTATTGAATTCTTTCTGGCTCCATTCGAGCAACTGGCCGAGGCCAGGCGACGTTCGGCTCAGCTCCGTGGACATTCCTTCCGACGCCCGCACTGTATGGGTGCGGCCATCATCGAGATGGACCGTAATATCGATCTGACGCTGATCCGCCGCGGATGAACTGAGGGAGCGCAACTCAGTGGGGAGCTTGAAGAAATGGTTCGGGTCGATCATGCCGCGGACATTTTTGGTCTCATCCGCCGAAAGGGTGCGCGTGTAACCGCTCGTTTTGTCCGATACCCGCGCAGTTGTACCGGCAAGATCGATGGAGGCTTCGGAATTGAGTCCGGGGATTGCGGCGAATCCGCCACTGGTCGCTATTTCAATACGCATGACTCGGTGACCTCCGGCTCCGGGCGCAATCGAACTACACGCGGAAAGCGCGACCAGGAGAATGCACCATCGCACAAGGTCGATTATGAGCGTGACCCTGGGGCAAGTCAATCGAATTGCGCGGAACCTGGCTGCGAATTAGTGGGAATGGCGCGGGACTACTTTGCGCAGGTCGTGGTATTCGACGGCGAATTCGAGACAGGCGCCGGTATCGAGCTGGCCGACGTGGGCGCGATAGAACTCCTGCCAGGGGGAGTCGTTCCTGAGGGCCGTGGGCGGCAGAGCTTTGCGGCGGGCTTCGATTTCTTCGTCGCTCACTAGTAAATCTACGCGTCGGTTCTTTAGATCGACTTTAACTTTGTCGCCGGTGCGCAGGATCGCCAGGTTGCCTCCCGCGGCGGATTCGGGCACGGCGTGGAGAATTGACGGGCTGTCCGACGTGCCGCTCTGGCGCCCGTCTCCCATACACGGCAGCATGCGCGCGCCGCTGCGGACTAACGCGCCGGGCGGCGTCATGTTCACGACTTCGGATGAACCGGGGTAGCCCAGCGGTCCAGTGCCGCGCACGACCAGCATGCAATGTTCATCGATATTGAGCGACGGATCTTCGATGCGGCGGCGGTAATCTTCGGGGCCATCGAAGACAATGACGCGTGAGACGAAGCATTCTTCGGCGCCGGGCGCGGAGAGAAAGCGCTTGCGGAAATCCGGGCTGATGACGGAGGTTTTGATGAGTGCTGAGGTAAACAGATTCCCGCTCAGCACCATGAAGCCCGCTTCCTTCTTCACGGGATCTGCATAGGGGCGAATGATCTTCTCGTCGAGAATTCGGACGTCGCGGCAGTTTTCGCCGACGGTGCGTCCGTTGGCGGTGATGGCATTCTCATGCAGGCGGCCGGCGCGCGCCAGTTCGCCCATCACGGCGGGAACGCCGCCCGCGCGATGGAATCCCTGGCCCAGATATTCGCCCGCGGGCTGCACGTTAGCGAGCAGCGGAACATCGTGTCCGACGGTTTCGAAATCCTGCACGGTGACTTCGACGCCGATATGGCGCGCGATGGCGGTGATGTGCGGCGCGCAGTTCGTGGAGCCGCCAATTGCGGAATTGACGACGATCGCGTTCTCGAACGCCTCGCGGGTCAAAATCTTCTTCGGAGTGAGATCCTCACGGACCATTTCGACGATGCGCTTGCCGGTTTCATACGCCATGCGGGCGCGGGCGCCATCGGGCGCGGGGATGGCGGCGCACCCGGGCAGCGACATGCCCAGAGCCTCGGCGACGGAATTCATCGAAAGGGCCGTGCCCATGGTGTTGCAGTGGCCTGGGCCCGGCGAGGACTGGCAGGTGATTTCGATCAGTTCATCGTCGGTAATCTGATTCGCCGCACGCAGACGGCGCGCTTCCCACAGCGCCATGCCGGAGCCCGCGAGTTTGCCGTTGTAATAGCTGTCGATCATCGGGCCGCCGGAAAGGACGATGGCGGGGAGATTGACGGTCGCCGCCGCCATCAGGCTGGCCGGGGTTGTCTTGTCGCAGGCGGTGGTGAGCACCACGCCATCGAACGGATAGCCGCAGAGAATTTCCACGAGACCGAGGCAGGCGAGATTGCGGTCGAGCGCGGCGGTGGGGCGGCGGCAGCTTTCCTGCATTGGATGGAGGGGGAATTCGATGGGGATGCCGCCTGCGTCGCGGATACCGTCTTTCACGCGCGCGGCGAGCGACAGATGGATGCGGTTGCAGGGGGTGAGCTCGCTGCCGGATTGCGAGATGCCGATGATGGGACGGCCGGACTGCAACTCCTGGCGCGTGAGCCCCCAAATCATGTAACGGTCGATGTAAATGGCGGTCTCGCCGGGCTCGGCGGGGTCGTTGAACCAGATTTCGCTGCGGAGTTTTTTTCTTCCGATGGGATTTTCGCCGCTCAAACGGGCACCTCGGCTTTACTTTACATGAGGCTTCTGGATTGAGAGGGGAAGGCGCGCAGAGAGATGGAACGGGGCCGGCGCTCGGGCTTGCGGTCAGACACCACCTCCGGATGGTTTCCTCCGAACCGCAAGTCAGAGATATTTTTTCAAATCTCGCCGGTCCCGCTCACAAAAAGAATGCGGTACCGCTTAAGTTATTGTGCGGATGGTACCGATGTTAGGTCGGTTGAGCCATCCGGGAAAGGATTCAATAAGTGTCTGAACCCTTATCCTGTGATGATCCTAACTCTTTTGTACTGGGAAGAAAAGACCGGTAGTACCAGGACTTACGGTTGGGGCGGTCCCGGGCTGGCGCGGGCGCGGGCATCCGTCTTCCCAAAGGCGAGCCCTCGCGTTAGCGAGCCCTATACTGGGGTTGCATGTCGTTCCACGTTGCGGTCCCTTACAGTCCGAAAGGCGATCAGAAGACGGCAATTGCCGAGCTCGCCCAGGGCGCTGAGGAGGGCGAGAAACATCAGGTTTTGCTGGGCGTGACGGGGTCTGGCAAGACATTCACGATGGCGAAAATCATCGAGCAACTGGGCCGGCCCGCGCTCGTGATGGCGCATAACAAAACGCTCGCCGCGCAGCTGTATCACGAATTCAAAACGTTCTTTCCTTCGAACGCCGTCGAATACTTCGTGAGCTACTACGACTACTACCAGCCGGAAGCGTTCATTCCGTCGAGCGGCGTGTATATCGAGAAGGAAGCCACCATCAACGAAGAACTGGACCGGTTGCGGCTTTCGGCCACGCGCTCGTTGTTCGAACGGCGCGATTGCGTGATTGTGGCGAGCGTGAGCTGCATCTACGGTCTCGGGTCGCCCGAAGCGTATTACGGGATGCTTCTGAAGCTCGATAAGGGCCAGCAGATCACGCGCAAGGAAATTCTTTCGAAGCTGGTCGAGATTCTCTATGACCGGAACGATCACGATTTCCGGCGCGGTACATTCCGGGTGCGCGGCGACGTGATCGAGGTTTATCCGACATACGAAGAGAATGCCTTTCGCATCGAGATGTGGGGCGATGAGGTGGAATCGCTCTCGCGCATCGATCCGCTGCTGGGCGAAGTGAAGTCGATCACCGACCGTCTGTTCATTTATCCGAAGACGCACTACGTGATGTCGCGGCTCACGAAAGAATCGGCGATTGAGTCGATCAAAGCGGAACTGGAGTGGTGGCGGCCGCAACTCGAACAGCAGGGGAAGGTGCTTGAAGCGCAGCGGCTGCACCAGCGCACGATGTTCGATCTCGAAATGATCAAGGAGATCGGCTACTGCCATGGGATTGAGAATTATTCGCGGCATTTCTCCGGCCGGCTGCCGGGCGAAGCGCCGCCCACCCTGCTCGACTATCTGCACAACGACTGCCTGCTGTTCCTCGACGAAAGCCATCAGACGGTCCCCCAGTTGAATGGCATGTATCACGGCGACCGCTCGCGCAAGGAGGTGCTGGTGGCGCATGGATTCCGGCTGCCAAGCGCCCTCGACAACCGTCCGCTGACTTTCGAGGAGTTCGAGCATCGCGTGAATCAGGTGGTGTATGTTTCGGCGACGCCGGGTCCGTATGAGCTGACGAAATCGGGCGGCGTGGTGGTGGAGCAGATCATCCGGCCGACGGGTCTGGTGGATCCGGAGATAGACATCCGGCCGATTCGCGGGCAGGTGGACGATCTGCTGCATGAAATCCGGCTGCGCACCGCGAAGAATCAGCGGGTGCTGGTCACGACGCTGACCAAGCGCATGGCGGAGGATCTGTCCGAATACTATGCCGAGGCTGGCGTGAAGTGCAATTATCTGCACTCGGAGGTCAGCACGCTCGACCGAATCAAGATCCTGCGTGATTTGCGGCGGGGCGAGCATGACGTGCTGATCGGGATCAACCTGCTGCGCGAGGGCCTCGATCTGCCGGAGGTTTCGCTGGTGGCGATTCTGGATGCCGATAAGGAAGGCTTTCTGCGTTCCACCGGATCGCTGATCCAGACCATTGGGCGCGCGGCGCGGCATCTGGAAGGCAGGGCGATTCTCTATGCGGACGTGATGACCGATTCGATGAAGCGCGCGATTGATGAAACGATGCGCCGGCGCGAGGTGCAGGTTCGCTACAACGAGGAGAACGGCATCACGCCGCAATCGATTGTGAAGCCGATCGACATGATGCTGGTGGCGGTTGCGGAAGGGGATTACGTCACGGTTCCGGTGGAGACAGAGGGCGACGTGGATCTGCCTCCGGCCGAGCGCGAGAAGCTGATCGAAGATCTGGAGCGCGGAATGCGCGAAGCGGCCCGGAAATTCGAGTTCGAAAAAGCGGCTCAGATTCGCGATAGAATCAAGCTTCTTCGGACGAAGGATGTTGCGGGCATCGGAATCCCGGGTTAAGTACGGCGTTATCGGCGGGGGTGCGCTCAGCAAGAGCCTGATCGGCCAGTTGCCGCGGAAAGCCCGCGAAATCGGGCCTGTGGCGGGGGTTTCCTATCGGGTGGCGAGCCGCATGGCGAATTCGCTGCGCGCCGGATACGCGGCTCGCGGCCCGGAGGAGCTCAACGGCATTCCGGTGATTCTGTTTCACGCGCCCGACGGGCAGATGCGGCAGGTTGCCGAAATGCTCGAAGGCGCTCCTATCTCCTGGAAAGACACGTCCTTGATTTTCTGCGATTGCGAGGCGCCGGTTTCGATTCACGATCGCTTCCGGGCGCTGGGCGCGGCCACGGCCGCCGCGCGTCAGTTCGGGCTGACAGGGAGCATCATGGTGGAAGGAACATCGCCCGCTCTCGGCGGTGCGCTCCGAATCGCTTCCGAACTGAAGCTGCGGGCGATCGAGATCGAGCCGGGGACGAGCGACGTTTTCGCCGCGACCGTCACGCTGGCCACAGCGGCGCTGACTCCGCTGATCAACCGCGCCGCGGCGCTGCTCCGCAGAACCGGACTGCGCGACAAAGCGGCGGTCGGCATGGCCACCGCGCTGTTCGAACGCACCATTCAGGAATACGGCCACTCCGGCAAGCAGAGCTGGGTATGGCACGTGCGCGCCCCGGAAGCCGAGCAGATCGAAGCGGAAGTTGCGGCGGTGGCAGAACCCTTCCGCCCACTGTTCCGGCAGTTGATTCTGGCGGGTTTTGAGGATTTCGAAAAACATCCCGAGGTGGCACTTCAGTTGCGTGGTACCGCCCCTGCGCGATGAATTTTCTCGATCTCCTTTCGCCGGTGCAACTCGGGCTGGTGGCGCTCAGCTCGCTGTTTTTTATCGTCGATCCCATTGCGACGATTCCGGTGTTCCTCTACATGACGTCGAACGCCGGACCGCCAGAGCGGCGCCGGATGGCGCGCAGCGCGGCGCTGACGTGTTTCTTTGTACTGGCCGGATTTTCGCTGGTGGGCGCGGTGTTGTTCCGGTTGCTCGGCATCACGCTGGCCGCATTTCAGACGGCGGGCGGCGTCATCCTGCTGCTGGTGGGGCTGGATATGGTGCAGGCGCGGCGGTCCGGCACGAAGGAGGTGCCCGGCGAGGCGGAAGAAGGCGTGGTGAAAAGCGATGCCGGTATAGTGCCGCTCGGGATGCCGATGCTGGCTGGGCCGGGCGCGATTTCGAATGTGGTGATGCTGGTGGGGCAGGCGTCGCGCTGGTGGGAGACGGTGATGGTCTACGCCTCGATCGCGATTGTGGCACTCGTCTGCTATTTTCTGCTGTCAGCCGCGGATCGCGTGCGGCGGCATATGAGTGAAACCAGCATTCACATCGTGACGCGCATCATGGGGATGCTGATTACGGCGCTGGCGGTCCAGTTTGTGGCGACAGGGATCAAGGGGCTGGGTCTGATTCCGGGGTCGCATTAGGGCGAATAGCATATTCCAGCGAAACCGCTCCCGACGAGCGAATTGTGTGGTTCGTGAGGGCGAGATTCATCCACGTGGAGAGATTCGGGGCGAGCGGGATTCCGCTTCCTAATAACACCGGCTGAATGGAAACCTCGACGGTGTCCACCATTCCTGCCTCGGCGAGGCTGCGGAAGAGTTGGCCGCCGCCGAAGAGCCAGATGTCTTTTCCGGGACTTGCCTTCAGATGTTTGAGGGCATCGATGCCGTGTACGATGACGACGTCCGGATGATCTTCCGGACGGAGCGTTTTCGACACGACAATCGTTTGCATGCCCGGCATCGAAGTGCGCCCCGCCGCGACCATCGGCTCGAACGTTCTGCGGCCGGCGACGATTGTATCGAATTCTTTCAATAGAGCGCCGAAGTCGAAATCCGGATCCGGCTGGATCCAGTCGAATTCTCCCTTTGGTCCGGCGATGAAGCCATCCAGACTCATGGCAACCGAATATCGAATGCGCCGCACAGGGTCTCCTGACGAAACAAAAGAAAAAGCCCGGCGGATGCGATCCGCCGGGCTACGATGCGCAAGCGCACCTGATGGACTTCAACTGGCGTGCTGAAGCCTGTTCTCGCTCATCATCTGTTCCATCTGGTCTTTCAACCTGAGTTTGAGCTTTTTCAGACGGTGTTCCTCGATCTCCTCTTCAGCGGTGAGCGAAGGTTTGCTCTCCAGCTTTTCCACGAGAACATCTAACTCATGGTGCTGGCTGGTGAGGTTGCGGAAAGCCTCATTCGTCTGCATCAAGTGCGCTTTGAGTTCTTCCTGAATCGTTTTGTCCATTCCGGCATGTCTCCTTAGAGTGGAGTTGCCTCGCCGGCCCGTCACAGGACCACCGGGCGCGGTGGGTAGCTTCACTTCAGTTTTGAAGTGCGGCAAATCTGTCGCCGTCTAACCAAAACCTTATCACGTACGCTTTTCCATGACAATAGCGTTTACCGCTCCGTTTTTGTAGTATCCTTTGCGGACACCGGTTCTTACCCAGCCGTGGTGCTCGTAGAGCGAAATGGCCGCGAGATTTGGCTCAGCCACTTCCAGAAATATGGTGCCTTTTGCCAGAGTGAGCAATGTGCGTAAGAGGGCCGAGGCTGCTCCCCGGCGCCGAAATTCCGGAACTACAGCGAGATTCAGGAGTTCCGATTCGTCGGCTGATATTTGACGCCACGCGCAGAAACCGGCGGGGACCGGCGTCCGTCCCTCATGCAGGAGCGCCAGAAGCACCTCAAAGCCGGAATAGTCGCCGACCGGCCATTGCGCAGCCTCCGGCGACGTCTGCTGGATGCGGGCGATAGCCGGGAAGTCGCGCTCCGTGGCGGGCCGCACGGCGATGGATGACATGCTGTGATGGTAGCTGGGATGTCTCGGTTTCGCCCTGCCCTCGCAGCGCTTCTCGGCGCCGTGGCACTGTTTGTTTCAGCCGCCACCATCACCGAAAGCGCAAACCGGAAATTCGCCAGTCTGGAATCGGCGCGGTTGCCGGCGGGTACGCGCGTCGATTTGTCCACCGAGGAACTCAACGCCTGGGCGAATCAGAAAGCCCGCATTTACGCGCCCGGCGCGGCGCGGAATCTCCGGCTGGAGTTGCGTGATGGCGAAGCGACCGGTTACGCGCTGATCGATTTTGTGAAGTTGAGGCAGGCGGCGACCGGGGAAGAATCGAGTTGGCTCATGCGGAATCTGTTTTCCGGGGAACGGCCGGTGATGGTGCAGGCGCGAGTGCAATCGCAGAACCGGCGGGCACGGGTGGATGTGTTGCGGGTGGAAGTGTCCGGCATTCCGATTCAGGGGAGCGCGCTCGATTTTTTGATTCGTAACTGGCTGAGACCCACGTTTCCGGACGCACATGTGAATGAATGGTTCAGGCTGGGGTTGCGGATTGAGCGGTTTACGGTGACGCCGCGGGGATCCTCGGTGTTTATTGCGCGATAGGTTTTGCTGATTATGCGCGGCGCAGCCGAAGGCTGTTAAGGACGACCGAAACGCTCGAAAACGCCATGGCGGCGGAGGCGATCATCGGCGAAAGCATCCCGCTGGCGGCGAGCGGGATTGCCAGCGCGTTATAAGCGAAAGCCCAGAACAGATTCTGACGAATGACTCGCAGAGTGCGGCGCGCGAGCCAGAGTGAATCGGCTACGGCGCGGAGATCGTCGCGCATCAGAACGATGCCGCCGGCTTCGATGGCGATGTCCGTGCCCGCGCCGATGGCGATTCCGACGTCGGATGCTGCCAGCGCGGGGGCGTCATTGATGCCGTCGCCGACCATGGCGACTCGGTGACCGTCAGCGCGGAGCCGCTCGACTTCCTGCTGCTTGCGTTCGGGCAGGACGCCGGCGAGCACATGCGATTCTTCGATGCCGGTTTCGTGTGCGACGAGGCGGGCGGGCCGTTCGTGATCGCCGGTAATCATCCAGACCGCGAGCCCCAGATTTTTCACCTGACGTACGGTTTCGGCCGCGGTGGCTTTGATTTCGTCGGCCACTTCGATTTCGCCGATGCGGAGGCCATCGGCTTCCACCGCGACTGCGCCGGTTGCGCTCTTGCCGACGAATATGGAGCGGCCGTCAACGGTGGCTTGTGCGCCCAGGCCAGGCAGGGCGCGAAATCCGGAGGATGTCTGCGGCTGCCCATTCGCGCGTGCCACGATTGCGCGCGCGATCGGGTGCTCGCTCCAACGCTCGACGGCAGCGGCCAGGCGAATGACATCGGCTTCGGAGTATCCGGTGGACGCGCGGACCGCGATCACGGCCGGTTTCCCAGTGGTCAGTGTGCCGGTCTTATCGAAAATCACGGTGTTGACGCGGGCGGCGGCTTCGAGCGCCTCGCCGCCTTTGAAGAGAATGCCGCGGGCGGCGGCGCGTCCTGTGCCGGCCATGATGGCGGTTGGCGTGGCAAGTCCCATCGCGCACGGGCACGCCACGATCAGAACCGCGACTGCGTTCATCACAGCCGTGCTCAGAGTTCCGAAAGACAGCCACCCCGCAAACGTGATGATGGCGAGGGCGAGCACCGCAAGCGTGAACCAGCCGCTGACAATATCGGCCATGCGCGAGACGGGCGCTTTCGAGCCCTGCGCCCGTTTCACCATTTCGATGATGCGGGCGAGAGCGGTATCGCGTCCGACTTTGGCGGCGTGAAAGCGGAACGCGCCGGTGGTGTTGACGGTCCCGCCGTACACCGTGGCGCCTGAAGTCTTGGCTACCGGCAGGCTTTCGCCGGTGAGCATCGATTCGTCGATTTCGGTTTCGCCTTCGATTACCGTGCCATCAACCGGCACGCGCTCTCCGGGCCGGACGACTACCTCTTCGCCCACCGCCACTTCGGCAAGCGGAATCACGGTTTCCTTCTCGCCGCGGACCACGCAGGCCCACGTGGGCTGCAGATCCATGAGCTTGCGGATGGCGTCCGATGCGCGGCCGCGGGCGCGGGTTTCGAGCATACGGCCGAGCAGAATCAGGACGATGATCACGGCCGCCGCTTCGAAGTAAACATCGGGAAGGCCGGCGAAGACGGCCCACAACGAATAGAGGAAAGCCGTACCCGCGCCGAGCGCGATCAGCGAATTCATGTTGGCGGAGCGATGGCGCAACGCCGTCCAGGCATCGCGGAAAAAGGGGGCGCCGGAATAGCCGATGACGGGGAGGGCCAGCACGAGTTGGAGCGCGGGCCAGCGTTCCAGCATGCCGAGAATGAAAACGGGGATAGCGAATGCGGCGCCAAGGGTGAGGCGCCGGCGCAGATCGGCGGCCTCATTCTGTTCGGCGATCTCCTGCGGCCCGGCGGGAACGCCGTAGCCCACTTCCTCGACCGCGGTGACGAGTTTCTCGACGTCCAGCCGCTCCGCGTCATACCTCACGGAGGCCGTTCGCGTGGCGATATTCACGTTCGCTTTCGAGACGCCGGGAGTACTGGCCAACTGGCCCTCGACGATACGCGCGCACGAGGCACACGTCATGCCGCTGATGGGAAACTCAATCTCTTCGATGCGGGCCAATCAACCCCGCGCCGCCCGGAATCCGATCTGGCTCAGGGCGGCGATCAGATCGTCAACGGATGCGCGGGAGTCGTCGCGCTGTACGGTTGCCTTGCCCGCCGCGAGATCCACGGAGGCTGAGGACACGCCGTCAAGGCCGGAGAGCTTGCGGGTGACGCTGCGGGCGCAGCCTTCGCAGGTCATGCCCTCCACTTTGAGCTCAATGCTGGTGTCCATAGCCTAGAGATGCGGCGGTTCCGCCTTTAGATTCGCACGGCCTTGCGCCTCTCGATGTTCGGAAGAAGCGCGGTCAGCAGGCCGATGGCGGGGAGGAAAGCGCAGACCTGATAGACGAAGCGGATGCTGGTCTTATCGGCCAGTTCGCCGAGAACCGCTGCGCCGATGCCGCCCAGCCCGAAGGCTACCCCGAAGAAAAGGCCCGAGATGAGGCCGATGCGGCCGGGCAGCAGTTCCTGTGCGTACACGATGATGGCCGGGAATGCGGAGGCGAGGATGATACCGATCGGGATGGAGAGCACAATAGTCCACGTGAGGCTCGCATGGGGCAGCGCGAGCGAGAACGGCAGCACCCCGAGAATGGAGCACCAAATCACGAGCTTACGGCCCACGCGGTCCCCTACAGGACCGCCGATGATGGTGCCGGCCGCCACCGACGCCAGGAAAACGAAGAGACAGTACTGGGAATTCCGCACAGAAACGTGGAATTTATCGATCAGGTAGAACGTGTAATAGCTGGTCAGACTGGCCAGGTAAAAGAATTTCGAAAACATCAGCGCCAGCAGGACGGCGATGGACAGGCGGACTCGTCCTTTCGTGAGGCCGTGCTCGACGACATCGTGATGGCTCTGGCCACGCGCGCCGCCGGCGAGGTGTTCCTTATACCAGCCGCCAACACCGTACGTGACGATGACGCCGATGATCGCGACGAGCGTAAACCACACGACGCTGTGCTGTCCATTGGGCAGAACGATGAAGGCCGCGAGCAGCGGGCCGAGCGAAGAACCGAAGTTGCCGCCGAGTTGAAAGAGCGACTGCGCAAGCCCGTGCTGTCCGCCGGACGCCATGCGGGCGACGCGGGAGGATTCCGGATGGAAGATGGCGGAGCCGATGCCTGTGAGGCTGGCGGCGAGCAGGATCATGCCATAGAGCGGCGCGAACGCCAGCATGATCAGGCCGAAGAACATGCAGGTCATGCCGACTGTGAGCGAATAAGGCGCGGGCCGTTTGTCCATCGCATGGCCGACGACGGGCTGGAGGATCGACGCCGTCAACTGATTACACAGCGTAATCATGCCGACCTGGCCGAAATCGAGGTGATAGCTGTCCTTGAGGATGGGGTAAATCGCGGGCAGCAGCGACTGGATGACGTCGTTCAGCAGATGGCAGAAGCTGATCGAGACCAGGATCGGAAAAACCGCACCACCGGCCGCGCGGGCGGCGGACGCTTCAATTTCGCCGTTCTCTGTGAGGGCGCGGGCCATTTTCCTCTATTTTAGGGGCCTCAATTGGTTCATACTTGTGGGGAGCTTTATGTGGGTCCGCGCATTGAGTCTGGTGATACTGGCCGCCGCTGGTGTAGCCGGTCAGGACCAGCCGGATGAAGTGGATCAGGCCGCGCACACGGCTGATGCAGGCTCCACGCTGGTGGTGTCGGGTTCGGTAGAACTGTCGTCGCCCGATGACCATAAGGCACTGCCTCCTGATATCCGGATTGCGGTGGATTGTAAAGGCGAATTCATCGATGGCGGTGGGGTGAGCCCTGCAGGCCAATTCCGGTTCACGATGACGCCAAATCCGATCATGATTGCCGGTGCCACCATCTGTACCGTGCAGGCGAAAGTCTTCGGCTACGACTCGACGGTGGAAAAGTTCAGCGTACGGGCCAATAACGGGGTGGCAAGCGCCGGGACGATCACGCTGACCCGGAATTCCGCGGGGGATGCGCAGGAGAAAAGTGGTGCGCGCGGCGGCGCGACGGTGAGTGCGACGTCTCTCAAAGCCCCTCCGAAGGCGGTGAAGCAATTCGAGGAGGGGAAGCAACTGCTGCGGCGCAGGAAAGCGGAAGATGCGGCGAAGAGCTTTGAGGCGGCGATTCGGATTTATCCGGAGTATGCGGATGCGTGGATGAATCTCGGGCTGCTCGCGGTAGGGCAGAATGATCTGCTGACGGCGGCGCGGGATCTGGATGAATCGCTGCGCGTCGATCCTGGAGTGTCGTTTCAGGCGTGTTATTCGGACGCGCTGGTGAATCTGATGCTGAAGCGATACGACGTGGCGGAGCGTGCGGCACGTGCGGCGTTGAAATTCGGCGACAGCGGGGCCGATGCGCGGATTAATTATGTGCTGGGGATGGCGCTGCTGGCGCGGGGCGGGAATGCGGAGGCGCGGCAGCGCCTGACGCGGTATCTGGAACTGGTACCGGCTGCACCGGAGCGCGAGCTGGTGGAGAGGGAACTGGCCCGGCTCGACCGGCTCGCGGGGGCGAAGAACTAGAGCTTGCGCAAATCGCGGCCAGTCATGTCGCGGGGCTGTTTTTCGCCGAGGACGCCGAGGAGCGTGGGCGCCACGTCGCGGAGCGCGCCGTTCGGGCGCAGCCTGTCGCCGGAATCATCGACCAGGATGAAGGGTACCGGGTTCGTGGTGTGGTACGTGTGCGGGCCTTTGGTGATCGGGTCGATCATCGTTTCGGCGTTGCCGTGGTCGGCGGTGATGATCCAGCGGCCGTTCTTTTCTTTGAGGCGCTTCCAGATCTGGCCGAGGCATTCGTCGATCACTTCCACGGCGCGAATCGTCGGCTCCAGTTTGCCGGAGTGGCCGACCATGTCCGCATTCGCCAGGTTCATCACGATGACGTCGAAATCGCGGCGGCCCATGGCGTCGAGCACGATATCGGTAACGCCCTGCGCGCTCATCTCAGGCTTCAGGTCATAGGTCGCGACCTTCGGTGAGGCCACCATCTCGCGCTCTTCGCCGGGGAACGGCTTTTCGATGCCGCCGTTGAAGAAGTAAGTCACGTGTGCGTACTTTTCCGTCTCGGCGATGCGGAGGTTCTTCCAGTTGAGCTCGCCGCAGACGTAGCCCAGAATGTTTTCCATCGGCTCGCGCGTCAGCACGAAAGGCACGTTGAGCGACTTATCGTACTGGGTCATGGTGAGGAATTTCAGATTGGGAACGGGAGTGCGAGTGGTGAGGGCCTCCGTCATCTCGCGGCCGCGGTCGGCGCGGTAGTTGAAGAAGAAGCAGGCGTCGTTCTCGCGGATCAGGCCAATCGGTTCGTTGCGTGAATCGACCACCGTCATCGGCTCGATAAATTCGTCCGTTATGCCCTTCTCGTACGAGCGAAGGAAAGCGGCTTCCACGTCCTGCACACGCTCGCCGTTGCCGAGCACCATGGCGCCGAAACCGCGCTCAACGCGCTCCCAGCGCTTATCGCGATCCATCGAGTAGTAGCGCCCGGCGACGGTGGAGATTTTGCCGACGCCGATTTCGCGCAGCTTCTTCTGTATCTGGCGGAGGTAGCCGAGACCGCTCTCGGGCGGCGTGTCGCGGCCGTCCATGAAGCAGTGGATGAAAACTTCCTTCACGCCTTCGCGCTTCGCCATTTCGAGCACGGCGTACATGTGAGTGAGCTGGGAGTGCACGCCGCCATCGCTGCACAATCCCATGATGTGGAGGCGGTTGCCTTCGCGGGCGTGCTTCATCAGATCGAGCAGCAGCGGGTCGCTGAAGATCGAGCCGGAAGCAATCATGGAGTCGATACGGGTGACGTCCATCTGCACCACGCGGCCGGCCCCGATATTGAGGTGGCCGACTTCGCTGTTCCCCATCTGTCCTTCCGGCAGACCGACCGACAGCCCCGACGTGTGCACGAGCGTGTTCGGGAAATCGCGCAGCAGCATGTCATAGGTGGGCTTCCGCGCCTGTGCGATCGCGTTGCCTTCCGTAGCGGGCGAGAAGCCCCAGCCGTCGAGGATGGTCAGGATGAGAGGTTTGGTGCGGGACATAAATTGGGTTCGTTTCTTCGAGCGGCGGTGCGGGGCTGGCCCGCACCGCTAAAGGACTGATTGCAGGCTGCTTACTGGCGGAACGCTTTGCGGCCGGGGAACTTCGCGGCCACGCCGAGACGCTCTTCGATGCGCAGAAGCTGGTTGTACTTGGCGATACGGTCGGTGCGGCTGGCTGATCCGGTCTTGATCTGGCCGGCGTTGGTGGCGACCGCGAGATCGGCGATGAATGGATCTTCGGTTTCGCCCGAGCGGTGCGAAATGACCGTGGTGTAGCCGTTCTTCGAAGCTGTCAGCATGGCGTCCAGCGTTTCGGTGAGCGAGCCGATCTGGTTCACTTTGACGAGGATCGAATTCGCGGTTCCGGATTCGATGCCGCGCGTGAGGCGGGCGGTGTTGGTGACGAAGAGATCGTCGCCCACAAGCTGCGTGTTGGAGCCGATGGTGTCGGTGAGGAGCTTCCAGCCATCCCAGTCGTCCTCAGCCATCCCGTCTTCGAGCGACACGATCGGATATTGGCGGCGCCAGTTGGCCCAGTATTCCACCATCTGTTCACTCGAGCGTTCGCTCTTATCGGACTTCTTGAAGATGTACTTGCCGTCCTTATAGAACTCGCTCGATGCCGGATCGAGGGCGATGCCGACCTGCTCGCCGGGCTTGTATCCGGCTTTCGTGATGGCTTCGAGCAGCACTTCGAGCGCTTCGTCGTTCGATTTGAGGTTGGGGGCGAAGCCGCCTTCGTCGCCGACCGCCGTGGAATACCCCTTTTTCTTGAGCACGCCCTTCAGGGTGTGGAAAATTTCGACGCCCATGCGGAGCGATTCGGAGAATTTGCTCGCGCCGTAGGGAACGAGCATGAATTCCTGCATGTCGACGGAGCTATCGGCATGGGCGCCGCCGTTGATGACGTTCATCATCGGGACGGGCAGCGTGCACGCATTGGCGCCGCCGAGGTAGCGGTAGAGCGGAGTGCGATGCGAATTGGCGGCAGCGCGCGCGGTAGCCATGGAGACGGCGAGGATGGCGTTGGCGCCCAGCTTCGACTTGTTCTGAGTGCCGTCGAGTTCGATCATGATGCCGTCGATGACGGCCTGTAGGGTGGCGTCGTATCCGTGTAGCGCTTTCGCAATGGGACCGTTGACGGCTGCCACCGCTTTGGTGACGCCCTTGCCGAGGTAGCGGGACTTATCGTCATCGCGCAGCTCACAGGCTTCGTGTTCGCCCGTGGAGGCGCCGCTGGGGACGGCGGCGCGGCCGATGCTGCCATCGGCGAGGAAAACTTCGGCTTCAACGGTGGGGTTGCCGCGCGAATCCAGAATTTCGATTCCGCTGACTTTGACGATGCTGGACAAATTGGATCTCCTGTATCTTTCGTGATCCTGGCGCGGCGGGCCGCCGAAAGGGGGCGGTTGCTGACGCAGGAAGGGGTTCTTACGTGCTGTGTTACGCTTAAGAATTGCCGGTCAGGTGATTTTCTGAACGCGCAAACTCATATGATACAGCACCTTGCCTGGCAGGGCTTACGGTGCAAATTTCCGATCAGTGAGGAGGTGTTTGTTCATTGGCTGAAGTTCGATTGCAGGAAGGGGAAACGCTCGAAAACGCGCTGCGCCGCTTCAAGCGGAAAGTGCAGACCGAAGACATTATTAAAGAGGTCAAGCGGCATTCCTTTTACCTGAAGCCAGGGGAAAAGAAGCGGGTGAAGGCTGCGCTGGCGCGCAAGCGGAACCGCAAGAAGAGCCGGCGCGATCCTGAATAGGGGTCGGGGCTCACGATAAAAATGACGGGCGAGGCGGAAACGCTTCGCCCGTCATTTTTTTATGCCTCCCTGACCCTTGTAATGAGTGGGCCGCGGTTCTTTGCGATCTTTGGCCCCTGTTGGCCCCTATGGATGAGGCGCGGTGAGTCATTTTGGCTGCGATCGTGCAAAGTGTTGACGCTAGAATGAAGCCGGAGGAATTTCCATGTCGATGAGCGTCCTGAAGGACATCCGCAAGATTTATGCGGGGCTGAACGCGCACGAGGTGCGCGGCGCGGCGGCGCAGGAGCTTCGCGTTGGCCTGCTCGCTTCAAGCGGCGGTGTGTTCCGGGACATGGAAGATTTCCTCGTGCCGCCGCATCTCGATGCTGCCACGCGCGGGCAGGCGCTGCGTATGGTATACCGGCTCGACAAGCCGCACAAGGATTTCGATTTCATTCTCTGCGAGCCGGGGATCGGGCTGCCGCGCAACGGTTATCTGTTCGACCCGGCGGGTTCGACGGCGGCGGATGAGTCGATGCTGGAATCGATCGTGGCGGAAAATCAGCCGATCGAGCTGGCGCTGGGACGGTCGTTTCCGGCGTTCCGGACGGCTGTCGCGCACCGGATCATCACCCGCGTATCGCGTGAGAATGCGCTGCTCGCGCTCGCGACCGCGCTGCCCAATGTGATTCCGGGCATCATCGAGCTTCCGTGGGCGGTGGGCGAATTCGCAACGGACACCGCTTTCCTCACCATGAACCAGATCCGTATGGCGCTGATGATTGCCTCCGTATATGACCGGCCGGTCGGCTATAGCGAGCAAAAGGCATCGATTGCCGCGATTGCGGCGGGAGCGTTCGGGTGGCGGGCGATTGCGCGCGAGTTGGTGGGCAAGATCCCGCTCGGCGGCGGACTCATTCCGAAAGCCGCCGTGGCCTATGCCGGAACCTGGGTGGTGGGGAACGGGCTCGATCGGCTCTATCGCACGGGCGTCAGTCCGTCACGCCTGGAGAAGCGGGAGCACTGGAAGCGCGCGCTGGCGGAAGGCCGCGAAGTGGCGGCCGAATTGCGGCCCTGAGAGGTCGCGTTCTATGCGTCCTCAAGGCCGGCCGCGCATTCCCCAAGGGCGGCGATAAAGCGCTGCCACGCGCCGGTGGCGCCCTGGAAATTGTACTCGTCTATGGGGCGGAAGCCGGACTGCTCCATGCGCATCCGGACGCCGGATGGGGTGGGAGTCAGGGTCCACGTGACGAGCGTCGAAAGGCCGGCAGCTTTCAGACTGTAGACCAGCCGCGCGAAATCGCCCGAGCCCGGGGCATCTACTTCCATGACTTCGCAATTGACGATGCCGTCCCACTGATGGGTGGGCGCGGTGCGGAAATGGAAGCGGCGGCCGGCTTCCAGCTGAAAATCATTTTTCATCAGCCATTGCTCGAGGATACGGCCGTCGGTTAGCGCGCGCCAGACTTTTTCGAGCGGGATCTGCCATTCGCGTTCGACGATCAGTGTGCGCACCGTTGCCCCCTGATGTCAGATTCGCACAGCTGTATAGCGGGGCGTGGCCAGGCGCTTGCTCGCGTTTGGGGCAATCGTGCACGCGGTGGCTGAGAAAGCCCGGCGCTTCAAATCGCTATCTTTCTTTACCTGCGTGAATTTCAGGCATCCGCGGGCTGGATTGGCACAGTTGCGCGGATGCCGGTTCCGTGATCTGATTGCGGCATGAGAGCGCGGCTGGTCCTCCTTGGTGTCGGGACGATTGTTCTGGCTTTCGCGCAGAGGCCAGCGGAGAGTCCCGCGTTCGATGTGGTTTCGATCCGGCAGCATGAGTTGCCGCAGGGGCAGTTTACGATTCGGTGGATTGCCACGCCCGGGCCGCCTGAGCCGCACACGACCGGCAATCGATATCTATCGAAGCGTGCGACTGTGCAGGATCTTCTGATGGAAGCCTACGGTGTTTACGAGTTTCAGCTTTCCGGGCTTCCGGACTGGGCCATTCCGCCGCGCGGGGAACACTTCGACATCGACGCCAGAAGTGCGGGCGAAGCGGCGCCACCCGCGGCTCAATTGCGCCTGATGCTGCAACGGATGCTCGCGGATCGGTTTCATCTGAAGCTGCATCGCGAGACCCGGCCGGTGCCGGTCTACGCTCTGATCGTTGCTAACCCGGCGAAGATCAAAGAAATCACCAAAGAACAGTTCGACGCACAGCCACGATATGAGCGCATGCCGGAACGGTTTCCGGAAACGATGAGGACGAGGATGGTCGATTTCGCCGGAACTCTGCAGCGCCATGTGGATCGGCCAGTGCTGGACGAAACGAAGCTGACCGGGTACTACGAAATTGCTACGCCGGAGTGGATGCAGCCGGGCCAGGCGCGGACCGGGGATGCTGTTGAAAGGCAGGCAGAGGTGTTTTCGGAGCTGGAAGGCCGGGAAGGTCTGAAACTCGAACCGCGGAAAGACGCGTTTGAGATTCTGGTGGTTGATAACGTGGAAGAGCCTTCGCCGAATTAGTTGCCCGCCGTTATTTTGTTTTCAGGAGGGCGGCGCGCAGGCGGTCGACGAATTCGTGCTCACTGCAGGCAAAATAAAACCCGCCCACGGCGGTAGAGCTTGCCGCTATCGAAATTCTGCCATCGGTGTGGCTGACTTGGTCAATGGTCCAGCCCTCGCGGCGCGCGGATTCGATCAGAATGCGCGCCGCGTCCCTGACTGGCGCCGGCAAGTCGTCCGGCAATTCCCTCATCGGTCCTGACGCTATCAGGAAAACCTGAAATTCTGCTGAAGAAAATTCAGGAGGTGCGGCGCATCTGCATCAACAAGCCATCGAGAGCGATCTGCTTCTGGATGTTGCGGCGCATGAGCGCGGCGATTTCGTCGACGCCTTTCACGGTCTCAATGAGCCAGGCGCGCGAAACGCGGGCGGCCAGCGCGGCCAGTTCATTGCGGAGATCGGCATTGCGAATCGCCGTACCGGATTCGCGAAGGATGGTGAGATCGCGGAGCAGATCGTAGAGCAGCTTGAGATAGATTTCGAGCCTCTCGCTCTTGCTGCGCCCGAAGGTTTCTGAAATGGGCAGCCAGGCTGAATACGGCGATACGCCAGCGCCGGTTTTCAGAAACGAGAGCATCGCGCTGCGGCGCTTTTCGAAAAGGCCGATATCAAGCGAAGCGGCGATGCCGGGACTGCCGCCGGAAAGCGCGATGCGGCGCTCGGCGTTCTGGAGTCCGCGGGCCCGCGCGAAGTCCTGCATCTCCTCATTGGTTAGCGGCGAGAAGTTTAGCTGAACGGAGCGTGAACGAATAGTGGGCAACAGATCGTACACGTTATTCGCCGTCATGATGAGGATGAGGTGCTCGGGCGGCTCTTCGAGAATCTTCAGGAGCGAGTTGGCGGCCTGTTCGTTGGCGCGGTCGGCCTGATCGATGAGGAACACGCGCCGCGCGCCGTGGAGCGGCTTGTATTGCGCGCGCTCTTTCAGGAGACGCATCTGCGCTATGCTGAGCTGGCGTAACGGGCCGTCCGGTGGGAATGTCAGGAAATCGGGATGCGATGCGAAGACAAGCGGATCGTCATTGCGTTTGTCCGCCGGCAGTTTTTCGCGCGCGGCGATCAGGGAGAGATTGTCGTCGAAATTGAGATCGTCGCGCTCGATTTTTTCAGGCGAGCCGAGTATGCGCGCGGCGAAACGGCGGGCGAGCGTGGCTTTACCGAGGCCTTCGAGACCGGAGAAGAGGAGAGTTTGCGGAATGCGGTCGCGCCCGATCATGCTTTCGAGCGTGGTCTGGACGGGGCGGTTGCCCCAGAAGTTTTCAAACACGGCCGTTCAGCGCCTCCCGGAGGTGACGCGCCACCTCGCCGATACCGGCGCGGCCATCGATCACGACGAAGCGATCGGGCTCGGCGGCCGCGAGATCGAGGTAACCGCGGCGAACGCTCTCATGGAAGGCCGCGCTCTCGTCATCGATGCGCGATTCAGCCTGGCCAACGCGCTCGTTCCGGCGTTTGGCGCGAGTGAGGCTGGTTTCGAGATCGATATCGATCAGGATGGTGAAGTCGGGGCGCAATCCCTGACAGGCGATCCGGTCGAGCTCACGAACGATGGACGGATCGAGGCCGCGGCCACAGCCCTGGTAAACGAGCGTAGAATCGGTGAAGCGATCGCAGAGCACGATCCTGCCTTCGGCGAGCGAGGGGCGGATGACTTCCTCCACGTTCTGGGCGCGGCTGGCGAAATAGAGCAGCAGCTCGGTGCGGGCGTGGATAGCCGTATTGGCCGGGTCGAGGAGGACACGGCGGATCTGGCGGCCGATTTCGGTGCCGCCGGGCTCCACGGTTTCGACGACTTCGCGGCCGCTTTCGCGCAGGTGCTGGGCCAGGAGGCGGAGCTGCGTGGTTTTGCCGCAGCCGTCCATACCTTCGAAAGTGAGGAAACGGCCCTGAGGGGGAGTTGGAGGCATCGCGAAGTTCAATTTTCGCAAACACGCTGCCGCATGTAACGAAATGCGATCCAGGGAGTTTTTCGTTCGTATGAAGCCAGCTTTGAAATTTGCGTTTCTTCTGACGATTCCGGCGCTTCTGGCTCAGACGCCAGCATCGTTTGAAGTCGCTTCGGTTCGTCCCGACCGGAGCGGCAGCCTGAATACACAAATCAATCTGATGGAGGGCGGGCGGCTGAGCATTACGAATGCGTCGCTCAAGACGCTGATCCGCAATGCGTATGGGCTGCAGGCGTTTCAATTCGATGGCGGGCCGGGATGGCTGGATACCGATATGTACGACATCGAGGCGAAGACCGGGCGGGCGGAGAAGATCACCGAAGCGCAGTTGCCGGCGCTGCTGCAAACTCTGCTCGCCGATCGTTTTCATTTGAAAGTGCACTGGGAATCGCGTGAAGCCGCGGTTTACGCATTGCTGATCGACAAAGGCGGGCTGAAGATGAAAGCCAGTTCCAGCGATGAGGTTCCCTCGGGAGATACGGGGCGAGGTGTGAACCGGATGCACATCAAGGGGGTCGCGTTGCCCGTTTCGTTTCTCGCGCAGAATCTGGGGAACCGGCTGGGGCGCATCGTTATAGATAAGACCGGGCTCACCGGTAAATACGATTTCGCGATTGAGTGGGATCCGCAGTCGGATGCGGAGTCAACTGGTCCGTCGCTGTTCACCGTGCTGAAGGAACAACTGGGGCTGCGGCTGGAGACGCAGAAAGGTCACATGGACGTGCTCGTGGTGGACAGCGCGGAGAAGGCCTCGGACAATTAATCGCGCGAGGCAGGCAGTACCGAGAGGACGTCCTAACGCAGCCAGCGTTCCGCGGTTACGGGTGGTGGAGGCGCGGCGAGCAGTGATTCCGAGACGGCGCCGAAGCGGCGGTCGCGGTGATGGAACTCGCCGACGGCTGCGCGCAGAGCGGCGGGGGTGAAATCGGGCCACATGCGGCGGGTGAAGACCAGCTCGGCATAGGCGGATTCCCAGAGCAGGAAATCGCTGAGGCGCTGCTCGCCGCCGGTGCGGATGAGCAGATCGACCGGAATGCTCTCTTCGAGCTCGCCGCGGCGGGCGGCTTCCACAATGGCGGCGCGAGCGGAATAATCGATCGCCAGGCGGAATTCGAGCTCGGTACAGTACCGTGTGGTGGCTTCGGCGTGCTCAATGGCGCGGAGCAGGGGATCGGGAAGGCGGTCGCGGCGGCCGATGACAGTGATCCGCACGCCGGCGTCGCGCATCCGTGGGGCCTCACGCTCGAAGTAACAGGCGAGCAGCAGCATCAGGGCGTCGACTTCTTCCGGCGGACGCTTCCAGTTATCGGCGGAGAAGGCGTAGACCGTGAGGATGCCGATGTTGAGCCGCGGCGCCGACTCCACAATGCGGCGGAGCGCCTCGGCCCCGGCCCGATGGCCTTCGAAGCGCGGCAGGGCGCGGGCGGCGGCCCAGCGTCCATTGCCATCCATAATGATCGCGACGTGCAGAGAACTTTGTTTCATAAAGTATAGGGTCAAATTTTTTTAGCCGTTACGCGTGGCGCGAATCAGCGTTTCCATGTGGGTGAGATAGCGTTCGAGAGCGGTGCGTCCGCTTGCCGTTAGCCGGTATTCCGTGCGGGGGACGCGGCCTTCGAATTTCTTTTCGACCGTGATGTACCCGGCGTCTTCCAGTTTGCGGGAATGGACACTGAGGTTGCCATCGGTGGTTTCGAGCAGCTTCTTCAGCTCCGCGAAAGTCAGAACGTGATTCACGGCGAGCGCGCTCACAATGGCGAGGCGCAGACGCTCATGAATGACGCGATCGAGCAAAGCAGTTCCCCCGCCTGGCATGCCGTGGACGCCGGCGAGTTCGGGTTCGGAGACGTGTTTGTGTGCAGTGGCTTTAGCCGCCATAGTGCCTCGCGATCATCCAGCCGAAAACAACGTGCAGGCCGCCGAAGCCGATGGCCATCAGGGCGTCGAGCCATGCGACCGGCGCAATGGCCGCGATGGCGCCGAGCAGCAGAAACGAAAGACCCATCACTGGAACCACGCGCACCGAAAACGCTCCCGCGCAAGCCACGCCCGCTCCGTAGAGCAGCAGCCAGACCGCTGGGAGGAAGTGAACGAAGCCCGCCTGAGTGAGCATGACGGTCAGGACGGCGCCTGCGGCCACGGGCGGCGCCATGGCGAAAACAAAGCGGTGGAAGGGCCGGGAAAGCAGCGCGCTGCCCCCCAGGCGGGCTTTGCGCGCGGAAAATCCGATACCGATCGCAAGAGCAAGCAGCGCTTCGCCGATCCAGATGGCCAGCCAGGCGCGCGGGCCGGCGCTCAGATGCGCGGCGAAGGCGGCGAAAAACGCGGTTGCGCCCACCAGCATCCCGCCCGTCCCCGGGACGGCGGTGAAGGAACCGGCGTTTTCCATGGTGTGGCGGATGAAACGCAGGTTGTCCAGAGCCTGATCGTGCAGGCCAATGGTTTTCGCGGGATCGCTCGAGGAGCGGATGGGGCGAACGGCTCCCATGGGTTCAGTATATGAAACTGCGGAGAACTTTGCAATGCAAAGTTTATGGGTGGGGTACCAGTTCGCCACTTGGCGGGAAGCGTTCGGGGGAGTTCGCTGGGGAGGAGGAACGGAGCCGGAGCGTGACGACGATTGAGATTTCCGATGAACTGGCTGCGGTGCTGAAACGCATGGCTGCGGCTGACGGTCTGACACTGGATGCCTGGTTCGAACAACTGGCCGCCGAAAACGCCGAGCCCGAAACCGAAGAGGAAGAGAGAGCCAAATTCGAATGGCTTCGTGCCGCCGCGAAGGAAGGTGTTGATGCCATTGAGCGGGGTGAATACACGGAGTTGAATTCGCCCGAGGAACTCGCCGCATTTATCCAGCAGATTGGCGATGAGGTGGAGGCGGAGTTCGCGGCGGAACGACGAATTGGCTGACAATTCCAGCCGGAAAATTCGCCTTTCGGATCCGAAGAGAAATCTGCCAGACCCCTATCGCTCGGAGTTGAATTAATTTTCCACAGACTCGGCGCGGCGCATGCGCTCTCTTTCGGCATTAAACTCGCAGCCGAAGAGGGCGATGATGGCCAGCAGGTACATCCAGATCAGGAGCGCAATTCCGGTTCCGATACTGCCGTAGAGCAGGTTGTAGTTCGTGATGTGGCGCTCGTACCAACTGAATCCCAGGGTCGCGAGCAGCCAGAGGATAGTAGCGAGAAACGCTCCTCCCCAGAGGCCGCGCCAGCGTTGTTTGCGGAAGGGACCGTAGTAATAGAGGATCGTGGTCAGACTCCAGAACGCGCCAAACGCAATCGCGTAGCGAATGGCGCGGAATGCGAATGCGAGCCACCAGGTGAGCGGCTTGAGGGCCGGGTCCATCCTCCAGAGCCGCATGAGCGCGTGTTCCGCAGTGCCGCCGAACAGAATTAAAGACGACGCCCCGAGCATGGGAATCGCCGAGAGTGGGACCAGTAAGAGCCCGACGCCGGTATGCGCGAGCATGGACCGCGTGCGCGGTACACGGTACGCGGCGTTGAAGCCGTCCATCAGGCTCTTGACGACGCTCGATGCCGCCCAGAGCGAAACCAGGACGGCGACCACGAGCAATCCGGCGGGGCGCTGACCGCGATAGCGGAATTGTTCCAGAACCGCCCCCTCTGTTCCGGTGGGCAGGACGTGGGAAAGAAAAAACGCGATCTTCTGGCGCACATAATCGGCGCGGATCTGGATGGACAACGCCGCGGAGGCGGTGATGATCGGGAAGAGCGAGAGCAGTCCGGAGTAAGCGACCGCTTTGGCGAGGGCGAAGAGTCCATCGTCGGCGGAAGCGACGAGCGTCCGGCGAAGCAGCCAGGGAAGTTGTCGCAAAATGCGCCCCACGAAGTCTTATGGTGTCACAGGACCGGTCGGCAGGCGAATGTGAAAATGCGCACCGCTGCCGTTGCTTTCCGCCCAGAGATCGCCGCCGTGATCGAGAAGCGCCTGGCGGGAGAGCGCGAGGCCGAGCCCCAGTCCGTTCTTGCCGGAGGTCACAAAGGGCTGGAACAGGCGCGCGCGAACCGATTCCGGAATGCCGGGGCCGGTGTCGCGCACCTCGATGTGCAGACCGTCGCGGGCGGGCGCGGCCGAGATGGAAATCTGTCCACCGGCGGGCATGGCTTCAATCGCGTTCGAGATGAGATTCAGGAACACGCGCTCCATGCGGGCGCGCTCGAGCGGGAGTTCGATCGATTCATCGACCGAGACGCGAATGGTCACGCCGTGTTCAGCGGCGGCGGGCGAGAGGACATCGACCGCCGCGCCAACGACCTCGCTCAGGCGGCAGGTTTCCGGCGGATGGATGCGGCCGCGCGACACGTCAACCAGCTCGCCCAGCATTTCATTAATCACTCGCGACGAACGGTAGATATTGCCGGCCAGGCGCTGAAGCTGGTCCGGACTGAGATCGCCGTCCATCATCATTTCCGCGCCGCCGTAGATCGACGCGAGCGGATTACGGAGGTCATGCACGATGGAGCTGGAAAGCTGCCCAATGGTGGAAATGCGCTCACGGCGGATGAGCTCTTCGCGCGCGCTCTGGATGGAGCCGGACATCGCATTGAACGTGCGGGCCAGACGGCCGAGTTCGTCATCGCCATGCACCGGCACCTGCGCTCCATAGTTTTCGCCGCCGATGAGGGCGGCGGCCTGATCGAGCTGACGGATGGGGCGGAGGATACGCCGCGCGAGCAGGACGCTCACCGCCAATCCCGCGATGACCGCGGCAACCCAGATGAGAAGCAGGCGCGTTTCGAGAGCGTTCAGGTCGCGGCGGACGGAATCGTAGTTATGAAGTATGAGGAGGTCGCCCGCGGGGGCGCCGCTGAAATCGCGCAGCGTTGTGCCGAGGGCCGCGAATTCGCCGTTCGGCACACGAAGGTCCTGCACGGCGGAACTGCGCCGGTACTGATTCGCGATGGGACGAGTTTCGGCGGCGTTGAGGGTAGAGGCTACGGGGAGTCCGCCGGCGAGGAAGACGAATTCGCTGCCCCCCGTGCGGTCTTTCAGGTCGCGCGCTACGTCTTCATCCACGGGAAAGCCGGCAACGAGAACGTTGAGGAGTCCGGGGCCGCCCTGTGTCTGCACGTAAACCGGAGTGACAACCAGCTCGTAGAGGCGGCCGCCTTCATACGAGAAACCATCGGATTGCTCCGGAAAACGGCGGGCGGCATCGCGTACGACGCCGAACTTGCCGCTGCCCGGCAGCTTTCCGCCGAGCGAAGCGATAACTTCGCCCTGCGGATCGGTCACCAGAAAAACGCCGCCGCCATTGCTTTGCGCGACGCGCGACCAGAATTCGCTGGCAGTGTCCTGAATAGTGGCGCGATCGTTGGTCTGGAAGGCGCGGCGCACGTCGGACATGTTGCTGAGCGCGCGGCTGACGGACCGCAGCATTTCCTTGCGCGCCTGCCAAAGCGATTCGTACGCGCGGAGGCTGCCCTGGACTTCGTTGCGCAGATTCTCGGAAAGAGTCCGCCGCGTCACATCCTGCACGAACCAGCCGGCGGCGGCAAGCAACAGCGTGATGGCAACGGACGTCGAGAGCACGATCTTGCCGAGCAGAGAGTGGCGCGGAGGCAGAGTCATTCGCGTGAGCCTGGGTAGAACGTCTTATCGTCGGGCGGAGGCGCGTAATCGTGGCCGTACTTATTTTTGTGCGGCGCCATCAGGTAGCCGGCTTCGGAGACGACAATGGGCGGCAGGTGGAGACCGTCCGCGCTCACCACGACGCGGCGCGCGAGAGCCTGCAGGGTTTGTTCGGTGGCGCGCTCATGAAAGATGCTGAGGTCGTAAGTGCCCGGGGGCACGTCGAGATGGAACGAGCCGTCGTGTGGCGTGGTGGCGAAGTGTGGCGTGGAGAGCACCAGAATCATGGCGCTCATGGTGGGATGAATATTGCAGAACACGCGCACAATGCCGGGCCGCTGGAAACGGACGGTTCTCGATGTGCCGGGCGGGTAGAGCCCGACATCGAAAATCTGGCCGGAATACGTGGAAAACGCATTGTGGAAGATGGGGTCGTCGTTGGGGAAGTCGATCTTCGTTCCGGCGAGCACGGGCAGCACGTGCGGCGTGAACGTCTTGTTCTTCTGCATCATGACGGCGTGCTTTTCCGGAACGGGCGCCGCGGGATGTGTAATATCCTGCAGCGAAATGACGACGCCGGAGAAATCCCGATGACGCGATACGGCATCGCTGTGGGATTCGCGCAGCTCGATGGAGCCGGAGACCGTCGCCGCGCGGAGGCCCGCCGCCAGCAACAGGCTAGAAAAGATAAGCAAGCGCGAGGTCATAGTGGTTGTTCCGCCGGAGACCGGAGGAGATGTAATCCGTCCGGGTCTGCGATGCTTCGAGCGCCGCGAGAATATTGGGCGCGAGCTTGTACACAATATTACCGGCATAACTGAGATTGCGGCGGACACTGTTGGCCACCAGGTCCGCGGCGCGATCTTCCTCCTCGCCGCCGAAGAAATGGAGGGACAGGCGGCTTGTGGGGAACAGCGAAAGCTGGCTCCAGCCGCCCGCCGCGTGGACCGGAATGATGCGGCCACCGGGCAGCACGGTGAAGCCCTGGCGCATGGCGCCAAGACCGGCGTCGTTCGTGCCCCCGAACCAGGCGCCGGAGACTTCGAGGAAGCTCGAAGGCTTCACCAGCCAGTCCATCGTGAACAGGCGCGAATCGACGGCCTGCCCGTTGACGTGCGTGGTGCTGAAGTGAAGGCCGGGCGCGAATTCGATGCGACGCGTTTCGCCGCCGCGATAGAAGAGGAAGCGGCTTTCATAGCCGGGGCGCTGGCGTTCGAGCGTGACTGGGGGCGCGG
>Ga0134125_10001353_pt1 | contig 30278 bp, 19 predicted proteins | sample KB31751_FD_96464 | JGI IMG/M metagenome (GOLD analysis project Ga0134125, IMG submission 96464) | Terrestrial soil microbial communities with excess Nitrogen fertilizer from Kellogg Biological Station, Michigan, USA - KB3-175-1 | ecosystem: Environmental > Terrestrial > Soil > Unclassified ... | reverse complement strand
TGCTGTCGCGGCCGGAGATCGATGGGAACAGGATTGGCGCGTTTGGCTGCTCTGGCGGCGGAGCGATGACGGCGCTGCTGGGCGGACTTGATCCGCGGGTTCATGCCGTTGCGACGGCGTGCTACTTCACGACGTTCGACGCGCTGCTGCCGTCGATTGGGGCGCAGGATGCGGAGCAGTCGATCCCGGGGTTCATCGCGCCAGGCAGGTGGAATCTGCCGCTGGGGTTTCCGGACTGGATTGAGGTGGGAGCGCCGCGGCCGTATGCGATGGTGGGCACGGTGAGCGATATGTTTCCGTGGGCGGGATTCCTGACGACGGCGAAAGAGGCGCGGAGATTTTATTCACTTTTCGACAAGAGCGCGGAAGGGACGCTGACGGGGAATCCGCCTCCTCCGACGCCGACGGGACCGACGCTGAATCCGGATACGGCGAACAGGATTGCGGCGGATGCGCCGTTTCAGGTGGTTGCGGGGATCGGCGGGCATGGGAATTTGCGACCGATTCAGTCACAAATTGTGGAGTTCTTTTTAAGGAACCTGGCGGGGTCGGATGCGAAGGCGATTGTGGCGCCCGCGCCTCCGCCGGGGACGCGGCCGGGAGCGGGGCCGAGTGAGGTTCCGGCGAGCGCGCTGCAGGTGACGCCGACCGGGCAGGTGCTGACGAGCTATCCCGGGAGCGAGACGGTGTTTTCGCTGAATGAGAAGCGCGCGGCGAAGAAGCTGCCGAAGCTGCCGGCGACGATGCCGATTGCGAAGTTGCAGGCAGAGGTGAGGGCGGTGACGCATGCGGAGGCGATGCCGGGCGCTCCGCCTGTCGCGCCGCCGCAACTTACCGTTCACGTCCGGCGTGATGACGAGCCCGAGCCGAAGTACTTTCATCAATTCCTTCATCTGACGACAGCGGCCGGAGTTTCTCTTGACGGTGAGATTGTGGAGCCGAGCGGACATGGTCGCAAAGCCGCGCGGCTGGTGCTGACCACTGAAGGAAACAGCGCTCAGGGCGGGGAGCATCGCGAATACGAGATACCGAACACGCTGGTTCTGGCGATCACGCCACGGCCGTCGCCGCCAGGCGGGGAGGAGACGAAGTCGCCGATCCTGGGCAACTTCTATATGACGGAGCTGCGCGCGGAGCTGGTGGACAAGACGATCCTGGGGATGCGAGTCGACGACGTCATTCGCGCCGTCAACTATTTAGCATCGCGGCCGGAGGTCGATCCGAACAACATTACCGCGGAGGCGAGCGGACATATGGGGCTGGTGCTGCTGCACGCGGCGGTGCTCGATTCGAGGATCAAGCATGTGAAGGTAGACCACGCTCTTGAGAGCTATGAGAGTCTGCTGCATGCGCCGGTGCCGCTGGACGCGCCGCAGGACATACTGCCGGGCGTGTTGATGCACTACGACATTCCGGAGCTGGTGCGGGCGCTGGGGCCACGGCTGACGGCGACGGAATGGCTGGCGGGTACGGCGAATCTGGGGGCGGCGAAGTGAGCATTGGGATTCGCCGGGGCTAAAGCCCACCGATATATCTATGCTGCTTTGCCGCGTGCTGAAGCCCCCGTTTCCTGTGACGTGTCGACGTCCGGGCTTAAAGCTCGGACCTATCTCAGAGGCAAAAGCAAAGGCGGGGATTGTACGACTCGCCGCTGCGGTTGGGTGAGAAAGGTGCGAGCGGCCGTTGGGAGGACAGGCATCGGGCAGGTCCTTCGACTCGGCCTTCGGCCTCGCTCAGGATGACGAGCATTATCTTTTGTGGCGCGATCCCACTCATCGCGATAAGGCCGCGATGAATGGTCACCGGGTGGTGGGGGTTCGGGCGAAAGGCAAAAAGGATCTTGAGCTGACAGCTTTCAAGCTGATAGCGGCAGGTTCGGTCTTTTGTGGCGCGATCCCACTCATCGCGATAAGGCCGCGATGAATGGGCACGGAGTGGTGGGGGTTCGGGCGAAAGGCAAAAAGGATCTTGAGCTGACAGCTGAGAGCTTTAAGCTGACAGCGCGGGTCTGAGCTTTGGTGGCCCAATCCCACTCATCGCGATAAGGCTGCGATGAATGGGGCACCCATTCGACTCGGCCTCCGGCCTCGCTCAGGGCAGGCTGGATTTGGGGTGGTCCCAGCGGAAGCGGCGCGATTCTGCTCTGCGAAGCGTGGGTGGGGCGCTCGGCATCCAAAGCGGAGGCGCCCGCGCGGTAGGACAGTCGTGAAAGTGACACAGGACACAGAGATAGTTCCGGCTGCGGCGTCTTATCGTGCAGAGTATGCGGCCGCATCTTGCCAGCCTCGTCGATGACTTTCGCGCGCAAGAGCGCGAGACGGCGGTTGTCGCGCATCGCGGCGTGCGGCGGTATCGGACAACGTATGGCGAAGTGGTGCAGGTTGCGGGGCGGTTCTCGGCGGAGCTGGCGCGGCGGGGGATTGGGCCGGGCGAGCGCGTGGTGCTGTGGGGCGCGAACTCGGCGGAGTGGGTTGGGGTTTTCTTTGGGTGCCTGCTGCGCGGTGTGATTGTGGTGCCGCTGGATGCGGCGGGGTCGGCGGAGTTTGCGGCGCGGGTGATTGCGGATGTGAAGCCGAGGGTGGTGGTGGGGGATGTTGCAAGGTTCGAGGGGCTGGGTTCGCGGTTCGAAGCGGGTGCGAGGGGCGACGGCGGCGTTGTGCGGGATCGAACTCCGCGGAACGACAAAAACAAATGCGGGGATTCTTCGGCCGCGCCTCAGAATGACAAGTTCGATCTTCCGTGGCGCGATCAGAATGACGGCGGAACTGAAGGCCATGGCTCGATCCCACTCATCGCGCAAGAGCGCGCGATGAATGGGGCACGGATTGGTGAAGGTTCTGGCGATCTGGAGATGGTGGCGCTCGGCGGGATTGGGGAGCGGCTGCCGGAGAAGCCACTGTGGGACGTGGATGCGGCAGTGGGGCTGGATGCGGCGTTCCAGATTGTGTTTACGTCGGGCACGACGGCGGAGCCGCGCGGGATCGTGCATACGCACCGGAATATTCTGGTGACGCTCGATCCGATTGAGCGCGAGATTGCGAAGTATCGGCGGTTCGAGCGGCCGTTTCATCCGCTGCGGTTTCTGCATTCGCTGCCGCTGAGCCATGTCTTTGGGCAGTTCATGGGATTGTGGACGCCTGCGCTGCTGGGAGCGGAGGTGCATTTCGCGGACCAGCTCGATCCATCGCGGATTGCGGATGTGATTAAGCGGGACCGCATCTCCGTGCTGATCGCGGTGCCGCGCGTGCTGCATCTGCTGCGGGCGCATTTGCTGGCGACAGTGCCGGGACTGGCGAAGGCAAGCGAGTCAGCGAGTCAGCGAGTCAGCGAATCAACAGAAGACGGTGCGCCCGGCGGGATTGGAGCGATTGCGAAGAAGTGGTGGCGGTACCGGCGGGTGCATCGCGCGCTGGGGTGGAAGTTCTGGGCGATCATTTCGGGCGGTGCGACGCTGCCGGCGGACCTGGAGGCTTTCTACAACAAGATTGGGCTGGCGCTGATCCAGGGATATGGCATGACGGAGACGGCGGCGCTGGTGACGCTGAATCATCCGTTCCATATCGCGCCGGGAACGATCGGCAAAACGATGCCTGGGCGCGAGGTGAAGATTTCTCCTGAGGGCGAGATTCTAGTGCGCGGGGCGATGCTCTCCGGCGCGACCTGGCAGCATGGCGCGATGCACGCGCGGGAGGGCGAGTGGCTGGCCACGGGTGATCTGGCGGAGGAGAGCGAACATGGCGAGTTGAAGTTCCTGGGGCGCAAGGGCGACGTGATCGTCACCGGCGCGGGGCTGAATATTCATCCGGGCGATCTGGAGGCGGCGCTGGCGGCGCAGCCGGGGATTCGCGCGGCGGCGGTGGTGGCGTGCGAGTTTGCGGGATGGCCGGAGCCGGTGGCGGTGGTGCTGACGGCGCTGGATGATGCGCAGCTCGATGCCGCGGTCGCGGCTGCGAATCGGATGCTCGCGGAGTTCCAGCAGATGCGGCGTGTGTTGCGCTGGCCGGAGGTGCAGTTTCCGTACACGTCGACAGGCAAGCTGGTGCGGCGGAAGGTTGCGGAGTGGGTGAGGGAGAGGTTCGAGGGGCGAGGTTCGGGGGTCGAGGCGGGTGCGAGGGGCGAGCGGAGCGCCCCGCGCATAGGAGATAGAGACCCGGTGCTGGCACTGATCGCGGAGGTGACAGGCGAGCCGGCGAGAGAGAGTGACGGCAGGATCCCACCGATCCCGCAAAGCGGGATGGATGGGGCACGGACTCGTGAGGGCGCGAGCGATGATTCGCTGCGGCTTTCAGAGGACCTGCATCTGGATTCGCTGGGGCGGGTGCAGTTGCAGTCGGCGATCGAGCAGCGGTTTGCCATCGATGTGGACGATGACGCGATGGCGACGGTGCGGACGGTGGGAGAGCTGCGGGAGCTGATGGGCGGTGGCAGGAGGCTCGAGGCGGGTGCGAGGGGCGAGGATGGTGGCAGAGGTCCAGTCGGGCAGGGTGGATTTGTGCAGGGTTCGGGCGAGGAGCAAATACAGGGGTCCTTCGCGCTTCGCGCTCAGGATGACGGAGGTTTCAAGAGTAGTGGCTCGATCCCACCCAAGCAAAGCTTGGGTGGGGCACCCGCAAAGTTGGAGACTCTGTCACCAACCCACGGTTCGGTGCGCGAAGGATGGGCCACCCGGCTGGAGCAGGACAAGAACATTTATCCGCATTGGCCGTGGACGTGGCCGATTCGGTGGTTGCGGGTTGCGTTTCTTGAAGGTGCGATGCGACCGGTGGTGTGGCTGCTGGCGAAGCCACGCGTAGTGTATGAGCCGGGCGCGCGCGAGACGGTGGAGAAGGCATTCGCGGCGAAGCAAAGAACGCACAACGACGAACCGCTGCTGCTGATCTCGAACCACATTACGGCGTATGACGGCGCGCTGGTGCTGTATGCGCTGCCGGGGAAGTTGCGGCGGCGCGTGGTGGCGGCGATGTCCGGCGAGATGCTGCGCGACTATCGCGACATGCGCAACCAGGGAGCGTGGATTCTGAACCTGCTGGCACCGGCGGCGTACTGGCTGCTGACCGCGCTGTTCAATGTGTTTCCGCTGCCGCGCGACCGCGGGTTCCGGCGGAGCTTTGCGCATGCGGGCGAGGCGATGGACCGCGGCTACTCCGTGCTGATCTTCCCGGAAGGGACACGCAGTCTTACGGGTCATATGAATCGGTTCCGGTCGGGAATTGGGTTGCTGGCGCGGGACACGGAGGCGGCGGTGCTGCCGATTGCGCTGCGCGGCATCTACGATCTGGTCGCGGAGCGCGAAGGCACTGGCCGGCGTGCGCGGTGGTTCCATGCGGGGCGCATTGAGGTCCGCGTGGGCGCGCCGATTTCCGCCGCGGAGTTGAGTGGAGTGGAACCGGAGCGGCTGGCGGCGCGGCTGGAAGATGCGGTGCGCGGGCTGGTGGACTCGAGACCGTAGTTCCGCCGACCGGCACCCCTCACCCAATCAAAATTTATGCTACCGACCGATTGACAGGTTGGACCACTGCTTACTATGATTCGCGCAAGTCGCAATAGCCATGGCTACGAGCCGAGTGTTTCGGGCATATCGGCGACCGCACGACTGCCGGCGCAGGCCGGGCTTATGGAGGCTTCCCATGAAGTCACACACGAAATCTCTTCTGGCCGCGCTGGCGATCGCGCTGGCCACGTTCCTACTCCCCAACACATCTTTCGCCCAGGGCTTTGGGACAGTGGTCGGAACAGTGACCGACGCATCGGGCAGTGCGGTTCCCGGCGTTACGGTGACGGTGACAGATCCGGGAACACAGGCCGTGCGCACGGTGCAGAGCAATGAGCAGGGCTATTACGTGATCCCGGCGCTGCGGCCATCGACCTATGACCTGTCGGCGACGGCGCAGGGCTTCTCGACGTTCTCGCAGAAGAACGTGACGCTGCTGGCGGACCAGAGCCTGACTGTGGACGTGAAGCTGGCGGTCGGGCAGGTGAGCCAGTCGATCGAAGTACAGACGGGACAGGTGCAGGTGGATACGTCGACTTCCACTCTGTCACAGGTGGTGGAGGAGAAGCGGATCGTCGATCTCCCGCTGAATGGGCGCAACGCGGTGAGTCTTGCGCTGCTGGTTCCAGGCACGGTACAGGCGCCGGCGGACGGCGCGGACCAGGGCCAGTACAAGACGATCCCGGCGGCAGTGACAGTGTCGGCGAATGGGTCGCGCGCGAACCAGACGGGCTTCAACCTGGATGGCTCGTCGAACAACGACCTCTATACCAACGTCAACCAGCCCTTCCCGTTCCCGGATGCGCTGCAGGAGTTCAGCGTGCAGACGGCGAACTACAGCGCGCGCTACGGCGGGAACTCGGGCGCGGTGGTGAATGCGATCAGCAAGAGCGGCACGAATTCGGTGCATGGCGATCTGTTCGAGTTCAACCGCAACGCGGTGTTCAACGGCGCGAATCACTTCGGGTATCTGAACGGGGTTAAGATTCGCGACCAACTGAAGCGCAACCAGTTTGGCGGAGTGATTGGAGGGCCGCTCTATCGCGACCACACGTTCCTTTTCTTCGGATATCAGCAGACGCAGATCCGCAATATCCAGAACGGCGTTTCGGCCACGGTGGCTACGCAGGCTGAGTTGAACGGGGATTTCTCGGCGATTCCGGCGCAGCTCTTCAACCCGACGACGAAGGCTCCGTACCTCGGCAATCAGATTCCGAAGGGCAGCTTCGACCAGGCGGCGGTACTGTTCGCGACGAAGTATCTGCCGATCTCGACGGCGGCGAACGGTGCCATCACGTATGGCCTGCCGCTGTCGCAAAGCTTCAGCGAGTATGTAGTCCGCGGCGACCAGAACATCAATACGAAGAACCACGCGTTTGCGCGCTACTACCTGGACAAGTACAACAACAATCCATTTCTGAATCCGGCGAACTATCTGACGACGGTGAGTCAGACACAGATCTATTCGCACAATGCGATCGTGGGCGAGACGCACGTGTTCTCGCCCAACCTGATCAACGACGCGCGGCTTTCGTTCTCGCGCGTGACCACGAACGCGGGGCCGCCGTCGAACTCGATCAGCGTTGCCGACCTCGGTATTCCGGTATATCAGCCGCCGCAGTTCGCGAAGGCGCTGGACAGCATCAGCGTGTCGGGCTACTTCAGCGTCAGCTCATTCCCGCCGTCGATCATGAACCGCACCGGCTACACGCTTTCCGACGATGTGAGCTGGACGCATGGGCAGCATACGTTCGCATTTGGCGGCGCGGTACAACGGGCGCAGGTGCTGCTGCGCGATGCGTATCAGTATGGCGGCAACTTCGGCTTCACCGCGGACAATACCGGCAATGCGATGGCGAGTTTCCTGCTCGGGTCGCTGCGCACGTTTTCGCAGGGGGCGGGGGAGTTCAAGGACAACCGCGACTACTATTACAACCTGTATGCGCAGGATGACTTCCACGCCAGCCACAACCTGACGCTCAACCTGGGCGTTCGCTATGAACCATTTATTCCTTGGTACGAGGTGAATGGCCGCGTGGAGCAGTTCCGTGCGGCAAATTACGTGGCGGGCATTGTTTCGACGCAATTTCCCAATGCGCCCGCGGGCCTGCTGTTCCCGGGCGATCCGGGCATGCCGAAGTACGGCGTCACGGCATCATATTTCAACTTCTCACCGCGCGTGGGCTTCGCGTATGACGTGAAGGGCGATGGAAGGACCAGCGTGCGCGGCGGCTTCGGCGTGTTCTTCGACTCGCAGCAAGTGGGCATTGAGAACAATCGCTTCGTCGATGTGTCGCCGTTCAGCGTGCAGGTCTCTGTGGTTACGCCGCAGGGACCGTTCTCGAATCCCTACCTTGGGATGACCAACCCCTTTCCGCCGCCGGCGGTTCCGTCGAAGACCTCCATCTTTCCGACGCCGATCCTGACGGTGACCTACGATCCGCGCAACAACTCGCGGATGGAGGCGCCGGTTACGTACAACTACAACCTGACGATTGAGCACCAGTTCGCGGAGGGATTCCTGACGCGCATCGGGTATGTGGGAGCGCAGTCGCGGCACGGTACGGAGACGGTGGAGCTAAACCCGGCGATCTATTATCCGGGCAGCACGGTAAGCACCGACGCGCGGCGCGCCTACAACGGCCTGCCGCTGGGGACGATCCCCACTCCGGCGAATGCGCGCACGCTGTACGGCAGCATCGGGCAGGGTACACAGGACCTGATCTCCAACTACAACTCACTGCAGCTTACGTTGCAGCGCCGTTTGCGGCAGCTGACGCTGTTGGCGAACTACACCTACTCCAAGGCGCTGGATGATGTGCCGAACGGGCAGGGCAATGCCGGCGTTGCGGCGCAGAGCTTGTCTACGCTGCCGTGGAACAATCCGCTGCGGCATCAAGTGGATTACGGCCGCAGCGACTATGACCATGCACACGTCGCGACGATCTCCTACGTGTACGATCTGCCGGCGCTTTCCGGAAAGAGCCTGGCGCTGCGCGAGGCCGCGGGCGGCTGGCAGCTTACGGGCATTGTGCGGCGGCAGTCGGGACAGGGCTTTACGGTCACGGCGGGAACGGACCGCTCGCAGACGGGGTTGAATGCGGACCGGGGCGAGCTGATCGGCGCGAATCCGTATGGCGGCAGCGCCTGCTCCGGCACCACGCAGGTGTGCCATAACTACCTCAACCCGGCGGCGTTCGTCACGGTGTATACCGCCGCGAATTATCCGCTGGGCACCTATGGGAATACCGGCAAGAACGCATTCAACGGACCTGCGTATATGGATTGGGATGTGGGGGCGTTGAAGAATTTCCCGCTGGCATCGGAGGACCGCGTGCGCCTGCAGTTTCATGCGGAGTTCTTCAACGTGCTGAACCATACGAATTACAACAACCCGACCTCGGCGGCGAACTCGGCGAACTTTGGCAGAGTCCTCTCCGCTCAGGACCCGAGAATCGGCCAGTTGGCATTGAAGCTGATCTTTTAACCCGGCAGTGCGAGGGCAAAGCAGCGGTTGCACTTTCCTGGTGCGCCGCTGCTTTCCTTCGGGATTTTGGAGATGTAAGCAAAGAGAGCAGGTCCGGCGGCGCAGGCGGCGCCCACATCGCGATGGATGGGGCGCGGATTGGGTGTGGTTCGGGCGCAAAGGCAAAGTATCTTGAGCCTTCAGCTGACAGCTATCAGCTGACAGCACGGGTTCGATACTTGGCGGCGCGATCCCACTCATCGCGATGAAGCCGCGATGAATGGGGCACGGATTGGGTGGGGTTCGAGCGAAGGGCAAGGACCTGGGCGACAGATCCTGAGTTTTCCCACCTGTCTAAAGTAATGTTCCGGCGCCCCAAGGCCGATAGGCACTGTAGCGTTCGCCGCAGCGCCTGAGTGTTTTGCTCCGGTGGTACTGCGCGACGCACAGGAGCCACTTTTTTGATTCGAGATCGTATTGCGGGCGCGCTACGCGCCGTGTTGCCGCTGCTGGCATTTACCGCTTTGCCTCTAGCCGCGCAGAGCATGGATGACCTGAACATCCAGCTTCACGGCTATGCCACACAGGGATTTCTTTACACCAACCACAACAGCTGGAACGGAACGGATTCCGCGAGCGGCAGCGCGCAGTGGACGGAAGCAGTGGTGAACGTTTCGGCGCAGCCGGAGTCGAAGCTGCGCATCGGCGTGCAGGCGCGCTACTTCCTGCTTGGCGATTACGGCGACTCTATCACGCTGGACTGGGCGCAAATCGACTACCGTGCCAATGAGAAATTCGGCGTGCGGGCGGGCAAGGTGAAGACGCCGACGGGCCTGTGGAACGAGACGCAGGACATCGATCCCGCGCAGATGTGGGCGCTGCTGCCGCAGTCGATTTACCAGATTGCAAGCCGTGATTCGTTGCTTGACCACTTCGGCGGAGTCGTCTATGGAGCGATTTCTCTGGGGGAACGGAGCAAGATCGAGTATCGCGGCTTCGGCGGCACACGCATTATCTCGGGCAGCGACTCGGTGTTCCAGCCGTTGCGCGATGCGGGTATGAGCGTGCCGAACGGCATCCGCGGCCCGGTGTATGGCGGTGCGCTGCACTGGCAGACGCCCCTGTCCGGTCTGATGGTGGGCGCAAGCGAAGATGTGGAGCGGCCGGCAGGCGAGATTTTAGTGGGGCCGATGCAAGGAACGATCAGCAGCGGGAGGGTCGTTTCGCCTGACTTCTTCGCGAAATACGAACGAGGCCGCATCATGGCGGCCGCGGAATATGACCGCACGCCTGTCCAGTCCACGATCCAACTCACTGGGCTGCCGGCGATCCCGGACCCCACGGATTATCGGGCCTTCTACCTGATGGCAAGCTACAAGGTCTCTTCGAAGTTGAGCGCCGGCGCCTATTACTCGAGCTTTATCAATCGCAGGGCAGCAGTGAGCAGTTCGCGGTTCCAGAAGGACTGGACGGTGGCGGGCCGGTACGACTTCAACTCGTTTCTCTATGCCAAGGCCGAGCAGCACTTTATCGATGGCACGGCGGTGGGCTTCAACGCGTCGGACAACCCCGATCTGCAGCCTGCTACGCGTATGACGATCCTGAAACTGGGGGTGAGCTTCTGATGAAGACATCGTTTCGTGTTTCCTCCACGGTTGGCTCAATCCTGCTGGCTCTCGCGGTCCTGTTTTCGCTTGCAGGCGCAGCGCAGGCGCGCGGGCAAGTTGTCGTGATCGCGAACAACAGTGTGGCGGCATCGGAGATCAGCCGCGCGGAGCTGCGCGATCTGTTTACCGGCGCGACTTCCAGCATCAAAGGCTCGGGCGAGGTGTCGCCGGTGCTGCAGAAGGACGGCCCGGCACACCAGGAGTTCCTGGGCCAGTATGTGGGCAAGTCCGACTCCGCGTTCCGGGCAGGCTGGCGGAGCCTGCTCTTCTCCGGGCAGGGCGCGATGCCGAAGACCTTCGAGACGGATGCAGATGTGGTCGAGTATGTGTCCCGCACTCGGGGGGCGATCGGATATATCTCGCACTCCAGCCCTCATGCCGGCGTGAAGACGCTGGCGGTGAAGTAGGTAACGCTTATGGCTTCTCTCTCCACAGTCCGGCACAGTATCCGCACGCGCATTCTGGCGGTGCTGGGCGTGATGGGTATCGCGTCTATCGCGCTGCTTGCGGTGATCAACTTTACCGCGCTGGCCACGCATCGGCACACGGAGCGCGTATCGGAGGCCATCTTTCCGGCCACGCTCGAATTGCAGCAGGCGAGCGCTTCGTTCGGGCAGTTGCAGCGACGGTACAAAGAGGCTGTGCTGCTGGAGGACCCCAAGGCACTGGCGGAGGCCGATCAGGAAGCGGACGTGACGGCTGCCGCGCTCACGTCGCTGAGCGATACTCTCAGTGCGGACGCGCCGGAGCTTTCGATGCGCGCGTCGGAGATTGCGCAGCAGTTTGCCAGCGTGCGTTCGCGGTCGCGCGACCTGTACGGCAGGCTGGCATCGACGCATGACAACGTCAACGACAGCCTGCAGACGGGCGTCGCAGAGCTTGCAGCGGACAATCAACGGCTGGCCGCAGCCATGAATCAGCTGAGCAAGACGCTGGACGCGCAGGGCGACGAAGAATTCCGGCTGACGCAGCGCTGGTCTGTATGGTCGCGGGCGGCGGGCTGGGTGGGGCTGGGGCTGAGCCTGGTTGGGTTCGGCGCCATCTGGTGGATACTGAGCGTTCAGGTGATCGCGCCGCTGGACCGGCTGGGACGGCGTGTGCGCGACATTGCGCAGGGCGAGGGCGACCTGACGGGCCGTGTCGATGTGCGCGGGCATAACGAACTGGACGAGGTGGGGCGCTGGTTCAACACGTTTATTGCGCGCGTGGAGCAGATTGTGATTGAAGTTGCCGCGGGCGCGCGTGCGGTCACGGATGCCGCGGCGGCGCTTTCCGCCATTGCGGGCGAGACGGCATCGCGTTCGGCGACGGAGCACGATCAGGCGGCGAACATTGCAGACACCATGGCGGAGATTTCCGTTTCCGTGCGGCAGATCAGCGAGACAACGCAGACCGCCGCGCGTGACGCGCATACGGCGGAGCAGAACGCCAATGCAGGCGCAGACACCATTCGCACGACGGTTACCGCGATCCAGCAGTTGCTGGCGGACAACCAGCAGACTGCTGCGAAGATTGAGGAGCTGGGGCGCGCGAGCGAAGCGATCGGTGCGGTGACGGGCGTGATCGACGATATTGCGAATCAGACCAGCCTGCTTGCGCTGAACGCGAGTATTGAAGCCGCGCGCGCCGGTGAGCACGGGCGCGGGTTTGCGGTGGTTGCGGGCGAAGTGCGCCGCCTGGCGGAGCGCACCAGCCGCGCGACCCAGGAGATCGAGCAGACGGTGCGCACGATTCAGGCGGGCACGTCAGAGGCGGTCGAGGCGGTGCGTTCGAGCATGAAGCAGGTGGAAGGCGGGGTTCAATCGGCGCGATCCGCGGGTGATGCGCTGGCGAGCATTCTCGAAAGCTCGGAGGCGATGCAGCAGATGGTGACGGAGATTGCGGCGGCGTCGAGCCAGCAGTCGCAGGCAACGCAGTCGGTGAACGGGAACGTGCAGGAGATCACGCGCATCATTGAGCTGACGACGGTGAGTTCGACGCGCGCGGTGGAGGCCTGCACGCGGCTGTCGTCGCTGGCGGGGAATTTGAACATGCTGGTGGGCGCGTTCAAGGTGCGAACGGCGTAGGGAGGGGCGGGGGCGTTGTACGTTGTTCGTTCTACGATGTTCCTTGTTTGTTGCCAGGCTGAGATGAAAGGCAAAGTATCTTGAGCTTTCAGCTGAGAGCTTTGAGCTGACAGCATGGGTTCGATCCTTTGTGGTGCAATCCCACTCATGGCGATAAGGCCGCGATGAATGGGGCACGGATTGGTGGGGGTTCGGGCGAAAGGCAAAAGTATCTTGAGCTTTCAGCTGACCAGCTTTGAGCTGACAGCACGGGTTCGGTCTTTGGTGGCGCGATCCCACTCATCGCGATAAGGCCGCGATGAATGGGGCACGGATTGGTGGGGGTTCGGGCGAAAGGCAAAGTATCTTGAGCTTTCAGCTGACAGCTTTCAAGCTGACAGCGGCAGGTTCGATCTTTTGTGGCGCGATCCCACTCATCGCGATAAGGCCGCGATGCATGGGGCACCCGGCGACGGCCGGATTGGGAACTGGTGGGATAGAATCGCTAGCACTGCCAGACTCCCATGTCGAACCTCTCTGCAAGCAGGGACGCATCGATTGACGTGATCGCGCCGGACAGCGCGCGCGAGCGTGTGGTTGTGACGCAGCTGCCGTTTCTGATCGGCCGCGGCGAGGCGGGCAATCACCTGCCGCTGCCGGACCCGCGCGTGTCGCGACAATGCGCGGCGCTGGTGGAAGATGCGGGCGAGTTTTGGATCGAAGACCGCGGGCACCGGCTGGGCGTCTTCGTCAACGGGAAGAAAATCGACCGCAAGGCGCTCGAAGACCGCGACGTGATCAGCTTTGGGCTGGAAGATTCGTACACGCTGGTCTTCCGCATCACGGACCGCGTCTCGCCTTCGCTGCAGACGCTGATGACGCGCATGGAGAGCGTAGCCGAGAGCTATGCCACCTCCGGCGGGCTGAGCAAGCTGAAGCTTCTGCTGGAAGCGACGATGTTGCTGCACTCGCAGCTTCCGCTGGATTCGGTGCTCGAAGCCATGATGGACCGCGCGATCACCGTGACGGGCGCGGACCGCGGCATGCTGCTGGAAGCCGCGGCGGATGGCGGGCTGCGCCAGCGGCTGGCGCGAGAGAAGGGCGCGCAGCCTCTCTCGCCGAACAGCACGCTTTCGCCGAGCCAAACCGCCATCGGCATGGCCGTGGAGCAGCAGAATTCCGTCATCACCGAAGACCTGCACCTCGCGCCCGGCGTGCTGCAGGCGGCGCAGAGTATCGTGGCGCAGCGGCTGCGGGCGGTGGTCGCGATTCCTTTGTATGCCATGCCGCGCGCGAATACCGAGGCGTCGTTGATCCACATCCAGCGCGGGAAGTTTCTGGGTGTGCTTTACCTGGATTCTCAGCGGCCGGCGGCCTTCTCGGCGCTGGACCGCCAGATTCTGGACGCGATTGCGGTGGAGAGCGCGAGCATTCTGGACAATGCGCGGCTGGTGGAGCATGAGCGCGAGCGCCAACGGATCGAGCGCGAGCTGGGCATCGCGCGGCAGATCCAGCAGGCGCTGCTGCCGAAAGAGTTTCATCACTCGCCGCACCTGGCGATCAGCGGCGCGAATGTGCCGTGCACCGAGGTGGGCGGGGACTACTTCGACGTGTTCCCGATCGACGCGCAGCGCACAGCGTTCGTGATCGCGGATGTCTCGGGCAAGGGCCTGGGCGCGGCGCTGCTGACGCCGATGCTGCAGGGGGCGCTCTCCGCCATGAGCCTGGATGTCTCGCCGGAGCGGGCGTTTCGGCATGTGAACACGTTCTTGTGCTCGCACGCGGAGGTAGGGCGATATGCCACTGCCTTCTTCGGCATTCTGGACCGCGAGGGCAACCTTGAATATTTGAACGCCGGGCATCCCTCGCCGCTGCTGGTCGGGCGCAATGGAGTAACGGAGCTGTACACCGGCGGTTCCTTCCCCATCGGTTTGATTTCGGAGGCGCAGCACACGATCGCGCGCGCCAAGCTGGAGGTGGGTGACACGCTGGTGCTGTTCAGCGACGGCGTGAGCGAGGCGGCGGATGTGAGCGATGAATTTTTCGGGGTACCCCGGTTGATCGAGACGCTTGGTCCGCACTATGCGTCGCCGCTCGACGATGCCAAGGCTGCCATCATCGGCGCGGTGGAGCAGTTCAGCGCGGGCGCGGAGCAGGCCGATGACCTGACGGTGCTGCTTGTCCGCTACACTGGCTGCGCAGAAGATACGAAGTCCGCCCCGCTGGGAGCGGTGATGGAGTTCCTCAGGGAAGAGGCATGAGCGACCCGCAAAAGATCGGCCGGTACGAGATCCTTGGCGAGCTGGGCCGCGGTGCGATGGGCGCGGTGTATCGCGCGAAGGACCCGGCGATGGACCGCATCGTCGCGGTGAAGACGATCATCTCCGCCGCGCTGGCCAGCGACCAGGGCTCGGAGTTCCGCGAGCGTTTTTTTCGTGAGGCGCGCGCCGCCGGCAACCTTACGCATCCCGGAATCGTGTCCGTGTTCGACATGGGCGAGCACGACGGCTCTCCTTTTCTGGTGATGGAGTATGTGAACGGCTGGACGCTGGCGCACGCGGGCACGCAGGGCGAGCGGCTGAGCCTGAATCGCATGTGCGAGATCGGGCAGAACATCGCCGAGGCCCTGGGCTATGCGCACCAGCGCGGGGTGGTGCATCGCGACATCAAGCCGGCGAATATCCTGGTCACATCGCGCGAAACGTATGGCGTGGAGAGGCCCAAGATCACCGATTTCGGCATCGCCAAGCTGGCCGAAGGCGAGGCCACCATGACCGGCAAGATGCTGGGGACACCGGCCTTCATGCCGCCGGAGCAGTTTACGGGCGCGCCGGTGGACGGCCGCGCGGACATTTTCTCGCTGGGCGTGGTGCTCTACTGGCTGGCCACGGGCGAGCAGCCCTTTCCGGGCGAAGGGCTGACGACGGTGCTCTACAAGGTGGTGCACACGGAGCCGATCCCGCCGCGCAAGCTGAATCCATCGCTTCCCGGGCGGTTTGAAGACATCATCCTGAGGTGCATGCAGAAGGACCCCGCCGCGCGTTACCAGACGGCCGAAGAGCTGGCCCAGGACCTGGCGGACGTTCGCGCGGGCAAGACTGCGCCTGCGGCAGCCGCGCCGCCGGCGCGGACGTTTGCGGCGATCGGCGATACGGACGCGACGCTGATTGAGCCAGTGCGCGTGATGCCGGAAGCGGCGGCAACGGTTACGCAGTCCGCTGCGGCGGCAACGAGCCCGGCGATCCCGGTGCAGACCGCGGGCGCGGCGCAGACTCCGCCAGTGCCTGCGAAGAAGACGAGCCTGCTGCCGGTTGTGGGTGCGGCCGCAGCGGTGGCGATCATCGGTGGGGGAGCGTGGTTCGCCATGCACAGCAAAAAGGCAGCGCCGGCAACGGTTACGCCTGCGCTCTCTGCGACTGCGCCTGTGGCGCCGATGGCTTCGGGAGCGGCTGCACCTGCACCCGCGACCACACCGGTGATGCCGGCGGAGAATGCTGCTGCGAAGACGGGGACGACATCCACAAGCGCGATGAAAGCGAGCGGCGCTGCTCCGCCAACGCCCAAGCCTTCGCCGGGGACGCCGGCAACTTCCACGCGGGCCGCGACACCCGCGGTGAAGACAGCGGTGACGCCTGCTACGGTCAGCACTCCGGCAAAAAGCTCCGGGTCCGGGTTCACCAATTTCGTGAAGAACGCCGCGTCGAATATCTCCAATGCCCTGCAGCCAAAGCCGGCTTCGACGGCTGCTACCGGGGCGGGAGCGCCGGGAGCAGGAGCGCCTGGCCTCGATCCTGCGAAGCTCGACCCCAAGACCAACGCGAAGCTGACGGTGGACTCGAGCGGCTTTCCGCCGGGAGTGCCTTTCACGGTGGAGGTGAATGGGCACGCCTACTCCCACAACATTCACGGAGCGAACGTCGATTCCTACCTGCCGCCGGGACCGCATGAATTGCGCGTGACTGCCAGCAAAGGCGCGGTGCAGAAGGCGTCGAATGCGGTCAGCCTCGACTTCCAGGCGAAGAAGCGCTACACGCTGCGCGTGGAGCTGCGCGTGCAGGGGCAGCCGGCCAGCGCGGGCAGGCCTGACGATCTGTATGCGGACAGCCAGATCGTCATCTCGCTGAAGTAGCCTCGCAACTTACTTCCCGATGCAGAAGGTGGAGAAGATGAGTCGCAGGACATCTTCGTTTGTGGTTGAGCCGGTGAGGGCGTCGAGGCCGCGCAAGGCCTCGTAGAGATCGAGGAGAAGCATCTCGTGCGGGGTGGATGCGGCGAGGGCAGCGGATGCGGCGTCGAGCCCGCTGATGGCCTGCTCGATGGCCTGATGCTGGCGAAGGTTCGTCAGCATGCCCGATTCGCGAAGGCCGCGCTCATCGCCGGCAACGGCGCGCACGATTGCGGCGCGCAGAGCATCGATGCCTTCGCCGGTGAGGGCGGAGGTGGGAATGCTGTCGAGGTTCGAGGTTCGAGGTTCGAGGTTCGAGGCGGGCGCGAGGTCGATTTTGTTGCGAGCGACGATGCGGGGGCGGCCTTCGGTTTCCGCGGGTAGGTCGTCGCGATGGTCCGGATCGGACGCGTCGAGCACGACGAGCACCACGTCGGCATCGGCCATGGCCTCGCGGGATTTTGCGATGCCGATGCGTTCGACTTCATCCGCGGCCTCGCGGATGCCGGCGGTGTCGATCAGCTCGACGGGAATTCCGTCGATTGCAACCGTTTCGGTTACAAGATCGCGGGTGGTGCCGGGGATTGCAGTCACGATGGCGCGTTCGCGCTGGACGAGGCGGTTGAAGAGGCTGGATTTGCCCGCATTGGGCCTGCCGACGATGGCGAGTTTGAATCCTTCGCGGACGATACGGCCGGTGGCAAAGCTGCGTTCGAGGGCGGCGAGAGGCTCGCGGATAACAGAGATCCCGCGCGCGATCTCCGCGGCGGGCATAACGTCGATGTCATCTTCGGCGAAGTCGATGCCGGCTTCCATCGCAGCGATGAGAGCCACCAGCTCTGCCTTCGCGGGCGCAACCGCAAGCGCGAGCGCCCCGCCCATCTGCCGCGCCGCTACGCGCGCCTGCTCCATGGTGCAGGATCCGATCAGGTCGCCGACGGCCTCGGCCTGCGTGAGATCGATGCGGCCGGCGAGAAATGCGCGCTGGGTGAACTCGCCCGGCTCGGCAAGGCGTGCGGAGTGCGGTGTTTGTGTGCAGCACTGGCGGACAACGTGTTCGAGGAGTACGGGCGCGCCGTGCATGGCGATCTCGATGACGTCTTCGCCGGTATAGCTGTGCGGCGCGGCGAAGAAGGTGGCGACGATCTGGTCGAGGGTGGGGGAAGCGTGTTCTTCCCCACCCGTCCCGCTTCGCGGTACGAATGGGGCACCCGGGGATTCGGTACCGCACTCCGAGGCTGAAATGTCGAGAATTTCGCCGAAGCGGGCGCGGCCGGGTTCGAGTGGATGCTTGAGGCGGAGCATGGGCGCGGCGATGGCGCGGGCGTGCGGACCGCTGAGGCGCACGATTCCGATGCCGCCGCGGCCGGGCGGGGTGGAGATGGCGACGATGGTGTCGTTATCCATCGATATAAGAGTAGCGGGTGATCTTACGTGGCGCGATCCCACTCATCGCGATAGGGCCGCGATGAATGGGGCACGGAGTGGTGGGCGTTCGGGCAGAAGACAAATGCGGGGATTCTTCGGCTACGCCTCAGAATGGCAGACGCGATCTTTTTTGGCGTGCTTTAGCTCTGGACGAGCGGCGGGGGGACGGCGGGGGTAACGACGGGCAGGCCTACGCCGCCGGCCCTGCCGTTGCCGGTGTTCATGCTGCCGCGGAGGCCGCCGAGGATCTGCGTCATGAACTCGTTGGCGGCGCCGGGATTGTTCGGCATGAAGATCGTGTTGTTGCCGGACCGCGTGCCCACGTCCTTCAGCGTGTCGAAGTACTGGGTCAGCAGGACCAGTGCCATCACATCTTCCGGAGTCGCGCCCGGCACACTCTCGCGGAAGTTCTCGATCGATGCACGCAGGCCGTCGATGATGGCCTGGCGCTCGGCGGCGATGCCTTTGCCCTGCAGGGCTTTCGATTCTGCTTCGGCCTCGGCCTGCTTCACTTTGAGGATCTTGTCGGCCTCGCCGCGCGCCTGGGCGGCGACCTGCGCGCGCTGTGCCGCGTTGATATCGTTCATCGCGTCCTTCACTTTGCTGTCGGGAATGATGTCCGTGACGAGCGCGGTGAGGATGTTGAAGCCGAAGCCGCTCATGATGGCGTCGAGTTCCGTTTTTACATTGACGCTGATTCCGGACTGCTGCTCGAAGGTTTCATCCAGCGAGAGCTTGGGCACGTGGCCAAGGATGGAGTTGTAGACGAAGCTCTCAATCTGCTTCTGCGGCGAGCTGAGCTTGTAAAAGGCGTCGTAGATCTTGTCGGGAAGGATCTGGTACTGCACGCTGACCGGGATCTGAACGAAGACGTTGTCGTGGGTCTTGGTTTCCACCTGGAACTGCGCCTGCTGCACCTGAAGGTTCACGAAGTAGACACTCTCCGCGAACGGGACCAGCACGTGCAGGCCGGCCTGCTCAATGCGGTTGAACTTGCCGAAGCGCTCGACGATTCCGGCGGTGGCGGTCCTCACGGTGTATAGCGTTTTGATGACCAGGATCAGCACCACGAGCGCGAGTACGCCCAGCACTACCAATCCCACTGTGGTCAACGAACTTGTCTCCATCGCGGCCTCTTTCCTGTCTGAATGGAATTCGCCCCCAAGCATACCGCATGCGGTTGATTTACCGGGCAAAAGCAGCCGCGCGGCGGCTGAGCTCCCGTGCCGGCGACGTTCATTGCAATGTGTGCGATGGGAACTTGAAGCCGGACGACGGGCAATGGCGTGAGCAAGAACGTATGATCAGAAGTATGCCCGAAGTGGGTGCCGGCGGCATTGCTGCAAGCACGGGCAGCGACTTACTCCGACTAACAACGAGGAGCACTTTTCATGGCGACGACGCAGGTGACGGTCGATCCGGAGATATTGAAGGCGAGCCAGCATTCGGAGCGCAGCCCGGACCCGTGCATTGTGGTGATCTTCGGCGCGTCGGGCGACCTGACGAAACGCAAGCTGCTGCCGGCGCTCTACCACCTGGAGCAGGCGGGCAACCTGCCGGAGAAGTTTGCCGTGCTGGGCGTGGCGCGGCGTCCGCTGGAGCAGAGCTTCGCCCCGGACATGAAGGAAGGTATTGAGGCCGGCGGAGGCGTGGACGCCGGCGACGCGAAGCTGGATGAGTTTGTGGGGCGCATCCGCTATCACGCGATGAATTTCGATGATGACGCGGGATATGCGGGGTTGAAGGCAGAGCTCGCGAAGATGGATGGAGAGTTCGGCACCGGGGGCAACCGGCTGTTTTATCTGGCGACGGCGCCGGAGTATTTCTCGGACATCATCAAGTTCCTCGGCGAGCACGGCATGGCGCAGCCGGAGGACGAGAACAGCGGTGCGGACCAAAAAGGCGCGCCGTGGGTGCGCATCATTATTGAGAAGCCGTTCGGGCATGATCTGGAGTCGGCGCGCGCGCTGAACGATGAGGTGAACAAGGTCTTCCACGAAGATCAGATCTTCCGCATCGATCACTACCTGGGCAAGGAGACGGTGCAGAACATCCTGGTGTTCCGCTTCGCGAACGGCATTTTTGAGAATGTGTGGAACCGCAATTACATTGACCACATCGAGATTACGGCGGCGGAGAAGATCGGCATTGAAGGGCGCGGGCCGTTTTATGAGAAGGCCGGCGCGCTGCGCGACGTGATGCAGAACCATGTGATGGAGCTGCTGAGCTTCGTGGCGATGGAACCGCCGATATCGTTTGAGGCAAGCGCGGTGCGCGCGGAGAAGATCAAGGTGTTTCGTGCGATCAAGCCGATCCATTTTGCGGACACGGTGCGCGGGCAGTACGGGCCGGGCACGGTGGATGGCAAGCACGTTGCGGGTTATCGCGAGGAAGACCGCGTGCATCCGCGGTCGCAGACGGAGACGTATGCGGCGCTGCGCGTGGAGATCGAGAACTGGCGATGGGCGGGCGTGCCGATTTATCTGCGCGCGGGCAAGCGGATGGCGAAGCGCGTGACGGAGATCACGATCCACTTCAAGCAGCCGCCGCTGCTGCTGTTCAAGGACCATGAAGGCATGGCGGGCGCGGAGATCAAGTCGAACCTGATCTGCATGCGCATTCAGCCGGACGAGGGGATTGCGCTGCGGTTTGAGGCGAAGGTGCCGGGCCCGACCATGCACATTGCGCCGGTGAACATGGACTTCTGCTACTCGACGGCGTTCGGCGTGTCGTCGGCGAATGGGTATGAGCGGCTGCTGCTGGACGCGATGCTGGGCGACGCCACGCTGTTCGCGCATCGCGATGGAGTGGAAGCGACGTGGGCGTTGATGACTCCGGTGCTGGAGCACTGGGCGAAGAATCCGGTGAAGGACTTCCCCAACTACGCGGCCGGGATATGGGGGCCAGCGGCGGGAGATGCGCTGATGGAGCTGGACGGGCGGAAGTGGAGAAAACTGTAAAGAACAGGGACTAGTTGCTGGGGACTAGGGACTAGGAAAAGGCGATGCCGAGAAGAGTGGTGGTGACGTACAAGGTGTGGCCGACGGCGGAGGAGATGGCCGCGGCTGCGGCGGAGGAGTTTGTCTCCGCGGTGAACAAGGCCGTTGCCGCACGTGGCGTCGCCCGCGTGGCCATCTCCGGCGGCACCACGCCGCAGGTGACGTTCGCCATGCTCGCCGACCATGCGCAGCCATACTTCGCGCGTATGCCGTGGGAGAAGCTTCATCTCTTCTGGGTGGATGAGCGCACCGTGCCGCCCGACAACAAGGACTCGAACTACGGCATGACGAAGAAGGCGATGCTGGACCGCGTGCCGGAGCTGCCGGCGGCGCAGGTGCATCGCATGGAAGGCGAGCTGGATCCGGACGAGGCCGCGTCGCGATACGAGGAGTTGATCCGGCGCGAGTTCAAGCTCGACCGCAACGGCTCCCCCATCTTCGATTTCATCCAGCTCGGCATGGGCGATGACGGACACTGCGCGTCACTGTTTCCCCACACGCAGGCCATCCATGAATTAGGACGAATTGTGGTGGCGAATGAAGTCCCGCAGATGAACACCTGGCGCATCACGCTCACGTGGCCGGTCATCGACAAAGCGCGCGAGGTGTCGTTCTGGATCGAAGGCGCGAAGAAGCCACAGATCCTGCATGACGTTTTGCTCGGCACTTACGATCCGGAATCGAAGCCGTCACAACTGATCCGGCCGGAAAGTGGGCAGCTCGGGTTCCTGCTGGATGCGGTCGCTGCGTCAAAACTCCCGCGTACCATCAGCGATGATGAGCCGGAGGAAGAGGTGTATTCGGGAACGCTGGAGCTGAAGTAGGCCGTCGGCACAGAAAATGCTTAACACCGACAAACACCGGTTGAACCGATTTATAAACATGAGGATTCGTATGCGTGGCCAGACCGCGATCCTGGGTGCGATTCTGAGCGGCTGGCTCGCGCTTATGAGCTACGCGCAGCCGATTGCAAAGCTGAGATTTGATGTCGCTTCCGTGCGACAAGACGTAAGCGGAGGCAAGCCGAAATCGAATCTTGCGATAGGTCCTGGAAATGTCTGGGGGCCGAGCGGCGGCGTTCTGAGCACCAAGAACTTTTCGCTGCTGATGTATATCTCGTTCGCGTACAAAATGACGGACTATCAGATATCGGCATTGCAGGCGAAGCTGCCGGACTGGGCTTCCTCCGAGCGTTTCGACATCGAGGCGCGCACAGACAAGACCAACGCGACGAAAGACGAGATGCGTGAGATGATGCGGTCGTTGCTGGCCGACCGGTTCGGTCTAGCTGTTCATTACGAGATCCGAAATGTGCCTGTCTACGCAATGGCGCTTGTGAAGCCTGGGACAGAGGGACCGAAACTACGGCAGCATCCGGCAGATTCCAAGTGCCAGGATTTTTCCCTGCTACTCAAGACCGCCGACGGCAAGCCGGTGGTAAAGCTGCCCGACGCCGCGCCGGACGGCTTTCCGACCTTCTGCGGCGGCATTCTTGGCGTGCCTGCGAGCGCGCAGGATCGCTACAGCTTTGGCGCGGGCAATGTGCCGGTGAGCATGATCGCGAGTTCGTTCTCCAGCTGGGGAAATCTTGGCCGACCGGTTGTGGATGAGACCGGTCTTCGCGGCATGTACGATTTCGTTCTGGACTTCACACCCGATCCACGGCCGAGCTATGCCACGATTGATTCCGGCGGTCCTTCCTTTCAAGAGGCCCTGAAGCAACAGCTTGGATTGAAACTGGAGCCCGCGAAAGGCGATGTGCAGTTCCTGGTGCTGGATCACCTGGAGCATCCAACGAAAAACTGATCCGCGATGAAGGAGACGCTTCAAAGATGATTCTGGCCGGGGATGTGGGTGGGACGAAGATTCACCTGGCGCTGTATGGCTTTGAAGGGGGACGGCTTGCGTGCGTGCGCGATGAGCTGTTTGCCGCGCATCAGTTTCCTTCGCTCGATGCGGTCGTAAAGAAGTTCCTCGCGGATGAATCCGGGGTGATCCAGCCCGAGCAGATTGCTGCAGCGTGTTTTGGTTGTCCGGGGCCGGTGCGCGACGGGCACATCCAACTGACCAATCTGCCGTGGATGCTGGACCAGCACGATCTCGCGCACGCTTTGGGTGTGCAGCACATTTATCTGATCAACGACCTCGAGGCGAACGGCTATGGGATTCCCGAGCTTGCGCCGGAGAATATCGCCACGCTGCATGAAGGAGATGCCGCTGCCATTGGAAACCGTGGGCTGGTCTCCGCGGGAACAGGGCTGGGAGAGGCGCTCCTGATTTGGGAGGGCCATGGGCACAGGCCGGTGGCTAGTGAGGGCGGACACTGCGATTTTGCGCCGAGGAGCGATCGCGAGGTGGCGCTGCTGCGTGATCTACGCGAGAAGCTGAACGGGCATGTGAGCTGGGAGCGGGTGGTGTCGGGGCTCGGCATTCAGAACATCTATGCGTATCTGCGCGACGTGGAGAAGATGGAAGAGCCGCCGTGGCTGCGCGAGCGCATGAAGGCGGAAGACCCCAACGCGGCGGTGGGCGAGTGCGGCGAGAATGGATCGAGCGAGCTATGCATTGAAGCGCTGAAGATGTTTGCCTCGGCATACGGCGCGGAGGCAGGCAATGTTGCGCTGAAGGTGCTGGCGGTGGGCGGCATGTATCTGGGCGGCGGCATTGCGCCGAAGGCGCGGAAGACACTGGCGGCGGGCGGATTCATGCAGGCCTTCTTGGACAAAGGGCGGCTCTCGCCGGTGCTGGAGGCGATGCCAGTGCGGATCATTCTGGACGACACGTGCGCGCTGAAGGGCGCGGCGGCCTATGCGGAGGCGCACGCGGCGGAGGTTTCCGGCCGTTCGGAGCGGGCCGCGTCGCTACATGGCTGAAGTCTACCGGGCGGTGTTCGCATGGAAGGCTCTGTAGAATGCGTGGATGAGCGATCCGAAACGACGGAAGGTCTTGTTCCTGGCGCTCCTTGCCATGGTCTGCAGCCATGCCGGCAGGTGCGTGGCGCAGACGTCAGAGGCTGCCGCAAAAGCCGCTATTGCGCGCGTGCAGAGTATCGATCCCAAAATTCACGCCGTGATCGCTCTCGATCCGACAGCCGTCGAACAAGGACGTGCGATCGACCGGCGAGGAGGCAGGCGCGGCGCGCTCTACGGTTACGCGATCCTGCTGAAGGACAATATCGAAGCGGATGGCCCGCTTGCCACCACGGCAGGCAGTATGGCGCTGCTGAACAATGTGACCCATCGGGATGCGCCACTTGTGAAAAGACTGCGTGCGGCCGACGCGGTGATTCTGGGGAAAGCCAATCTCTCAGAGTGGGCCAACATCCGCTCCAACGCATCGATTTCAGGGTGGAGTGGGGTGGGTGGCCAGACCCGGAATCCTTATGCCCTGGACCGCGACCCATGCGGTTCCTCTTCAGGCAGCGCAGCCGCGGTCGCGGCGGGCGAGGTGCAGGCTGCGATCGGAACGGAGACAGATGGATCGATCACCTGTCCGGCTGCGGTGAATGGCGTGGTGGGATTGAAGCCCACGGTCGGCCTGGTGAGCCGGACCTGGATTGTGCCGATCAGTCATAGTCAGGACACCGCAGGCCCGATCGCGGTGGATGTAACGACTGCGGCGCGGGTGCTTGGCGCTATCGCCGGCTCCGATCCCATGGATCCCGCGACAGCGGATGCCGACGCGCATATCGAAAACTATCTCGCAGCGCTGAGGCCGGATGCGCTGAAAGGCGCCCGCATCGGGGTGCTGCGCTTTGCCACAGGCTGGTCGGCGGCAACCGACAAGGTATTTGAGCAGGCGTTGGCCGTCCTCAGAGCCTAGGGCGCGATCCTCATCGACATCAAGGAGATGAAAGATCGCGGCAAAATCGGCGAAGCGGAAAACCTGGTGCTGAAAACCGAGCTCAAAGTCGATCTGAACAAATATCTTGCAAGCACCCCGGCGACCGTGAAGACGCGAACTCTGGCAGACGTTATCGCTTTCAATGAAGCGCACGCCGACCGCGAGATGACCCTGTTTGGGCAAGACGCATTTGTAAAGGCGGAGGCGACAAAAGGGCTGGATGATCCTGCCTACAAGACGGCCCGGGCAACTGCCTTGCGCTTGGCCGGGCAGGACGGAATTGATGCGATGCTTGCCAAGGACCATCTGGATGCGCTGATTTGTCCGACGATGCCGCCCGCCTGGAAGATCGATGCAGCGACCGGGGACCACATTGGTGGAGGCGGGGCCGGAAGTCTGGCAGCCGTTGCGGGCTATCCGCATCTGACCGTCCCAATGGGAGACGTGTTTGGTCTCCCCGTCGGAATGTCAATTATGGGACCGGCCTGGAGCGAAGCGCGCTTGCTTGGCTATGGATATGCTTTCGAGCAGGCAGCCAGGGTGAAGCTGAAGCCGCGCTTTTTGCCTTCGATTGAAGGAGCAGAGCCGGCGGCCCGGCTGCTGGAACCGCTGCGTTGAGATGAGGAGCTTGGATTGGGACGCAGGAGATGGACCGTAGTTACCGGCGCCCAGGCAACGGGATGCGAAAGTTCCAGGGCGGTTCGAGCGGGGGCATTCCTGCATGCCTGAGCTGGATTTCTCGCGCCGCGTGGAACTCGAAGAGCGGATGGATGGGCCGTGCAGCTATCAGGAGCTGCGCACGTGCCTGCGCGATCTGGCGGTGATGAATCGTCTGACAAGGGCGCATCGGCCGACAATGTTGTGGCTGGAGGGGATTTTCTGCTCTTCATCCCGCCCAGGCGGAGCTTGGACGGGGCACCCAAATTCGCGTGCGATGAAGCTGGTGGATGTGGGCTGCGGATACGGCGACATGCTGCGGCGGATTGAGCGATGGACGGCGAAGCGCGGCGTCGCGATGGAGTTGGTGGGCGTGGATGTGAATGCCAATGCGGTGCGCGCAGCGCGGGAGGCGACGCCGGCGAGAAGCAGCGTGCGATTTCTGCTTGGCGATGTGCGTGACTGTGCGGAGGCGCAGGATGCGGACCTGATCGCGGCCAGCGGCATGACGCATCATCTGAGCGAGGCCGAGCTGGTGCGGCTGCTCGCGTGGATGGAGCAGACGGCGCGCGTGGGCTGGATCGTGACCGACCTGCATCGCATGCCGGTTCCCTACCGGCTGTTCAGCGTGCTGGCGCGCGGGCCATGGTGGCACCGCTTCATCCGGCCGGATGGGATGGCTTCCATCCGGCGTGCGTTTCGCGAGGAGGATTGGCGGAGGATGTGCGCGGCGGCGCAGATCGACGCGGGTGCGATCACGATCCACACGCACCGGCCGGCGCGCCTGGTGGTGAGCCGAAGGAAGTGAGTAGCGCGGCTTCGGCAGCTATTCCGCAGCGAAGCGGTCGGGAGCGTGGGCGATATGGGCCAGTTCGCCGCGGTCGAGCCAGATGAGCGAGCAGTCTTCGCAGGAGTCGAGCACGACGTTGCCGGGGCCGGCGTAGTAGTGGGCGTCCATCGGCTTCCTGCACTGCGGGCAGTAGATGCGGCGCTGGAGGTCGTGCGCATCGGCTCCAGGCTGTAGGGCTGTCATGCTGCCGCCGCGGATGCGGAGTTCATCGACGAGCGGCTCGAAGCCGGCCATGGGGACGAGCTCGCCGTGGCATTTGGTGCAGTAGAGGACAGCCATGCCGGCGAGTGAGGCCTGATTGAGTTGCGTGTTGCAGACGGGGCAGCTTTTCTGGCCCGGGTCAGGTTCCAGGACGCGGATGCCGTCTTCGTCTGCCTCGGGGACGACGACGTTGTGGCAGTAGTCGCAGACGAAGTGGTCGCCCTGCGGATGCATGGCGGCGCCGCACGCGGGACAGTTCATTGCGCCTTCCCGCAGTCTGGGCAGAAGTGCGCGGCCTGTGGGATGGAGTGGCCGCAGGAGGTGCAGAACTTTGTTGCAGCGCCGGCGGCCGTGGGCGTTGCGGGCGATGCGGTGTGCAGCGTGCTGGCCATCACCTGAGCAGCCGCTGCGCCGACTCCGAGTCCCATGCCGAGGCCTGCCCCACCGCTGGGATTCCCGGCGGCGACGGTCATAGACTGCGCGGCGGCGTACTGCGTGTATTTGTCGATGTCACCGACGATGTTCATGCCGATGCGCTGGTCGAGCGCCTTCTGCAGTTCCTCGGGCAGCGAGACGTTCTCGACGACGAACTGGACCAAGTCCAGACCCAGTGCAGCGAAGGCCGGCTTCATCTGGTCGGAGATCTTTGCGCCGAGCGCAGCCTCGTTGGCCGTCATGTCGAGGAAGGAAACATCGCTCGCGGCGAATACGTCCGTCATGCGCGCGACGATGGTGTTGCGCAGCTGGTCTTCCAGCTCGTAGACGGTGTAGCTCTGCCGCGTGCCGCTGAGCTGTGTAAAGAAAACGTGAGGGTCGGCGATGCGGTAGGAGTAGATGCCGTAGGCGCGCACGCGGACGGCGCCGAACTCCTTGTCGCGGATGGTGATGGGCGTGGCAGTTCCCCACTTCTGGTCGATCTGCAGATGCGTGGAGAAGAAGTAGACATCGCTCTTGAACGGCGACTGGAAGTCACGCGCCCAGTTCTTGAGGTCGGTGAGGATGGGCAGGTTCTGCGTGGAGAGCCTGTACAGACCGGGGCCGAAGACGTCCGCGAACTTGCCCTGGTCGACGAAGGCGGCCATCTCAGACTCGCGGACGGTGAGCTGCGCGCCGGTCTGGATCTCCTGGTCGAGCATGGGGTAGCGCCAGGCGAGGATGCCGGGCTCGGGTTCGTTCCACTGGATGTTGGCGAGGAACTGCTTGCCGAGAAAGTCGGAGAGCGTCATGAGGGTGATCCTCTTTGGGGGAAGAGTATCACGCGGCGAAAGCGGACCGGATGACACGAAAGCGGCGGGACGAGCGTTGCTGCCGGCGCGCCGGGTCTCTGGCAGAGTGACACGGAAGGGGAATGTTGCGAGGGAATTGGCCGGACTATTCTTTCCGGTGACTGCGGCGTGCCGGGCCTGCACGCGCGAAATCCATGAGGATGCGATGGACCGGATTGTAAAGAATCTGTTGGTAATTCTGGCGGGCGCGGCCGCGAGCGTTGTGACGGCTGCGGCGCTGTTTCTGCTCGGGCTGCGCGGCGGCGATTCGCTGCTGGACCTGAAGGGATGGAACTGGGTTCCGCTGGGGATGATTGCGGCGGGGTTTCTTGCGGGTACAGGATACTTCGTTGCGGCGCAGGTGCTGCGCGTGCGGCCGGGGGTCATCCTGCTGGCGGGCGTATTTGCGATTTCCGCGGGAACGCACCTGTACATCCGGCACATGGACGTCGCTGCGATGATGGCAACGAACCGTGCGGCGCTGGCGAGTCCGAAGGTATTTGCGAAGTTCGCGACGACTTCCCTGTGGAGTACGCGCCTGCCGGACATGTCTCTGGGCGGCGACGATAAGAGCAGCTCCAGCGAGGCCTCTTCCAGTCCGGATTCCACGCCGGCGACGGAAGGGCCGCATATCGATACAGGCGGCGACGCGAACGCGGAGGGCATGGCGCAGGGCGTCGGCGGCATGCTGGCCAAGGCGGACATGGGCACGCAGCTGGGAGCGGGCGGCGGCGGCAAGATGACGCAGATGGGCACGGACATCGATTCGGTGGGCAAGGGAGTGGCGAAGGATAGCGGGCAGTGGCTGGCTTCGGCGCTGGAGATATTCGGCTTCGCGTTCGGCGGAGTGGTGGTTTATGGAATGATGCGGGGCCTGCCTTATTGCCCCGCCTGCGGTGAGTTTCTGGCGCAGAAGGGCACGCAGACGCGCTACTACCTTACGGAGCGCACGCTGCGCAACTGCGTGGACGAGCTCCACGCGCGGATGAAGGAGCACCAGCTCACGGAGTCGATCATGGGGCACTTTGGCGTGGGGTCGGACGAGAAGAGCCATCTGAGCGAGTACGCATCGACCATCGACATTAAAGAGTGCAGACAATGCCACACGCACCGGATGCAGTTCTCGGCCAAGCGCAAGAAGGGCAAGAACTGGAAGAACATCAAGGTGTTCGGGCATACGGCGGAGTCACTGGAACCGATCGATATTGTGCGGGTGTAGAGCAGCGGAACCGGGGCGAAATCTGTGTCGCAGCATGTAGTCTGTTGTGTGTGCTGCAAGGCAGGTTTGGCGGGATGAGGTGGAAGTGTGCGCGGCTGGCCGCATGTTTGGCCTGCGCGACGGCTGTGGCTGCTTCACCGGGCGCGCATGCGCAGCGGCTGCCGGGCGGCGTTCGGCCGGTGCATTATGCGCTGACGATTACTCCGGATCTGGCGAAGGCGCGATTCGAGGGAACAGAGCGGATCGATGTGGTGCTGGACGCTCCGGCGAGCGCGATCACGCTGAACGCGGCGGAGATCGAGTTTGAGTCGGTGAGGGCGGTTGTGGGCGCGGAGTCCGCAAATGCAAATGCGGGGGTCCCTCGACTCGGCGCTGCGCGCCTCGCTCGCGGCGGCAGTGGCGGAGCAGCCGATGCGACGGTCGCGCTCGATGCTGCGGATGAGCAGGCGACGCTGCACTTTACCAAGCCGCTGCCGGCCGGGCCGGTGACGCTGGATATCGCGTACCGCGGCATTCTGAACGACAAGCTGCGCGGCTTCTATCTCTCGAAGACGAAGCTGCGCAACTATGGCGTAACGCAATTTGAGGCGACGGATGCGCGGCGTGCGTTTCCCTGCTTCGATGAGCCGGCGCTGAAGGCGACGTTTGACGTCACGCTGGTGGTGGATGCAGGCGACACGGCCATCTCCAATACACAGATCGTGCGCGATACTCCCGGGCCGCAAACCGGCAAGCACACGATCGTGTTTGCGACGACGCCGAAGATGTCGACCTATCTCGTTGCGTGGGTGGTGGGAGATTTCCAGTGCAGCAAAGGCAAGTCCGACGGCATTCCCATTCGCGTGTGCGCCACGCCGGACAAGGTGGCGCTGACAAAGTTCGCGTTGAGCGCGGCGAAGTGGGACCTGCATTACTACGACAGCTATTTCGGCATCAAGTATCCGCTGAAGAAGCTGGACCTGATCGCGATTCCGGACTTCGA
>Ga0134125_10001352_pt1 | contig 30283 bp, 26 predicted proteins | sample KB31751_FD_96464 | JGI IMG/M metagenome (GOLD analysis project Ga0134125, IMG submission 96464) | Terrestrial soil microbial communities with excess Nitrogen fertilizer from Kellogg Biological Station, Michigan, USA - KB3-175-1 | ecosystem: Environmental > Terrestrial > Soil > Unclassified ... | reverse complement strand
TTGTCTTCGTATTGCGCTCAGCTGAGTTCTTGGGCGAGTCCGATGAGAAGCCCTTCAGGCCCGCGGATGTAGCAGAGCCGATACGCGTCTTTATACTGGACTACTTCGCCTACGAGCTGCGCGCCGTGTTTGCGGAGCCTTTCAAGCGTCTCGTCGATGTCGTCCACAGCGAACATGACGCGGAGGTAGCCTAGAGCGTTCACCGGGGCGTTGCGATGATCCGCGACGACAGGCGGCGTGAGAAAGCGGGAGAGCTCGAGCCGGCCGTGGCCGTCCGGCATGCGCATCATGGCAATCTCGACGCGCTGATCGCCCAGCCCGGTGACACGCCCGGCCCATTCTCCTTCGATTGTGGCCCGCCCTTCGAGCTCGAGGCCGATCTCGCGAAAGAAATCGATCGTCGCTCCGAGGTCATCGACGACGATTCCTACGTTGTCCATCCGTTTGAGCGCCATGTGCCCAATCTACAAGGTGTCGTCTAGTCTAACAAGGGACGGATGGCGTCGTGGCGTGTCTCGCCAGGCAACCCTGCTTTGGGGAAGTTTCATCTTTCGTGGCCACCTACGGCAGTATTGGACACAGTTGTTTTGGCGGGCTTAGCCGAACGAGCCGGCGCAGATTCTGGACTGTGGCGAGTAGCAAAAACTCTTCGGCTCCGTGCGGATCCTAAGTTTTCGTTCTGGGAGCTTACTTGCAATTGATGGCGCAGCGTTTACGAATTGTATCGGAGCCGTCGGCAATCCGCATTAGCCGCTTTCGACCCCAGAACTGTCAGCCCCGCAACGCCTGGTCGAGATCCGCGATGATGTCGTCCGCGGACTCAATCCCGACCGACACGCGAACCAGATTATCGCGAATGCCCATCCGCTCGCGAACTTTCGGCGAGACGTCGCGATGCGAAGCCATCGCGGGATAGAGCAGCAGCGTGTGGACATCGCCGAGAGACGTGCCCGGAACCACCATTTTCAGCCGGTCCATAAAGGCCAGTACTGCCGGTTTATCCGCTCCTTTGATTTCGAAGCTAACCATCCCGCCAAAGAGTCCGGGTGCGAACGTACGTTTGATGGTGGCCGCGTCGGGATGTGCCGGATCGGCCGGGTAATACACACGTTCCACCGCGGGGTGAGAAGCGAGTTGGTTCGCGAGTCGGCAGGCGTTTTCGCATTGGCGGCCGAACCGTAAGGCGAGCGTCTTGATTCCCCGCATGGTCAGATAACTTTCGAACGGCCCCAGCACCGGGCCCGTAACGCGGGAGATGGTTCGCATCGTGTCGTAGTGCTCCTCATCGCTCACGACAATGCCGCCGAGCACATCGCCGTGGCCGGCCAAGTATTTTGTCGCGCTGTGGACAACGATATTCGCGCCAAGCGCGAGCGGCTTTATCATCATGGGCGTGGCGAAGGTGCTGTCGACCACCAGTGCCGCCCCCACACCATGGGCAAGTTCCGCAATCCGGCCAATGTCGCCCACGCGAAGGAGCGGGTTCGATACGGCTTCCAGGAAGACACAGCCCGGCTTTCTTGTGGCGATCGCCTTTTCCACGGCCTCACCGTCGCAAACGTCCACGTAGAACGTTTCGATGCCGAATGGCTCTAGAATCTGATCGAACAGCTTCACCGTAGCCCCGTAAATCGATTGCGAGGCGACCACGCGAGGCGCGCGATCGGTCAGCGCAGCCTGGATGGCGACCTGCACGGCTGCCATTCCCGAAGCGCAGGCGAGCGAACCGTGCCCGCCATCGAGCGCGGTGGTCAACTCTTCGAGCGCGTCCGCCGTGGGATTGTTGTATCGCGCGTAACTGTACCCTTCTTCTTCGTGGCCGAAGACGCGGTCGAGTGTCGCGGCCGAATCATAAAAATATGTCGTGCCCAGATGGATGGGCGTGGTCGAGGCGACTACGCCGCCGTTTCGCTTGCGATCGCCCGCGTGAACAACCAACGAATCGAATTTCATTTCCGTTTCCACCGGATACCTTCGCGGGTATCCTCAATCACAATTCCTTTGTCGTGCAGCAGGGCGCGGATCTCGTCCGCCCTGGCAAAATCTCTCGCCTTTTTGGCGGCGGCGCGTTCCTCGATATAGCGCTCCACGCCCGCGTCGTCCAGTTCGTGCGATTCGTGCGACGGCCGCAGCACATCGAAAATTTGGTCGAACGCCGCCAGCACCTTGAGGGCGCCGGCGCGATTCTCTTCCCGGAACCGGCCTTCATCGAGCGCGCTATTCACATCGCGCACGAACTCAAACACCACCCCCAACGCTTCGGCGGTGTTCAGATCGTCGTCAAGACTCTCTTCGTACCGGCGTAGCGCCTCTGCCGTTTGCTGCCGGTTTGTTTCATCGATACCCGTCTCTAATTTCTCCGCCTTCAGCCGGCTTTCAACATTGCGCAAACGTTCGATACTGGCATTCGCTGCGTTCAGCCCGTCGAAGGTGAAATTCAACTTCTTGCGATGCGGAACTGAAGCAAGCAGATAGCGTACGGATTCGGGCGAGTATCCCTTGGCGAGCAGATCGCGAAGCGTATAAAAATTGCCGAGGGATTTCGACATTTTCTGCGATTCGATCAGCAGGTGCTCGGAGTGAATCCAGAACCGCGCGAACGGCCGCCCAGTGATCGATTCCGATTGCGCAATTTCGTTTTCGTGATGCGGGAAAGCCAGGTCGATGCCGCCGGCGTGAATGTCGAGTGTCTCGCCGAGATATTTCATGGCCATCGCGGAACACTCGATGTGCCAGCCGGGGCGCCCGTCTCCTAGCGGCGTATGCCAGTACGGTTCCTCATTCTTGCGGCCTTTCCAGAGCACGAAATCCCGCGCGTCGGCCTTCTCGTATTCGTCCATGTCCACGCGGGCGCCGCTGCGGATGCCGCTGAAATCGTTGTGTGAGAGCTTGCCGTATTCGGGGAATGTCGAGATCCGGAAATAGGTAGATCCATCGCTCGTATACGTGCAGCCTTTTTCGGATAACTTTTCGATGGCTTGCACCATCTCGCCGATATGGTCAGTCGCTTTGGCGATTTGCTCGGGCCGTTGCAGTCGAAGCGCGGTAGCGTCTTCGAAGTAAGCTTTCGTGAAAACTTCCGTGTACTCTTCGAGGGTCTTGCCTTGCTTGGCCGCGTTTGCGATGATCTTGTCCTCGACGTCGGTGATGTTCATCACGTGGTCAAGCTCGAAACCGCGATAACGCAGCCAGCGGCGCAGAATATCCTGGAAGGTGAACGTTCGCAGATTGCCGATATGGACGTAGTTGTAAACCGTCGGACCGCAGGTGTACATACGGACAGTGTTGTCGCGCATCGGCCGAAACTCTTCAAGCTCCTGCGTGAGGGTGTTGTACAGACGGAGGGGCATTTGCAGAGGTTAAGTCTCAATCGTAACAAGTTGGATTTGCTGGACCTCCGCTTTGCATGCCTGGGTTGCGAGGCGTGAAACCAGGTGCGGAGGCTTAAACCAACCGCGCACCCCCTTCCTGACGCAAGGCGGCTCTGTTTGGAGGTAAGCCAGAAACGGAGCCGCCGCACGTGAGTGCGCGGTTAGATGGTTGTTAAGCTCCGTCCACTTCCGCGAGATGCCTTTCTTCCCGATTTGTCTCGGGAAAAATTGCCATCGGAATACCCTGGCCGTTAATGACGTAATCCACCGCTGCGTTGAGGGCCTTCTCGCGCCATAGATATCTCGTACTTCCGTGTCGTGTCCAATAATGCTTCCTATGTATGCTCTTGGCACGAAGCGCCCGCGTGGCATAAGCCTTAAAATCCACTATCGCGCGCTCCGGACTCACGTTCGATTGAACTACGATATGCACGTGATTTGTCCGCACGTGTGCCGCCCACAGGCGCCAATTCCTATGCCCGGCAACAGTCTTCACGCTCGAGAGCACTTCTTTCCGCGCGGCTTGATCCATGATGAAAGGCAGGTCGGAAAGCAGGCGTTCTTCGAATCCTTGCCAGGTTTTACAGATGCCTATTAGTGGAGCCCCATATCGATTGCAGTTCCGATCTACAGTGAATCGTTCATCCCCATGCAGTCTAGTGCCGTAAGTAGAAAACGTCAGCAAATAGCCCGCAGGAACAGTCACAAGTGAATAGTGTGGCCGGCGAAATTGTTTCAGTTGTTCAAAGCGCCGCCGGTTGTCCAACCCGCTTGCTGACGCAAGGCGGCTCTAGGTGGAGGCAACCTGGAAACGGAGCCTCCGCACGCGAGTGCGCGGGTTGCCCCGTTGTCCGAACCCGCTCGCTGTCGCAAGGCCGCTCCGTTTGGAGGTTGACCGTGCCCGGCGCCTCAGTTCGTCACAATAGAACAAGATGTCTGCTTTTCGGTTCGAGATCGAGGCCGAGTGTCCGGTCACCGGCGCGCGCGCGGGTCTGCTGCACACCGCGCACGGAACGATTGAGACTCCCGTCTTCATGCCCGTCGGTACGCAAGCGACTGTTAAAGGCGTGATGCAGCGCGATCTCGAACACGATCTGGATGCCAAAATCATCCTCGCCAACACGTACCATCTGTTTCTCAGGCCCGGACACGAACGCATCGAGCGCCTTGGCGGCCTACACAAATTTATGGCGTGGCCGCGTGCTATTTTGACCGACTCGGGCGGCTTCCAGGTGTTTAGCCTGGATAGTCTGCGCAAAGTTACCGACGAGGGGGTGCTGTTCCACTCGCATCTGAACGGAGATGCGTGCTTCTTCACTCCGGAATCGACCGTCGATGTTCAACTCGCGCTTGGCAGCGACATCCAGATGATGCTCGATGAATGCCTCCCCTATCCGGTGACACACGAAGAGGCAACCGCATCGATGCGCCGCACTCTAAACTGGGCGCGCCGCGGTTGGGAGCACTATCGCAAGCGCGAGAAAGGGCTGAACTCCGCGCTGTTTCCTATCGTCCAGGGTTCCATGTTCCCGGACCTGCGCCGGAGTTGCGCCGAAGAACTGCTCGAACTCGAGGCGCCCGGCTATGCCATTGGAGGACTGTCGGTCGGCGAGCCGCGCCACTTGAGCCAGGAGATGACTGAAGCGACGGCTCCGTTGCTCCCCAAAGATCGGCCGAGATATGTGATGGGAGTCGGTATGCCCGAAGAGCTGCCTCAGTATGTCGCAAAGGGCATCGACATGATGGACTGCGTGCTTCCTTCGCGCAATGCCCGTAACGGTTATCTTTTTACCTCCGCCGGTAAACTGGTGATAAAACAGGCTCAATACGTCGAAGACGAGCGTCCCGTCGATTCTTCGTGCGGCTGCTACACGTGCCAGACACACTCCCGGGCGTACCTTCGCCATTTGTTCCAATCGGGTGAAATTCTGTATTCAACACTGGCTACCATACACAATGTGCATCATTACCTTGACATCATGCGCCATATCAGGCAGTCTATTGTGCTTGGGAACTTCCCGGAATTATTAAGGGCTTCCGCATCCGGCTCTGCACTGTTAGAGCCGGATGTGAGCCGCTAAGCTGTATCCTCAACTCGCCGTGGTCCGGTTGTCGAGGTCACGCTTACAGTGGCCGCGAAGGGTCTGGTTCCGGCGGTCCCCAAATTCGTGACAATAGGAAATATGTTGGACGCCGCGCTTCTTCTTCTTTTACAAACCGCGCCCGCTGGCGGGAACGCTCTTCTGAGCGGAATATTGCCGATCGTACTGATGTTCGCGATCGCTTACTTTTTGATTTTCATGCCCGTGCAGCGCCAAAGGAAGCATACGAAACAGATGCTGGCGAGCCTTCAGAATGGGCAAGTTGTGCTGACGTCGGGCGGCATTATCGGCACCATCATCGCCGTGAACAGTGATGATACGCTTATACTGCGCGTTAAGCCCGACAATTTAAAGATACAGGTTTCCCGGAGCTCGGTCTCGAGTCTGGTGACGGGTGAAGAGGCTGGCTCCACTAAGAAGTAGAATTGCGTTCGGGTTCAGCCTGCAAGCTGAAGTTTCACCATGAAGAAGAATCTCCGAATAAAGTTTTTGATCATCGTCGGCGTAGTGCTGGCATGCATTTACGGCATCATTGGCATCCCCAAGAGCAAGGCCGAGTTGGTAGAGAACTGGAATCGAAACATTCACCTGGGGCTCGATTTGCGCGGCGGCACTTACCTCGTTGTGCAAGTTCAGGAACAGGATGCCTTTAATTCCGAGGCCAATACGCAGGCAGACCAGCTTCGGGAATCGGCGCGGAAAGCGAACATCAACCTGGCCGAAGTCGACGTCCAGGATGCCAAGACGCTGGCGGATGCGGGCAAAGTGGCCATCGTCGTAAAGGGCGTGCCGACAACGCAAGCCGGCGATTTTCGCCAGATCGTGACGCAGCAGTTTGCCAACTGGACGATGACGCCGCTGAACTCGACGGATTATAGGCTTACCCTGAAACCGTCGGAAGCGATCGCGATGCGGCAGCAGATCCTCGCGCAGACACGCAATACCTTTGAGAAAAAAATCAACGGTTTGGGATTGTCCGAATCGTCTGTGCAACAGCGGCGCGCGGATACTGACGCCGAGCTGCTGGTTCAGTTGCCCGGTGTCGACGATCCCGCGAGGGTGAAGCAGATCCTGCAAACGGCCGCTGTCCTGGAGCTTTACGAAGTGAAGGCGGGTCCATTCCAGAGCCGCGAAGAGGCAATGGCGCAGAATGGCGGCGTGCTGCCGGTCGGCTCCAAGCTGGTTCATAGCCGCAGCGCTGGTAATGAAACCTGGTATCTGCTTTCGCGGGCCCCCGTGGTGCGTGGGCAGGATATCCGCGACGCTCGCGCGGAACAGGGCCAGCAAGGAACCTGGCAGACGACTTTCGTGCTGAGCCAGACGGCTGCGCGGCGGTTCTCTTCCTTTACCGGATCGCATATTGGCGACAGGCTGGCTATCGTGCTGGATGGCAATGTCATCACGGCCCCGAGCATCAAGGGACAGATCAGCGATAACGGCGTCATCGAAAATGTCGGGACGCAGCAGGAAGCCTCCGATCTGGCGTTGAATCTTCGCGCGGGATCGCTGCCCGCAAGCGTGGTCTTCATGCAGGAAAATACGGTCGGTCCGTCGCTTGGCAACGATTCCATCCGCGAAGGATTTACTGCCGGTATCGCGGGAGTTCTCGCCGTGATCGCGGCAATGTTGATCTATTACAAACGTTCCGGAATCAACGCCGTGCTGGCTTTGATTTTGAACGCCGTTATTTTAATTGCCTGCCTGAGTTACTTCGGCGCGGTGCTGACGCTGCCCGGCATCGCCGGCGTTATTCTGACGATCGGCATGGCGGTTGACAGTAACGTGCTTATTTTTGAGCGGATCAGGGAGGAACTGAAAGCGGGCAAGGCCATTCGAGCCGCGGTCGATACCGGGTTTGATAAGGCGCTGATCACGATTATCGACACCCACGTGACCACGGTAGTCTCTTGCGCCATCCTCTTCATGCTTGGAAGCGGCCCCGTAAAGGGGTTTGCCGTCACTTTGGTTATTGGTCTGGTTGCTAACATTTTCACTGCCGTGTTTGTGTCGAAGGTCATCTTCGATTGGGAACTATCCCGGCCCGTGCCCGTGAAGCATTTAAGTATTTGAGGCGTTGGAAAAAAATGGCTGTTTTGGGCCGGTTATCCAGCTCCAGTTTGGGAACACTTTTTGACATGCCGGTGTCTACCTAGTTAATGCCGGCTCGTAGAGCTCGATGGAAATTTTCAAATCAACGAATTTTGACTTTCTGGGCAAGAAGTGGGCGTTCATTGCGCTTTCGCTTGTGCTCACGGCGGCCGGCCTGATTAGTTTGGCAATAAAGGGTGGTCCGAAGTACGGGATCGATTTCAACGGGGGAGCACAGATGACCGTGAAGTTCTCGCATCGGCCCTCGGCCGAAGAGATTCGCTCGGCTATCCGGAAGCGAATACCCGGCGAAATCGAGGTCCAGGAGATCACCAACTCGCAAGAAGTGATAGTTTCGACCGAAGTAAAGGACGAGAAAACACTGAACCTGGAGCGCCAGCAAATGGTGGATGCGCTCAATGATGCGTTTGGCCAGAAGAACGGCAAGCTGGATATCAATAATATTGGCGCGGCCGATCTTGCCGACCGCCTCCGCAGCCCCTTGCAAAACGCTTCGGTGGCGGTTTCCGAGGACCAGTTGCAAGCGCTGGCCAAAGCGATTCTTACCTTCCGCGATACCGCGCCACGTTCTGGCCTCATCCTGAATCTGGACCATCTCGCGTCCGTGCCGGGCGTCACTCCCCAGGTTTTACAAGTTCTGAAGCAGCAGTGCTATCCCAGTAGACTTCACTATTCGAAAGTGGAGGTTGTCGGACCGAAGATCGGCGCCGACCTGCGGCATCAGGCGGTGCTGGTGGTGCTCTACGCCCTTGCGGCGATGCTGGTTTATATCGCATTCCGCTTTGAGTGGGTATACGGAGTAGCGGCAGTAATAGCCGTTTTTCACGACACCATCATCACGATAGGACTTTTTTCGATTTTTAATAAGGCGATTGACTTGACGGTTCTCGCCGCATTGCTCACACTAGTTGGTTATTCGATGAACGACACCATTGTTGTCTTCGATCGAATTCGCGAGAACATCAAACTGCAGCGTCGTGGCTCTTTCAGTGAACTGGTGAATGCGAGCATTAACCAGACGTTGAGCCGGACGGTATTGACCTCGGGTCTGACGCTGCTGACTGCATTATCTCTGTATCTTTTCGGTGGCCAGGTGCTGAACGGATTTTCGTTCGCGCTGGTGATCGGCATTATTATCGGCACGTATTCATCGATCTTCATTGCAAGTCCGATTCTTATCTTCGGGAAGAATTTTGCGGACCAGCGCAAGAAGACGTCGAGGACGGCAACGCCCGCAACGCGCGGAGCGGCCAAAGTAACGAAGTAGCAGGCAAGAAGACAAAGTAATAGAATGTCAGTCCAGTCGCATCGCGCGGTTGGATAGCACGATAGCATTGGCTATCGGCCAGGACGAAAGAACTTGACGCGCGCCCCGTTTGGGTGCGTGATCGAAAACAAGGGGATTCCGATGTTTGAACAAACATTCGTCGACGGACAAGCAAAGACCAAACGGCCGGCCACAATTCTGTTGTCACTGTTCCTCCAGTGTCTGGCCATCGGCATCGCGATCTTGATTCCGCTCATTTACACTCAGCAACTGCAGACCGCGCAATTGAAGAGTATGCTGGTTGCCCCCCCACCGCCACCGCCACCGCCACCGCCGCCCCCACCGCAGCAGGTGAAAGTGGTGAAGCCGGTTGTGAAGCAATTTGTCGCAAATCAATTGATTGCGCCGAAGGTGGTGCCGAAAGAGGTCGCGAAGATTGAAGACACCGCTCCGCCTCCCGACACGGCGGGCGTCGTCGGCGGCGTCGGCGTTCCGGGCGGTTCGCTGGGCGGAGTAATCGGTGGCGTTGTCGGCGGCGTGCCGTCCGCCGCTCCTCCACCGCCTCCTCCGAAGAAGGCCGCTCCCACCGGGCCGGTGCGAGTCGGCGGCAAGGTGCAGGAAGCGAATCTCATCCACAAGGTGATGCCGGTCTACCCACCGCTTGCCAAGTCCGCGCGCGTGCAGGGAACTGTGGAATTTACTGCAATTATTGGTAAAGATGGCAGCATTCGCGAATTGAAGCTGGTGCGTGGTCATCCGCTGCTGGTAAATGCGGCCAAGCAAGCTGTTGAGCAGTGGCGTTACAAGCCCACCATGCTCAATGGCGAGCCGGTGGACGTTATCACTGATATAGTGGTGAACTTCACTTTGAGTCAGTAGTTAAGGACAGATCGTAAAGTTTAGAGGAATTTAGATTCAACCTTTTTAGGAGATAAGCATGCTGTTACAAGTTCAAGTATGGGCACTCTGGCTGCTGCAGGAATCCGAAGGGATCAGCTTCGATCCGCGCTCAGTCTGGGGCAACATGGGCACCCTGGCCAAAATCGTAGTCTTTGTGCTCTTTATTATGTCCGCGTGGTCGATTGGCGTTATGATCGATCGGCTCATCGCGTTTAGCGCCGCTCGTAAGCAATCGCGTCAGTTTGCGCCTGCTGTCGCCGGGGCGCTCCGTGAAGGCAAGCTCGACGAAGCCATCAAGATCGCCGACCGTTACAACAAGAGCCACTTGGCCAAGGTTGTTGTAGCGGGCTTGCAGGAATTTAAGGCGCACCAGCTCAGTAATGAAATTTCCGGTGAAGAGATCGAGGCCTCGCGTCGCGCTCTCGAACGTGCCCAGGCTATCGTTCACGCGGAGTTGAAACGCGGCGTCAGTAGCTTGGCGACCATCGGATCCACCGGGCCATTTGTCGGTCTGTTCGGAACCGTCGTTGGCATCATGAACGCCTTCCAGTCGATTTCAACTTCGAAGTCCACTGGTATCGGCGCCGTCGCCGGCGGTATTTCGGAAGCCTTGATCACCACCGCTGTCGGTTTGTTTGTGGCTATCCCGGCCGTCTGGATGTTCAACTACTTCACCAATCGCATCGAAGCGTTTGATGTTGAGATGGACAATTCCAGCTCGGAACTGATCGACTATTTCCTGAAGCGCAGCCAGCGAGTAGCGAAGTAGAGCCTTCAGGCAGGAACGCTTAGCTCAGGTTGAATCCTTGGCGGGGTGTGAAGACTCCCACCCCGCCACTAACATACCGGGAGCCAAGTAATAAGGGAGAACCAGACAATGGCCAAAATGAAAGCGCCCCCAGTCGTCTCGGAAATTAATGTCACGCCGATGGTCGATGTCATGCTCGTGCTGCTCATCATCTTCATGGTGATCACGCCAATGCTTTCGAAGGGCGTGAACGTGGATTTGGTGAAAGCGCATAACCCGGTCAAGATGCAGGAAGCCGATAAGGAAGACGCCATCATCGTTGCGATTACGCGCGATGGGAAAGTGTTTTTCAGCCCGGGAAACAGCTTGATTCAGATCGACCAGTTGCCGGAAAAGGTCAAGGATTTGCAATCGAGCCGCTCCGACAAAACGGTTTACATCAAAGCGGATGCGCGGTCCCGGTATGAAGTTTTCGAAAATGTGGTCGATTCGCTGAGAACCGCGGGAGTAGACCAATTGGGTCTGTGGACCGAGCAAATTCAGGATACGAATCGCCATAATCCGCCGGCGCTGTAGTCAACCGGTCTCGCAGCCAAACAATTTTAGGGTAAAAGAAGAAGGAGTAAAGCATTATGTCAATGGCAGTTGGCGGCAAGAACGCGGGTCCGCTTGTAGACATGAACGTCACGCCGCTTATCGACGTGCTGCTGGTGTTGCTCATCATCTTTATGGTGATCACGCCGTTGACGCCGCACGGTCTCAACGCACTGGCTCCGCAACCCCCGCCCCCGAATATGCCTCCGCCGCCTCCAAGCCAGGATCCGAACGTCGTCATTGAGATTAAGGCCGATCACAGCATGACGATTAACACCGATCCTGTCGCCGCGAAAGATCTGCAGGGCCGCCTTGCCGATATCTTTAAATCGCGCGCTCAGAAGGTGGTGTTTGTGAAGGGGGACAAGGACCTCGAATACCGTTACGTCGCTCTGGCGATCGACGCCGCGAAAGGCGCCGACCCCGACATGAAGGTCGGAATCATGACTCCCAAAATCGAGGCAGGCCAGTAACAACCCACGTCATCCACTTCAACCGCGCGGTGCTCCGCGCCTTGGGTGAAGTGGACGGCAGTGGACTGCAAGGAGAGACCAGCTACAACGTAGAGGGAAGGATCAGCGATGCAGAAATCAAAATGGATGATTCTGGGGGCGGCGCTTATTCTGGCGCTGTCCAGTGTGGCATGCAACAAATTGAAATCCCGCGACCAGATGAATCAGGGCGTCCAGGCGTACAAGAATACTCACTATCAGGACGCAATTAATCATTTCAAGCAATCGGTCGAGTTGGATCCGACGAACCAGAACGCGCAGTTGTACCTGGCGACGTCTTATTTCACTCAGTGGATTCCAGGCGCCGATACGCCGGAGAATAACCGGATGTTGTCGGCGGCCAGGGCCGAATTCCAGAAGGTTCTCGACAAAGATCCGAAGAACGAGACCGCGTTGGCGTCCATGGCGTCCATGGCTTATAGTCAAGCGGCGTCTGGAACGCCCGAGGAGAAAGAAAAGGATCTGGACGAAGCGCGGAAGTGGAACATCCGGCGCATTGAGACGGATCCGAAGAATGCGGAAGCCTATTACAGCCTTGGCGTCATTGCCTGGGCGGAGGCGTTTCCGGCTATCGGCACGGTTCGCGCCAAACTCGGCATAAAGGCTGACGACGACAGCCCCATTAAAAACGAGAAAGAGCGGGAAGCTCTCAAAGAGAAATACGGCAAAATCGTCGACGATGGCATGAATTATCTGCAGAAGGCCATCGATCTGAATCCCCAATACGACGACGCCATGACCTACCTCAACCTGTTGCTTCGGAAACGGGCGGATCTCGCCGACACGCCGGAAGACGCCAAGGCCGACTTGGCGCAGGCGGAGAAATGGTACAACAAGTCGCTCGACATTAAGAAGATGAAGGCTGCTCAGCCGCAGAAACAGCAAACCAGCTAAATCCCGGACTTTTCTTTTACAGCAAAGAGGCGGCGGACCGAAAGGACCGGCGCCTTTTTTGTATCCGCGTTTCCTCACGCGGGCAGCCTGGAAGCGGAGCCCTAGCGGAAATGGGGCGTGGCGTGCCTGGAGAAATAGCTGTAATCTGGTGCATAGCTAGAGGAGCGCGAACGTATAGAGAACGCCAACTCGCGGAGGCTCTAAAATGATCGGAGTTATCACGATTGATCGCGAATACGCCAGCGGCGGCGCGGCCATTGCGGCCCGTCTGGCTGGTCAACGCCACTGGGAATTGTGGGATCAGGCGCTGACCTCTGAGATCGCGAAGCTCGCGAAGTGCGAACAATCCGTTGTCGAGAAACGCGAGGAACGAAACGATTCGCTCTATTACCGTCTCATGAAGTCCTTCGTCCGCGGCAGTTTCGAAGGTAACATGAATACTCAGAAACTTGAGCTGCTGGATGCCGATGTAATGGTCCAGCTTACGAAGAAGATCGTGCGCCGGGTGGCGGCGGCCGGAAACTGTGTCATTGTAGGCCGCGGTTCCGCCTATTTCTTGCAGGATCTGCCCAATGCCTTCCACGTATTTGTGTACTCAACGCGAGAACAAAAGATGCGGCGGTTGCGGAAAGAAGGCAAGAGCGGCGCCGAGGCGGCGCACTTGATCGACACTATCGACCACGAACGCGCCGCCTTCATCAAACGCTACTATGGCAAGTGCTGGCCGGACCGGTATCTATTCCATATGATGCTGAACGGAAGCGGCGGAGAGGATTCCGCGGTCGACACCATCAATGCTGCCGTGGCGACGTATGATGCACACCATCCTGGCGGCTCCATCACGACGCAGGCGGCCATAAGCCGGAAGGCGCCGGAGGTCGGAGCCACCTCGCTATAAGTCATGGCCCGCGATTTTCAATTCAAATAATAAGTTCTGTAGAGCGTATCGCGCTGCTTCGGCGTAAATCCGGCATCGCGGATCAGTTTACGGAGTTGTTCCTCGGAGGCGCGGTGATGTGTACCGGCCGCCGAGACCACGTTCTCTTCAATCATGATGCTGCCGACGTCGTTCCCGCCGAATCGCAATCCGAGCTGGCAGACCTTCAGGCCCGGCGTCACCCACGATGCCTGGACGTTCAGGACATTGTCGAGGTAGATGCGGGAAAGCGCGAGCATCTTGAGGTATTCCACCGCGGTTGCCTCTTCTTTGACAAACCGCCCGAGCGACGTGTACTCCCGCTGAAAGAACCATGGAATAAACGCCGTGAACCCGCCGGTGTCTTCCTGAATTTGCCGGACAATTTCGAAATGATTGATCCGCTGCTCGATCGTCTCGCCGGTTCCGAACATCATCGTCGCTGTCGTGCGCAGGCCCAGCGAATGAGCCGTACGATGGACATCAATCCATTCCTGCACGGAGCATTTCAATCGGCTGATGCGATGGCGGACATCGGTGTCCAGAATCTCGGCGCCTCCGCCGGGTATTGAATCGAGGCCCGCATCGCGCAACCGGGCGATGGCGTCGCGCAGAGATAGGCCGCTGACCTCCGCAATGTTCACGATTTCCGGAGCGGAGAAACAGTGGGTCCAGATGTTGAAGCGGCTCTTGATCGAACTCAGCAGATCTTCGTACCACTCGATCTTCAAGTCCGGATGCAGACCGCCCTGCATCAGTATCCCGGTCCCGCCAAGGTCGATTGTCTCCTGGATCTTATCGAATATCGTTTCCTTGGGCAGGATGTAGCCTTCCGCATGTCCCATAGGCCGGTAGAACGCGCAGAAGCTACAGTACTCGGTGCAGAAATTCGTGTAGTTGATATTCCGGTCAATGATGTAGCTGACAATACCTTCCGGATGCAGTTTCCGCCGGATCTGATCCGCCTCCATGCCGATGCCGACAAGGTCGTCGCTGCGGAACAGGTCGATCGCTTGCTGTCTCGTAATCATGGTTTGCCGTTATCGTCCGACATATCGATTTTACTGCGAAGCTGCCTGCGCCAAGGCGATCTGCGGCAGCCCGGCGAGCTTTAAGAAGGCTTCCAGCCCCTTCATCTCCAAATCGCCGATTTCAAAATGAATGTAATGCGTCAGGTATTCGTTCGCCAGTTCGCGCGTAACACCCCGGATAGGGAACTGCTGCTCCACGATGTTGTCGATGTGGGCATGGCCGAACCGGTATGAGCCTTCGAGAATTTGACCGATGCCGTCGCCGAGCGGCGCTTTTCCCGCCCATAAGGCGAACACCATTGGAAGGCCGGTGAGGGCCTGCCATTCGGCTCCCAGGTCGAGCGTGTTGTAAGGCAGAGCGGCGGGATCCAGACGGAGCGCCGGGTCGCCGATCAGAAGCGCCGCCTCGCACTCGGCGAGCATATTCTCAAGAACCGGGGGCCGCGCCCGAAACTCAGGTTGGGCGCCGTATAGCTCTCGAAGCACCACGCGCGCTAACTGGACCGAAGTCCGCGAACTCAGATCTGCCGCAAGCGTTCTGATGCTCCTGACTGGCACTCGAGAGACCAGCAAAATGCTACGCACCGCGCCATGGCAGGCGATGCCATAACCTGGAGCGATTTCGAGCCCCTGGCGCGCCACTTCCGCAACCGGCGCCAAGCCAATTTGCGCTTCGTCGCGTTCGATAACCTCGGCGCAAATCGCGGGTATTTCAAAAGTCAGTGCGGCCTGTTCTCGTTGTGGACCGTGCTGCATGCCCCATACGAGCGGCACGGTGTTGAGATAGTTGACTGCGCAGACGCGGAAGGGAGAATTTGCGTACTTCAAATTCTATTTTATCTGAACGCGTTCAATTGACCAGCAGATACACCTCTATTCCCAGGCTTATTCTCCGATGATTTTCACTAGCACGCGCTTGCGCCGTCGGCCGTCGAATTCGCCATAAAAGATCTGTTCCCATGGTCCGAAATCGAGATTGCCGGCAGTGATGGCGACTACCACTTCACGGCCCATCACCTGGCGTTTCAAATGTGCGTCCGCATTATCTTCGCCGGTCTGGTTGTGCTCGTAGTGGGCCACCGGTTCGTGCGGGGCGAGTTGTTCGAGCCACCGCTCGTAATCCCGATGCAGACCCGATTCGTCATCGTTGATGAACACGGAAGCGGTGATGTGCATCGCGTTCACCAGTGCGAGCCCTTCCTGCACGCGGCTTTCGCGTACGCACGCCGCAACGTCTCGCGTAATGTTCACGAATCCTCGACGCGTGGGCAACTCGAACCACAGCTCTTTCCTGAAACTCTTCATATCACTCCTGCCTTTCTGGCTGCCGGACTGTTATCCTTTTAGAAATTTCGCATCCTTGATGGAACCATCGGCCGGGGAGCGGCCGGCGCGTGGATTGACGCTGCTCGATCATGGCGCTGCCTGGGCATTGTTCGTACTGCTCACCGCCTTCACCTTTACTATTGGCGATTATTCGCTTATCAGCCTGCATATCGTTTCGGCGCTGGTTCTGGCGCTGGCAGCCTTCTATCTTATCTTTGGCCTCCGCCAGACTTTTCATTGGAGCGTTGCGTTTGTTTGTCCGCTGCTGATGGCGCTTTATGGCGTAGGCCAGACACTCTGGTCCGATCAGAAGATTGTTGCGAACGGCTGGGAAAAGACGCTGTATTGGTTTACAGCCGCCATGATCGCGATGCTCGCCACGCAACTGTTCCAAACTGCGCGCCTGGCGCAGCAGTTCCGAACGGCATTCGCTCTCCTTGGCAGCGGGATGGCGCTGCTCGATGTTTTGCAGCAGGCATCGCATACCGGCAAGTATTTCTGGCTGTTTCCGAGCGGATTTCCGGATGTCTACGGCACGTTCGCTTACTACAACAACTTTTCGCAATTTATCGAGCTGAGTCTGCCAATCACTTTATGGCTGGGCTTGAATCACCGCGAACCTCGATACAACTGGTTGCTGTTGAGCGCACTTCAGATTGGCGCTGTGGTGGCGTGCGGTTCTCGCGCAGGCGCCGCAATCGTCGTTGCTGAGCTGTTTGCGCTTCTTTTCCTTACGTTTCTGCGCCGCCGCGGCGTCCTGTCGTTAAAGGTGATTGGCCTGACGCTGCTATTGAGTTTGGGATTCATTTACGTAGCCGGCTTTAAAACCGTGCTGCACAAACTAGAACGCCCCGATCAGCTTGCCACGCGGCGTCAGATCAATGAGGCGTCCCTGGCGATGATTAAAGCCCGGCCGCTGACCGGCTGGGGCTTGGGCGCGTACGTTCCCGTGTACAAGATGTTCGCTGTCTATGACGATGGAACCTGGGTGAACCAGGCACACAATGATTATCTGGAGTGGGCGGCGGAAGGCGGCATACCCTTCGCCTGCATCATGACCTTCCTGATTCTCTGGAGCGTACGGCCTTCGGTCCGTTCTGTTTGGGCAGTTGGACTCCTGGCATTCTGCTTACACGCCGTAGTCGATTACCCGTTCGCGCGAATGGGAACGTGCGGATGGTATTTTGCGCTAGTGGGCATGCTGGCATGGCGCCAAGCGGAGCAGAATGAAGCGAAGCGGCGCCGTCGGCGCTCGCGTCGTGAAGAAAGCGAATCGCCTGCGGCCATAGGGCAAGCGGAACTCCATCAGCGCTAACGCCCTCCGTTCGCGCAGTTTCCGGCTTCAAGGTCCGGATTTGTGATTCGCGAAAGACCGGTCAGGCCGTTCCCGAGTGCGGAGAAGGAACGCCGCCGTGCTCCGGCATTCGTAACCGTACCGGCACAAACGGGAACCGCTCGCCGCTTCCCATCGCTCCGCCGATCAGGGAGGCGACGCAACCGCACAGAATTCCGCCGAATATCACAAGGAACAGCGTCGAGGCTTCGCCCGCATTTAGTGCTGAGCTTGCCTGTGCTGTTGCCGCCGCAGTGTTCGTTGCAAGCGCCGGTGTCCGAAGAGCTGTAATCCATGTAGTTAGCACTCCGGAAAATAGCCACGCGGTAAACGTGAATGTCGCCATTGTGGTCAGACCCCATGTAACCGCGCCATGAATTCGGCCACTTCCGGACGTATTCGTGGACAAGCGGGCGGCTACCCAGGCGCCTGTAAATAAGGCGACGAATGCGGTAACGAAATACCAGATCTTTGCCCAGGTGTCAGTCCCACCAGGGCTCGACAAGGTGAAGCCGATGAATAGCCCGAAAGCGCTGAAGAGCAGCTCCATTGCAAGAGCTACGAACGTCCCGGCGAAAACGGCTGGCCATGAAATGCGTCTCCAAATAGCCGGTTGAGCCGGGGCAACATATTCCGAAGTTGTTTCTGTCATAAAACCTCCAATCGTTTCAATGAGTCTGTATGGAATATATAACCGTGAGTCATCCTTTCTTCCTCTCCGATGTTACTTAGTTCAGATTGAATAATAAGTACGTGCCGCTGGCTATTCAAATACCAAATTGACCACTGCAGTCAGCGCCACGGCATCTAAGATAGATAAGTCCGCCTGAGCCCAGCATAACTCTGCTAGAAGTTATAAGAAGTACCTTTCCCCCACTATTGCCAGATAGTAAATGTGACAGGCCTGAAATCCGACCGGGCCATTTGATGACAGCCGTGAAGCCGCCGCCGATGGCTGCTCGTCGAAACCGGGGGAAGCTTGCTCCGTTGCGTCCGGATGGAAATAGTTTTTTTGGCGAGACATTAAGTAGAAAAGGCGAAAGTTGTAGGTCGCCCGTGGTGCTGGCCCAATATGTCGTGATACGATACTTTTGTAGTGCAAAAAGCGCAAGTCACCCCCGAGGTCGACATCTCGGCAAAACAGTATCGCCTGCTCGCGGAATTTCGCTACCGAATTCGTGAGTTTCTGCATTTCAGTGAGCAATCTTCACGAGATCAGGGTATTGAGCCGCAGCAGCACCAGCTAATGCTGGCCATTAAAGGGCTGCCGTCGGATGTTCGTCCTACAATCTCGGCGCTGGCTTCACGGTTATGTATCCGCCATCACAGTGCGGTGGAATTAATCAATCGCTTGGCGGATCGTGGCGCCGTCGTGCGCCGTACCCGCGAGGAGGATCGCCGCGAGGTTTTGGTGGAATTAACGCCGGAGGGGGAAGCCCTGTTGCAAAAGTTGTCTTTGCTGCACTGGCAGCAACTGGAGGCTTCCGGCCCGGAGCTGGCGCATGCTCTGGACAACGTCCTTCAGCGGGTAGATGAAGCGGAAGTGGGAGTTTAGATCATGAATTCGGCTTCAGGGGCCGCCATTCCAAGCGAAGAAGAGACTAAGTCAAAACATCACGGGAAGAACCCGGCTGGTGAATTGGGTGACTTCACCACGACGTGGCGGGTGGTTCCCATATGCGTCATGGCCTTTTTTATAGGACTGGTGGGCACGGCGTCCGCATGGGTTTTGCTCCGGTTGATCGGACTGGTCACGAATCTGTTCTTTTATCAGCGCTGGGATTTCGCTATGACATCTCCGGCGCACAACCAGTTGGGTTGGCTGGTTATCCTTGCGCCGATTATCGGCGGCCTAATCGTCGGCTTCATGGCGCGTTACGGCTCGGACAAGATACGCGGGCACGGCATTCCGGAAGCGATTGAATCCATACTGATGAGTGGCAGCCGAGTCGAGCCGAAGCTGGCTATTTTGAAGCCGATCTCGGCGGCTATCGCCATCGGCTCGGGCGGACCATTTGGCGCTGAAGGCCCCATCATCATGACCGGTGGAGCCTTCGGCTCGCTGATTGCGCAATTTTTCCATTTGACCAGCGCGGAACGAAAGACGCTGCTCGTCGCCGGCGCGTGCGCGGGCATGTCGGCGACGTTCGCGGCGCCCCTTTCATCGACACTGCTCGGCATTGAATTGCTGTTATTTGAGTGGAAGCCGCGCAGTGCCGTTCCCGTGGCCATTGCCGCGCTGACGGCCGGCGTTTGCCGGAGATATGTCCTTGGCATGGGTCCGTTGTTTCCAGTGCCGGCGCATGCGGCGTTTATCGGTGTCGATGGGGTGCTCGGGTGCGTGCTTGCGGGTATTCTGGGCGCGATCGTGGCCGGCATTCTCTCACGCGCTATTTATGCGGTGGAGGACGGCTTTACGAAGCTTCCGATCCATTGGATGTGGTGGCCGGCCATGGGGGCCGTTGTCGTTGGCGTTGGCGGATATATCTTCCCGCCGGCCTTGGGCGTGGGTTATGACGTCATCGGGCGTCTGCTGCAGGGCAATGTCCCACTTTATTTGATTGTCGGCGTCTTGTGTGTCAAGTCCGTCGTCTGGGTTGCGTCGCTCGGGTCCGGCACTTCGGGAGGCGTGCTGGCGCCCTTGCTGATGATGGGCGCCGCCCTGGGCGCCGTGGAATCGATGTTCCTGCCACAGTACGGCCTGGGCTTCTGGGAGCTTGTCAGCATGGGCGCCGTCCTATCGGGCACCATTGGAGCGCCGCTTACCGCCGCCGTATTCGCGGTGGAACTGACGCACGATATCAACATGGTGCTGCCGCTAACGGTCACGTGCTTCGTGGCCTACTTGGTTACGGTCTTGACAATGAAGCGGTCCATTTTGACCGAGAAGATCGCCCGCCGGGGTTATCACCTGAGCCGCGAATACGCGGTCGATCCGCTCGAGATCCTGTTCGTAAAGGAAGTGATGCGCACCAACCTTGTGGCGCTGCCCGCAACCGATACGCTTACCTCCGTGCGCGAATTGATGGTGCGCCGCAACGGCGCGCGCGGGCAGGACATTTATCCGGTGGTCGATAAAGACCGGCGCCTCGTCGGCGTCATTAACCGCGATCTGCTCCAGAAGGTGTTATCCGAATCATCTCCGGCGGAAATGAATAGAACGGTGGCCGAGATTGCCAGCAAGTCGCCGGTGATCGCCTATCCGGAAGAACCGCTCCGCGTGGTGGTCTACCGGATGGTCGAAAGCGGATTGACTCGATTCCCCGTCGTCGATCCGTGGGATCACCGCAAACTGCTGGGCATCATCTCGCTTGAGCACCTGTTACAGGCGCGCAGCCGCAATCTCACGGAAGAGCGCGCCCGCGAACGTGTCTTGCGTATCCGCTTCCCGCTCGGCGGGGAGTCGAAACAGAAATTGCCAGTCTAATTGACTGAACGCCGATTTTGTATCATGACGGATCGCCGGGGCAAACCCTCGAATCGTGCAGGGGCAGCTCCGGGACGTTACCGCGGGACGACCTGCACGACGAGTTCAACCGATCCATGGAAACCGAATTTTCCGAGCGGCGCGCTCGGATCGGGCCGTTTCACGGTGTCGACTGTCTTGCCGTTAATCCCGACCGTTATGGAGGCATCGGCAATCGCGACCTGCAGAGTGAAATAGTCCTTCGATCCGAGCGAAATATCGATGCGCTTTTCCGCCGCCTTTCCGGCCGCGCCGATAACCCGCCGGCGAAGTTGCTTGTTATCGAGCGAATACTCGATGCGGCTGCCGTCCTTGTCGTCGACACTCCACTCCACCGGTGTAAATCTCGAAAACCCGAAGCGCTTTGAAACCTGCTTCAGAATCGCGAACGTGAACGAGCCTTGATTGTGCCGCAGCCAGCTATCGCCCGATCCCTGGTGCGAGTACCACGCGCCGTCCGCCTTCCAATCCGGTGCATTTTCGAATGCGTCGATTCCCGTCGGCGAAGCTTTCTTGCTCGAGGCTAAGGTCCAATCGACAACCATCTCTTTTCCAGTAGCGACCGCCACCGTGCTGGTTTTTGCCGTATATCCATCCGCATTCGCCGTGACCTGGTAATCGCCTGGTTTCACGGATACGGATGAGCCGTTTTTCGCGTCGTGCGCGGCCGTGTCTCCAGCGCGGCGAAAGCTGATCCGCGCGTTTCCGGGATTGATTTCGAAACTCAGCGTGCCGGTCGCCGCCTTCGCCATTTGCACGCCCGCCACCTTGTTTATACCCGCTTGCCACTCGCGAGTAATCCCCGTGTCCTCGTAGCCCGCCTTGTGAAGCGTGACGGCATGCCTGCCGGGAGCGACATCCGAACTGAAGTTACCGGCCGGATTGGTAATGCCCGCGTGAACGCCGTCAATTATAACTTCCGCGCCCGCCGGAAGTCCGTCGAAAGCGAGTGTCGCTTTCTGAGGCATGGCCGTCAGATTGATTTGCAGTTGCTGCTGCTCGCCTTTCCTGATCTCCACCGTCTGCGCAGGTGAATCCTGATAGCCATCGCGAGACAGCTTGATGCTGTAAGTCTGCGGCGAGAGCACGATCAAGCGGCTGCCGCCGGCGAGCGGCTTCCTCCACTGCTCTCCATTCACAAACACTTGTGCGTCGGGCACATTGGACTGGACCAGCAGCGTCCCTGTGTTTCGTTCCGCCCCAAGCTGAACGGATAAAACCGGAACGGGGGAAAGCGCGATATTCAAATGATTTTGCTGATTTCCGCTCTGGACGACAAAGTCGCTGGGGGCGCTCGAAACCAATGTCACGGGTAGGCCACTAGCCGGAATCGGCTGTAGACTCTGGCCCGACAGGTTTCCCTTCAGACCGGAACTCGCATACACGCGCGCGTTGCCGCCGAACGAGCTGACAACCGTTCCGCTGGTCTGCGACGATTGGATCGGACCCGTGATCGTAACCGCTTCTTTGGGCGTCACTGTGAACGGAAAACTGAATACTTCGCGTCCGTTATCCAAAATTTTCAAAGTGTGATCGCCGGGCGGCAAGCCGTCCTTCACGATATTGCCTTCCTGGAGATCCGCGGTGTCTTTGCCGTCGATCACAACCTTGCCGGCTTTCAGGTCCGACGTGATGCGGAGTTCCGGAAGCGCCGGCTGTAGCGTAAATTGCACGGTGATTGGACCGGACGCGCCGGCGGGCACCGTGAAGCTCTGGACAGACCGCTGATAGCCGTCCGCGTCCGCTTCGGCCGAGTGTGCTCCCGGCGGAAGCGAGACGTCTCCGCCCGGTACGGGATGCCCGTCGACCAAATAACGAACGCCGTCCACATTGGCTGAAAACTTGACGGATGCGGCGGCTGCCGATACCGGCGCAGGCGTAGCGGCGCCGCTCGATTGATGCTTCACTATCACGTAAGAAGCGATCGCAATAACGACGACCGCGGCTGCCCCAAGGAGCAGCCAGGAGGATTTCTTTTTCGGGGCAGGCGGGGCGCCATGGCCGGGGGATCGAGTCTCCTCGGGTGGCGGCACGGGGGGCGCCGCATTCTTTGTTGGAGTGGGCGGTGGGGCAGCAGGCAGAGGAGATACGCGTCCCGGCACCGCTGGAGCTTCGGTCTTGCCGGGGGCGGCAGGTTCCGGCGCGGCCGGTTGGCGGCTGGTCGAAAGCGGCTGTACAATCGTTTCCGCCGGCATGGGAGTTCCCTGCGCGGGAGAAAATAGAGCCGTTGCGTCTAAATCGGCCGGTTCAACCTTCTTGCGGGCTTCTCCCCGACGAGCGTCCACCGCGGCGCGAACGTTCCCGTAGAGTTGCGAGAGCCGGATCTCGTTGGGATATGCCGCGAGACCCTGTTCCAGCTTTGCACGCGCTCCCTCGAGATCTCCCGCCGCCTGCAGATCGCGCACCTCAGTGAGATAGCCGTCGACGATTTCACGGCGCCTATAGTCGTCGATGAGACTGGCGAGACTTTTGGCAACCGGATCGCTGCCCTCGACATCGAGCGCTTCCGCCACAACCGGTTCCGCCGCGCGCCAGTCCTGGCCAACCAAAGCGCGGGCATGCTCGACCAACGCCCCCACCAGTCCCGCGCGGACGGCGTGGTTCTTCTCATCGAGCCGCAGAGCCTGCCGCAATTTTTCAATGCCCGCCGCGCAATCCTTACCGGCGCAAAGCTGCTGGCCTTCTTCGAGCAGGGAGTGAGCTTCCCGGCTCTTCTTCTGGGCCAGTTCAGCCAACTTCTGCAAACGGGTGAGCTCGCCGTCCTCCGGAAATTCGCCGAGGGCCTGTTGTGCCGTGTCTCCGGCCCTGTCGTACTCGCCCGATGCCATCGACCGGTCTACCTTTTCGACCCACCGGGCCTTGGCCTCTTCGCGCGCCTGTTCCTCGCGCCGCCGGTCCAGGCGCTGGATTTCGAAATCGAGCCCTGGATACTGGCGGTAGATGTTGCGCAGAATGTCCCACTGGCTGCAGGCTTCGTTGAATTGGCCGCTCTCTTCGAAATGGCGCGCCCGCGCAATAATCGAATTCACCAGATCGCGGCGTTCCTTAATCAACTGCAAAGATTGCTGAAAGAGCGGCTCGTTCGGATAGCGCTCCTTGGCTTCCTTCAGGATGTTGAACTTGCGGTCCAGATCGGCTTCGGCTTCCACCCGCTGGTTGATTTCGGCGATGGCTGCGGATTTCTCCTGGCGCTGCGTCTCCTCCACCTCGATCTTCAGCGACTTGAACATGGGATCGCCCGGACGGCGGCTCAAGAATTCGTTGCAGATTTCAAGTGCCCGCTCGAAATTGCGGTCCGCGAGCGCCTTCCGGCCTTCCGCGTAGCCGTTATGAATTGCATCGCGCTCCGAGCGGATCTGGTTGTAAAAGACCTGGTATTGAGCGTCGGTCTGCGGATTGGCGGAAAGCTGCCGCCCCAGATCGAGAACCTGTTCAAGCTTGCTCAGCGCGGTCGTGATCGCGCCGTTTTTATAAGACGAGAGGGCGGCTTCATATAACTTCTGCTTTTCCTCGCGGATCTTTGCGGCCTCTTCTTCCTTCCGGTCGACGTCGGCCAGGAACGACCGCGCATGCGTGTTTGAAGCGTCCACTTTGAGAATTTCTTCGACTGCCTGGCGGGATTGGCTGAAGAGTTGATTCTCGAGGTGCTGTTGAGCGAGGCGGAACCAGTTATCGATTTGCCGGGCGCTCCGCTGCCGTTCAATCTGGCTCTTGATGGCAAGGGCATCGACGTTGCTCGGATCGATTTCGAGAACGTCCTGCACTTTCTGGAGAGCGAGCGGAAACTCGTCCTCGTCCATTCGGATGCGCGCGCTGTCGATCAGTTGCCGCACCGTTTTCGAGCGCTTCGCCTGCTCGATCTGGATGCGCAGCAGCGACATCTCGGGATCGATGTTGCCTTCGGATTCGAGCTCGGTCAGGATCTCCAGCGCGAACTGGTAATCGCCCTCGCCGAAGGCTTTTTTCGTGCGCTCGATGCGCGGCTGGATTTTCGTGCGGTCGAAGCGCTCGATGTGCTCGTTGCGAAGCGCCTTCCGCAACGTGTCGGCGAATTCGCGCGCGTTTGAAAAGCGATGATACGGCTGCTTCGCCATCGCTTTGTGTACCGTGCGGCTGACGAGCGCGTTCACGGACGGGCTGATTTCGGATGCGGGCGGAGGCACGTGTGTCCGGATCGCATCGACCACTTCGGCCTCGCTTTTGCGTGCAAACGGTTTGCGAAGAGTTAACGTCTCGTAGCAAACAACTCCAAGAGAAAAGATGTCGGACAGCGGAGTCGCCGGCTTCATTTCGAGTTGTTCCGGCGCCATGTACTGCAGCGTTCCCTTGATTCCGGTCACGGTGCGCGCATCGGCCAGGTGGACGACTCCGAAGTCGATAATCTTTACCGTGTCGTCGTCCATCACGAAGATGTTGCTCGGCTTCAGATCGCGGTGCACCAATCCTTGATCGTGCGCGGCCTGCAGCCCGCGGCAAGCCTGGCTGATGATTTCGACCGTGCGCTCCACCGTCAGGCGCTGGCTGGCTTCCTTGATTAATGTGTCCAGTGTTGCGCCCGGTAAAAGGGGCATCACAAAATACGGTTTTCGCTGCCCATTTTCGGTATATTCGCCGGTATCAAGAATATCGACGATATTGGGATGGCTCAGGCGGGCCAGAACCGTCCATTCCTTCTCAAACAACTCGACCGCAGCCGGATCGAAGTTGCCCCACATCGTCTTCAATGCAACAAAGCGCTTGGTTACCGTGTCATACGCTTTAAACACGACTCCCATGCCGCCTTGTCCGATAGGCGCAGCTTGGATCTCGTATCGCCCACCGATCACCTGGGAACCCGTCATAACTGGAGTGGACTTTCAGCATATCAGCACTCACAACTGATTAGGATTAAGGTCGGGAAATTCTTTATTTGCAATGCCTGCGACGAATTCTTCGCCTCATAAGCGGGTGAGTTAGGCGCGCGTTGCCTCCCCCCTTATAAGTCGAGGTTCGGTGCGGAAGACGATGCCCGTGTGGGCTGCACCAGCGAACAAGGCCGCGTGTCAATGGGAGCGGCATTTTACGCGCATGATCCGCAAACTATATAGTTGAAGCGCATGGTCATCGCTGAAACGGAGCGATTGATTCTAAGGCATTGGCTTCCCTCTGACCGGGAGCCGTTTTCTGAGCTGAATGCGGACTCACGTGTTATGGAGTTCATGCCTGGCCTTCTCGCACGCGAGCAAAGTGACGCGCTCGCGGATCGGATCGAAGGCCATTTCCGACAACACGGCTTCGGACTTTGCGCTGTGGAACTGCGTCGTAACCACTCTTTCATCGGATTCATCGGGCTCAATATTCCGTCATTCGAGGCGCACTTCACACCTTGCGTGGAAATCGGATGGAGACTATCGGCCGATTGCTGGGGGCAGGGATTTGCGACAGAAGGCGCCCGTGCAATAATCCACTACGTATCCGAATGTATAGCGCTCAATGCCCTGGTTTCCTTCACGGTTCCCGCGAATATCAGATCCCGACGAGTCATGAAGAAGCTTGGCATGACTCACAGTCCGAGTGACGATTTCGATCACCCCTCGTTGCCGGGGGATCACCCGCTGCGGAAGCACCTGCTATATCGGATGTCGCTCAAAGGGAGACCGGGCGAGCAGTAAGGAAGAAAATTACCGAAGCCCTCTCCCGAGAGTTGGGGCTCACGGCTGGCGTGATGCCGAGTCTGACGGGTGTTAAACATAATTAACGTAATCTTAAGGACATATTCACCCGCCGGCTGCGATCCTGAGTACCAAGAGCGTAGGCTCGTTATCAACTTAGGAGATATCTCGTAAAAATGAAAAAAGCGATGATCGCAATGCTGGCGTTCTCTTTCCTGGCCGGCACCACCGTGTTTGCACAGGATGCAGCACCGACGACGAAAACGAAGAAAGCGAAGAAGCACCACAAGAAAGACAAGAAGAACGCTTCGACCGAAGCTCCGAAGCCCGGCAAGTAAGCCGATTTCCGGATAAAGGTTTTAAAACGGCATTCGCGCGGCTTACGGCGGATGCCGTTTTGTTTTTTCCGCATGACCGCAATCAGCGGCGGCCAATAAGCCACAGCACCAAAGAAACAACCGCGCTGAGGATGAGGCAGGTCACAAGCGGGAAATAAAAGGTCGTGTGCCTACCACGCCAGACGATGTCGCCCGGTAAGCGGCCGACGGGCAGGGAAGTCCTGGAGATCAAAACGACAACCACCCCCAGGAAGACCAGAACCAATCCGGCGGCAATTAGCAGCTTTCCGAAACCCATGCCTCTGCTTTTATGCTAGTGGTTCCTGGTTCTCGAAATCGAGAATTTGGACCAATTTTACTTGGGTGGCGCGGACTTCAGTCTGCCGCCTCCTCGTGTCGAGGCCTCTTTCGCGTAGAGCGGGGGCACGCCGGGTACATCTCACCAGTCTGAGCCGAATATCAGAGGCTGTATGTGCGGCCGCGGTGCGCCCCGATCAGGATCTGGAACAACCGGTTGCCAATTAGCTCATGCAGCGACAGCAACTCCTTATTGGCTTCGACGATGGAGTTTACGTCCGCGACGTTCGCGCCCGCGCCTCCGGCCTTCAGAGCATCCGTCGCCTCTTTGATAATCGGATCCGACTGGACCTCGCCCGCCATCTCCCACAGTGTGATGAAACGATCGACCGCACTCGGCAGGCTTACCGCGAACACGCCGTAGTTGCTGGTCGTCCGCGGCGGCTTGTAATCGAGATTGAACGGGCCGTTGTAGCCGTGACTGCGAAGCAACACCAGGACATTCAGCCAGTCCAGTGGATTCACCAACCCTACCGCGATATCCACGTCATGTTTCAGCCGGTAGCCGTCGTTGATGTCGAAGTGGAACAGCTTGCCGCATAACAGCGCTCGGGCGAGCGATGCGCGCGGCGCCCCGCCCCACATTAGCTCGTGCAGATATTCCGGGTTCAAGCCCACCATGTCGGGATACTTGATCAGCCCGGAGAAAATCAGCGCCAGCATCGCATCGGAGGTCGGCAGCAGAATCTCCGCCTGCGGCTCGAACGGCTTTGCTTCCAGGCAATGTTTCAGAGTGGGCCGCTGGTGCTTTTGGGCTAGCTCAATGTCCGCCTGGCAGGCGGCGTTGATGCCGTCGGCATACCACCGGAGTGTCTGCGTCTCGTCGATGGCGCCTTGCGTGTAGTAGCCGAGCGTGCCGGGCCAGTAAACACAATACTGCGCTCCGAGTTGATGGCCGATGGAAACCGTATTCGAAAGGCGGCGATTGGCGTATTCGCGAACGTCGGATGCCTCGGCAGCGGAGCTTGCGGCCCAGACCGGGTGATGGAACGTCTCGGTTGTCACCATCGAGCATTTCATCCCGTGCTTCGAGAGGCTGGTTTTAATACGCCCGACAGTCTCGTCCTGCTTCGAAGTAAACAGATCGTTTGTCGGAATTACGTCCGTGTCGTGCGTACACCAGTAGCCCACGCCGATTCTGCTGTATTCCTCAATCACTTTTTCGAACGTGATCGGTGAGCGCACCGGCGCGTGAAAGACTGCCTGACCCTCGTAAGCGACTGCCCACTGCGGCCCGGTGATGAAATAACGCCGGCGTACTTCGGGCGAATAGCTGCCTCCACTCGCCTGCATCAGCCGGTCGACAAGCGCTCGCTGCTTTTCTTGAGGTATCGGATTCATACGACTGCTCCATCATAAGCCCGACGCCGGAGCTACCAGTGTTGTGGGGCAGGCCCTCGGCCTGCGCCGGGCGCCCTGCCCCTTGATCGCTCAACAAAATTCTAATCCGCTCGTGCGATAAACTAGCCTCCGGAACACTCCATTTTTTCATCATGAGCGAGATCCCCGTCTATCCTCCCAGCCCCGAATTCGTCCAGCGCGCCCACGTAAAGGGAATGGCCGCCTATCGCGACCTTTATGAGCGCGCCAAGCAGGACCCGCCTGCGTTTTGGGCTGACATTGCCCGCAAGGAGCTGACGTGGTTTAAGGATTTCAACCAGGCTCTCGAATGGGAGGCGCCATTCGCGAAATGGTTTACAGGCGGGAAAATCAACGCCAGCTATAACTGTCTCGACCGGCATCTGGCGACACCGCGCAAGAATAAGGCAGCCATCGTCTTCGAAGGCGAACCGGGTGATCGGCGGTTCATCACTTATCAGGAACTGCACCGGCTGGTGTGCCGCTTCGCGACGGTCCTGAAGAATCGAGGTCTGAAGACGGGCGACCGCGCCATCATCTACATGCCGATGATTCCCGAGCTACCCGTTGCGCTGCTAGCGTGCGCGCGTCTCGGCATCATCCATAGCGTGGTTTTCGGCGGCTTCTCCGCGGAGGCATTAAAGGCTCGCATTGAAGATCTGGGCGCGACCGTGGTGATTACGGCCGATGGCGGCTGGCGGCGAGGCAAAGAAGTTCGCCTGAAAGATGCCGTTGACGAATCGCTAAAAGAAGCGCCGCAGGTTCGCGATGTGATCGTGTTTAAACGCACGGGCAGCTCGCTCGAAATGAAGGCTGGCCGCGACCATTGGTGGCACGATCTCGATGCGGAACTATCGAAGGACCCCCAAACGGAGGCTGCGGCCGAGCGCTGCCCCGCGGAACCGCTGGATTCCGAGCATCCGCTCTACGTCCTCTACACGTCCGGCACTACCGGACGGCCGAAAGGTGTTTTGCACACCACTGCCGGATACGTCCTGCAAACCATGATGACCATGAAGTGGGTCTTCGATCTGCAGGAGGACGACGTTTATTGGTGTACCGCGGATATCGGTTGGGTCACGGGTCATAGTTACATCGTTTACGGTCCGCTCGCCGCCGGCGCCACCTGCGTCATGTATGAAGGCGCGCCCGACTATCCCGCTTTCGACCGCTTCTGGCGCATCATTGAGAAATACCGGGTATCGATTTTCTATACCTCGCCGACAGCAATCCGCGCGATGATCCGGCAGGGAGACCAGTTGCCGAATTCGCACGACATATCAAGTCTGCGGCTGCTCGGCTCGGTCGGCGAGCCGATCAATCCGGCCGCGTGGGACTGGTATCACCGTGTGATTGGTAAAGGCCGGCTTCCCATCGTCGACACCTGGTGGCAAACCGAAACCGGAGCGATCATGATTTCGCCGATGCCCGGAGCCACGCCGCTGAAGCCAGGCTCCGGCACCCTCCCGCTGCCCGGCATTATCGCCGATATCGTCGATAGCAAAGGCGAACCGGTCGGCGAAAATCGCGAAGGTTATCTCATCATCCGGCAGCCGTGGCCGAGCATGGTCCGCAACATCTGGGGCGATCCCGAGCGATTCAAACAACAGTATTGGTCGCGCGTTCCCGGATGTTACTTCACGGGCGATGCCGCGCGCCAAGACGAAGACGGCTATTTCTGGGTGCTGGGCCGCGTCGACGACGTCATGAACGTCTCCGGGCACCGCATCTCGACGACGGAGGTGGAGTCCGCGCTGGTCAGCCACCCGACGGTGGCCGAGGCCGCGGTCGTCGGCGCGTCGGACGAGACCACCGGCCAGGCGGTCGCGGCGTTCGTGATCGTGAAGCAGTCCTACCTCGCGGTGCACTCCCCCGACGGCCTCGCGCAGTCGCTGCGCGCGTGGGTCGGCGAGCAGATCGGTCCGATCGCACGCCCGCGCGACGTGTACATCGTCGAAGAGCTGCCCAAGACCCGCTCCGGCAAGATCATGCGGCGACTGCTCCGGGAT